>OHRG01001163.1_pt1 | contig 13842 bp, 14 predicted proteins | sample 1578351 | NCBI WGS metagenome assembly OHRG01 (sample SAMEA3879599, study PRJEB24766) | human gut metagenome | biome: human-associated habitat; feature: feces | place: USA | collected 1985/1987
GGTGCCGACATGACAGTGGTCAACAGCTGGCTTAAGTTGTATGTCAAAACCAAAAAGAATTCCTCCGGTGTTGCAAAGCGCTATTATGGCGTGAAGACAGGCTTAAGCAGCCTGCTTTCAGATTTAAAGGAGCTTGAGCAACAAGTTATCGGGTATTGTGAGCTCACAGGAACAGACCGGAAGCACTTTGGAGAGCTGATAAAGGCTTGCAAAGCGAAAAGCGGCATGTTTGACGATGAATTTTTAATCAGCAAGGTGGACACGGATTTTCACACGACTCTGGACTCTGTTGTAAAGCAGGGGGAGAGATATCTGTCATCCTTTGACAACGGTATCATTTTACAGAGTGAGATAGAGAATCTGATACACCTGACAAATGAGGGGCTTGAAAGGAAAAAGCCTGATTTGTTTGCTCTGTCATATTTCTATCTGGGGCACAGCAACAAAGAGCTTGCAGAGCTAAATTTCACACAAAAGACTAAGAGAGTGCATGAGATATATTACGAGGAGTTCTGGAAGGATATATTAAAGCAGCTTGAGGCATGTGTGAAGCAGGCTGAGGCCATAAACGATAAGTATGAGGGCACGACAGACCGGCGCACGGCAAGGATACTGTCGGAGCTTAATCCGCTGCTTGTGGGTGTTACAAAGCAATGGGAGCCGGAACAGACAGCAGAATACATACTGCGCGATATGTGCAGGATATTCAGGGATTGACATAGAAAATGCAGATTGATAAAGGAGTAGAATATGGATGTTATAATTTGGGCAATTATCTTAGGAGCTGTTTTTTACATTAACAAAAAATCAAAGAGCGCAGGCAGTAAAAACACGCAGCCAAACAAACCGAGACCGCAGCAGAAGCAGATACAGCAGATATGGAACAGCATGCAGAATACAGTTCAGTCGGGTATGAATGCATTGAACCAGACATATCAGCAGAAACCACAGCCACAGATGCAGCAGAGAGAACATCAGCCTCAGAGACCACAGATGCAGCAGAGAGTACAGCCACAGCAGAGCAATCCGGATATAGTGCAGAGAGCCGTGAAAAATAACGCACGCTTTGCGGATGATACGACACAAAAAGAGCTTGAGACTATGCACGGACATAGCGAGGCACAGCAGAGGCTGGCTCAGGAGCACTCAGGAAACTGCCAGACACTGCATACCAAAGCGGCAGACGGTGCAAAGATTATAGAGGCTGAGACACAGAGCATGTTTGGCAGTGTTGAGGATCTGATTGCCATGGGATACAGCGGCAATCTGGAGTTTGAGAGAGATTTCCTTGGGGAAGGCTTAGACATGATTAACAACTTTTAAATAATAGGAAAAGAGGCAGAAATGATGGACAGAACACCAAAGCCCGGAGAGCTTTACAGGCACTTTAAGAATAAGCTGTATCAGATAGTTACAGTGGCAACACATTCAGAGACAGGGGAAAAGCTTGTGATTTATCAGGCTTTATATGATGATTTTGGGATATACGCCAGACCACTCGACATGTTTGTAAGCGAGGTGGACCATGAGAAATATCCTGATGTGAAGCAGAAATACAGATTTGAGAAGATCACACTTAAGGATAAGCCGGAGGATATGTCGGGAAAGAGTATCTCTTTGAGCACTAATGCGATTGCAGCTAATGCACCTGAAGCTGTGAGTGTTCAGACACAGGCATGTTATGAGCCGGCACCGGATGCAGATGAAGGCCAGGCACCGGATCCGCGTTTGCTGGAGTTTCTTGATGCGGATACCTTTGAAGAGAAGTACAATATACTTATTTCAATGAGGGATATCATAACCGACCGCCTTATAGATGACATAGCGGTGGTTATGGATGTTGTAGTTCCTGAGGGCCCATTGCAAAAGCGGTATGATGATTTAAAGAATACGATAAAGACCAGGCAGTACTATGAATTTTCCAATCGGCTCAGATAGCTGTTGTGATATTTGCCGGATTCAGTGACATCCTCGCCAAACCAGTCAGGCGCTGTGAATTCATTTGCTGCGTCGACAGAGTCGAATTCAACCTCCACAAGTGTAAGAGGAGCCAGATCACCATCAAATACATCAAGCTCTGCGGTCAGGCCACCGTCAAGAGGTATGAGATAGCGTGTCTTTTCGATGAGACGACCGTCAATCTTTTGGACAAGATGGTCGTAGGCTTCTTTTGTGAGAGGAAGATTGTACTCCTCGCGCACCATAAGACCGGCTCCCTTGTATGTCATATAATAGCTGTCATTTGAGCGTCTGACTCTGACAACAGGCGAGGTGCACAGATAGCCCTGGGCGATTTTTTTGCTCGCGTAGCTGTCTAAATTGGAAGGAAGCTGTTTAAGTAAGTATTTTCTTTCGATTTCCATGGTATATCCTTTCAGGTTACTGGTAGATTTATAGTTACGGTTTATATTTTTGTTTTACCCTCATATCATTTATATATGATTATAATGACCGGTATTTAAAAATTCAAGGACGAACCGCAGCTTTTTATAGTATTATCAAAGAAAAATAAAGGAGAAAAATATGATTAAAGTAGGAATTTTTATGGCAGACGGCTGTGAGGAGATTGAAGGACTTACAGTAGTAGATATAGTTAGAAGAGCAAAGCTTGAGATTGAAACCATATCAATCACGGAAAAAGCCGAGGTAACAAGCTCTCATCAGGTGACATTTAAGACAGATACCACAAAGGCACAGGCTGATTTTGACAGCTACGATGCAATCGTACTGCCGGGAGGCATGCCGGGTACATTAAACCTTGGCGCGGATGAGACTGTAGTAAAGACAATTAAGAGATTTGCCGCTGAGGGAAAGCTTGTTGCAGCGATATGTGCAGCGCCTAGCGTGCTCGGTGAGAATCATATACTTGAGGGCAAAAAAGCTACCTGTCATCCGGGCTTTGAGGAAAAGCTGCTCGGTGCACAGTGGCTTGAGCAGCCTGTAGTTGTGGATGGCAATGTGATTACAAGTCGTGGAATGGGAACAGCTATTGCGTTTGCACTCGAGCTTGTCAGGTACTTCACAGACGATGCCACAGTAGAGCATATTCGACAGGGACTGGTATACTAATACAACGTTCAGCAAATAATCATATTATTAGTATTATAACAAAAGAGGTCACACACCAACCCCATGGTGCGCGGCCTCTTTTTATGCTTGCATTTGAAGCGTACATTTGAAGCCTGCTATTGCAGAGCTTATTTCATCTGCTGCTCCTGCTTCATGATCATCTGCTTGACCATCTCGCCACCGATTGAACCGGCCTGCTTAGAAGTAAGGTCACCGTTGTAGCCCTCTTTTAAAGGAACTCCAAGCTCTGAAGCAACCTCTTCCTTGAAACGGCTCATAGCCTCTTTTGCCTCCGGTACAGAAGCCTTTTTACTACTTGATGCTGCCATAATGCAATACCTCCTTTTAAAACGTTATACACAAGCTGTATGTGTATGGAAATATTATGCCGTAAAATGACAAAAATATGTTTTGGTATTGCTGACAATTTATGGAATTATACACAAAAGCAAATTTAATGTAAAAAACACTGGAAATAGTGGATTTGTTGTGTTATAATCATCCAATGACTGGGCTTAGCAGTTTAAAAAGCATGCCCACATTACATTTGATGTACATACCATTCATATATATTTTTAAGGAGGATAACGATTGACATGAGTGTACAGGTTGAGAATTTAGAGCATAATATGGCGAAGCTTACTATTGAGGTAGCAGCTGAGGAATTAGAGAAAGCATTGGATTCTGCATATCAGAAGCAGAAGAAACAGATTAGTGTACCTGGATTCCGTAAAGGAAAAGTGCCAAGAGCTATGATTGAGAAAATGTATGGAGCAGGTGTGTTCTACGAGGATGCAGCAAACATTCTTATGCAGCAGACATACGCAGGTGCAGTTGACGAGAGCGGTGTTGACATTGTTTCACGCCCAACAGTTGAGGTTACTCAGATTGAGAAGGGACAGCCTTTCATCTACACAGCAGAGGTTGCTGTAAGACCAGAGGTTACTCTTGGTAAGTACATGGGTGTTACAGTTACAAAGATTGACACATCAGTTTCTGATGAAGAGGTTGACGCTGAGCTTGAGAACCAGAGAAACAAAAATGCAAGAACAGTTACAGTTACAGATCGTCCTGTAGCAGAGGGAGATACAGCAGTTATCGACTTTGAGGGATTTGTTGACGGAGTAGCTTTCGAGGGTGGAAAGGGTGAGAATCATCCATTAGAGATCGGTTCACACACATTCATCGATACATTCGAGGATCAGTTAGTAGGAAAGAACACAGGCGATGAGGTTGAGGTCAATGTAACATTCCCTGAGAAGTATCAGGCAGCAGACCTTGCAGGAAAGCCGGCTACATTCAAGGTTAAGATCAACGAGATCAAGGCTAAGGAGCTTCCAGAGCTTGATGATGAGTTTGCACAGGACGCAGCAGGTGTTGATACATTAGCTGAGTACAAAGAGGAAATCAAAAAGAACCTCACAGAGAAGAAAGAGACAGAAGCTAAGAAGACTAAAGAGGATGAGGCTATCCAGAAGATTATCGATAAGTCAAAGATGGATCTTCCGGAGGCAATGATTGAGACTCAGTGTGAGACAATGGTTGAGGAGTTTGCTCAGAGAATCGCACAGAGCGGTCTTACAATGGAGCAGTACTTACAGTTCTCAGGCATGACAGTTGACCAGCTTAAGGATCAGGTTCGTCCTGAGGCTACAACACGTATCCAGAGCAGCCTTGTACTTGAGCAGATTGCCAAGGAGGAAAATATCGAGGTTACTGATGCAGATATCGATGCAGAGGTAGAGAAGATGGCTAAGGCATACGGCATGGAGGCTGATAAGCTTAAAGAGTACATGGGAGATGCTGAGAAGGAGTCTATGAAGAAAGACCTTGCTATCACAAAGGCCGTAGATCTTATCATGGACAACGTTAAAGAGCGTGCAAAGGCAAAGAAAAAGGCTGATGCAGAAGAGTCTACAGAAGAATAAGATTTTTGAATCAAGATTTGATGGACTGGCTCAGAAGCCTATTTTCTGAGCCGGTCTTTTGAGCTTTTATAAAGGAGGTATTTTATATGAGTTTAGTACCATATGTCATTGAACAGACCAGCAGAGGAGAGCGCAACTACGACATTTACTCCAGATTATTAAAAGATCGTATAATTTTCCTTGGAGAGGAAGTAAATGAGACAACAGCCAGCCTTGTTGTTGCCCAGCTTTTATTCCTTGAGTCTGAGGATCCGAATAAGGATATCCACCTTTACATCAATTCACCGGGTGGAATGGTTACAGCAGGACTTGCTATTTACGATACTATGCAGTACATCAAGTGTGATGTTTCAACAATCTGTATCGGTCTTGCAGCCAGCATGGGAGCTTTCCTTCTTGCAGGCGGTGCAAAGGGCAAGAGATATGCTCTTCCAAATGCAGAGATTATGATTCATCAGCCATCGGGCGGTGCAAAGGGTCAGGCTACTGAGATTCAGATTGCTGCAGAAAATATTTTAAAGACAAAGAAGAGATTAAACGAAATTTTAGCAGCCAATACAGGCAAGCCATACGAGACAATTGCAGCTGATACAGAGCGAGACAACTATATGTCAGCACAGGAAGCCGCAGAGTATGGTCTTATAGACAGTGTAATAACAAACAGATAATCAGAAGTTAGATGAATTTAAGAGGGTACCCCATATGGGATGCCCTCATGCAATAAAAGGAGTTAATAATGGCAGGAAAAAACGACGGAAAGATTCGCTGCTCATTTTGCGGTAAGACACAGGACCAGGTAAATCGTTTGATTTCCGGACCTAATGGAGCTTTTATCTGCGATGAGTGTATAGATATATGTGCCGAGATTCTTGAGGAAGAAGGCGTAGAGGGCCATGAGGACAAAAGCAGCGCTAAGGATGATATAAATCTTGTTACTCCGGAGGAGCTTAAGGCGTTTCTGGACGATTATGTAATAGGACAGGACCAGGCAAAGAAGGTGCTTTCGGTTGCTGTATACAATCACTATAAGAGAGTACTGGCAGGTGATACATCAGATGTAGAGCTTCAGAAGAGTAATATTCTCATGCTTGGACCTACAGGTTCAGGAAAGACACTTCTTGCGCAGACACTTGCCAGAGTGATAAATGTTCCATTTGCTATCGCTGATGCTACAACACTTACAGAGGCAGGATACGTAGGTGAGGATGTGGAGAATATCCTATTAAAGCTTATTCAGGCGGCAGATTATGATATCGAGCGTGCAGAGCATGGTATCATTTATATAGATGAGATAGATAAAATTACAAAGAAATCAGAGAATGTCTCAATCACCAGAGATGTGTCAGGCGAGGGTGTACAGCAGGCTCTTTTAAAGATTCTTGAGGGCACAGAGGCATCTGTACCGCCACAGGGCGGAAGAAAGCATCCGCAGCAGGAGCTTATTCCTATTGATACTACTAATATACTTTTTATCTGCGGTGGAGCATTTGATGGTCTGGAAAAAATTATCGACAGTCGTATGGATACATCATCTATAGGCTTCAATTCAGATGTAAAGTCAAAGACAGAGCTCAATGTAGGAGAGGCGTTTAAGCATGCACTTCCACAGGATTTTGTAAAGTTTGGATTGATTCCTGAGTTTATCGGACGTGTACCTATTACCGTTTCTCTCGAGGCACTCGACAGGGATGCACTTATCCGTATACTTAAGGAGCCTAAGAACTCGCTTATCAAGCAGTACACCAAGCTTTTTGAGCTTGACGGAGTAGGGCTTGAGTTCACAGACGATGCAGTAAATGCCATCGCTGACAAGGCACTTGAGAGAAAGACAGGAGCCAGAGGACTTCGTGCCATCATGGAGGCTGTTATGCTTGACCTTATGTATCGTATACCATCAGACAAGAGCATCAGCAAGTGCGTAATCGACAAGGATATCGTTGAGGAAAACTTAAAGCTTGATGGTGATTGCGTGCCTGAGGCATATATCGAGGAAAAAGCGGCATCGTAAGTACATGGCGGTATTTTACAAAAGATACAGCATCGGATAATATAAATTGCACAGCGGTTTGTTATGCATGGCTGTGTAATAATACAGGAGATATAAGTGGAAGAACAGATTATGAATATGCCTGCAGTAGCGCTGAGAGGGCTTACTATTCTGCCGGGGATGATTGCCCATTTCGACATCAGCAGAGAGCGCTCCCTTCGTGCTGTCGAGGAGGCTATGGAGCAGGATCAAAAGATTTATCTTGTCACACAAAGGAATGTGGACAGTGAGGACCCGACTCAGGAAGACCTCTATCAGATGGGTATTGTTGCTGACATAAAGCAGGTTGTCAGATTACAGAATGATGTTGTGAGAATACTTGTAGATGGAATAAGCCGGGCAGCATTGCTTGGCTTTACCGGTAATGAGAAGTACCTTGAGGCAGAAATCTGTTATTGTGATAGTAATGCAGACAGCCTGCCGGAGGATCTCAGGGAAGCCATGCTTCTCGGAGTCAGAGAGGCTTTTCACAGATATGCGGCAGTCGTCGGCAAAATCAGCAAGGAGCTTATCAGACAGATAGATCAGTATGAGGATCTTGAAAAGCTCATTGATTATGTAACCAACAATCTGCCGGTGTCATATGAGCTTAAGCAGCAGGTGCTTGAGGCAGAGGATATCAATGACAGATATCAGGTTATAGTATCATTACTTCTCTCCCAGGTGGAGGTTATTTCCATAAAGAATGAGCTTCAGAAAAAAGTAAAGGTTCGTGTGGACAAGCATCAGAAGGAGTATGTGCTTCGTGAACAGCTTGGTGTGATACGTGAGGAGCTGGGCGAGAATGCTGACTCGGAGGCTGATGAATATGAGAAAAAGCTATCTGAGTTAGATGCGCCTGACTACGTAAAGGAAAAGACGAAAAAAGAGATAAAGCGCTTTAGAAATATGAGCAGCAGCTCATCAGAGAGCACTGTTGAGAGAGGCTATATAGAGACTGTACTTGAGCTTCCGTGGAATAGGATGTCTGTGGACAACAAGGATCTTGACCATGCAGCACAGGTGCTCGATGATGATCACTACGGATTAAAGGATGTTAAGGAGAGAATACTTGAGTTTCTGGCAGTCAGAAATCTGACAAGCAAGGGAGAGAGTCCTATAATTTGTCTTGTAGGTCCTCCGGGAACAGGAAAGACAAGCATAGCCCGTTCAATTGCGTCTGCACTGGAGAAGAAATATGTGCGTATTTCTCTTGGTGGTGTGCGTGATGAGGCAGAAATCCGTGGACACAGAAAGACATATATCGGCGCTATGCCGGGCCGTATAGTAAATGGCTTAAGACAGGCAGGCGTTTCAAATCCTCTCATGCTGTTGGATGAGATAGATAAGGTGTCAAGTGACTACAAGGGTGACACGTCAGCCGCTCTTCTCGAGGTGCTTGACAGTGAGCAGAACTGCAGATTCAGGGATCATTACATTGAGATGCCTGTGGATTTGTCGGAGGTGCTTTTTATTGCAACGGCAAATGAGGTTTCAGGCATTCCCAAGCCGCTTCTTGACAGGATGGAGCTTATCGAGGTGTCAAGCTACACTGAAAATGAGAAATTTCACATAGCAAAGGAACACCTGGTTGAGAAGCAAAAGAGCAAAAACGGAATTAAAAAGGAACAGCTTACGATAACAGACTCTGCCCTAAAGGATATTATAAGGCTGTACACCAGAGAGGCCGGAGTCAGAAGCCTTGAGAGGACTATCGGCAAGCTGTGCCGCAAGGCTGCCAGGGAAATCTTTAAGGACAGCGAAGCTGCTGTAAAGGTTACAAAGACCAATCTTAAGACATATCTGGGCAATCCGAAGTACAGTCCGGAGAAGAAAAATGATCACGCAGAGGTGGGAATCGTAAGAGGACTCGCATGGACCAGCGTGGGCGGAGTCACACTTGAGGTTGAGGTGAATGTGCTGCCGGGCAAGGGTGAGCTCGTGCTCACCGGTAAGCTTGGCGACGTGATGAAGGAGTCGGCACAGGCGGCACTTAGCTATGTGCGCTCAATAAGCGAAGGATATGGCATTGATGCAGAGTTTTACACGAAGCATGATATCCATATACATATCCCGGAGGGCGCAGTGCCGAAGGACGGACCATCTGCGGGTATCACTATGGCGACAGCCATGCTCTCAGCCATTACAGACAGAGCTGTCAGGGCAGATGTAGCCATGACAGGCGAGATAACACTGCGCGGCAGGGTGCTTCCGATAGGAGGACTCAAGGAAAAGCTGCTTGCAGCCAAAGTAATCGGAATAAAAACAGTATGTATTCCAAAGGATAATGAAAAGGACCTGGAGGAGATTTCAAAAGAAATAACAGACGGCATGGAAATCGTGCCGGTGGAGAGATTTTCACAGGTGGAGAAGATAGCATTTGTAAAATAAGAATGAGGAAGAGATTATGGTAATTAAAAGTGTTAATTTAGAGACAGTTTGCGGAATTACAAGCACAATCCCTGACAATGAGTATAATGAAGTGGCATTCGCCGGCAAGTCAAATGTAGGCAAGTCGTCACTGATCAACGCACTCATGAACAGAAAGTCACTTGCCAGGATCTCTTCACAGCCCGGCAAGACACAGACCATCAATTTTTATAACGTCAATGACGCCATGTATCTGGTCGATCTGCCGGGCTATGGCTATGCCAATGCCAATATCGAGATAAAAGCTAAATGGGGACAGATGATAGAAAACTATCTTCACACCTCCAAAAAGCTTCAGGCAGTGTTTCTTTTAATAGATATAAGGCATGAGCCATCGGACAATGATATCATGATGTATGACTGGATGGTAAACCAGGGCTTTGCACCGATTATCATTGCAACCAAATCTGATAAATTGAAAAAAAGCCAGATTGCCGCACACATAAAGACTATCAAGGATGTGCTTCATGTGAAGCCGGGCACGGTAGTTATACCGTTTTCGTCCATGTCAAAGGAAGGCAGGGACGAAATCTGGAATCTCATAGATTCACTCGTGTTTGACGAGGAGACGCTTCTTGCCATGAAACAGGAGGAAGAAGCAAAGCGCGAGGCAAAATCAGCTGCAAAAAGAGCCGCTGCATCCCAGCCACACAAAAAGGAGCGCTGGAAGAAGACCGGAAAGCCGGTTGCCAAAAAGACTAAAGAACGCAGAGATAAGGCCAAGAGCAAAAAAAGCGTTAATAATCATAAAAAGAAATAAAGTTATAGAAAGAAAGGCGAATATTTAATATATGAAGAATAAATGCAAATTTGTAGGCATTATGTTTTTGTGTATATTGATAGTGTGTACGCTTGCGGTAATGGCATATGAGCACACAGCAGGTATGAAAGGCGCTGCCGGTGGAGCATCAAATGCTTCGGGCAATACAAAAAATACTGACGAAGCAGACGATATGCTTACTGTCGTGACATCCTTCTATCCAATGTATATTGCAGCTTTAAATATAGTAGACGGAGTGGAAGGCGTGAGACTTGAAAATCTAAGCGAGCCACAGACCGGTTGTCTGCATGATTTCCAGCTCACACCGGAGGATATGAAGCTTTTATCCACAGCCGATGTTTTTGTAATAAACGGAGGCGGTATAGAGTCGTTTATGTCTGATGTGGCAAAGGCGTATCCGAAGCTTGATGTGGTTGAGGCCTGTGAGGACGTGATGCTTCTTTCTGAGGATGATGCAGACAGTGACCACGACCATGATCACGACGCAGACACAGAATCGGACAGTGACCACGACCATGACAACGAAGCAGATGCAGAATCGGACAGTGACCACGACCATGACCACGGTGATGAGAATGCCCATGCATGGATGAGCGTGCCGCGTTACCGCACCATGGTTCAGACAATCGCATCCCGGCTTGCCGAAAAGGATGCAAAGCATGCTGATGAATATTATGCAAATGCAAAAGCATATGATGCAAAGCTTGCAGTGCTTGAAGAAAAGATAAATAGCATAAAGAGTCTTACCAATGGACAGAATATCATCATATTCCATGAGGCCTATGCATATGTAGCTGATGATTTTTCCATGAATGCATGCTATCTGTTAGACCTTGACGAGGAGCGCTCAGTCAGCGCAGGTGAGATAAAGCAGGTAATAGGTGCCATAAAGGATGACGGAGTGTCGGTAATACTCGCTGAGGAGCTCTACGGAAAGAGCATGGGAGATACCGTATCGCGTGAGACAGATGTGCATGTGATTTATATTGACCCTCTCAACAGGGGAGAGTACGACAAGGACAGCTATCTTGATGGTATGGAGCACAATATAGAGCTTATCAAAGAGGCATTTACTAAATAAAATTGGAGAAAATATGCGGAAAATAATACAGCCATGTGGCTTTCATTGCATAAAAATAAATAACCTTGGAGTGAGCTTCGGAGAGCAGACGGTGCTTGAGGATGTAAATATGCACATACACTGTGGCTCCTTCAATGTCATAATAGGCAAGAACGGTGCCGGAAAATCCACACTCATAAAGGCGATACTGGGCGAGATACCTCACACCGGTACGATTGAGTTCAAGGATACTAAGGACGGACATATGGCTAAGCTTAAAATCGGCTATGTGCCGCAGTCTGTCAATATTGAGAAAAATACACCGGTCAGCGTGTATGACCTCATAGCAAGCTATCAGTACAATTATCCTGTTTTTCTGCCAAAGAGCAAAAAGATAGAGGCAAAGATAAGGGAGACACTCGGGGTATTTGAGGCTGAGGAGCTCATCGACAAGCAGGTGTGCAACCTCTCGGGAGGACAGCTGCAGAGAGTGCTTCTTTCCATGGCAATCATGGACGAGCCGAATCTGCTGCTGTTGGATGAGCCGGTGTCCGGAATAGACCAAAACGGCATGGAGCTTTTCTATAAGACCATGGATTATTTAAAGACTCACTATGACCTTGCAATCATACTGATATCGCACGATCTGGACTATGTGGCAAAGTACGCAGACCATGTTGTACTGCTTGATAAGACCGTTGCAAAGCAGGGGACTGTGAAGGAAGTCTTCGAGAGCAAGGAATTTGAGAGAATTTTCTACACAGGAGAGGAATCCTGGGTGAGAGAGGAGGAGCACAAATGAATATAACCTCCTGGCTTCAATATGATTTCATGAGAAATGCCCTTATCGCTGTGCTCATCATCACACCGCTTTTTGGCATAATGGGAACCATGATTGTAAACAAAAAGATGGCATACTTTTCAGATGCGCTCGGACATTCGGCACTTACCGGAATCGCTGTCGGTGTGGTATGCGGCATGGCAGACACCTCGCTTGCCATGGTGATATTTGCGATAGTGTTTGCGCTTCTTTTAAACAAGATCGGCAGTCTGAACACAGCGTCAACAGATACCATTATATCTGTATTTTCATCGTGCTCTGTGGCTATAGGTCTTGCGATACTGTCAAAGGGCGGCAATTTCAGCAAATACTCAAGCATATTGGTGGGAGATGTGCTAAGCATCACAAAGACTGAGATAGTTTATTTAATTGTGATTTTTGTGGTCACTATAGTGTTCTGGGTGCTTTGCTTCAATAAGCTCAACGCCATCTGCATACACAGAAGCGTGGCAAAAAGCAAGGGTATACATGTACGTCTTTTGGACAATCTGTTTGCGGTGCTTGTAGCACTCATAGTTATGCTATCCATCAAGTGGATAGGTATACTTATAATAAATGCTCTGCTTATACTGCCGGCGGCTTCATCAAGGAATATTTCGGAAAATATGCGTGAGTATCATTTCTTTTCAGTGATATTTTCAGTATTTTCCGGTATAGTCGGCCTCGCAGTGTCATACTACACCAATGTGGCAACAGGCCCGATGATAGTGATTATCGCATCGGTAATATATTTTTCGACATTTATATTTGGCAGAAAATTGAAAAAATAACGGTAAGGGCTATAAGAAACAGAGACAAAACAGCCGATACACAATATAAGAGAAAGACTGTTTAGCTATATCAGACGCTATACAGGTTGATAATAGTATAGCGGGAAAGGATTCCCGCACGCACATTACCAGGGAGGGATGAGAGATGTTAGATGCTATTTCAAGTGTAGTTTCAGCAGTAGCGGCGCAGAATGTCACAGCAAAGGACGAGGCGCAGACAAAGAATACCAATACCGCTTCAAAGAAGCAGGATGCAAAGACGGATAAGTCGGATGCAAAGACTGCAGGCTTCAGCGAGGAGGCAGCTGTATATGAGAAATCAGACAGCAAGGATGATTCAAAGGATACTGCAAAGAGCACAGTAAACCAGAAGATGAGACAGAGATGCACTGGTACAGGCACTTAAGGATGATGCCAATGCCAGACAGCAGCAGCTTATCGAGATTGTCAGAAAGTCCATGACAGGACAGGCTTCAACCTGGGACAAGTCACAGGGCTTAAAGAGTCTGTTTGAGAATCTGACTGTAGATGCAGACACAATAGCGCAGGCCAAAAAGGACATCGCAGATGATGGATACTGGGGCGTTGAGAAGACCTCAGACCGTATTCTTGACTTTGCAAAGGCACTGTCGGGAGGCGACAAGGACAAGGCTGATGAGCTTTTGAATGCATTCAAGAAAGGCTTTTCACAGGCAACAGGAGCCTGGGGAGACAAGCTGCCATCAATATGTCAGGATACATATGATGCAGTGCTCAAGAAGTTTGATGACTGGAAGAATGACACAGAGGATACACAGGTACAGGGCTAGAAGCCGGATGTGTATGTAAAAGTGTCGTGATGGAACGAATATTATATAAGAAATGTGATTTATGAATTATGAAAAGATGACTGCACGCATCGTGCAGCCACCTTTATTAGCACTTGTATAATTTTTTG
>OHRG01001167.1_pt1 | contig 13774 bp, 17 predicted proteins | sample 1578351 | NCBI WGS metagenome assembly OHRG01 (sample SAMEA3879599, study PRJEB24766) | human gut metagenome | biome: human-associated habitat; feature: feces | place: USA | collected 1985/1987
CGATGGCTGCCGCATCGTGCTGGTTGTTCCCATAATACATCCGGTCCAGATGCGCCCAATAGATGGCTCCCAGACACATGGGACAAGGCTCACACGAAGTATAGATTTCACATCCGCTCAAATCAAACGTCCCCAGCTTCTTGGCAGCTGCCCGGATGGCACTCACCTCCGCATGGGCCGTCGGGTCACAATCCGGAGTCACCCGGTTTACTCCTGTAGCGACAATCTTTCCATTCCGGGCAATCACGGCCCCGAAAGGGCCTCCTCCTTCTGCTACATTCTTCACAGACAGGTCTATTGCTTTTCGCATCAATTCTTCTTTTGTCATACGATTTAGTTTTAAGTCCAAGTTCAAAAACGAACTGAAAATAGGGAAAAAACTAGAATAATCCAAATTTTTTCTTTACATTGCAAAGCCCCCCTTAATCATCATAGCCTATGAGAACCCGTATTTTTACCTTCCTGCTTGGTTTGTCCTGCTTTCTGCTTTCAGCCTCCCCCTCGAATATAGAGAAACTCACGGAAACTGCCGATGCATTCTATCAGACCGGCAAGATAGATTCTGCTCTGTGGGCCATCGACCAGGCCATCCGGCAGGCTTTGACCGACAAGGATACCTGCGGCATGGTGTCCTGCTACACCTCACAAGGGGTGTATCTGCGTTCTTCCGGAAAGATTCCGGAAGCAGTGGCGGCGTATGACAAAGCCCTGCAACTAGCCGTCCGCCTGCCTGAAAACTCGGAAGAGAACCGGCAGGCCCTTGTCACACTCTACAACAACCTGGCCACCATCCACCTGGATATGAAGGATTCGGAACAAGCCTTGAAATATGCACACGAAGCAGTTACCCAAGCAGACCAATGTCAGGACGCTGCTTTCCGTACTCAGATTTACAATGTATGCGCTTCAATCTTCATCACACAAAAGGAGTATAAGGCAGCCAAAACTTATCTGTCTAAAGCCATAGAGCTTTCGCAACAGCTTCAGCAACCGGAAACCGAACTCAGTGCACGCACCTACTACCTGCTGACCTTGTTTCGGGAGGGTGCATCCTCCCAAGAGATTCAGCCGCTCGTCCAACAGACTAACCGGCTTGCTTCCAAAGTCCGCTCAACCATGGCTCTCGTCAATTACTATCAAGTGCTCTTTTATGTGCAACAAACCCAGAAAGAATGGAAGCAGGCCGCACAGACCGCCCAAAAGATGCTGCAGCTGCCGGGTATCGAAAATTATCCGTTCCTGGAATACGACATCTACAACAATCTTCACCTTGTTTACAGGGAGCTGGCCGACTACCGACAGGCTTACCACATATTAGGGCTGGCCAAAACCCTCGGCGACTCGCTGTTCGTACAAGACAAAAGCCGCCAGCTGGAGGAACTCTCCGTGAAATATGAAACCCAAAAGAAAGAGCTGGAATACCAACAGCTACAAGAAAAACGACAGAAAGAAAAGCAGAATCTGCAACTGAAAATCACCGCCTTGCTCATCCTGCTGGCAGTCATGGCCTTCATCTCGCTCTATTTCATTCAAAAACAGAGGCTACGCATCGAACGCCAGAAAAGAGAGGCGGAGACACAGCGCAGTGAATTTGAGAACTTACAGCGTGAAACAGCGCGCAATGCCACACGCACGTATCTGAAAGAACTGGAAGAAGATCTGGAAGCAAAAACAGGCTTCCGCATCACTGGACATACCCTGGAATTCAGCGGTATCTGTCCAGAATGCAGAAAGTCAAATGGGCTTTAAACAAACGCAAATAGAAACAGCCAGTATTAGGGGCATCTTCATAAGAAAACAAAGAAAGCTGAAATCCTCATCAGACAAAGGATTCCAGCTTTCTTATTTTACTGAGATTTTATTCGGTATGTTTTCTTCTGAAGACAGCAGTCGCACTTCCCCTTAAGAAATCAATAAAACAGAAAACCAATGTTTTCTTAAGGGGAAGTTGCTTTTTCTACTGGCTGTTTTTTATTTACAGCATTTCTTTACGATCCAGAATCATAAAGATTCGAATCATATCTTCTGACAAATTCAGATTTCCATTTTCATCTCCGCTGAGAACACCTTCATCCACCAGCTTTTTGATGATTTCCTTGCCATAGGGCAGATCCTCGATTTTCTGATACCGTTTCACTTCCTCATCCCCTTCTGTTTCCTCTTTATAGGCAACGCCGAAATAACTGCATACACCTTTGCAAATGCCTTCCGCACATTGCTTCCGATAGTCTTCCGAAAGGAGCAGCTTTGCTTCCTCCCGATTGGTCATAAAGCCCCCTTCAATGAGAACTGCCGGCATTTTTGTTGCCCGCAGTACATAGAGATCTGCGCTTTTTTTCAGTCCTCTGTTTTTTCTACCGCAGGCTTTTACCAATGCTTCATGAACTTTTCCCCCAAAGTCCAAGGTCTTGGCATCCGCCTTTTCATAAATCCAGCTTTCTACACCGTTTGCGTCATTCCAATCACTGCCAAAGGCATTGGCATGGATACTGATATACGCATCCGCTTTTGCGTCATTTGCCCGTTTGACGCGGGTCTGCAAAGATGTGTCCTCATCCCCCGGTGCTACCGCTACGACACGAAAACCGCATCTTTTCAGTGCGTCCATTAAATAAGACGCTACTGCCCGGTTATAGGCATTTTCCGGCATATAACTGCCGTCGGGAAATAATGGTGTGCGCTTACCAGCCGTTTTCATACCATGACCGTCATCTACTGCCACACAAAACATTTCATCTGCTCCTTTCTATTGATTTTTCTTTTCATCAGAAATCCCTTTGGTAGTCGGGTCTGTCAGTACCCCCAGCACTGCCAGAAATGCCGTTGCCAGCAGATAAGGATTGGCAAAGAGTGCTTTCACCTCATCACATAACACCTGCCAGCTGGTAAACATTTCGGGATTCGCTCCCGTCGCTGTCAGCACAACGCCAACCATCCCCACCCAAAACCAAGGGTTTGTCAGTCGTTTCTTCCATTCCAGTTTCATTTGTATTCCCCCCTTTCATACTATGCGTACTCGTCCAAACGGTGATGGGCAGATTTTGCGCTGCTTTCTACGGCGGATAAACGGCCTTCATGGTCTTTCAAAGACGCTTTGATGCCTTCCAGATCTTTCTGCATACCAAGGATCATATCCAGTTTCGCATCCACACCGCCTCTCCATGCGGCGTCTTTCTCTACGGATTTATCCCGGCTCTGGACAAAACTAAGAACGCCTAGCAAGCCGCCCAGCACCGACAACGCCAGCCCAATTTCCAATTCCATATTCTCCCTCCTTCCCCGGACAAAAGGAGCATAACGGAAAAAAAGTCCCGCTGCGTCCCAACTTTTCTGCAAAAAAAAGTCCCTGTGGGAAATCCCACAAGGACATAACATACAAATATTATTTTTCGCTGTAAACGCCCAGTTTGCGGAAACGTTCATAGCGTTTTTCAGACAGGACACGACCAGAATACTGTTCCAGTTCCTGTACGTCAGAAAGCAAACGCGCTTTCAGGTCTTCGCACATGACATCGAAGGAATCGAAGTTTTCTTCAATGACATCTTCTGCCACACCGAAGCGTTTCATATCTTCTGCTGTAATCTTCAGGCATTCTGCCGCGTCAGCCGCTTTGCTTGCGTCTTCCCACAGGATAGATGCGCAGCCTTCGGGAGAAATAACGGAAAATACCGCATTTTCCAGCATATACACACGGTTTGCCACAGACAGACCCAGTGCGCCGCCGCTGCCGCCTTCCCCAATGACGATGGTAATAATGGGTGTTTCCAGACCCATCATCTGCATGAGGTTGTCGGCAATGGCCTGACCCTGACCACGTTCTTCCGCTTCTTCCCCGCAGTATGCACCGGAGGTATCCACGAAACAAATGACAGGACGATGGAATTTCTCCGCCTGTTTCATAAGGCGCAGCGCTTTCCGATAGCCTTCGGGCATCGGGCAGCCGAAGTTGCAGCGGATTCTTTCCTGCAAATCGCGACCACGTTCAATGCCGATGAATGTGACAGGAATATCCCCCAGATAACCGATACCGCCAATGATAGCAGGGTCATCTGCGTATTTTCTGTCACCATGAAGTTCTGTTCTTTCTGTGAACAGATTTTCGATATAGGCACGGGAAGTGGGACGATCCTGGGCTCTTGCAGCCTGTAATCTTTCATAAGCTGTCATCATGCCTCATCCCTCCTTCTGCTGTGCTGTTTCAAAAGACGTTCCAGTGTTGCCCGCAGTTCTGTACGAGGCACAATGGCATCTACAAAACCGCAGTCCTGCAGAAATTCTGCACGCTGGAAATCTTCCGGCAATTTTTTCTTTGTGGTCTGTTCAATGACACGACGGCCTGCAAAGCCAATGAGCGCATTGGGTTCGGACAGGATGATATCCCCCAGCATAGCAAAGCTTGCCGTTACCCCGCCAGTAGTGGGGTCTGTCAGAACAGTGATATACAATCCGCCTTTGTCGCTGTGGAAATGAACAGCGCCGCTGGTTTTCGCCATCTGCATGAGGGACAGAATCCCTTCCTGCATTCTGGCACCGCCGGAGGCTGTAAAGCCTACCACAGGCAGATCATGTTCTGTTGCGTATTCAAAAAGCCGTGTGATCTTTTCCCCTACCACAGAACCCATACTGCCCATCATGAACTGAGGGTCCATAACGAACACAGCACAAGGCTGACGGCGGATGGTAGCAGTACCACATACCACGCCTTCCATCTGACCAGATGCCGCACGAGCGGATTCGATCTTATTGGCATAGCCAGGGAAGTTCAAAGGGTTTTCTGTCTGGATATTCATTTCCAGTTCCTGAAAACTGCCTTTGTCACAAATGGCTTTGATTCTCGTTCTGGCATTGATACGGTAATGATAGCCGCAGGAAGGGCATACCATTTTGTTCTTTGCCACAGAACGTTTTGTATCAATGGCTTTACAAATGGGGCAGCGGATCTTTTCTTCCACGGTAGGTGTGATACCGCCGCTTTCCAGCACATTTCTTGATTTTCGGAACATGCCAACAATATTATTCAAGTTCTGTGCCTCCTTCCGCCAACAATTCCGGCAGAATCAGTGTGTCATAATCCCCTTTCTGGAACCGGGGGTTACGCACCAGCCGCAGTTGGTCTTCAATATTGGTATGAATCCCATGGATAACCATTTCGCAAAGAGCCGCTTCCATTTTACGGATGGCATCTTCTCTGGTCTTAGCGTAAACAATGAGTTTACCAATCATGGAATCATAAAAAGGTACAATCAGGCAATCCTGTACCAATGCTGTATCAAAGTGTACCCGGGAACCGCCGGGGATATGCAAAAAGTCCACCTGACCGGTGCTTCTTGCGTTGATGCGGCATTCCATGGAATGACCATGCAAGTGAATATCTTCCTGAGTGAAATCCAGAGGAATCTGGCAGGCAATACGAATCTGCCACTTTACGATGTCCACATCGCTGATTTCTTCTGTAATGGGATGTTCTACCTGCAAACGGGTATTCATTTCAATGAAGTAGAAATTCCCGTCAGGTGCCAGCAGAAACTCTACGGTACCTGCGTTTACATAGTTGGCAGCTTTTGCCGCTTTCACAGCTGCATCCATCATTCTTTTGCGGATGTCTTCTGTCATAACAGGGCAAGGTGTTTCTTCCAGCACCTTCTGCTTGTTCAGCTGAAGGGAACAGTCACGTTCCCCCAGACAAACGATGTTGCCGAAAGCATCTGCCAGCACCTGCATTTCCACATGGCGTACGGAAGTCAGATATTTTTCCAGGAACACATCACCGTTGCCAAAAGCGCTTTTGGCTTCTTCAGATGCTGCCAAGAAGGCATGTTCCAGATCTTCTTCTCTTTCCACCACGCGGATGCCCTTGCCGCCGCCGCCAGCGGTAGCTTTTACCAGAATGGGATAGCCGATTTCCGCAGCCAGACGTTTTGCTTCCGCAGGGTCATGAAGGATTTCTGTACCGGGTACCACAGGTACACCGATTTCCTTCATAAGCTGGCGGGAATTGTCCTTGTCACCCATGGCGCGAAGCACATTGCTGTCAGGACCGATGAAAATGATGCCCTTTTCTTCACAAAGTGCCGCAAACTCAGGATTTTCGGACAAAAAGCCATAGCCGGGATGGATGGCTTCCGCATTGGATGCCAAAGCCGCACTGATGATATTTTTCTGGTTCAGATAGCTGTCTGCCGCTGCGTTGGAACCGATACAGATTCTTTCGTCTGCCAGTGCTACGGGCAGAGAATTCTGGTCTGCTTCGGAATATACCGCTACGGTTTCGATGCCCATTTCCTTACAGGCACGAATGATGCGGACAGCTACCTCCCCTCTGTTTGCAATGAGAATTTTTGAAAACATATCCTCTTACTCCTTTATCAGAGCGAAAGAAAATTCCGCACTGACGCATAATTTTCCGTTCACAAAGCCTTTGCCGCTTGCCCAGTAGAAAGGACCTTTGTGTTTGATCAAAGTGCATTCTGTTTCCAAAACATCACCGGGACGCACGCTGTTTTTGAAACGTACTTTGTCCAGACCTGTGAAATAAGGTGTTGCGCCTTCCTGTTCACCGGAAAGAAGCACACAGGTGGACTGTCCCAGAATTTCGCACAGGATAACGCCCGGCACTACGGGGTTGCCGGGGAAATGTCCCTGCAAAAACCACTCATCGGGGCGGATGGTCTTTTTGCCGTAAGCAACGCCATCTCTCAGTTCTGCTTCGTCAACCAGCAGCATATTGTCCCGATGGGGCAGTATTTTCTTCAGTTCTTCCTGATTCATAGGTTTTCGCCTTCTTCCTATCAGTCTTCACGGATACGGAACAGAACCTGACCGTATTCCACGATCTGACCATTGTTGATGCAGATTTCTTCAATGGTACCGCTGCATTCTGCTGCGATTTCATTGAACATCTTCATGGATTCTACGATACATACAGTATCGCCGGCTGCCACATGATCCCCTACGGACACATAAGGTGCTGCACCAGCCTGAGGCGCTACATAAACAGTACCTACCAGAGGTGTTTTCTGTTCATACAGATCTTCTTCAGGGGCAGCGGGAGCTTCGGGAGCTTCGGGAGCTGCCGCAGGTGCTTCAGCCGCCGCAACAGGAACAGCTTCCACAGGAACTGCCGCAGGCATTACCACAGCAGGTGCCACAGGAGCAGAAACCGCTTCCAGCACCAGTCTGTTGTCGCCTTCTGTCAAATCCAGTTTGGTCAAACCGTTATCTTTCAAAATTTTTGCTAATTCGGCAATCTTTGTTGTTTCCATCTATCTCACCCTTTGAATTTTCTAAATGCGATGCAGGCATTGTGACCGCCAAAGCCCAGAGAAGTGGACAGAACTGCTTCCAGTTCCGCTTCCTCCGCTACATTGGGTGTATAGTGCAGATCACAAACTTCATCCTGTTCCTGCAGGTTGATGGTGGGAGGTACCAGAGAGTTGTTCATGGCACAGATTGCAGCGATAGCTTCTGCTGCACCTGCTGCACCCAGCATATGACCTGTCATGGATTTTGTAGAGCTGATATGTACTTTCTGCGCGTCTTCTTCGCCCAGAGCCTTACGGATGGCATTTGTTTCTGTTTTATCGTTCAAGGCTGTACCTGTACCATGGGCATTGATGTAGATTTTTTCTGCGGAAACGCCTTCCAGTTCAGCCATAGCTTCTTTGATCGCTCTTGCGCTGGCTACTGCTGTTTCATCGGGAGCTGTTACATGATGTGCGTCACAGGTGGAACCATAGCCGCATACTTCCGCATAAATCTTCGCGCCTCTTGCTTTTGCGTGTTCATATTCTTCCAGGATCAGTGTGCCTGCGCCTTCGCCCATGACAAAACCGCCGCGGCGTTTGTCGAAAGGCAGAGATGCTGCATTGGGATCTTCAGAAGGGCTCAGTGCCATACATGCGCCAAAGCCTGCCACTGCCAAATTGGTGATGGCTGCTTCACTGCCGCCGCAGATAGCCGCTGTTGTGTAACCGTGACGGATCGCACGATATGCTTCGCCGATACATGTAGTACCGGTAGCACATGCGGTTGTCATGGAAACACAGGGACCCTGTGCATGATATTTGATGGCAATGTTGCCAGCTGCGATATTGCTGATCATTTTAGGGATGAACAGAGGAGAAACACGTCTGGGGCCTTTTTCTTCCAGCGCTTTATAGGATTCTCCAAATGTTTCAAAGCCACCGATACCGCTGCCAAAGTATACGCCCAGTTCTTCAGGGGCGATTTTGCCTTCCAGTTCGCTGTCAGCCATGGCTTCTGCCGCAGATGCCAACGCATACTGTGTAAAACGGTCCAACTTCTTTGCGGACAGTTTATCCATGCAGCACAGAGGATCGAAATCCTTTACTTCTGCTGCCAGTTTATATTTGGATTCGGATACGTCAAAACGGGTGATCATACCGATGCCGTTTTTGCCTGTTTTCAGACCTTCCCAGAAATCAGCCACATTGTTGCCGATGGGGGTTACCGCACCCAAACCTGTTACTACGACTCTTTTCATAAAGTACCTCCTACATGGCCAGACCGCCGTCGATGCGGATCACTTCGCCAGTGATATAATCGGACTGGTCGCTTGCCAAAAACAGCGCAAGGTTTGCAATGTCTTCGGGCTGCGCAAATCTTTTCATTGGAATATGATCGACTAATGCGTTATTTTCAGACAGATTTTCTGTCATATCTGTTGCTACAAAACCGGGTGCAATTGCATTGCAGTTTACATTGCGGCTAGCCAGTTCTTTTGCAACAGATTTTGTCAGCCCAATAAGCCCCGCCTTGGAAGCGGAGTAGTTTGTCTGACCGGGGTTACCCATCAGACCAGATACAGAGCTGATATTGATAATCTTGCCGCTTTTCTGTTTCATGAAAACAGAGTAAAGCTGCTTGATCATATAGAAAGCGCCTTTCAGATTGGTATCCACAACGCTGTCGAAGTCGGGAACCTTCATCATAGGCACCAGTTTGTCCTTGGTAATACCGGCATTGTTTACCAGAATATCGGCGCCGCCGAAATCTTTGATGATCTGTTTGCAGACTGCGGCAACCTGTTCCGCGTCCGCCACGTTGCACTGGTAAGCTTCTGCCTTTACACCCATTTCCTGCAGAGCTGCTTTTGTTTCTTCTGCTTTCTGGGTATTGCCTGCATACAGCAGCGCGATGTTCGCACCCTGTTCTGCGAATCTTTTACAAATGGCCGCACCGATACCACGGGAACCGCCTGTAACAATGGCTGTTTTTCCTTTCAACATATCTTAGCGTACCTCCTCTGCTACCTGGCGAGCTTCTTCCATGTTGGAAACAGCATACACTTTGCTGTCAGGAAGAATGCGGCTGATGAGTTTCTTCAGTGTGGTGCCAACGCCCACTTCAATGAAAGTATCAAAGCCGTCTGCCGCCATATTTTCAATACTTTCCTGCCAACGCAGGGAATGGTTGATCTGTTTTTCCATCAGATCCCTTACTTCTGCTGTGTAAGGTTTTGTTGTGTAGTTGGAATATACAGTCATTTCGGGCTGTTTTACATCCACAGCCTTCAGTGCTTCCGCAAGTTCCTTAGATGCTTCATCCATAAAAGGAGAATGGAAACCGCCGCCTACGGCTACGGGCAGACATCTGCCGCCAGCTTCCTTTACATCTTTTCCGAAACTGTCGAGTTCATCTTTTTTCCCGGCAACAACCAGCTGACCGGGGCCGTTGTAGTTTACAGGGAACACATTGGGGTATTTTTCCGCCAGTGCTTCCACCTGTTCATTTTCCATTTTCATCACCGCTACCATAGATGCGGGATGTTCTTTTGCGGCTTTCCCCATGGCTGCCCCTCTCGCGCAAGCCAAACGGAACCCATCTTCAGGGCTGTATGCGCCTGCAAAAGCCAATGCGGGGATTTCCCCCAAAGAAAAACCTGCCACAGCCTCAGGCACAATGCCTTCTTCCCGCAGAGCCATTGCTGCTGCAATGTCTGCCAGATACAGGCAGGGCTGTGTATTTTCTGTGATCTTCAATTCTTCGGCTGTACCTTCAAAGCACTGCTGCAAAGTGCCGGGGCGGATTTCCTCCGCCCGAGCAAACAGTTCTTTTACGCTTGCGTTGTTTTCGTAAAAGTCCTTGCCCATACCGGCCTTCTGCGCGCCCTGCCCTGAAAAGACAAAGGCTATTTTACCCATTTTGCAGCTCCTTTCAGCAGTTCTTCCGCTTCGGTCGCGATTTCTTTCACGATTTCCGCTGCGGGCTGTTCTTTTTTCACCATACCGGAAATCTGACCTGCCAGGAAGCAGCCGGCTTTTGTATCGCCTTCTACGGCTGCTTTACGCAGTGCGCCAACACCCAGCTCAGCCACATCTTCCGCTGTTGTTTCGGGTGCAAATTCCACTTTCAGGAATTCACGGCTGAAAGGATTTTTCAGACAACGGCAAGTGTTGCCGCCAAAACGTCTGCCTGTGGTAACGGTGGAGATGTCAGTTGCTTTGAGAACCATGTCTTTGTAGTTCTGATGCACACCGCATTCTTCCGCCAGCAGGAAACGAGTCCCCATCTGTACGCCTACTGCGCCCAGCATGAAAGCCGCTGCCATACCGCGTCCGTCACCGATGCCGCCTGCTGCCAGTACAGGAATGTTCACAGCGTCGCATACCTGAGGCACCAGAGGCATTGTTGTCATTTCCCCGATATGCCCACCGGATTCGCCGCCTTCTGCGATAACAGCGGAAGCCCCTGCTTTTTCCATCATTTTTGCTGCTGCAACAGATGCAACAACAGGAATCACAGTGATGTTTGCTTCCTTCCACATTCCCATGTATTTTTTAGGCATGCCCGCGCCTGTGGTAACAACCGCTACCTTTTCTTCAGCCACGATTTTTGCCACTTCATCCACATGAGGGCTCATCAGCATGATATTCACGCCAAAAGGTTTGTCTGTCAGTTCTCTGGCAATACGAATCTGTTCACGCAGGTAGTCGCCGCCTGCGTTCATGGCAGAGATAATGCCCAGACCGCCGCCATTGGAAACGGCTGCTGCCAGTTTACCATCTGCAATCCAAGCCATGCCCCCCTGGAAGATGGGGTATTCAATGCCTATCATTTCGCAAATCGGTGAAACAATCATTTCTTTCCCTCCAATTAGTTCTGTTTGCTTTCGATCATTGCTACCAGATCAGCAACAGTTTCTACTTTGTTGTCGCCCATTTCGATTTCTGTGCCCAGTTCTTCTTCCAGGCTCATGAGCAGTTCCATAACGTCCAGAGAGTCGATCCCCAGATCAGCAAATTTTGTTTCCATTGTGATTGTGGAAACTTCACATTCCAATTTTTCTGCCAACAGTGCTGCGATTTTTTCAAATACCATGATGCATTCTCCTTTTCTTCTTTAAAAAAATGATTTCGTCTTGTTCAGGGCAGCAAGCTGTCCCCAATATTTCCGCATGATGCGGACTTGTATATGATGCCTTTTTGGCTCATTACCATCTTACAATGCAGGCTGCACTTGCCAGACCGCCGCCAAATGCAGGCAGCAGCAACAGATCGCCTTTCTGCAGCATACCCTTGCGATTCATTTCATCCAGCGCAATGGGGATACTTGCAGAGGAAGTATTGCCATAACGGTCAATATTCACATAAAATTTCTCCTTAGGCACTTTCAGCATCACACTTGCAAAGTCAATGATACGCTGATTTGCCTGATGTGGTACGATGTACTTGATATCCTCAAATGTCAGACCATTCTGCTTGAGTAGATATTTTGTGTCATGGCAAATGGCGTTGACAGCAAATTTGAATGTATCCTGTCCACGCATATGGATATAAGGTTTTTTCTGTTCTCCTTCGTAGAAAGGGGATTTCCCGATGAGCTGCGGAATGTCGATGACATTGTCGCCGCCTTTTACATGGAACACAGAGTCAAGGTAGTTGTCACCTTCACCCAGAACCACTGCCCCTGCGCCATCACCAAAAATAACACAGGTGCTTATGTCTTCCCAGTCCACAATACGGCTCAATCTTTCTGCGCCAATGACAAGGACTTTTTTCACCTTGCCTCTGGCAAAGAAACCTGCTGCTGTTTCCAGTGTGAAAACAAATGCAGAGCATGCCGCGTTGATGTCCATGGTCATGCAGTCCAGACCCAGAATATTCTGAATCATACAGGAAACAGAAGGAGAAATGGATTCCCCGCTGACACTGGCTGCCAGGATCAGATCGATCTCTTCTTTTTTCACACCGCTGTTCTCCAGCGCTGCCAGTGCTGCTTTGGCGCCCATGTCTGCCGCCGTTTCGTTGGTGCTGACGTGGCGTTCTTTTACGCCTACGCGCTGCATGATCCACTCGTCATTTGTATCTACAATTTTAGACATATCATCATTGGTTACCACTCTGGGAGGCACATACATGCCCGTTCCCAATATCGAAAAACTCATTCTTTTTTCCTCCTGCAATATGCAATCTTTTGTGCTTACGATATTTAGTCCCCGTTTTGGCAAAAAGGTTACAGGAAATTGATATTTTTTTGCACTTTTTTCCAAACAAAAAGGAAACAGACTTTTCTATCGTAGTAAAAAGCCCCTTTGTTCCCCCGTCAGCCTCTTTTTCTCATCCGCATCCACAGCATCACCAACAAACACCAGGAAGCACATACATAGGATAAAAACCCAATGGCGATAAGCATTCTTCTATGCCTCATTTTTTCCGCCAATCGGCAAAATTCCTGTTCAACTGTGTTTTCTGCCGGAATCTGTCCCATACCGGAGGGTCTTTGAGAAAATCTGCGATATTGCTTGTAATACTGACGACAATCGGGACAAGTCCGCAAATGCGCCGCTACACTGTCTTTTGTCACGGGATTTGCCAGCCCATCCTGATACAGAGCCACCAAGTCCATGACGATTTCACATGGCAAATTCATCTTTCAACACCTCCATCATTTTTTTCTTCGCACGGAAAAAAATCACCTTTGCGGAATTTTCACTGATCTTCAGCGCCAGAGCGATCTGAGAAAAGGGCAGTTCCGCATAGATCCGCAGCAGCACCACATCCCGGTATTTCTTCGGAATTTCCTTTACCATGGCGCGGACTGCTTTTTCCACATATTTCTTATGGACATATTCTTCCGGGTCTGCATTCTGCATATAATAGGTATGAACTACCAGATCCAGATTAGCAGAGTCCAGATGCAGTTTGTTGCGTTTGAGATATTTGAAATAAACATGCTTTCCGATGGATGCCAGCCAGGTAAAAACTTCGCACTCTCCGCGAAAACGGTGAAAGGACGTATATGCCTGCAAAAATGTTTCCTGAGCCAGGTCTTCCGCCAAGGCGCGATCCCCGCACAGACGGTGCAAAAAAGCATATACTCTGTCATAATATGCCATATAGAGCATTTCAAATGAGTTCACCTGCTCACCCCCGTTCGCCTGTTTCGCATTACAGTATACCATAAGAAACATGGAAAATCCAGTAACTTTCTATGGTTTCTTTCGCAAATGGGCAGTAAAAAGGACAGATTTCGCTTTCTGGGGCAAAAAAAATTTATTTTCATCTTGACAATTTTATAAAAATAGCGCAAAATATTAGTGTTGTGTATCGGTGTGTGGCTCAGTTTGGTAGAGCGCTACGTTCGGGACGTAGAGGCCGCAGGTTCAAATCCTGTCACTCCGATTTTTGTATGTCTGAAGATAAGAATCTCTTTTGATGCAGATGTGGATTGAAGAATCCGGCTGTGTCAGAAGAGATTTTTATTCTTTCGTAACATTGTACGAAAAGGTGATGGAATCACAGGATGAGTTGT
>OHRG01001169.1_pt1 | contig 13753 bp, 7 predicted proteins | sample 1578351 | NCBI WGS metagenome assembly OHRG01 (sample SAMEA3879599, study PRJEB24766) | human gut metagenome | biome: human-associated habitat; feature: feces | place: USA | collected 1985/1987
GAGAAGAAGCATGTTCGTCAGAAAAGTAAAGTCACTGGCTGACATGACCCCTGTCTTGGCAACTAAAACGGCAAGACCGGTGATTCCTCCGAAGGTAAAATTGTTGGCAAATTTGAAAAAATAGATACCAACCGCCATGATCAGGATACTTCCGGTTAATAGTGAAAAAGATTTCCATTTTGATTTTGTATTCATTTGTGCAGACCTCAGCATTTTATAAAAATTTAATAATCTATGTAGATTGTACCGCGGGGGAAATGAAAAGTCAACGGATAGAACGGAATTGTTCCGGCAATAATAAAATCGGAGAGGAGATAGTAATTATGATGTATAAATGTTTGCCGATTACGGATATTTACGCCAGAGAAATTCTGGATTCCCGGGGCAATCCAACGGTAGAAGTAGAGATCCTTGCCGGAAAACAGATCGTGGGAAGAGCAGCGGTGCCCTCCGGGGCATCTACAGGAAAATTTGAAGCCGTAGAACTTCGGGATCAGGAACCGCGATATGGAGGGAAAGGCGTGGAGCAGGCAGTTCGACATGTGAACGAAGAAATTGCAGAGGCATTGATCGGACACAATGTACTGGATCAAACCGGGATCGATCGCAGATTAAAAGAACTGGATGGAAGTCATGACAAGCACAATCTGGGGGCAAATGCAATCCTGGGAGTTTCTCTTGCGGCTGCCAGGACGGCGGCAGCGGCTTTGGGACTTCCGTTGTATGCCTATCTCGGAGACGTGGGAGAAAAAGTGATGCCCGTTCCCATGATGAACGTGCTCAATGGAGGCGTTCACGCGGACAATGATCCAGGAGTTTATGCTGGTTCCGTATGGACCGGACAGCCTGAAAGAACAGCTGCGGATGGGAACCGAGATCTATCATGTTCTTCGCGGGCTTCTGAAACAAAAAGGACTGACTACGGCAGTCGGGGACGAAGGGGGATTTGCGCCGGAATTGAGAGATTCCAGGGAAGCCATTGAATTTCTCCTGGCTGCATCCGGACAGGCCGGGTATGAGCCGGGAAAAGATGTAGGGATTGCTTTAGATGTGGCGGCTTCAGAAATTTACCGGGCAAAAGAACAGCGGTATTATTTTGTGGGGGAAAGCAAAAAGAGCGGGAAAAAGATCGCGAGAACATCGGATGAGATGATGGAATACTATGAAAGATTGATTCTGGATTATCCAATCTATTCCATTGAGGATCCGTTGGATGAGGAGGATTGGGATGGCTGGAGCAGACTGACAGCAAAAATTGGGGAGAAAGTACAGCTTGTAGGAGACGATCTGTTTGTGACCAATCCGGAGAGAGTCGCATTGGGGATAGCAAAAAAAGCAGCTAATTCGGTGCTGATCAAGGTGAATCAGATCGGGACACTGACAGAGGCGGCAAGAGCGGTGGAACTGGCGCATCAGGCAGGGTATCGGACGATTATGTCTCACCGATCTGGTGAAACGGAAGATACCACGATCGCGGATCTGGCGGTGGCATTTCATACCGGACAGATCAAAACCGGTGCACCGTGCCGCTCGGAACGTGTGGCAAAATATAATCAGTTGCTTCGAATTGAAGAAACATTGTGGAAATCCATGTGATGAGAGGACCATTCCGGAGAGAGTGAGAGATCTTTTTCCGGAGTGGTCATTTTATTTTACAAACTGTACATATTTGATATTGACAGTAATTACAATTTGAGATATACTGTACTTACAAGGCAAGTACAGATATGACAGAAGGAGTGATGAAGTGGAAATTATTTTAAGTAATGCCAGTCCGAAACCAATCTATGAGCAGATCACTTCCCAGATAAAAGCCATGATCATGAACGGAGAGCTGAAGGCAGGAGACCCGATGCCGTCCATGCGAAAGCTTGCAAAGGAGCTTCACGTCAGTGTGATCACGACACAGAGAGCTTATGATGATCTGCAAAAGGACGGATTTATCGTGACAGTTCCGGCAAAAGGAACCTTTGTATCTGCACAGAACCAGGACTTTATCCGGGAGGAGAACAGAAGACGGGTAGAACTGCTTTTAACAGATGCGGTAGAACTGGCAAAGGAAAACGGAATTGAACTTGAGGAATTGAGAACGACATTAGACGTATTGTATCAAGAGGAGGATGTGTGATGGAATTTGCACTGGAAGTCAAAGGACTGCGTAAAACATACAAAGAATTTGGATTAAAAAATATTTCGATGAAATTGCCCAAGGGCTGTGTGCTCGGGCTGATCGGAGAGAATGGCGCCGGAAAATCTACCCTGATTAATGCGATTCTCGGGCTGATTGAATGCGACTATGAGTCTTTAAGGATTTTTGGACAAGAGTATGCAGGAAATGAAAAGCAGATCAAAGAAGAGATTGCGGTGATCTTTGACAAGACCTGTTATGATCTGAATTTTACACCGCTGTTTATCGGAAAGATATTGAGTAATGTGTATTCCAACTGGGATATGGAAAAATATCATATGTATCTGGATCGGTTTGAACTGCCGAAGAAAAAGAAATTAAAAGAATTTTCCAAGGGAATGAAGATGAAAATGGAATTTGCCGCAGCCCTAAGCCACGATCCCAAGCTTCTTATTCTGGATGAGGCGACAAGCGGTCTGGATCCGGTATTCCGGGACGAGATTCTGGATATTCTCAGAGAGTACACCGAGGATGAAGAACATACGATTCTGATGTCCTCTCATATTACCAGTGATCTGGATAAGATTTCGGATTATATCGCATTTATTCATGATGGGGAGTTGTTGTTTACAAAGACCTATGATGAGCTTCAGGAAAATTACGGCGTCTTAAACTGTGGACAGCGGATCTTTGACGCACTGAACCGGGAGGATATTGAGGCATACAGAAAGGATTCCTATGGATATCGGGTTCTGGTCAACAATAAGCAGGGAATCCGGAAGGTATTTTCAGATCTGGAGATTGAACAGGCAACGATCGAAGACGTGATGCTGTACTGCGTGAGAGGAGAGAAAGTGGCATGAGAGGGATTATTTTAAAAGATTTATATGAGGGATTCTGTATTAAGAAGAATCTGATCAACTGGCTGGCTTCTATGATATTTACGTCTGCGCTGACAGCGATCAGTGAATTTATGAGAGGTGCCTATGGATTTTTGCTGATTGTAGTACTCCTATTTCCTGTGATGGGAAGTACGCTGCTTCAGATGACGGCGGAACAGGATGAAAAGGCAGAATTTGACCGGATTCAGCTCACCTATCCGCTGAGCAAAAGCGAGATTGTTCTGTCCAAATATCTGGGCGGTCTGATCGTACAGGGAGGTATGACACTTTATTCATTTGTGTTTGTATTGATCTATGTGTATGGATATCGGACGATCACCCTGGAAGACGCACTTCCGACATGGGGAATCGGTGTAGTCGGAGGTGTGATTTACTTTGCAGTGAGCTATGTAGCATATTTCTGGCTTGGTAATTTGAAAGGTGTGATTTTTACATTTCTTGCGATGGTAGGACTTGTAATTGCGTTTTTGCTCAGCGTGTTTAATATCGGGCTGGAGGAAATCATGCAGGTGGAAAAAAGTATTTGGATCATTGGTTGTCTGGTGATGGCAGCAGTGTTGATGGTGATCAGCTACTTTCTATCTCTGAAAATATACACAAAAAAACATTCTTGAAATAGTTATTTTGCACAAAATATTTATGCAGAAGAAATGTTGATATGTAAACAATATAAATGATAGAATAAATAAGAACAAAACCTATTTGCAGCAGATACAGGACTGGTTTTTCGTGCAGATAGGTTTTTATTATGTATTAAGAAGGGGAAAAGATGCGGATAGACAGGATATTGAACAACAATGTCGTGATCATAAAAGATGAGAATGGAGAAGAGCAGGTTGTCTGCGGAAAAGGAATCGCCTACAAGAAAAAGGCGGGAGACCTTTTATCAGAAAAGCTGATCAACAAAGTGTTTGTTTTGAAGGACACTGCTCAGAAACAGCATTTTCAGGAGATTATCTCTGAGATTCCTGTGGAATATATTCAGATCACGACAGAGATTGTGGAGATGCTCACACAAACACTGGAAAGAAAACTAAATGAAGCAATCTATATTTCATTAAGCGACCATATTTATATGGCAATCACCAGATATCTGGACGGTGTTGTGGTGAAGAATTCCATGCTGTGGGATATCAAGCGTTTTTATGAGAAAGAATATCAGGCGGCGAAGAAGGTCTGGAAGATGATCAATCAGACGTTCAAGGTAGAATTACCGGAAGATGAGATTGGTTTTATTACCCTGCACATTGTCAATGCAGAGATGGACAATGAGAACTTAAAGCAGACGATGGAAGTCACAAAGCTGATGCAGGAGATTTCCAATATTGTCCGTTATTATTTTTCCGTAGAGTTTAATACAGAATCGGTTTATTATTATCGTTTTATTACCCATTTGAAGTTCTTTGCACAGCGTCTTCTGACAGATAAAGAGTATGAAGACGATCAGGACAACGAACTTTTCAATACAATTCGGCAAAAGTACCGCACTTCTTATAAGTGTGTGGAAAAAATCGCAGAGTTTATATCGCGTAAATATGAAAAGGAACTTTCAGATGAAGAAAAATTATATCTGACCATTCATATTGAACGCGTTATATATAAGAGCAGAGATTAGCGAATCATCGGAAGCGTGCACAGATGAGGAGTGTTTCTGCTTTGTCAGGATGGTAACATTAAGTTGGCTACACCTTTATACAATGAAAACTGTATATAAGGAGGATGACATGGGTAAATACTCAAGTTTAGCCGCAGACATTATTAAAAATGTCGGTGGAAAAGAAAATGTTGAAAGTTTAAGACACTGCGTTACAAGATTAAGATTCCGTCTGATTGATGAATCCATCGCAAATGATGAGGTCATCAAAAATATGGACGGTGTGGTGACCGTGATGAAAGCCATGGGAGAATACATGGTAGTCATCGGGGAGCACGTGGCGGATGTATACGATGAAGTATGCAGCCAGCTTGGCTTAGACGCCATGCAGGCAGAGAACAAAGAACAGAAAAATGCGAAAAAGAAGAGTCCCCTCGAGAAAGTTCTGGGAACAATCATGGGTGGTATGGGACTGACTCTTCATCTGCTCTGTGCCTGCGGTATTATCAAAGGGCTGTTAGTCCTTCTGACATTTGTCGGAATCAAACCGACAGATGGAATTTATATGCTGATGAATGCAGCAGGAGACTGTTTCTTCTATTTCCTGCCGCTGATTCTTGGATTTAACTTTGCAAAAAAATTCCAGATCGATCCATTCTTCGGACTGATCCTGGCAGCTGCAATGTGTTATCCGGCAATTCAGAATGTAGACATCAATTTATGGGGATATGTCGTAAATACGACCTATACTTCTACATTCCTGCCGATTTTATTTGGTCTTCTGGCAGCAGTTCCGCTGTATAAGTGGTTTGACAAAGTGCTTCCGAAGATGATCAAAGGTTTTATGACACCGATGCTTACATTGATCATTATTTTCCCGCTGACCTTTATTGTGATCGGACCTCTGGCAAATATGATCGGTGCGGGACTTAATGTTGTTCTCACAAGTATCTGTGAATTCTCACCGCTGCTTGCAGGACTGATTCTGGGCGGATGCTGGCAGATTTTTGTATTGTTCGGTATCCATGGTGTTCTTACAATTTTTGCGTTTATGGATCTGCTCGCAGGAAATCCAAGCCAGCTGCTGGCATTTTCCTACGGTGCATCCTTTGCTACATGCGGAGTTCTGCTCTCAATCATCTTAAAGACAAAAGATGCAAAACTCAAAGAAGTGGCACTGCCGTCCTTTATTTCTGCAATCTTCGGAGTGACAGAGCCGGGAACTTACGGTGTGACACTTCCTCGTAAGAAGATGTTTGCCATCTGCTGTATCGGTGGTGCTGCAAGTGGTGTTGTAGTTGCACTCAGCAACCTGGCGATGTACAGCTATGCGGGAATGGGAATCATCGGTCTTCTTGGATTTATCAATCCGGACGGACCGAACTTTATCGGAATCGCATTATCTGCGATCGTTCCGTTTGTGGTATCTTTTGTTCTTGGTATGCTGGTTTACAAAGATTCCGATTATGAATATTTGAATGATGTAGTAGAAACAGACATCAAGTCAGTGTCAAAAGAAGAGAAGACGGAAGAGAAAAAAGAAGCTGCTCCGGCGCTTTTAAAAGAAAAAGAGATGCTCGCAATGCCGGCAGACGGTATGATCAAGCCACTTTCCGAAGCGGCAGATGAGGCATTTGCGAATGAAGCGCTTGGAAAGGGTTGTCTTGTAATCCCGGAAAATGGAAATGTATATGCACCGTTTGACGGTACTGTACGTGTGCTGTTCCCGACAAAACATGCGATCGGGCTTGCCAGTGAGGGTGGATGTGAAGCGCTCATCCACATCGGAATCAATACGGTGAATCTGGATGGAAAATATTTCGAAACTCATGTACAGCAGGGAGACTGCGTGAAAAAAGGGCAGCTTCTTGTATCCTTTGAGAAAGAAAAAATCGAACAGGAAGGTTACAGCTGTGAGATTCCTGTGATCATAACAAACACGGATGAGTATTTGGATATTGTAGAAAAAGATCATGACCGCCATGTACATGGTGAGGACATGCTGCATGTGATTCGATGAAAGGAGTAAAAGAGCAATGAGTTTTCCAAAGAATTTTTACTGGGGCGGCGCTACAGCCGCGAACCAGTGTGAAGGCGGCTGGAACGAAGGTGGAAGAGGACCGGCCAAAACAGATGTGACAACAGGTGGTTCCGCAAAGAAATCAAGAGGGATCACGTACCGCATGCCGGACGGAACAGAAGGCATGGTGGGCGGATTTTCCCGGATACCGGAAGGTGCATCCTATGCAGTGCTGGACGGATATTATTATCCGAACCACAAGGCGATTGATTTTTATCATCATTATAAAGAAGACATTGCATTATTTGCAGAAATGGGATTTAAGATGTTCCGTATGTCGATTTCCTGGTCCCGGATTTTCCCGAAGGGAATTGAAGAGGAGCCCAACCGTGAGGGAATCGAATTTTACCGGAATGTATTTACAGAACTGAGAAAATACGACATCGAGCCGCTTGTGACGATGTGCCATTATGATACACCACTGTATCTGGAGGAAGTGTTAGGCGGATGGACGAACCGTCAGTTGGTGGATGCGTTTGAAAAATATGCAAAAGTGATCTTTGAAGAATATAAAGGACTGGTCAGATACTGGCTTACATTCAATGAGATCAACAGTCAGCTGATGATGAAGAATTTCGTTCCGAATGCTCCGAAACAGATGCTGGAAAATGCGTATGCAGGACTTCACAATCAGTTTGTGGCAAGCGCCAGAGCGGTAAAGCTTGCTCATGAGCAGTATCCGGAATATGTGGTAGGATGCATGATCGCAGGTATGACGACATATCCGCTGACTTGTGATCCGCAGGATGTTCTGCGTGCACAGCATAAGATGCAGGAAGATTTCTATTACAGCGGGGACGTGATGATCCGCGGACATTATCCGGTATTTGCGAAGAGAATGTGGAGAGAAGACGGCGTGTCATTTGAAGTCCCGGAAGAGGATTTGGAGATTTTAAAAGAAGGAAGAGCCGATTTCTTCAGTTTTTCCTACTACAGCACAAGCTGTGAGACGACACATACAGATGCACCAAAAGACGGGGCAGGCAATCTGGTACTCGGATATAAAAACCCATACATCCAGTATTCTGACTGGGGATGGGGTATGGATGCGGACGGACTGCGATACATTCTGAATGAGATCTATGGACGTTATCAGGTGCCGATTATGATTGTAGAAAACGGACTCGGTGCGATTGATACTGTAGAAGCGGATGGAAGCATCCATGATGACTATCGTATCGCATATTTGAAGGATCATGTCAGAGCAATGTCAGAGGCAATCGATGACGGAGTAGAACTGATCGCATTTACACCGTGGGGATGTATTGACCTTGTCAGCGCATCTACCGGAGAGATGAGAAAACGATATGGCTTTATCTATGTAGATATGGATGATGACGGAAACGGATCTATGGAAAGAAGCAGAAAAGATTCTTTCTACTGGTATAAGAAGGTCATTGCATCCAACGGAGAAGAATTAGAATAAGAGACAGGGGACTATTCGAAAGAGTAGTCCCTTTTGTGTAAAAGGTTAAAAATCTGCCACATTTTTCTGAAACAGTAAAATAATGACATAAAGTAGTAGTTTTGTAAATTTACTTTCCGAATTGATTATGTTATAACCATTACAAATCTTCAGTTTAAGGTGAAGAAGGAGGTTAAGAGAGGTATAGTCAGTAAGATTTTATTTTAAATTTTGAGAGGAAAAAGGGTATACATGAAAACAAGGAGAAAGAAACAGACAAAACGTGTTCTGGCCAGTGCACTGGCAGCAGTGGTTGCAGCATCTGCAGTTCCGGTTTCCAATTCAGTCGTTCATGCAGAAGAATCTCAGGACAGGAGCGAATTAAAGCTGAGATATACAAGCGCAGCACCGGATAGTTATGATGGATGGGAAAAATGGTCTCTTCCAATCGGAAACAGTGGAATCGGGGCAAGTGTATTTGGCGGTGTGCAGACAGAGCGTATTCAGTTGAATGAGAAGTCACTCTGGTCCGGCGGACCAAGCGAAAGCCGTCCGGATTATAACGGAGGAAACCTGGAAGAAAAAGGAAGAAACGGACAGACAGTAAAAGAGATTCAGCAACTGTTTGCTAATGGGGACAATGATGCAGCAAGCAGTAAGTGTGGAGAACTGGTAGGTTTAAGTGATGATGCAGGAGTAAACGGATACGGATATTATCTGAGTTACGGAAATATGTATCTGGATTTTAAAGGTATCTCGGACAAAGACGTTGAAAATTACGAGAGAACACTGGATCTGAATACGGCAATTGCCGGAGTTGAGTATGATAACGGGGATACACATTATACTCGTGAGAACTTTGTAAGTTATCCGGACAATGTACTTGTGACACGACTGACTGCGGAAGGTGGCGATAAGCTGAATCTGGATGTCAGAGTGGAGCCGGATAATGAAGCAGGCGGTGGAAGCAACAAAAATACAATACAGGCGCAGTCTTACCAGAGAGAGTGGGAAACAACAGTTAAGGATGCGCTGATTTCCATCGACGGACAGCTGAAAGACAATCAGATGAGATTCAGCTCTCAGACAAAGGTTCTGACAGAAGGCGGAACAACAGAAGATGGTGACGAAAAGGTTACAGTCAAGGATGCAAAGGCTGTTACGATTATTACATCGATTGGAACAGATTACAAGAATGATTATCCGGTATATCGCACAGGGGAAAGCCAGGAGCAGGTCGCTTCCAGAGTGCGTGCTTATGTAGATAAAGCAGCAGATACTGTAGTAAATGATTCTTATGATACTTTGAAACAGGCACATGTGGATGATTACTCTTCTATCTTTGGCCGTGTCAATCTGGATCTTGGACAGGTTCCTTCTGAGAAGACAACAGATAAACTGTTGAAAGCTTATAATGATGGTTCTGCAAGTGATCAGGAGAGACGCTACCTGGAAGTGATGCTGTTCCAGTACGGCCGTTATCTGACAATTGAGTCTTCCAGAGAGACACCGGAAGATGATCCGTCCAGAGCGACACTTCCGTCTAACCTTCAGGGAATCTGGGTTGGAGCGAACAGCTCAGCATGGCATTCTGACTATCATATGAATGTTAATCTGCAGATGAACTACTGGCCGACCTATTCTACGAATATGGCAGAGTGTGCGCAGCCGTTGATTTCGTACGTAGATTCTTTAAGAGAACCAGGACGTGTTACTGCAAAAATTTATGCAGGTGTGGATCAGGGATTTATGGCACATACCCAGAACAATCCGTTTGGATGGACTTGTCCGGGATGGTCATTTGACTGGGGATGGTCACCGGCAGCGGTACCGTGGATTCTTCAGAATTGCTGGGAATACTATGAATTTACAGGTGATGTATCCTATATGCAAAATTACATCTATCCAATGATGAAGGAAGAGGCAATTTTCTACGATAATATTTTGATAGATGATGGAACCGGACATCTGGTATCTTCACCAAGTTATTCACCGGAGCATGGACCAAGAACGGCAGGTAATACTTATGAGCAGACACTGATCTGGCAGTTATATGAAGATACTATCAAAGCAGCAGAAACTCTTGGTGTTGATGCGGATCTGGTGGCAACATGGAAAGATCATCAGTCCAGGTTAAAAGGACCGATCGAGATTGGCGATAGCGGACAGATCAAAGAGTGGTATGAAGAAACGACTGTAAACAGTATGGGACAGGGATACGGGCACAGACATATTTCCCATATGCTGGGACTTTTCCCGGGAGATCTGATCTCATCTGATACACCGGAGTACTTTGAGGCAGCAAGAGTGTCCATGAACAACCGTACAGATGAAAGTACCGGCTGGGGAATGGGACAGCGAATCAATACATGGGCAAGACTGGCAGATGGAAACCGTGCATATAAGCTGATCACAGATCTGTTTAAAAACGGAATTATGACCAATCTCTGGGATACGCATCCGCCATTCCAGATCGACGGAAACTTTGGGATGACATCAGGTGTTGCAGAGATGCTTCTGCAGAGCAACATGGGATATATCAATATGCTTCCTGCACTGCCGGATGCATGGGCATCAGGAAGTGTCAGCGGACTGGTTGCACGCGGAAACTTTGAAGTATCCATGAACTGGAAGAACAAACATCTGACAAGCGCAGAGATTCTTTCAAATAACGGAGGAACAGCAACTGTTCAGGTTCCAAATGCTTCCTTTGCAACAATTACAGATGCAAATGGAAATGTTGTAGATGTAAAAGTAGAATCTCAGGACAGAGTCTCCTTTGAGACACAGGCCGGACAGACATATTATGTCAAAGATGTTCCTGTGAAAGGGGAGGCACCGACAGGATTATCTGCAAAACGTACAGATGATAATACAGGAAAACTGACATGGGATGAAGTCAAGACGAAAAAAGACAAAGACATTACTTACAATGTGTATCGTCAGATTGAGTCCGGAGACGTACAGAAAATTGCAGGCGGTGTAGAAAAAACAGAATACATTGATAAAAATGCAGATAAGGCATTGGGTACGATCCGATATCAGGTATCAGCAGTAGTCGATGGCAAAGAGACAAAGCTCAGTGAAAAAGTAGAGCTGACAGAGCCGCTTGGAGCAGGAAAGATTGATAATAAGGATCCGCATATTGTGTATACAGGTGCATGGGGTGACTGGGACACAGCAAACGAAGGCAACTACAAGGATACGATCAAGTATCTGAACAAACCGACAGGAAAAGAGACTGTAGAACTGGAGTTTGTGGGAACAGGCATCGAAGTGATTACTTGTACAAATACAGACCGTGGAAAATACGAAGTATTTATTGACGGAGAGTCTTGCGGAAAGGTAGATACATACAGTTCTACTACAAAACGTCAGCAGGTTGTATTTAAAAAGGATGATCTGAAGCATGGTACACATACATTAGAGCTGAAAGTGCTCAATGAAAAAGTAGATGCAAGTTCTGGTACAAAAGTAGAACTGGATGCTCTGAATATTCTGGATAATACGATCACACTGCCGGAGAAAGTAGAAGTATCTACAGTTTCCGGAATTACAACGATCGGAAAAGAAGGCACTGTACAGATGCAGGCAAAAGTAACACCGGGAGATACAAAAGACAAGAGTGTTACATGGACTTCTTCTGATACAAGCATCGCATCCGTAGATGAAAACGGACTGGTGACAGTTCACAAGAAAAACGGAGAAGTGACGATCACAGCAACAGCAAATGCCGATTCTGAAGTGAGCGGAAGCTGTAAACTGACTGTGGCACTCTTTGGAGACCTTGGTTCCGGAGAGACGATCGTAGAAGATGCATCTGAGGATGGAAAGAGAAATGATGCGATTAGCTGGAGCGGCTCTGAATGGTCTGCATGGGCTGGAGAGCCGGAGAAACATCATGGAAAGACAAAGACAGAAGTTCCTTCAACTGGAAACCAGGCAGGTAAATATTTTGAATATACGTTTACAGGAACTGGAATTGAAGTTTATGCACAGAAACATGCAAACTTTGCAAGTTATGATGTAAGCATTGATGGTGGAAAAGCTGAAAATGTATCATTAGCGGGATCCGGTGGAGGAGATCCACAGCAGAAGATTTTTGAAGCAAAAAATCTTGAGAACAAACAGCATACAATCAGATGCACAATTGTAGCTCGTGACGGAAAAACACAGGCAAACCTTGACTACTTAAAAATCTTCGCACCGGTACAGGCAGCGGAGGTGAATAAAGCGGATCTTCAGACAGCCATCGAAAGCGGGGCCGGACTCATAGAGGGCGCATATGATGCGGACAAATGGGAAGCATTTAAGGAAGCATACAAAGTGGCAGTAGAAGTAATGAATAATGCGGATGCAGATCAGGATGCGGTTGAAAAAGCAGCAGCAGCTCTGAATGCGGCGATGGAAGCACTTGGAGATCCAAATGTTCCGGAAATCGGAGAAGTACAAGGAGAAGCAGTACATGTTGAAAGTTCAGCTGTGATTCTGGAATGGGGTCAGGTAAAGGGTGCAGCATCTTATCTTGTAAAATGGAATGATCAGGAAGTCAAGACCTCAGATACGCGAATCCGGATTGAAGGATTGGAATCGGGTGTGACTTATGACTTTAACATTTTTGCGCTGAATACAAAAGATGTGCCGTCTGAAAATGCGATTGAAATTCACGGAATTACAACAACAGATGTGGTAAAACCGGGAGTCGTTACAGAAATCAAAGCAACACCTGTTGATGAGGATTCAGCAAAGCTGACATGGACAGCACCGGCTGACACAGACGTGGCAAGCTATAATATTTATCAGAATGGTGTGAAGATCGGGGACAGTAAGAACACAGAATTTACAATGGATAAACTGGAAGTCGGAACTGTTTATGAGGTACGTATTACAGCAGTAGATAACGCAGGAAATGAATCAATTCCAGCTCCATTTAAGTTTACATTTACAGAGCCGGAAAAAGAGAACTTCACATTGAAGGCAGCAGCGAATGCAGAAGAAATGGGAATCGTGAGTGTAGAACCACAGCAGGATTCCTATGAAGCAGGAACTGAGGTAACAGTCAAAGCAGAAGCGAAGGAAGGATTCCGCTTTGTGAACTGGACAAAGACCGGAACAGAGGAAGAAGTCAGCAAAGAGGCAGAATATAAATTTGCAATTACAGAAAATACAGATCTGACCGCAAACTTTGTGAAAGAAGAAGTACCGGAAGAAATCTTCCATGTAACGATAAAAGCAAATGACAATGCAATGGGAACTGTGACCATTGATTCCACAGACGGAAGCTACAAAAAAGGGGAAAAAGCAGAAGTTATTGCGGTGGCAAACGAAGGATTCCGCTTTGTGAACTGGACCGATGCAGAAGGAAACGTACTCAGTGAGTCTAACCCATATGTATTTGAAGTAACCAAAGATGTAGATCTGACTGCCAACTTCGAAAAAATCCCGGTAGAGAAATTTACATTTACAGTTGCAGCAAATGATGAAACGATGGGATCTGTTCTCGTAGAACCACAGCAGGATTCTTATGAGGCGGGAACTGAGATCAAGGTCAGTGCAGTACCGGCATCTGAGGATTATGAATTCGTAGGCTTCACAAAGAAAGGAACCCAGGAGATTGTCAGCAAGGAGAATCCGTACGTATTCC
>OHRG01001180.1_pt1 | contig 13658 bp, 19 predicted proteins | sample 1578351 | NCBI WGS metagenome assembly OHRG01 (sample SAMEA3879599, study PRJEB24766) | human gut metagenome | biome: human-associated habitat; feature: feces | place: USA | collected 1985/1987
CTGATCTTGTTTCCTTGCTCCACCAGCTGCATCCCGAAACTGGAGCGCAGGACCTTCTGGGCCTGCATGGTGTTCCAGAAACGCCGCTGCACGTCCGGGCTGGACATGGAGAGCAGCTGCTCCAGCCCCTTTACCTCCATCGTGTTGACGTTCGCCTGGAAGGTCAAAGCAGCCATGTTGGCGCTGACGTTGTCGTGAGCCACCACTTCATTATAGAGCGCTTCCACTTCGGACTCGCCCCAGTAAAGCTCCGCCTGCCGTTCCAGATCGGGAAGCTCCCGGCCCACGAACCGCACAAGGCGGGAGTGATGGACACGGGCGGCAGTGTGCCCGGCGGCATCGTTGATGCTGTAATACTCCGGGACAAGCTCCCCGCCCTCAAAGGTCAGGCCTGCGTCCGGGCTGATTCCCTGCCAGCGGTCGAGGATGTACAACCCCCGGAAGCTGCCGGGAAGAATAGCCTCGGCATCCAGCGGGCGGGAAAGGTCCTCCTGCCCGTCAATAAGGATGAGCCCGGCGGCACCGCCATACAGGCGGCCCCATTTCAGGCCAGTGCTCACACGGTCCCGGAGCCGGGTGGAACGCTCCACGGTCTGGATTGCCTTTCCCTGCTCCGGTGTGGTGCTCTTGAGGTCGTACCACTCTCGCAGCATATCGTCCACGAGCAAGCCCACAACGTTCTGCACCACCCAGTTGCTGCGGTACAAGCTGTTCAGCAGGGCGTAATTGTCCGTCATCCGGGTCAGCGGGTATTCCGTTGCTTCCAGCGGGCTTTGTGAGCCGTACCCCAGCGAGAACAGCGGGTTGGAAAATGCGTCCAGCGTGGCCGTCATCGGTTTCTCTGTGCCCCCGGCGGGGCGGTTTTTGTTACGTCTGGACACGTTCGAACCTCCAATCAGGCAGTGAGTTGATATAGTAGCGCAGGGCATCCGGACCGTGGTCCTGCTGTTTGATGGGCTTTTCCACGCCCATGAGGGCGGCTTTATCATCCCACCGGTATGTGCCAAGTTCATCCAGCAGCCCCTCGCAGTCGGTGGAGATCAGCAGATCGCGGTGGGAAAGGAGCGTGCTGCACTTGCGGATGCCGTTCAGTACGTCGTTGTTTCCTTCTATCACATAAACGCCACGCTGGCGCAGAGCTGTGATAAAGGACGCTGCCGCCGGGTCAACGATGGCGGCACAGGGGTCTTTCCCCATAAACTCCATGAAGTCATCGGCATATTCTTCATCTGTTTTCTGCCTGTGCTCCTGGCGGCTGTCCCACCGGTATTCCCGATGCACCCGGACTTTCTCGCCGTCATCGTATACATCGAGGTAGACGGTCGGGTTGGTGGTGCCGTAGTCGCATGTAATGGTACGGGTGGAAAGGCTCTTGAATCCCACCGGTGCGTCCTGCGGGCGGTAGGTGTTGGCGGTGGTGTCCATCATATCGTAGATCAGGCCCTCGGCCATCACCCAGCGGCCCAGAATGTAGCGTTCATAGAACACGCCGCTGTACATGCTGCGGTAGCGTTCCCGTGTGCGCTCGTCCAGTGACGGGTTATCGTCCATCAAGAAGTGCAGATGCAGCGCCCGATGTTTTTTGGCCTGTAAGATCCACTCCTTGCGAAACCAATGCTCTGGGTTTTCCGGGTTGCAGTTGAACCAGAACTTGGCACCGGTGACAGAGCATCGGGCCAGCGCCTGCTCCACAAAGCTGCGGGGCATGAGCGCTACCTCGTCCAGAAGCACCCCGGCCAGCGTGATGCCCTGAATGAGCATGTAAGAACTTTCGTCCTTGCCGCCGAACAGATACACCATGTTCACCCTTCTGCCGCGCTGCACCGTGAGAACGTGGCCGCTGCGGTTGTAGGTGATCTGGAACTGCTGCTGCAAGTACCGGACAGACAGAAGTGGCTGAACAATGTTTCGTTCCACCGCACCCACGCTCTTGCCGCAAAATGCAAAGGAGCAATGGTTGAATTCTGCCATCATCCAGAGCACAAAGGACAGGGACATGATGGAGGTCTTGCCGGAACGTACCGCACCGTCACAGATCAGGGCATCGTAGTCTCTTTCATACGGGAAGGTCAGGATCTGTTTTTGCTTTGGGGAGAAGCTCATTTCTTAAACTCCTCCTTCAAGCTCTTGGTGATGGGGTCGTCCTCAATGGTCTGGCCGAATTCACCTTTATTGCCGCCATCGACGACAGCCCACTTTTCAGGCCGACGTTTTTTCAGATAGAAAATTTGCGCAGTTACGTTTGCCGGAACAACTACTTGCTCTTCCACATACTCTACGCGTTCTTCCTCAAGCCGCTTTTTTCCGTCAACCATGACCTTTTTTAACTTGATAGGTTTTTTTACAGTCACTGTGCGCGTTTTGCAGCTCTCAAACAGCTCGTTTTCTACGATGTAGTCTGCATTTTCCCGCCCTATTTTTAAAGAGTCGGAAATGTCGGAAAATCGGCTTTTCCACTCGTTCAAGGTATCACGGTGGATTCCCATATTCTGGGCTATCTGCTCCTGCGTCAGGCCGTCTCTTGCCCAGCCACGAAGCAGCGTCAGCCCTTCAGGCTCTAGCCACTGCTCATACTTACCTTTGCGGCCAATCTTAGCTCACCTCTTTTTCGAGAACAGCCTTTTCTCCAGTCAGGTCTTCCCATCGCTTTACAATGACATCGACGTACTTCGGATCATACTCCATCAAATAAGCTGTTCTTCCGTTCTGTTCGCAGGCGATCAACGTTGTCCCGCTTCCTCCAAACAGGTCAAGGACAATATTCCCGTTTTCTGTGTTGTTCTTGATTTGATAATCAAAAAGTGCAACCGGTTTCATGGTTGGGTGCAATTCGCTCTTAACCGGTCTGTCAAAATCAAGAACCGTTGTCTGTTTTCTGTCGCTTGTCCATAGATGTCCTGCGCCATCTTTCCATCCATACAGGCAAGGCTCATGCTTCCACTGGTAATCCTGCCGTCCAAGCACCATGCTGTTCTTCACCCAAATGAGCGTCTCCCGAATCTCCCATCCTGTCTGCTTGCACGCCTGTCGGAAAATAAGTCCTTTGCTGTCTGCGTGCCAAATGTAAAACACCGCACCAGGTCTCATCACGGCATCAGCTGCAGCGAATGCTTTTGACAGAAACTCCAAGAATTCATCTTCGGCCAACGAATCGTTTTGAATTCGCAGATTTTCACTTGTTTTACCGACATAGCTCACTCCGTAAGGCGGATCCGTAAGCAACATATCAGCCTGCGCCCCCCCCTATAAGGGTTTTGACGCTTTCTGCATTAGTACTGTCCCCGCACATAACGCGATGCCTGCCGCATTTCCAGATATCCCCCAGCTTTGCCTTGGGAGGTTTGGATTCATCAACTTCGGGAGCCTCGTCCTCGTCGGCCTGCGTCTCTTTGCTTGCATCTGCAGGAAGGTCGAAATCAAAGTCAAAGTCACCAAAGTCCACTTCTGCCAGTTCCTGTTCGAGTTTTCCGAAATCCCACCCAGACATTTCACCGGTCTTGTTTGCGAGGATACGGTATTTCTGTTTCTGCTCTTCCGTCAGACCGGTGTAGCGCACCACGTCGGCCATGTCCACATGGAGCTGCATCAGAGCAAGACGGCGAGTGTGTCCGCTGAGGATGACGTTGTTCTCGTCCACCTCAATGGGGTCAAGCGCGGTACACTGCCGCATACTTTCCGCGCAGGCGTTCACAGCTTCCGGGGAGATCACGCGCGGGTTGTTCTCATACGGAACAAGATCTTCGACCGGTAATTTCAGCAGCTCTTTCTGAATCATGTTATTCTCCTTCCGTGCAAAATAAAAAGCCCGAAATTGCTCAAGCTAAATCTCAAGCTATTTCAAGCTAAAAATCACGGTAGCCGTCAGCCGGATTTGAACCGGCACCCACAGGCCCCCGCCGGGGCATAGTTAAGTGCCTCGGATGTATCGGGTTGTAAAAGCCATGTGGTGTCACCAGCGTTGTCCCGCCTTAAATGGGCGGCGCTCTTCCAGTTGAGCTATGACGGCATATAAGCAGCAACGCCGTTATCTGCTTTTACCGGACAGTAAGACGTTGCCGCTGCATCTGGAACTTTTGCGGCCAGATGCCCCGCTACTCTCTGCATGCCGTCCCCCGGTCATGCAAAGTCTGGCACTCCAGGCAGGGCTCGAACCTGCAACCTGCGGTTTTGGAGACCGCTGCTCTACCACTTGAGCTGCCGGAGTATAAAAAGCCGCCCTTGGAATCGAACCAGCCGTGCCTACACACACGCACCGCGCTCCACATTGCGCTCAGGCGGCCATATAGCAAATAAAAACAGCCCACGGTTCGCCGCCGGGGCTGCTTGAGTTGACGCACATCCTGCGGGGCATGCTGGCCCGCTCGGATTTCCGGTGCTGCTGTTCACGGGCGGAGGTTTCAGGGCGTGGGCAAGATTTCAGGAATTCCACACCCACCCGCACACCGGTGGTGAATCACTCCATGCGTCAGACTTGCCGCGTTACAGACTTTACGGCGTTCGGTGCGAGATTGCAGACTTGAACTGCGCCTAAACCTCCATGGTCGGTCTGGACACCATTTCTCGCATAGAAGCAGCCCGCAAAGCACGGTGTCAAAGCGAAAAAGCGTTAAGCGGCATGAACGAAAGGAGAATCCGTACGGGGCCGCGCTTTGGAAGCTGCTGAGAAGCGGCGCACCGCTTTGCGCGGTTCCACTTGTAATCATTTTACCATACTTTGATTCACATGTGTTTCACAACAACTCAAATAAAGCGTAGAAATCAAAGCGCTTTCAATGGTCGTTTTGTACATCCTCCCAGATTTCTGCCAAAGCATCAAGCCCCTCGTGGATGTAGGTGGAGACCGAATTGTCTCTGGACAAGCCCACGTCCACCGCGATCTTCTTTTGGGGCTTCAGGTCGATATACCAGCCGCAGATGCACTTTGCTTGCTTTTCAGACCGAGCAGACCCGCTCAGGCAGTAGGCCCGCCGGGCAGCTTCGATGCGCAGTTCACAGAGATCAAGCTCCATCTGCTTGAGGTTCCGCTCTTCTGTGTCGATTCTCTCCACGGCAAAGCCCACCTTGTCACCGGCTCCACCGCCCATCGGCATCCCGCTCATGCTCTGGGTGCACTTTTCGGCAGTGTCCCGGATGCGCTGGATCTTCTGCTTTTGGGCCTCGACCTGCTCCGCCAGGTCTCTGCACTGCTGAAACCACGCCTTGACGGTACGGTAGTCCACGCCGCTGTCAGTCTTTGGCGTGTCGGTGTCAGGTATCCTCGCGTTCACCATGTATCATCCTCCTTTACGGCATGTAGTCCTCAAACCGTTTTACCGACTTGAAGATTATTTTGTTGTTACACCATCTTTGCAAGTGCCGAATCTCTTTCGGCGCAGATGGCTTGTTATAAATCATCACATAGGGGTCGTAGCCCAGATCACGAAGCGTGTAGATGCGATACAGGTCTTGCTCTAACGTGCTGTTAAAGTTCGTTAGACAGTAAACCATGCCAATGTTTGACTTGCGCCGAAAACCCTTTGCAAAGTCCTCAAACTTTCCTTTCAAGTCATCGTTAGGGTTATCCCACGCAAAATGCAACGTGCCAATACGCATCTTGTTGATGTCCTCAATGTCAGCCTGATTCAGCAAGCGAATGTCCAGACCTTGCGTGAAGTCGATTTTGGCGTGGGTGTCAATGTACTGTTGCATAAGGTCACGCTTATCTTTGCAAGCTGTGATGTTTGGGTCTAAAACTTTGATTTCGTCCTGACCGCACCAAAAGTCGCTTACATCTGCCACTTTTACGGCGCATCTTCCCTCTTTTGCTGCAACATGGCAGAAGGAGCATCCTCTTGGGCATCCCCGGCTTGTCATGCTGACTGCAAACGGAAACTGTGGGTAAATGCTGTAATCTGGGAAAGATTTTTCGATTTCAGGCGGCAAATCAACGTCTTTCGATTTATCGAATATTTCTTTGCCGTCCACTGTACGGATTGCGTATCCTGTTCCGCCTTTAATCACTTTGTCTGCGTTCAAAGGTTCTGGCACGTCAGGGCTGTACACGTCTGAAAAAATCTTGCTCATGTAGACAATGTCGTAATGAATTAGGTCACTCCACCACCATTCCACTTCATCTCCTTTTGCTTTGTGATAGCTGGAAATTCGCATCAGCGCAAGGTTTGGAAAGTTATGACCGTCCACATCAATTAGGCCGATCTTCATTTGTTATTTCCTCGATCCAGATTTCTGCTCTGGGGTTTTTCTTGTCGTAATCCACCCGGCTGCCATCGTGGGCGGCAACGATTTGGCTGTTATCGTCCGCCAGAACCTTGGCCTTCACCAGAATGTCGCAAGTCGCCTCTATGAGATTTGCAAGGTCAACCTTGCGCCGGGTGGCCATGTAGTACACACACCGCACGTTCACGCGGGCTGTGATGGGGTTGTAAGGCCGCTTGATCTGCCACATGCACTTTTCCTGATACTGCATGAATGCCTCGCTGGGGGCCACAATGCGGCGGTTTGCGTGGGCCTTGAGGATGCGGGCGGAGTTTTTCTTTGTGCGGGGGTCGCCGTAAAGGGTTAATTTCATCTGCCGTCCTCCACATAAAACCAGCTCTGCGGTGGATCGCATACGTCTTTAAGTCCGCCGCCGCGCCTGTCCAGCCTCTTTGCTTGGAAATTTTTAAGCTTGACAGGCTCATCATAAATTTTCAGGTCGGAAATGTTCCAGCCATACAAGTCTTTCAAATCCGCATAACTCATCCCGGACTTCCATCCGGCATAGTCTTTGACTTGCGGTACTGTGAGACAGCTTCCAGAAATTGCAGATTCGATATCTTCTTTGACGACACAGTATTCAGGGCCAATGCGTCGGATGTCATCGCAAATGAACTCTCCGATAACGCGCTCGTCCAGCTGCTGCCAGCCGTTCCCGTGAACTCGGGCCCAAAACGTTCTCGCTTTAGTGCACCAAATATAGACCTTGAATGGTGTCTGGAGACGGGGGCAGGTTTTCCGCAGTTCGACAGTCTTTTTGCGCCGAATGATGAGGTCGCACCATTCCGTCCGGATGCTCATCAAGATAGCTTTCATTTTTTTATCATCCCTTCCATTGCCAGCTGCTCGCACTGCTTTTCAGCTTCCCGGCGCTGCTGGTCATACTCAAACAGCATGTCAGCGTACTCGCTGCCCACCCTGCGGATGGCTGTTTCCAGCATTTCCGTCACAAGGTCTGTGTACTTGTCCGAGCCCTTGCGGCTGTTCCTTGCAGCTTCCCGGGCTTCCCACAGGTCGGTAAGTTTTTCTCGCTTGTCAGCTGTGATCTCGCCGTAGCCGTAGGCATCCTGGATCTGTTCCATGCTTTCCCAGCCTTCCAGCTCAGCAAAGGGGGCAGCTTCAGCCTTTGCCATGCTGCGGGCTTTGGTCTTTTTCTTGACGTACCGGGTCAGACCGTCCTGCATCACGGCGCGGGCATCGTCCATCGCCTTGCGGACAGCCTTGACCTCCCGCTCTTTCTTGAGCTGCCCGGGCTGGTTGGCCCACTCGGCCATCAGTTCAGATTTGGTTTTTGGTTTCATGTTCTTCCTCCGTTTTGACAGCTTCCCGAACGCGCAGTCTGGCAAGCTCAGTTTTCGCATACCGCAGCTGCCAGTTACCAAACCATCCCTTGTGGAGCAGTTTCCCGCCGTAATAAACAAGTTCCTGCTCCATCAGGTGGTCGAGCGAAACGATATATGCGCCGGGCTTGTACTTCTTGCTCATCTGCTCACCTCCTGAAATAAGCTTGTCTGTTCTGACACCGGCATGATGTACTCCGCCCACGGCCTGCGCAACGGTTTACGGCACCAGAGCATTTTCTCCTCGTTCTCGGTCATGTGCTTTGCAAGCCGGGCGGCTTCCTCCGGGGTATAAAACAGCCTGCGCCCGATGTCGCTCAGTGGGTAGGAAAACGGTGTCAGGTACCCGCCCGCATTCTTTCCCGTCAGCCTGATCTCGGTGTAGCCTCCCTGAAAATAGTCGGTCACCCGGGCTTCGCGGATCACGTATTCCATCAGCGGCCCCGCGTGGGTCTTTTCGTAGTACAGATGTTCCAGCACATGCCACATGGGCGTGCCGATGGGCGGTTTCTGGGTTCTCATCCGGTATCACCCCCATTGTTCGGACATAGCCTTTGCAACGCCCGAAAAAGTCTTTGCTCGGTTCCTTGCACGATCAGTGGTAAACATTCCCTTGTGATACTCACCGTGCTTGTGCGAATAGGAGCCTGACGGGCACCATGTGGCCACAGGCTCCACAATATCGGTCGGGAACAGTGGCGGCAGAGCCTTCAGCCAAAGGCAAGTTTTCTTGCTGTATGGGTGTCCATACTCATACGGTTGCACAGCTTGCGTATACGGTGGCAGACAGAAAACCTTACTCGGCACGGGATTTTCCACGCAGATTCTCGGCACATCTGCCCACCAGAACCGCATAAACAGGTCACGGCCCTGAATGCCCAGCATCACGCGGTCAGCTTGAAGCTGGTGCCCTTTCCAGAGATGCCGTGCGCCGGCATTGCTCAGGTATGTGCAGGGCGGGTGCGCAATGAGCAAGTCCCAAGCATCAATGTAATGCCCTTTATCATCCATCGTCTCAATTTGCCCCCCCCCCCCTCAGGGGCAACAGAGCATCGCCAAGGATGTGCCATTCAGGATGCCCGCCGGACGGCTCGATCAGGTCGCACGAGTAGGCTTCATGCCCACGAGCCCGGAACGCTTTGCATACTTCCTGTGATTCCTCACAGGCGATAAGCACTTTCATCTGTCCGCTCCTCCGTTCGCTCCCATGTACTTCTTGCGGCCCCGCTCCCGGTGGCGGTCCTCGTGGTCGTAGTGGTAGACCTTGCCTGTGTCCAGCATCTCTCGGGTGTAAGCGGCTTCTGCGCCGCGCTGGCGCTTGAACTCGGCGTATTTAAGGCAGCTGTCGTGGCATACCGGGTGCCGTGCGGGGCAGTCTTTACACGGAGTTATCATCATTTTTTGCATACCTCCGTCCTCACAGGTTCAAACTCATCAAACTCGGGGTAGAAGGCCCAAGCCCTGGAGACGGCGATATGTTCCGCCTCTCCGGGGTTCTTCGCTTCCACGATCCAGCAGTGGAGATCTGTGCCGCCCTCGTTTCGGCACTCCACTAAAACCCTGAACTTACCCATTGACTGCCTCCAATCTAGCTGGGTCAGACGTGCCGCGCAGCCGGGCGGCCTCCCTCGGCGTTGTCGTAATGTCCTCCCGCGACTGTTTGAGGAACTCCACTCGCCGGTACGTCAGGTCCGGGGTCATGGCCAGCTCCTTCAGGCCGCCCACGCTCCCGGCGTAAGTTTTGGCCGCCGGGGGGAGGCTGTCGTACAACACTTGCAGCTCTTCCGTGCCATCGCTACGGATAAGCCCGCCCTTCTCGTCAATGCCGGTCACCATCGGGAAGTTTTTCCAGCTCATGTATTTCTGTGCCTTGCGGGCTGCATCCGCCAGCGCCTCCCACTCTGCATCCGGGTTGATACACTGGGAAAGCTGCTTGTAGATATCTGCCACCGTGATTGGATAGACGCAGACGCGATTCGCTGCGAGAAACGCCCGCTTCACCACTTCGCCGGGATAATCCCGGAACTGATACGTCCACACGTCAAGGGTGGTTTCCATTTCCTCATCCGTGAGGGGTTTGCTGCCCAGCTTGTACAGCGTGAAGTTCATCCGTATCAGCTGGGCCGTTTCTTCTTTCGTCATTGCTCAAACCCTCTTTTTCTGTCCATGTTTGCCAGCACTCTGGTCAGCTGATCGTCCACGCTCTCGGTGGGCTTTCTTCCACCGGTAGCGCTGCCGGGCCGTGCCTGCTGTTGGCGGCTCTGGTACTGCTCATCGCTTGCAGCTACATCGCCAACCGTCTGAACACCTTCGCGTTGCCAACTGGCTAAGATTCCGTTTATGTAGGCCCACGACCGTTTATTTGCTTCCGCTGCCCGGTCAATTGCCAGCAAGATCAAGTCTGTGCCGAAAGCCTGCCGCCAGCTTTGCAGCTTTTCCAGCGCTGAACGCGGAAAGCTGCCTGCAACTTCCTCGTACCGCTGAATAATCTGGTCGAGGTCTGCATCAGCTGCCGGGGCTTTCTCTTTGCTGTTATTTAAGCTATCTCTATTAGGATAGATAACAGTTTCAGTAATAGGTTCAGTTACAGTAGCAGTTACAGATACAGTTGTATCTATACTGTACCGATACTGTATAGATAGGGTATCTGCGCAGTATTTTCTGAACGCATCACTCTTGATGTTTTGCAGCGAATACTCAACGCCCTTCAGGCATTTGGGTGATTTCGACCAGTTGTATTTGTGCCAGTTAAGAAGCAATATCTCTTTCGTTGCCTTGTCATAGCGGATAACGTTGTGAACAGTTTCCATTCGGTGGATAAGTCGGTCTACGGTCTCTTCGTTGTATCCAAGCTCTCTGCTCGCTTGCCGCTTGCCAAGCTCATAGCATCCGCTCAAAGTGGTGTGCGGATTAGTGAGAAGGTAGAGATAAAAGTATTTATCTTCCGGGGTGAAGTCATCGTCCACCTTCGGGTCTAACCAAAAGTTCGGCGAAACGCAACGAAAAATTGCCATCTGCTCACCTCCTTTCTCTCAACAGTGAATCAGAACGGCAAGTCGTCCGTGTCCGAAATCGGGCGGTCATCGCCGTTGTAATCGGGCGCTGCCGCCGGGGTGGGTTGTTTTACCGTTTCATCCGGAAAAGCCGTTTGCGCCGGTTCTGCGCCGGGGTCAAAGGGCGTTTCGTCCTCCACCGGCGCAAAGTCATCGGTTCCGGCCTGTTCGGTCGGCTGCATCATGTCGATTGCCATCTGCACCCAGCTGGCATTGACAAGGCCTCCGACCACAACGCCCTCGGCATCGAGATTCCAATAGGTCTTTCCGTTGGATTCGTGGCTTTTCAGCTCCCGACCAAACGCCACGACAAAATCTCCCTTGTGCAGCAGTCCGTCCCAGCGGTCCAAATCGCGCCAGATGCAGCACTCCACGAAAACGCTGTTCCACTTGCCGGAATCATCCTTGACGCTGTGCGTCTTGACACTCATGCTCAAGAACTGGTTTCCAGTCCGCGTTTCCTTGATTTCCGGGTCGCGGGCCAGCGCTCCGGCCACCATTGCACCAGTGCTCGTCTTGATAATCATTCGCCATCACCGCCAAACGGATCATCGTTGGTGTCGGTGGTTTCGACTGCCAACGGTTCGGGCTGTTCTTTTTTCGGCTTCAGTTTGCGGGGCTGCATAGCGCCGATTTCGGGCTGCTCGTTCTCGACCTCGCGGCAGGATGCTTCTGCATCTACCGGAACCTCGCTCTCATCGTAGAGGCTGCCAAACGTGGCCGGGAAGGATTCGCGCAGCGCGTGGACGAGGGCCACCTTACGAATCATCGTTGCAGGCTTCGTTACCCACAGGGATTTCTTGGTGTCGTATTCGCTCAGCTTCACTTCTTCGTAGAAGGGGCGGCTGCGGTCCTTACGGTAGGCTTTAGCCCAGCCGCCGACCAGCTTCTCGTCCTCGTAGACGATGGATCCTTCGCGGTGAATAATCTCGCCAACTTCCGGCACGAGCACGATAACACCAGCTTCAAATCCGTCATACTGCGGGTGACGCTCGGCCATCTTCATATAGCAGGTCTTGCCCAGCACGATGGTGGACGCGCTGTCGCCGTTCTTATTGTCGTAGTGGATAAGATATGCCTCTTTGGTAAAGGGGTTGAGGTGGTACTGCTTGCAGGTCTCCAAGAAGATGCGGCACTCTGCGAAGGTCGCATCTTTGCAGATGAAGTTCCGCACATCGTCAAAGGTGACGGTCAGATGCTGGCCGTCCATGCTCTCGATTTCGACCGGCTTAGATTCTGCGACCGGCTGCATCGCTTCGCTCTGCTTGACCTGAGCAGCGAAGGAGCGGCTCTGAACTGTGGTAGTGGTATTCGGCGCAGCAGCGCCAGCGCGTGAAGTGAAACCCATTTTTGTTACCTCCTAGAATGTTGAAGATTATTTGATGCTGCCGAAATCGAACCCGCGTTCTTTGGCAGCGCTTCGGAACCATGCAATGTCTTCTTTGGTGAACTCAACCCAGATGTAATAGCGCTTGCGGGAGGAAGCCTCCTGCGCAGCGGTGAAGCTCTGCATCGCCTCCATGTCCAGACGGCCCTCCGGCGTGATGAATGCGGCGGCTTGCGTTGCTGCGGTGGCTTGCGCCCGCATCTCGCGTTCTTCTGCGGTCGGGGGAACAATTACCGGAGCAGCAGCCCGCGCCCGCTCTGCCGCTTCTCTGGCGGTCTCTGCGTCCCTCTGTGCTGCGCGGGACTTCTCGCGGCGGGTATGCTCGCGGACAGCCTCGTTCACGCTCAGGTTGCGCAGGTATTCGGTGGTGCAGGGTTCGACATCCTCTCCGCAGTTCTCGCGGATAAAGTCGAGGTCGCTGCGGATGTTCTCGATGGACTGGCACAGGGACTTTTTTGCTTCTGTAATGGCGAACGTCTTGTTCAGCCAGCGGTTGTCCAACAGGCGTTCAAACGGAATGAGAGCTTCCAACTCGCCGATGTTGTCCCGGTAGATCAGGCGCAGGGTAGAAGCCTTTTCTTCCTTTTCGGCGGCCTCCACAGCCTTGACCTGTGCGTCAATCGCTCCGGAAATCTCCTTGCATTTGCCTTGCATCTCCTTGATGCTCTGCTGGAAATCTTCTAGCGGCTTCATGTAGAGCTTCTTCGCTGCCGTGGCAGCAGCTCCAAGCTGCTTATCCCAGCCGTTGACCTTTGCCCGGTCCTCCTTGGCGCTCTTGATGCTCTCCGGGGTGTAGACCCGGCCTTTGTAGGCCGCCAGCATCTCGTCAAGGTTCCGTTCAACCTCGTCCTTGTTCCAGCTCATGGCCGGAATTGCCGGGCGTTCCACCCGGACGGTCAATTCATTCTCCATCTGTAAAAACCTCCGATTTTGTGATATCATCGGGGTGATGGGGCTTTCAAATTCCATCAACCCTTGCAGCCTGTCGGTGTTGGCGCACCGGCGGTCTTTTTTTATTTAATAGCAGTGCCTTTCATATTTTCTTTTGTGGCGGTGTCTTTGTCATACCAAATTTCAGATGCGGTAATTGTTTTTTGGTATGACCCTATCATGTGTTGACGATACTCATTAGTAAACGTGGGTGTATCAAGCCACATGCCAGCTTCAAATTTGGTTTGCAAAGAGTTATCAGGTGTAAATTTTTCTGAATCAAAGAAATGGACAACTGTTTGATGTCCGGGAGTATATTGCAGTTTTCTAGCATGATCTATCATTTCTTTTTTATCTTTAGTGGTAGTGTAAATACAAAATGCTCGGTCACGTTGTTCTGTCTTAAAATAGGGTTGGTATCATTCTGTTTAGTATCATTTCTGCACCCTAACGAAAAAGAAGTAATACTAATTATTACTACTAACGTAAATACTATCCAATTTTTTTTCATCATAGCACCTCTTATAATTATTTAAACAATGTCACCTTGAAAGGCAACAGCTTTACCTAAAATACGAAATGACAAGCAATCGTTTTTTGTAAAAATCATAGGTTTATATTTTGGATTTTCAGCTCTTAGCATAACGCTGTCGTCTGCGAAATAAACACGTTTTAACGTGACGGCGTCATCAA
>OHRG01001181.1_pt1 | contig 13635 bp, 10 predicted proteins | sample 1578351 | NCBI WGS metagenome assembly OHRG01 (sample SAMEA3879599, study PRJEB24766) | human gut metagenome | biome: human-associated habitat; feature: feces | place: USA | collected 1985/1987
AAAGGATTTTAGAACAATAAAAACAGGTAGTTTTTGACACTACCTTCATAACAGGGAGGGAAATTCAGATGAAAAAAATTTTGGCGGGAATCGTAGTGTTCGGGCTATTGGCAGGCTTCAGTGCATGTGCAGGAAAAGATTCGTTGATGAATAAAAAAGAGATAATTACTCCCTATGTACTTTCCGAGAAGGAGCAGCATCTTCTGGAAGCTTTTGGTATGGCAGACAATTCACAGATCCTCTCTTTTTGTACTCCCGAAGAAGCTGTCGCTGTAAAAGCAAGTGTTTATCAGTTAAAAAAAGATTTTTCCTGGGAAGAGATTGGAAATGGAGCGCTTTATTTAGATACTATGAATGAGTCCGGGGAGCAGGCTAATGGAACGTTTGCTATGGAAATAAGAGAAGATCGCTCCATGGATTTTCATATCAATTTTGCAGGTCAGATTTCTTTTTCAGTAAAGGATACAGAGCCGGGTCAGGAATATGTAGCCAGTACAAAGGGATTTCTGAAGGAAGCGCAGAAGATTGAATTGAATCAGGAAATTCCGGTAGCGATAATGATATATGATAATGGAACTGAAATGGAGACCTGCACAGTACAGGATTATTTTACGCCGGAGAAATTTAAAAATATGGATCTGGTACAGGCTGTAACATTGGAGTTCTTGGATAAAGAACTCCAATAATAGACCGGATGGGTAAAAAGCAGATAAAACTCAACATGTGCGACTGTTGTTTTTGGCCCGGCAGATCAGCTGTGTCATAGTACCCATGGGACAATATACGCACCAGCTCCGGGGTTTATAGAGAAACATTGTAATAAAACCAAGGATCGTGGATGTGAGCATAACGCTGTAAAAGCCGAAAGCAAATTGGGCAGTGCCGGGATGGAACAGCGTACCGTGATAAGCCCAGTTCCATGGAAGTTTAAAAGTCCATAGAAGAGTTACGACCTGAGAAAGTTTGCGTGTTCCGGAAAATACCAGAAAGGTATTCCAAAGCATCTGAAAGAACATGATAAAAAAGAAAATCAGGAATCCATATCGAAACCATTTGTTTTTCATCCATTTTGGAATATCTTTTCTGCGGGAAAGTCCAAATCTTCCTCCAAGCAAAGAGAAGAGCTGGCCTCTTCCGCAGTAACGGTTGCAGTAGCCTTTTGTCCCTTTGACTATGGAAATAATCAGGGGAATAAAAAAGCACAGAAGTCCAAGCCACGCAAAAAGAATATTAAAAAATCCAAGGATCAGGTATGTAAGAGATAAAATCCACAGATAGTCATACCAGTGTTTTTTCATGGCTGTACCTCCTGGAGTAAAATTACGGATCCAGGACATTCTGTGGCACATTTTCCGCATCCGATACATTTTTCCATATGTATTTTTGCCATAATTCCTTTCCATATTTCTATTGCGTTTCTGGGGCACACCTTAATACAGCAGCCGCAGGCAACGCACTCCTGAGCGCTGACAAGAGCCTTTTTCTTTTTTCTGATTTTTTGTTCCATTCTGGTACCTCCTGAATTTAGTAGTATAAGTATAGTATGAAAATTGAGGAAAGTCTGTGATTTTATCACGGAAGAGGATAACAACCATGTGGCAATAGGCTGGGATTTTATTATGAATGTGGAAAAATATGTATGAACATATCGGAGAAAAAGATATTAATATGGAGAATATCTTCTGGAAATGGACAAGGCAGCCAGAGAACGGGAAGAAGTGATCCTGAAACAGTTGGAAGAAAAAGATCCATTGTCGGATGAGGAGAAAGACCAGATGGCATGGATAAAGACTTTCTGGTATTGGATGTCAAAACACCAGAGATTCATACAATGAAGTGTACAGCAATTGCTTCCGGATGCAGAGGAAGAATTGAGGTTAAGCGTTGCAGGCCCTCTTCCTATACTCAGAAGGTGTCATTCCGAATTGTTTTTTGAATGCGGTATGAAAATGGCTCTGACTTGAGAAGCAGAGGAATTCACTGATTGTACTGATGGACTTATCCGTATATTGCAGAAGTTCTCTTCCTTCTTCCAGTTTACAGCGAAGGATAAATGCACTGACGGAAAAACCAAGCGTTTCCTTAAAATAAGCAGAAAAGTAGGATTTACTGAATCCAACATAATCAGCAACATCTCCAACGGTGAGATGCTGATTCACATTCTGCTGAATATAACGAATTGCTTTTTGCATGCGCTCGTCTGTAGAGACGGGCGTTTTTGATTGAGCAACTTTCTCTGCAAAAGTATAACTGACTTTACTAAGAAGGTCGGTTAAACGAGCAGCACTTGTCAGTCGTTCAGAAGACTGGATGAAATAATCGGAGAGCTGATAAGCAGTGTCATAATCCAGTCCGCCTTCAATTGCAGCACGGGTACATAAGGTCGTTGTGATGATAATATTATTTTTTAACTGGCGCAGAGCAGTAGAGCCAGTGACACCGATATGAAAGTTACTTTCGCTATACATAAATTCCTTAAATCCGTCGCAGTTACCCGTGCGGACAAGTTTCAAAAGCTGTTCTTCAAGAATATATGTCTGGTTGTGTTGCTCATTTTCCTTTTTCTGATAAGTTTCTTCCAGAAGAAGAGAGGCATCGGTTGTAACATCATTTTCAGAAAATGTCTGCCCAACAGAAGTAAGCTGGTCGAGTGAAATGGTTTCTTCATGCAGACAATAATTTAAAAAGATACATTTTTTCAACAGAGAAGGCAAGGATAGACATGGAATCTGGCGGAGAAACAAATTGAAGTCAGAGCGGCTGTCGTTTGATACCATGTAGTCTTTGTATAAATGCTGCAGATCAGAATCAGAATAAGGCACAGTTGTGACTGGACCAAAAACAATGTAACCGTTTTTCCAGTGATTTAATCTAAGAGAGCAAAAAATAATACCATATTCGGTCGTGCAGTAAGTAATACGGTCTGAACCGGAAAAAAGTTCCTGAAGATATTGGAATGGTGGATAAGTCAGTTCATTCTGTTCCGGCATGCAGAAAATACATTTTTCATCCGAAAAAAGATACAGCGGAATATTTGAGTCCAGGTAGTAAGTTTCAATAAAATGAATCAGGGAACAAGTTCTTTCCATAAGTTTCTGCCTCTGTTCTATGTGTAATAATAATTTGTATGTTACATTCTATCTATCAGCGTAATCGAAAATATTTTCCGAGTCAATAGAAAAACAGAAAATAAAAGTGTAAATATATAAATAAAAGTTTAATAGTGAAATAAAAACAACTGTTTTCTAGTTATTATAAAGCCATGATGAAGAACCGATAGAACAAAGCAGAAAGTAAGAAATCATAAAAAATGGAGGTAACAGCATGGAAAAAGAGAAGATTCAGAATCTGATCTCACAGATGACACTGGAAGAAAAAGCTGGGATGTGCTCCGGAGCAGACTTCTGGCATCTGAAAGGAATTGAGCGTCTGGGGATTCCATCCGTTATGGTGACAGACGGACCGCATGGACTTAGAAAACAGGCACAGGGAGCAGACCATCTTGGAATTAACGAGAGTGAGAAGGCAATCTGCTTCCCGGCAGGATGTGCGACTGCATCAAGTTTTGACCGTGATCTGATCCGCAGGCAGGGAGAACTGCTTGGACAGGAGTGTCAGGCAATGGATGTAAGCACGATCCTCGGACCGGCAATGAACATTAAACGTTCCCCACTTTGCGGAAGAAACTTTGAATATTATTCAGAGGATCCATTCGTATCTACAGAGATGGCAGCAGCACTGATTGAAGGAATTCAGAGCAAGAATGTTGGAACAAGTGCAAAGCATTTTGTTGCAAACAATCAGGAGAAACGCCGTATGACAAACTCCTCTGATATGGATGAAAGAACATTAAGAGAAATCTATCTTGCATCCTTTGAGGGCGCAGTAAAGAAAGCAAAACCTTGGACAGTTATGAGTTCCTACAATCGCGTTAATGGAGAATTTGTAGGAGACAGCAAGGAGTATCTGACAGAGATCTTAAGAGAAGAATGGGGATTTGACGGATATGTTGTTTCTGACTGGGGTGCAGTAAATGACAGAGTATCTTCTCTTGCAGCAGGACTTGACCTGGAGATGCCGCCTGGAGATTTTGAGAATGACCGACTGATCGTGAAAGCAGTTCGGGAAGGAAAACTTGACGAAAGCGTTGTTGACCAGGCTTGCGAGAGAGTACTTGATGTGATTTTCCGCTACACAGAGAACCGCGACACAGAAGCTGTATTTGATTATGAAAAAGATCATGAAGCAGCAGCTGAAATCGAAGCGGAATGTATGGTATTATTAAAGAATGAAAATGAAATCCTTCCGTTAACTTCTGATCAGAAGATCGCATTTATCGGAAAGTACGCAAAGACACCAAGATATCAGGGTGGTGGAAGCTCCCATATTAACAGCTGGAAAGTGGAATCCGCACTGGAAGCGGCCAAAGAGATTCCGGAACTTGCGAATGTGACTTTTGCAGAAGGTTATCAGGACGAGAAAGATGAGGTTATCGAAGAACTTCAGAACGAAGCAGTAAAAGCGGCAGCAAAAGCTGACGTAACAGTTCTTTTTCTCGGACTTCCGGATAACTTTGAATCCGAAGGATATGATAGAAAGCACATGAACCTTCCGGATTGTCAGAATGAACTTGTACAGAAAGTACTCGAAGTACAGAAGCATGTAGTCGTTGTTCTTCACAATGGTTCCGCGGTTGTTATGCCTTGGAAAGATCAGGTGGAAGGAATTCTGGAAGCTTATCTTGGAGGAGAGGCAGTCGGAAAAGCGGTTGCGGAAGTACTTGCAGGAAGAAAGAATCCTAGCGGACGTCTTGCAGAGACATTTCCACTTCGTCTGGAAGATACACCATGTTATCTGACTTATGGAAAAGGATTTGACAATGCAGTTTATCAGGAAGGTGTGTTTGTCGGATATCGCTATTACACATCCAGAAAGATGGAAACAGCATTCCCGTTTGGCTACGGATTATCTTATACAACATTTGCATACAGTGATCTTCAGTTGGATAAGAAAGAAATGTCCGACAAAGAACATGTAGAAGTAAGTGTAAAGGTTAAAAATATAGGAAAACGTGCCGGTAAGACAGTTGTTCAGCTGTATGTTGCAGCTCCGGAGGCAGAAGTTGTACGTCCGGTCAGAGAGCTGAGAGGATTCGAAAAGGTATCCTTAGAGGCAGGAGAAGAGAAGACAGTTACATTTACTTTAGATGAGAGAGCTTTTTCTTACTGGAACACACAGATCCATGATTGGTATGCAGAAGAAGGTAGTTATCAGGTAATGATTGGAGAAAATGCAGATCAAATGTGCTTAAGCGGAGAAATTTTGGTACATCCGACAAAGGAAATTCCAAAGGTATATTCCTTAAATACTTGTCTTGGTGAGCTGATGCGTGATCCGAAAGCACAAGCTGTGATGGCACCATTTATGCAGGAAATGGCACAAAATGATGCAGCAACGGATATGGCAGAAGCGAATGCAAACGACCAGTCAGGGGTTGTGAATCAGGAAATGATGGCAGCCATGATGGAAGGAATGCCGCTTCGTCAGCTTCTAAGCTTCGTTCCGGGAATTAAGAGAGAGATGCTTGAGCAGATGGTAAATGCGTTAAATCAATTATAGGATGAGATTGTAATAAAGAGTTGTTATTCACAGTAAGCTGAGAATAACGGGATAAGGAAAAAATAAGAGAGGGACAAAAAATGGCTAAAACAAAAAAAGAACTTGGTCTGGACTCAATGGGAGTTCAGAAATCAATGAGAATGACAGATTATCTCGGTGATGGTCTTGGACAGATGCCACTGAACATTATGTCTGGTCTGGTGGGACAGCTGACTTACTTCTATACAGAGAAGGTTGGATTGGCAGCAGGAATGGTTGCGACAATGCTTCTGGTTGCAAAGATTATCGATGCATTTTCAGATCTTCTTATGGGTAAGATCGTGGACGCCGGAAAATCACCAAAAGGAAAATGTCGTCCTTGGTTCATTAGAATGGCGATTCCGGTATTTGTAATGATCGTGTTACTGTTTACAGTGCCAAAGAATGCAGGCAGCGGAGTACAGGCAGCATACGTATTAATCACAAATATATTGATCACAGCAGTTGTTTACACAGCAGTTGCAATTCCTTACGGAGCATTGATGGCTATGCGTACAGAGAGCTCTGAAGAGCGTGGTAAGATGGGTATCTTCCGTGCAGCATTCGGATATCTTGCAGGAATGATCATTGCGATCCTTTTGATTCCGATCACAAATATGCTTGGCGGAACACAGAGTGCATGGATTAAAGTTGCTGTAATCTTTGGATTGATTTCAGTACTTTCTTTATTGTTACTTTACAAGGTTTCAAAGGAAAATGTGCAGATTGTAGAAAAAAGTGAAGATGAGGATGTGCAATTTGCAGAAGGCCTTAAGATTCTTTTCAAGAACAAATACTGGGTGATCATGCTCATACTTCAGTTTTTAATGAATATTTCTTACGGACTTAGCACATCCGGTGGTACATATTATGCAAAATATATTCTCGGAAATGATAACATCATAGCACTTCTTGGAGCAGTCGGACTGATCCCTACATTCCTTGGATTTATCCTGACAGGACCGATGACATCCAAATTAGGTATGACAAAAACTTGTATGGTTTCCTGTGTTATGGGAGCTGTAGCTTGTTTAGTCAGAGTATTTACTCCATATAGCCTTGCAACATGTATTGCAGGTGGTGTTGTTACAACATTTGCCAATATACCTCTGATGTGCCTGTTTGGAGCAATGGTTAATAACTGTGTTGAGTATAATGATTACAAGTTTGGAAAACGTATTGTAGGTATGACAAACAGTGCAAACTCATTCGGAGGTAAGATCGGATCCGGTATCGGAGCATCCCTGATCGGATGGCTTCTCGCAGCAGCAGGTTATAAAGCAGCACTTGAGGTTCAGCCGGCATCGGTAGATACAGCAATCTTTGTATTTGGTATCTACATTCCGCTTGCACTTTTCGTAATCATGTTTATCCTCTTAAAGAAGTATGATCTTGAGAAGAGATATCCTGAGATTGTAGCAGAATTGCAGAAGAGAAAAGAAACAGAATAGAAATGATAGAATAAAATGAAGGGACGGAACTGCCAATGAGGTTCTGTCCTTTTGTGGATTTACTGAAAATGGAGGAAATAGAATGAGATTATATGATTTTAGAACAGAATACAGAGAAAATCCAATCGGACTTACAGAGAAAGCACCAAGATTTTCCTGGAAAATAGAATCACAGGAGAAGGATACTTTACAGACTGCATATGAAATAAAGGTGACTGATGAAAAAGGTAACATTGTCTGGAATAGTGGGAAGAAAGCATCAGACCAGTCAGTTTTGATTTCTTATGAAGGAGAAACACTGGCAGATGAAATGCTCTACAAAGTAGAGGTGTCTGTGGCAGATAACCATGGAAATGTAGAATCCATCGGAGGAACATTTGAGACAGGAATTTTTGACAATGCAGAGTTTATCGCAAAGATGATCACAAGTGATTTCCCAGAAGAAGAGACAGCATGCCCGGTATTTGGAAAAACATTTGCAATTGATAAAAAGGTAAAGAAAGCCCGTCTGTATGCAACTGCACATGGTGTATATGAGGTCACACTGAATGGACAGACAGTAGGTGATTACCGTATGGCACCGGGATGGACAAGCTATCACAACAGACTGCAGTATCAGATTTATGATGTGACAGAGCAGCTTGTAGAAGAAAATAAAATCGCAATTACAGTCGGAAACGGATGGTATAAAGGAATCCTCGGTTTCTATTGCCAGCCGAATCAGTATGGTACACAGGCAGGAGCATTTGCAGAGCTTCATGTGGAATATGAAGATGGAAGCAAAGAGGTAATCGCTACAGATGAAACATGGGCTGTAAAAACAGGAGAGATTCGTTACAGTGAAATTTACATGGGTGAGACAATTGACACAGATGCACCGGAGATAAAAGAGGGAAAAGTCGTTGTCAAAGAGTTTGATAAGGCTGTTCTGACCGCACAGGAGAATGAACCTGTTCGTATCACAGAGAAAATTGTGGGTAAAGAGTTGATTGTGACACCAAAGGGTGAAAAACTTGTTGACTTCGGACAGATTGTTACAGGTGTTGTAGAAGTGCATGTGAAAGGTGAAAAGGGACAGAAGATCGTGCTCCGTCACGCAGAGGTACTGGACAAGGATGGCAACTTCTATCCGGAGACACTTCGCCAGGCAAAATCAATCGACACATTTATCTGCAACGGAGAAGAGCAGATCTTCCGTCCACATTTTACATTCCATGGATTCCGTTATATCAGCGTAGAAGGAATGGAAGAATTTACAGCAGATCAGTTTTTCGCCTGTGTGACACATTCTGATATAGAAAAGACAGGTGATTTCCACTGTTCTAACAAAAAAGTAAATCAGCTGCAAAGTAATATTACATGGAGCCAGAGAGACAATTTCCTTGATATCCCGACAGATTGTCCGCAGAGAGACGAGCGTCTTGGATGGACCGGAGATGCGCAGGTATTCTCCTGGACAGCGGCATTTAACAGAAATACAGCATTATTTTACAAAAAATGGATGCGTGATGTGGCAGCAGAGTCTTCCCTTGAAAAGGGTGTTCCGCATGTAGTGCCTGATATTCTGGATTCCTACAGTTCTTCTGCATGGAGTGATGTAGCAGTTATCGTTCCGTGGGTGGTTTATCAGATTTACGGAGACAAAGGTATTCTGGAAGAAAACTGGAAATGTATGCATGAATGGGTAGATTATATCAAGAATAACTGTGGAGAGAACGGTCTCTGGCAGAGTGGATTCCAGTATGGAGACTGGCTTGCACTGGATAAAGAAGAGAGCGCAGACAGAACCGGTGCGACAGATAAATATATGATTGCAAATGCGTACTATCTGTATGTAACAGAGCTTGTCAAGAAAACGGCAGAGGTGCTGGGAAAAGACGAAGAAGCGAAAAAGTATGCGGAGCTTTACGAAACAACTTTGGATGCATTTCGACGAGAATATTATACAGAGACAGGACGTATTGTAAGTGAAACACAGACAGGTGCTATCATTTCCCTATACTTTAATCTTGCAAGAGAAAAAGACAGAAAACGTATCTTGAATACTCTGCTTACAAATATTGCAAATCACAAAAATCATTTAGCTACAGGATTCGTTGGAACACCATATATCTGCCATACACTTTCTGAAAATGGAGCTCATGAAATGGCTGCAACTCTCTTCATGAAAGAAGATTATCCGTCATGGCTCTATGCAGTAAACATGGGAGCAACAACAATCTGGGAGCGTTGGAATTCAATCAAACCAGACGGAACATTTGATGAATCAGGAATGAATTCTCTGAACCATTATGCGTATGGTTCTGTAGGAGACTGGATGTATCGTAAGGTTGCCGGATTATCTCAGTTAGAGCCAGGATATAAGAAATTCCAGGTAAAACCAATGTTTGTAAAAGGCATTGAAGAGTGGGGCACAGAGTTTGATTCTGTTTACGGAAAAATCGTGGCTAATACATCCTGTAAGGCTGGAAAGATCCATGTGCATGTAGAAGTTCCGGCCAACACAACAGCTGTGATTGTTCTTCCAGAAAAAGAGGAAGTACACGAAGTTGGTTCAGGTGTATATGATTATGAATATGATACAGAAACAAGTCTTGCGGTAGAGAGATTCAGTATGGACAGCACACTTGGCGAAATCGTTGCGGAACCACTTGCTGTAGAAATGTTTAATCAGATGGTACCGGGAATGCTGGAAGGACCTATGATTCAGTTCGCATATGGAATGACACTGGCTGAGCTTCTTGGAGCTGCACCGGAGGCGAAACCGATGTATGAAGCAGTTTTGAATGCGTTAAACAAGAAGGAGAAGAACTGATATAGCCTCCGGCAGGATTGCAGAGGCATTCTTGAATGAAAATGAAAGGAAAAGAGACGGAAAATAGAATGAAAATCAGAAATCTACAGGTAAATCACCTAACAAAGCCAGTTGGAATCAGTGGGAAAAATCTGCGTTTGAGCTGGAATCTGGAAGGTGGAAAAAAGCAAAACGGATTTGAAGTGACAGTTCAGGACACAGAAGGAAATGTGTTGGAAATCGTGGAAGAAGAAAGCAATACTATGGTATGCATTCTGAAAAAAGAAATCCCATCAAGAACAAAAGTGAAAATCTGTGTGAAAGTCTGGGATGAAGAGAAGAAAGAGTCAGAACCGGCAGGTATTACTGTTGTGACTGGTATTAATAAAGAAGAATGGAATGCGAAATGGATTGATCCGGAACTTGAGGATAAGAAAAAGGAAAATCGAAGAGCAAGCTATCTTAGAAAAAGATTTTCTCTTACCAGGAAACAGATGGAAACAGCAGAGCAGCAAGGGGCATATATTTATGCAACCTGTCATGGAATTATGAATCTTTTTATCAATGGAGAAGAGATAACAAATCATCAGTTCATGCCTGGAACACAGCAGTATGATAAGCGTCTGATGATTGAGACATTGGAAGTGACTCGGTTTTTACGAGAAGGTGAGAATGAAATTATGGTATCTTTGGGGGATGGCTGGTATCGTGGTGCAATGGGATTCTCCCAGAATAAAAATATTTATGGAACGGATCTGGCATTATTGCTTCAATTTGAGATTGCAAGAGAGCCAATTGTTGTTTCGGACGAAACATGGACTGCAACCCAGGATGGTCCGATTGGAGAAAATGACTTTATGGCAGGAGAAGTATATGATGCCAGGAAAGAATTCCCGATGGAACATGGTCTGATGGAAGACTGTGGGGAGCGGTTTCATCTGGTGAAAGTTCAAAATTATGGAATGAAGCAGTTGATTCCGGTTGATACAGTTCCGGTTACCCCGCATGAAACCTTATTCGCAAAGCAGATCATCACTCCGGCAGGAGAGGTGGTTCTTGATTTTGCACAGAACATCGTGGGATATGTTTCCTTTGAATTTGATGAACAGGAAGGAAAGAAGTTGACCTTGATTCATGGAGAAGTTTTGGATGGAAAAGGCAACTTTACGATTGAAAATTTCCAGAATAAGGCAGTTCCGACAAAACAGCAGATTGATTACATTTGCAGAGAAGGAAGAAATAAATATCATCCGACAAAAACTTATATGGGATTCCGTTATGTGAAAGTGGAAGCGGATTTTGAAATTGATCCGGCAGCATTTCGAGCGGTGGCTGTATATTCTGATATCAGGACAACAGCAGAATTTTCCTGTGGCGTATCAGAAGTGAATCAGTTATTTCAAAATGCACTCTGGTCTATGAAAGGGAACTTTATTGATGTACCGACGGACTGTCCGACACGTGAAAAATCAGGTTATTCCGGAGATTGTCAGGCTTATATCCATACTGCAATGTATCTGATGGACTGCTATCCGGTCTATGCAAAATGGATTCGCGAACAGGCAGCAGGTCAATATAAAGATGGCGTGGTGCCACAGATTGCACCGAAAGCGAATACACCTGGGAAAAAAGAAAAAATCGGAGGGGTATTGACAACAGATGGAGGAATCGGATGGTCAGATTCTTTTGAAATTGTACCATATCGCCTGATGAAACGATATGGAGATGATGCCCTCGTCAGAGAAAATTATGAGGCGATGAAACGATGGACTGCATATGAGATTAAGAGGGCACAGAAAACAAGATTCTGCAATTGCAGACTTCTTCCAAGAAAATATAGGAAATATATGATTGATACGGAATGGATGTGGGGAGAATGGCTCGAACCGGGACAGGATGTCAATTATATGAGCGATATTGTCATGAAAGGTGACCCGGAGGTAGGAACTGCATTTTATTATATGAATCTGAACTACATGGCTCAGATGGCGGAGATACTTGGAGAAGATGAGGATCAGCAGTATTATAAGAAATTGGCAGAAAAGGTCAAAGCAGCTTACCGCACAGTATATCTGGAAAACGGCTCTGTGAAAGAAAAAACAAGACAGTGCCGATATGTCCGTCCGATTGCACATGATTTACTGTCAGAAAAGGAGAAAACAAAAGCCGCTTCTGAACTGGCGAAAATGATCGAAAGAAATGAAAATCATCTAAATACCGGTTTTCTTACGACACATGAATTAAGCAGAAGCTTGAGCCAATATGGGCAGAACAGGAAAGCATACGACCTTCTTCTGCAAGAAGAAAAACCCGGCTGGCTGTTTGCGGTTACAAAAGGTTGTACCACGATTCCGGAAAGCTGGGACTGCTATGACGAGGAAGGAAATCCACATGATTCTTTCAATCACTATTCTTATGGGGCTGTTGCAGGCTGGTTGATGGACTGTGTCTGCGGAATCAATGTTTCAGATGGAAAAATCGTGATCCAGCCATATCCGGATGAGCGGCTTAGGTTTGCAGCTGCAGCCTATGATTCTCCGTATGGAAAGATTGTTTCGGAGTGGAAGTATGAAGAAGGAAAAGTGAAATATCACGTTGAGATTCCAACAAACATGTGTGCAGAGATTCTGATAGATGGAAGAGAAAAAATGAGGGTGGAAGCAGGGGTATATGAATTGTAGGAAAAATTAAATCACCTTATTTCCTGTGCCGGAAGAAGCGAAACAGGCTTTGAATGAAATGGCGAAAATGTTCAACGGACAGACTACGCGTGAGAAAGAACAGGCGAATGAAGAAGTAAAACAGTGGCCGGAGCTGGCGGATGAGTGGATAAGAACTACGCTTTAAAATGCCGAGATGTATAACTGGACACACATAGTGTGAACAGCAACTGCTAAGTGTCACATGTCACAATTCTCCAGCATCCTTACTTGGCAGAAAACAGGATTCATGCTATCATTAAAAACAACGATAGCATGAATCCTGTTTTTTAGGTTGAAAGGGGGATACAAATGGCCGAGTTAAAGAAACTTCCAATCGGAATCGAAGATTTTGAAAAGATTCGACAGGAAGATTTTTATTATGTAGATAAGACAAGATTGATTGAGCAGTTGCTTGCACAATGGGGAGAAGTAAATCTTTTTACACGTCCAAGACGTTTTGGAAAATCTCTGAATATGATGCAAATAGAAGAATAGAAGTTTAACAACGAAATATTTTAGAAAATGTTGAGGTCAATACTTCCTTATCCCGGGAGAATGACCTCGATTTTTATTTTACAGTTTTTGGATAACGTTTTCTACTTCATTCGTTGACTAGCTTCACATTTTCACAGATGGCCGAGCAGTTTGGAATTTCAAATACAATACGATTATATTAAAAAAGATACGATTCGGTTGGATGTACTTCCAAGTCCCGAATCCGAACAGTAAATGAATTTACTGCAATTAAAATCCTGAAGGATTTTAGATTCCAATGGTTTCAAAGTCGTCTGTTCGTTCTGGTTACCCGGAAAGATGTCGAAGGCAAACTGGATGAAGTGATTTTGGAAAATGCAAAGGTGATTGCGTTGACAGGAAATAATGCGTTTTCTATGTCAGAACATTATGTTTCTGTACCAGAACAGGGTGGCGGTAAGCCGATGGGAAGGATGAAATTACCGGAAGTCTCATGTGGAGAACGAGATGTCTAAAATGAATCTGCCAGAAACCGTACCTGCTGTGGTATAAACCAGAAGCCGCTGTCGTAAAATGT
>OHRG01001183.1_pt1 | contig 13583 bp, 9 predicted proteins | sample 1578351 | NCBI WGS metagenome assembly OHRG01 (sample SAMEA3879599, study PRJEB24766) | human gut metagenome | biome: human-associated habitat; feature: feces | place: USA | collected 1985/1987
GACAATTATGTATTGCAGCTTCCCCTGTAAATACTTATTTTACGTGGGAAAGGAGGCACACAGTTTCTATCCCGCTCGTAAATGGAAACATATCCACGCAGCACACCTTTTCAACCTTATATCCGCCCTCCTGAAGAGGCACCAGATCTCTGGCAAGACTTGTCGGTTTGCAACTGATATATACCATCTGTTCAACCCCGAAATCAATAATCTTCTGAATCGCTTTTGGATGGATTCCATCTCTAGGAGGGTCAAGTACGATAAAGTCTGGCTTATCTTCTAATTCATCCACAACCTTTAATACATCTCCTGCAATAAATTCACAGTTTTCCAGACCATTGAACGCCGCATTTTTTCTGGCAGCTTCCACTGCCTCCTCCACGATCTCCACACCTACTACCTTGTCAGCCACCGGTGATGTGATCTGAGCAATGGTTCCGGTTCCGCTGTAAAGATCAAAGACCTCCATGCCTCTTGCATCTTCAACATATGTGCGGACAATCGAATACAGAACCTCCGCCGCCAGGGAATTTGGCTGAAAAAAGGAAAACGTACTGATCCGGAATCTCAGCCCCAGGAGAGTTTCATAAAACCAGTCCTGACCATACAGGATTCTGGTCTCGTCACTTTTTACCACATCGGAAAGAGAGTCATTGATGATATGCATGATCCCTACAATTTTTCCTTCCAGAGGCAGTGCAAGAAGAAGATCCTTTAAAGGTTCCAGATCATGCTCCTCCTGACTTGTAGTTACCAGATGGATCAGAATTTCTCCTGTAGTTACCCCTCTTCTCAGAAGCAGATGACGCAGATATCCTGTATGCTGCATTTTTTTATAATAGGGTACCCCTTTTTCCAGAAAATAATCACGCACACAGGTAAGAATATCTGTCATGTCTTTATGGACCAGTTTGCAGTCGTCTGTATTTAGCACATCATAGGTACTTCCTTTTTTGTGAAGTCCCAGAGACAAAGGCCCGTCCTTATATTCATCTCCAAAAGAAAATTCCATTTTATTTCTGTAACAGAACTCTTCCGGACTTCCATGGATTCCCTCCCACACAAAATCTGCTTTTCCATTCAGGTCTGTCTGTCCTTCCTTTACCAGGACTTCCTCCAGAAGCTCACGAATCTGTCTTTCCTTCATATGAAGCTGCTCTTCATATGGCATTGTCTGGTACATGCAGCCTCCACACTGGGGAAATGAAGAACATACAGGCTCTCTTTTTTCCAGAGGTGATTTTTCCAGTACCTCCAGAATACGGCCCTGAGCTCTTCCTGAACGTTTTTTCTGAATAACAAAGCGGATCTTCTGACCAGGCATTCCGTTTTTTACAAGTACTTTCTGATCCTCCACCATTACATAACCTTTATTGGGAAAATCCACTTTTTCTATGATTCCTTCGTATATCTCGCCTTTTTTCATATAATGTCTGTCCTTAATATCTCCTTTTCTGTGATTCTCAGGTATGGCATGTTTTTTGCCCAACGGACCTGCAAGAAAACAGCCCCGGTATCAACCGGAGCTGTCGGTTTTTATTCTTCCTCATCCTCAAAATAATCGTCAAAATCATCATCGAAATCTTCTTCAAAATCCTCCAGATAATCCGGAGCGAAGAAACGGTAAACGGCAAACGCGATTCCTGCTACTGCTGCCACAGCACCAATGATCGCCAACACCCAGAGGACTGTATTTTTCTGTTTGTCGTCTTCCTTTTTCTTTAAAACTGCCAGCAATTCTTCGATTTTTGTATTCATATTCATATGCACACCATCCTCTCTTTCTTTATCGGCATCCATGCTGCCGTTACGCAGGTCAGACATCCGAATACTCTGCCCGCACTGTTTTCCTGTAAGCTATAGTATATCACTATCCTGTGGATTTTACCATAAGATATGTAAAATTTTAGATTTTCTTAAGTTATGACTGATTGTTATGAATTTGAATAGTATTCCCCTGTCTCCTATGCTATAATAATTCCGATTACATCGTGTACTCACGAGAAAGAGAGGAAAAGAGTGGAAAGACAAATTATCCAAGTAGAAGAAAAAGTACCTGTAAAACTGTTGATACCATTGAGTATCCAGCACATGTTTGCCATGTTCGGAGCTTCTGTGCTGGTTCCTTTTATGTTCGGAATCAATCCGGCCGTGGTACTTCTGATGAACGGTGTGGGAACGCTGCTGTTCATTCTTATCACAAAGGGAAAAGCGCCTGCCTATCTGGGATCCAGCTTCGCATTTTTATCCCCGGGCCTTCTGGTTGCAGACAAGTTAGGTTATGAATATGCACTGGGCGGATTCGTGGTTCTCGGAATCGCCGGAATGATCCTTGCACTGATCATCCGCCGCTGCGGAACTGACTGGATCAACGTTGTTCTGCCTACAGCCGCTATGGGACCTGTTGTGGCACTCATCGGACTGGAGCTTGCAGGAAGCGCTGCCAGCACTGCCGGACTTCTGGATGACAAAATTGACTCCAGAAACGTGATCGTATTTCTGGTGACTCTGGGAGTGGCTGTATTTGGCCAGATTCTTTTCCGAGGCTTCCTGTCTGTTATTCCGATTCTGATCGCGATCATTGCCGGATATGCAGCAGCAGGCTTCTGCGGCATTCTGGATTTCACGGCAGTAAAAGAAGCTTCCTTTTTTGCTCTGCCCAACTTCCAGGCGCCGTCCTTTAATATTGAAGCGATCCTGACAATTCTGCCAGCGCTTCTTCTGGTTACCTCAGAGCATATTGGTCATCAGATCGTTACCAGTAAAATTGTAGAAAAAGATCTTCTGAAAGATCCAGGACTTCACCGTTCTCTTTTTGCAGACTTTTTCTCATCTACCCTTTCCGGTCTGGTAGGCTCTGTTCCTACTACCACTTATGGGGAAAACATTGGCGTAATGGCAATGACAAAAGTCTACAGCGTACAGGTCATCGGCGGAGCAGCCGTACTTTCTATCTGCTGTTCCTTCCTTGGCAAGCTTGCAGCCCTGATCAACACCATCCCGGGGCCTGTTATTGGCGGAATCTCCTTCCTGCTGTATGGAATGATCGGAACCTCAGGTCTTCGTATGCTGGTAGATAATCAGGTGGATTACGGAAAATCCCGGAATCTGGCGCTGACTTCTGTGGTATTTATTGTAGGCCTTTCCGGAATCGCTCTGAATCTGGGAAATGTAAAACTTACCGGAATGGTTCTTGCCTGTGTGGTTGCCATGATACTGAGCCTTGTATTTTATGTACTTGATAAACTGCATCTGACAAACGATCTGTAAAATATTTTTAAGGCGGTGATTTTATGCCATCATTTATATCCAAAGTAAAGAAAAAACTCAAGAGTGGAGCCTGGTATCCATTTTATAATACTTTCTATGAAAAAGTTCCTGTTGACAAAAAAGAAATTCTTCTTGTTTCACGAAGCGGCCTTGCGCTGGAGAGCAATATCCTTGCTATTTTAAAGGAACTGAATCAGCCGGAATATAAAGGATTTTATAAAGTCCTGGCTGTTCAGAAAAACAAAAAAGAGCAGATTCAGAAAAAACTGGAACGGTACGGGATCTCAGTAGATAAATTTGTTTACACCAGAGAACCCTCCTATTACTATCATCTGGCAAAAGCCGGATGGCTGATCAATGATACTACTTTCCCCGGCCGCTACATAAAAAAAGACGGTCAGACCTATCTGAATGTATGGCACGGAACACCGCTGAAGCGAATGGGACAGGACAATCCGGAAGAACGGTATGATACCGGAAACGTAATGCGGAATCTTCTTCAATCTGATTATCTTGTATTCCCTAATCTTTATATGGAAGAAAAAATGTCCGGAGCATATAATCTGAAAGAGCTCTATCAGGGGACCGTTCTTCATGAAGGCTATCCCCGCAACTGCATATTCTTTCATCCTGAGCAGGGTACAAAACTGAAAGAGCTTCTCGGATATGCCGGTACACAGCTGAGTATCTATATGCCTACTTTCCGTGGAACCTCCTCTTCTGTGCAGGAAGAGGATTATGTAAATCAGATAAAAGACTATCTGAACCGCGTTGATATACTGCTTCATGAAAATCAGATCATGCTGGTAAAGCTGCATCCATTTGTACAGAGCCAGTTAACATTAAATTCCTACCGTCATATCCGTCTCTTTCCGGAAGGATATGACACTTATGAAGTTCTCAATGCCTGTGATGTGCTGATTACAGACTACTCCAGTGTCATGTATGATTTTGCTGTTACCGGTCGCAGGATCCTGCTTTTTGCTTATGATCTTGAATACTATCAGGGAAGCAGAGGAATGTATGAAGATATCTCTGATTACCCCTTCCCACTGGTACGTACTCCTGAGGAGCTGGTAAAAGAGCTGAATACTGATTCCGGACATCCGGATGATGCTTTTCTCCAGAAATACTGCACTTTCGAACAGACAAATGCAACCAGAAATATCTGTCATCATGTTCTTCTGGGAGAAAAAATATGTAAAAGTACATCTATGCCCGGCACAAAAAAGAAAAAAGTCCTTATTTATACAGGCAGCCTTCTCCCTAATGGGATTACCACTGCCTTTTATAGCCTTATACATCATTTGGATCCATCCTCCTGTGAATACTATATTGTTTTCCGAACCCATTCTATAAAGGATCATCCGGAAAAACTTAATAATATCCCAGAGGGATACCATTTCTATCCACTTGCCACTGAGATGAATCTTGATATACTGACTGCTGCTGCTCAGATTCTTTATATGAACTGGGGGATTACAGCTTTTGGCATTGGCAAACGCCTTGATCACGCATATAAAAGGGAATGGAAAAAACACTTTGGATGTATCTCTTTTGACCATGCCGTTCATTATGACGGATACGGAAACTATATGATTGCACTTTTTAGTTATGCCCCGTGTAAAAAAAGCATCTGGGCCCATAATGATATGGAAATGGAAATTACAAAAAAACATAATGTCAGTCGTCCTCTTCTCCAAAAAGCCTATTCAACCTATGATCACGTAATACCTGTAGGAGAGGATATAAGGGGCGCAGCAGAACGAATCGGAGGGCATCCAGAAAAAATCCAGGTCATTTCCAATTATATGGATCTTGATCTCATTCGTTCTAAATCTGAAAAACCACTTATCTTTGATAAAAATACAGAGTCCACTGTTTCCATTGAAAAACTTCAGGAAATCCTGAACAGCAGTGATCGCAAGTTTATCAATGTAGGCCGTTTTTCCCCGGAAAAAGGTCATGAGAGACTGATCCGGGCATTTGACCGTTTCTGGGTAAATCATCCTGATACCTGGCTGATCATCATTGGAGGAATGGGAAACCTGTACACAAGTACCTGTGAACTGGCAGCATCTGTGAAATCCAGCAGTCACATTATCCTGATCAAATATATGAGCAATCCCTTCCCTGTCGTAAAAGCCTGCGACTTTTTCCTGCTGTCTTCTTACTATGAAGGCCAGGTACTGGTAGTTCCTGAAGCCGATATTCTCGGTGTTCCCGCAGCTGCCTGTGATATAAACGGGGCAAGAGCTTTTATCCGGCAGTACGGAGGAACGCTTCTTCCCAACAGCGAAGACGGTCTTGTTCAGGGAATGGAAATGTTTGTTGAAGGAAAGATCCATACCATGCATGTAGATTACGAAAAAAGAAATCAGGACATACTTTCAAAATGTGAAAAACTTTTTATGGAATAGTAAAAACAGGAGGCTATTTCTATTATGAAATCCTATCATCAGAAATTTGTATCCGAAACGCCTCTGGATGTTTATCCAACCGGAGAAATCTCCGGATTTCCGGTCAGTCCGGGAATGTTTGATCTGAACGGAGCTACTCCTCTTCAGAACGGCGTGAACTTTACCATACACACCTGTGGCGGAACAGCCTGTGAGCTTCTTCTTTTCCACCGTGAAGAGGAAGAACCTTTTGCTGTTCTTCCCTTTCCGGAGGCTTATAAAATCGGCGACGTATATTCCATGATCGTCTACGGTCTGGATATCCGGGACTTTGAATACGCCTACCGCGTAGACGGCCCCTGGGATCCTGAAAAGGGACTGCTTTTTGACAAAAAAAATATTCTTCTGGATCCATATGCAAAGGCAGTTTCCGGCCAGAGGACCTGGGGTACTCACTGGGATCCAACCTACCACGCCCGTGTTGTAAAAGATTCCTTTAACTGGGGCGATATGCCTCAGTCCAAAAAAGAACTCTGTGACCTTATTATTTACGAGCTTCATGTAAGAGGTTTTACCGTACATGAGTCCTCCGGGGTCCAGAACAGAGGCACCTTTGCAGGGCTGATGGAAAAGATCCCCTATCTCAGAGAGCTGGGAATCAATGCCGTAGAGCTGATGCCTATTTTTGAGTTTGACGAAACCATGAATGCCAGAGAAATCAACGGGGAGCGTCTTCTGGAATACTGGGGGTATAATACTGTCAGCTTTTTTGCCCCCAATACAAGTTTTACCTCTGTCAATGAATACAACCGGGAAGGAACGGAACTGAAAACTCTGATCAAAGCCCTTCACGACAACGGAATTGAAGTAATCCTGGACGTGGTGTTCAATCATACTGCAGAGGGCAATGAACTGGGAAGAACCTTCTGTTTCAAAGGATTCGATAATAATATTTATTACATGCTGACGCCGGACGGCAATTACTACAATTTCAGCGGCTGCGGCAACACCTTAAACTGCAACCACCCAATCGTCCAGCAGATGATTCTGGAATGTCTGCGTTACTGGACGGTCAGTTATCGGGTAGACGGATTCCGCTTTGATCTGGCCAGTATTCTGGGGCGTAACGAAAAAGGTGCTCCGATGAACAACCCTCCTTTGCTGAGGGCATTGGCTTACGATCCGGTACTAAGCAACGTCAAACTCATTGCAGAAGCCTGGGATGCAGGAGGACTGTATCAGGTAGGGAGTTTTCCGGCAAGCAAACGGTGGGCAGAGTGGAACGGAAGATACCGAGATGTGATTCGGGGATTTTTAAAGGGCGAGAACTGGCTTTCCTGGACGGCAGCCTGGAGTATCTGCGGTTCCAGCGATTTATACGGCGGTTTCGACCCAGAGCATGATAAAAATTATGCAGGATATAATTCCAGCATTAATTTCCTGAGCTGTCATGATGGCTTTACGTTATACGATTTGTATTCTTATAATGAGAAGCATAATGAGGGAAACGGATGGGACAATACGGATGGATCCAATGACAACCGAAGCTGGAACTGCGGAGCGGAAGGCGAAACCACGGATCCGGAAGTATTAAAACTCCGCTACCGGATGATCCGCAATGCCTGTGCAGTTTTGATGTGCAGCAGGGGAACTCCTATGTTTCTGGCAGGAGATGAATTCGGCAATACCCAGTACGGCAATAACAATGGGTATTGCCAGGACAACGAGATTTCCTGGCTGGACTGGAATCTGCTGGAAAAAAACAGAGAGTTGTTTGAATTTTTTAAGTTTATGATTCATTACCGCCATGAACATCCGGCAATCCGCAAGCGCCTTCCGGATGCAGTCTGCGGAATGGAAGCGCTTCATTCCCATGATGTAAATGCAGAAAATACCAACCTGCCGGAAAATACCAGGACATTTGCCGTCAGCTTCGCCGGATATGACAGGGAAAAAGGAAGAGACGACATCATTTATATGGCCATTAATACCTACTGGGAACCGGTAACCATTACGCTGCCAAACCTCAATCACAGAGGGGTATGGCATCTCAGCGTCGATACCTATGGAGATGAGGCCAGACAATATGTGTATCCCAGAGGGAAAGAACCCAGAATTGACGGTTCTTACGTCATGCGGCCGAGAACGGTAGTAATTTTTACAGGAAGAGTATATTAAGGAAACCAGATAGAAAACGCGTTCCAGGCAGGCTTTTTGCTGCCTCGAATGCGTTTTTTTGACTTCAAAGGTTGACACTTGTATACCTGGATGGTATTATAAAGGTATACAGATGTATACCTTTATAGAGAAGGGGGGATTTCATGGAACCGATTAATTTGTCAGATGGGGAGTGGAAATTGATGGAGGCTTTGTGGCAGAATCCGCCTAAGACCATTACCCAGCTGACCAAAGAACTGTATGAAAAGACCAGGTGGAGCAAGCACACGATCATTACGATGCTGAACCGGCTGGAGGCCAAAGAAGCGGTCCGCCATGAGGAAGGGGAAAAAGCAAAGCAATTTTACCCTTGTATCAGACGGGAAGAAGCGGCGGCAGAGGAAACCAGCGGACTGTTGGAACGGGTTTATAACGGCAGTCTGGGCCTTATGGTAAATACGCTGATTTCTTCCAATAAAGTCAGCAGGGAAGAGTTAAACGAACTTTATCAGATTTTAGAACAAGCGGAGGAGGAATTTTATGATTGAGACTTTAATTGCATCTTCTGTCCTGATTGGTTCGATTTGCCTGATTCGATTTTTCGGAAAAGGCAGGATTCGGCCCTTGTTTTTATATAGTTTGTGGGGACTGGCAGCAGCCCGTCTGGTAATTCCCTGGTTTTATCCTCTGAATCAGCTTATTGGACAGCTTACCAGCCGGTTCAGCGTTATGAATGTGGCAGAGCAGGTAAAATCCAGGATAATCGATAACAGCGCGGCCGCTGATTTAGCAGAAAATATCATGTACGGAGTCGTAAGAACCTACGATACTCCGGTGACACCGTTGGAAAAAGCGGCGGGAATCGACTGGCAGCTTCTCATCATGGCAGTCTGGATAAGCGGCGCAGCCGCGCTAGCAGTCTGGTTTCTGGCGGTTAATATCCGGTTCGCAAAAAGACTAAAAAACCATAGAAGGTTTTTGTTCCTGTCGGGAGATGCTTTTCCAGACAAAGGAGATTCAGAGGGACTGCAGGAGAATATTAGAAAGCTTCCCGTTTATGAAACACCAGAAGTTTCGTCTCCCTGCTACCTGTGCTATCTGGGGGAACGTTCTATTTATCTGCCGGAGGGAATGGCACAGGAGAACTCGCCAGAAGGAAAAAGAAGGCTGTACCATATTTTGGCCCATGAGCTTTGCCATGCCAGGCACAAAGATGAGATCTGGGGACTTGTCAGAGTCGGCCTGTTATGTTATTACTGGGTAAATCCCTTTGTATGGGCAGCCGCCATGCTGTCTAAAAAGGACTGCGAGCTGGCCTGCGATGAAGCAGCGATCCGATTGCTGGGAGAAACGGAACGGATTCCCTATGGGCGTACCTTGTTGTACATATTGGAGCATAAGAACCCCGCCAGCCAGTTTTTTTATGCGGGAGCGACCATTGAGAGCGGAGGGAAGACGATGAAAGAAAGAATAAAAAACCTGGCATCCAGAAAAAAGTATTCTGCGGCAGCAGCCGTAATTTTGGCAGGATGTACGGTCTTGCTTGCAGCCTGCACCTTTACTGGAAGTAAAACACCAGAAGAACCGGCAGTGATTTCTACAGAAGCAGAAACTGCCATTCCGGAAACAGTAACCGAACCGGCTGTCCAGGAAAGCCCTGGTGAAACCAAACCGGAATCAGACAGCCGGCAAGAGCAGATTCCTGCTGACAATTATCTGGATATAGCAGAAGAACAGTATCTGGGAGAATACATGAAATTAGGATTAGTCATGCGGGAAGGCGGCACTGGAAGGGTGCAGCCTCCAACTTATACGCCAGATGAAGAAAATAATCAGCTGATGATGGAGGTAAAATTTCTGGATAAAAATGGGAAACCACTGGAAAACCAGGCTTATGGATGGGGCGGAGGAGAAGAGACGGTCATCCAGTTTGAATATTGGAACACAGACGGCCAGGTGTCCGAAATTGTCATTCACGCTTCCTGCAGCGGTTCCAGCTATGACCTGCGTTACCAGGTTAAACCTCCGGAAGAGCCGGAAAAAATCCCGATGAATCTGGACGTTATGGGAATGAATGGAGAACCGATCACACTTACTGAGGCAAAAGTCTATTCCAATGCCCTGCTGTTATGTCTAGAAGGCAGCGAAGATGAATTGGCTCCATTTTCCAGAAAGAATGTCGTTCTTTTAAAAAAGAAAGGCTGGGACGAACCAGAGACCTATAGGGGGCCTAAGAGTTCAAAAGCCGATGGAAACCGCCTGCAGCTTATCTATCCGATAGAGAGGGAAAACATCGGAGCCATTGAGGCGCTGGCCTGTGGCACAGGCGGAGATAGAAAGAATTATGCCATTACGCCGGTATCGTTTGAGGCGGAATAAAAGAGAAATCCGCCTATCCGGCATACCAGTCTTTGCTCAGCCATAAATAGAGCGCCAGCATACCAACTGCGCAGCCGCAAAGCGCACCGGCAGCTTTCATCAGTTCCTTATATCAGTTTGTTGCTCATCGTCGCGGTTCTCCTTGTTAAACGGTTGTTTTTTGTACCACTTCTGAAATTCTTCTGATCCGGATTCCGAGGAAAAGTTCAGCAAGTGGCGAGTTCCGTTGATGTCTTCATATGCGGTGCGGTAAACGGATCCCTTGGCATAACTTCCAGTGTCTTCCAGCTCTTCTTTGGATCCTGTGATGCATTGGATATAGGCTCTGTGAATCAGGATAAAACCGCCTCTTTCATAGGACAGATACCAGTCCCGTTCCCATTCGGGACGTTCCTGATCCGTCCGGTCTTTCCAGTAAATTCCCAGGGCGCGTTCCTGGTTCCAGACCTTGATGAGACTAATCAGGGGCAATCCATAGGAACCAGGCACTGCCAGAGCCAGGCAGGCAAGGATTATCTTTCGCCCTTCATCCAGATTGTAATGACTAAAAAATATAACAGCCCCGATGATGACACAGGCGATTAGCAGTATCACAAATACCGTAAATCCCGACCAGAGAAAGATTCGGGGCAGTGAATCATCGTAGATGGTTCGGATCCTTTTTGCTTTTTGCTTCATTGCAGGCCTCCTTTCTTACTGCTGTTTTTCCTTTTTCGGTGCATGGATGTCTAACAGGCTGACGCCCAGGGGACTTTCCCGATGGCAGACATCCAGCGGTTCGCCATGTATGGCCTGTTCATAAATTTCTTCCAGTACGGCAATGGTAGCTTCCTTTCCGTTATCCATCTGAATGGTAAGCGTGTAGTCGTCATCCTCAATGTCCGGATCTTTGGCATGACTGTCCAAAATGACTGCCGGATAGTGGCGGGCTGGCCCGCTTAACGCTGCATTGACATAGTAATGAAAGCCAATTGCGAGACAAAAACTCATCATCCCCATAAAGATTCCGGTTCCCAGCCGCAGCCGTCTCGGGGTACGGCGGATCAGCAGAACAGTCAGCGCTGTGCCGATAGTCAGAACCCGTATCAGCCAGAGCCAGCTGCCGTCAGGCTCCTGGAGAATCAATCCATCCCAGATGTAGTGGACCTGTCCCATGTAGAGAAGTCCGATCAGCAGGGCTGGAATCAGAGGGACCTTAATATGCATAGAATTCCATTCAGGAGTGGCATTTGCAGGCCGGTCGTCAAACAGAAGAACTGGAGCAAATACCAGACAAAACACCAAAAATGGAACCGGAGCAAGGGCGGAAATGATCATCAGGGTGCGGAACTTTACACCGGCAAAGAGAAACAGCGGGATAGGCGCGATAGTACCGGCGGCAAAGAAAAACAAAACCAGCCACATTCCTGTCCGGATGGCTTTGATGTGGTCATGCCAGTGGGTACGATATTCTTCCCGCCATTGAACGGAGGCCGCTGTCTCGGCCTGCTGTTTTGCCTGTTTTTCCATGGAAGGGGTCAGGGCAGCAGTGAGATTGGAGTTCTCAATCCACTGGACAAATCGGGAAATTCCCTGCATATTGGTTTCAACTGAAACCAGCTTTTTCCCATTTTTGTCTAACAGGTGAATGGAGCGGTTGATGGTAAGTTTTACAGAAGCCACTTGTTCAGGAGCAAATTCTTTCTGCCTTCCCCAGCTGCTGATGTACAAAATAGAATTGTCACGGAACACGAACAGAGACCGGTTGCGTCCCGCAAGTACCATCCAGACGCCAAAAAACGTGGCAGATACACCGGCTAATGCAAGAAAACAGGTAGCCGCATCAACAGGAACGGCAACCGCGACAGCAATTGCCATAAACATAACGACGAGTCCTATCAGCCATACAAGTATGCCAACACCTGTTACCATCTTTTGCTCCCGCAGCACTGCAAGGGGCTGTTGAATGTTTTCCGTTTCGGTGTGACGGCAGAGAAGAAGCGTCAGGCCAAAGCCAGACAATACCAGAAGCAGTATCATCGTCATTCCTGCGTTCTGCGCTTCTAAAGGATCGCCAAAGAAGAATAGAATTACAAATAAAAACAGCGACATGGCAATTGTAACGCTGCCTGTAAAGAGACAGGGCCATTTTTTGCCTTTTGCAGGCGGGATATAGGAGGGATCAAGCGGCTGCGTCTGTTCATTGGTTTCCAGACGGACAGGCTCCAGTTCCGGCTCCTGCTCCAATATGTGGCCGCAATGAGGACACTGGGGAACGTACTCCATTTTAGGAAACCGGCTTTTGGGATCTAAAGGCAGGGGGCGGCCGCACGCCGGACAGATCCAGTACAGCCGGAATGCATTTTTATAAATCATGGCCAGCGCCACAAGAGATATGGCCGGACCTGCAAAGACTGGCAGTATCAGCCACAGGCTGTGTGCCGCCATTAATGGAAGCAGACAGGCAGTAAAAAGGGCGCCTGCAAGAATTAAAAAACGTGTGCCCAGTTTTGCCGCCTTTTTCTGGGCAGCTATATAGGTCTCATTTCCCTGCGTCATGCCAAAGTGCTGGATATCCAGGAAAAACAGTTCAATGAGTTCATAGAGATCGTCAGGGTCTTCGACCTCGTCACTGGTAAACTGGTCATACAAGGTTCCATTGGCGTATAATTCTGCTCCTTTTCGGCTTACCTCTGCCTTGCTGTGCAGGCGGCTTATAGTCAGATGGTCCCCTGAAAATGACAGTTCATACTGAGGGTACTGTGCACCCAGACGGTCATATAAGTTTCTAAGTTCTGTTTCATGATACATAGGCAGCTTCTCCTTTTTATGCTACCATTATATAGGATAAAAAGAACGGTGTAAATATTTTTAAAAGTAATGTAAGAAATGGAAAGAATGATGACGGGAGACGGTGCAGATGCTATAATATCTGCATATCGTGTTAGCTGCTTACAAGGGGAGGAAAAGAGATGTATAAATTTGAAAACGCTAATGCTACAGTAGAATACTATATGCCATCATCAAATATTTGTTCTATTTATGAGTTCGATGAAAACTTTGAAAAAAATTGTGTCATGGCATTAGGACAACTCAAATATTTATTTGGGAAACCTAGGTATGTTACTAATAATTTAGAAAATCAGTTTAGTTATATTATAAAAGCAATCAATGAGAATGGGGATTGTTTACTTTTAGAGGTGTATTGTGCTTCAAGCGGACCAGCAATCGGAGGTTTAAATGATAGTAACTCTCATTTAGCGGCTCAAGAATTAGCCATGTATATACGTCAATCTTCAGCAGCAGATTATGATTACGAAGGATACTATTTAGATACTATGTCAAAGGTACATCATAGTATACAAAATGGTGTACCTTATTGGGAAGAAACTGAAATAT
>OHRG01001185.1_pt1 | contig 13579 bp, 10 predicted proteins | sample 1578351 | NCBI WGS metagenome assembly OHRG01 (sample SAMEA3879599, study PRJEB24766) | human gut metagenome | biome: human-associated habitat; feature: feces | place: USA | collected 1985/1987
ACGTGGAGCTGGATGGAAGAGGGCGGATCCTCCGCGTATGCGGACCTTTGAAAGAATATGCAGATTCCATCGTAAAGGCCCAGTATAAGAAGCGTTATGTGATCATCCGGCTGAAGATGATGGGGAGCTATAAGACCGTAGCCCTGGGGGTTATCTTAAAGGAAGATATCCAACAGGAGATCCGTTATGGAAAGGTTGAGACCCCGTTGGAGATGCCGGAGTTTTACCATGCCGCACAGCCGGAGAAAGACCACGGTTATGCCGCAGGCGACCATGTCAGCGTGATTTCCGGATCCTTTGAAAATATGTCGGGAGTGATCTGGAAAGTCAAAAAAGATACGGTAGAGATCGGAGTACATCTCTTCGGACAGGACATGTCCATGGAGGTGCCGGTCAATGATATACGCAAAAACTTCCCATAAGGACGATTATGGGAAGTAAAACGGGCTCTGGAGATCAGTTCCGGAGGGACAGCCCCTGGCTCCGGCTCATGAAAACAACGAATCCGAGGAAGATCTGATGTACGAATTTCTGGAAAAATACCTGCCCAGGGACAAGCGTGTCCGCATGGGCATTTTAATGGCCACAGACGTCCTGGCGCTCTGCCTGGCCGTTTTTTTAGGCCTTTTCGTCCGGTTTGACTTAAATATTTCTAAGATCCCGCCGGAATACGCCCGGGCGGCCATGGAGTTCCTTCCCTATTATATCCTGGCCTCCCTGGTGATCTTCTTCCTGGCCCGGATGTACTCCACCATGTGGAGCGTGGCCGGGGTCCGGGAAGCCCTCCATGTGGTGGCGGCCTGCGGCCTGGCCTCCCTGGTACAGATCGCCGGGATGATGCTCTTACAGCTTTCCGTGCCCAGGAGCTTCTTTTTAGTGTCCTTTGCGGCCCTCTGTGCCGAGGAGCTGGGGATCCGTCTCTCCTACCGGGTGGTGATCTCCTTATTCGGGAACCACAGCAAAAAGGCGGCAAAGCGGATCATGATCGTGGGAGCCGGGACCTCCGGCTCTGTGATCCTAAAGGAGATGACCACCAGCTCCCTGGTCAACGGCTGCGTGGTCTGCTTTGTGGATGATGATAAGAACAAGGCCGGGAAGTTCCTAAACGGCGTTCCCGTGGCCGGGAACCGGAACGACATCCCGCGGCTTGCGGAAGAATATAAGATCGACGAGATCTACATCGCCATCCCGTCGGCCTCAGCCAAGGAGCGGAAGGCCATCATCGAGATCTGCCGGGAGACGGGCTGCCAGGTGAAGATCCTGCCGGGCATCTACCAGCTGATCAACGGCGAGGTGAGCATCGCCAAGCTCCGGAACGTAGAGATCGAGGACCTTTTAGGCAGGGATCCCATCCGGGTGAACTTAGACGAGATCATGGGCTATGTCAGCGGAAAGGTGGTCTTAGTGACCGGGGGAGGCGGTTCCATCGGAAGCGAGCTGTGCCGCCAGGTGGCAAGCCATAACCCGAAGCAGTTAATTATCTTTGATATTTACGAAAACAACGCCTACGACATCCAGCTGGAGCTGAAGGAGAAGTATCCGGACCTGGACCTGGTGGTGCTCATCGGCTCCGTCCGGAACACCCACCGGATCGAGACAGTGTTTAAGAAATACCGTCCCGACATCGTGTACCATGCGGCGGCCCACAAGCATGTGCCCCTCATGGAGGACAGCCCCAACGAGGCCATCAAGAACAACGTGTTCGGTACATATAAGACGGCAAAGGCGGCAGATAAATATGGAACCAGCCGTTTCGTGCTGATCTCCACGGACAAGGCCGTGAACCCCACCAACATCATGGGGGCGTCCAAGCGGATGTGCGAGATGGTGGTGCAGATGATGAACGCCAGGTCAAAAACGGACTTTGTAGCCGTACGGTTCGGGAACGTACTGGGAAGCAACGGGTCCGTGATCCCGCTCTTTAAAAAGCAGATCGAGCAGGGCGGTCCGGTGACGGTGACCCATCCGGATATCATCCGGTACTTTATGACGATCCCGGAGGCGGTGTCCCTGGTCTTACAGGCCGGGGCCTATGCAAAGGGCGGGGAGATCTTCGTCCTGGACATGGGGGAGCCCATGAAGATCCTGGACCTGGCAAAGAACCTGATCCGGCTGTCCGGGTACACGCCGGATGTGGATATCCCCATCGTGTTCACAGGCCTGCGGCCCGGGGAGAAGTTATATGAGGAGCTTCTCATGAACGAGGAAGGGATGCAGGATACGCCCAATAAGTTAATTCATATCGGAAAGCCCATCGAGTTCGATATGGAGCGGTTTGAGGGGCAGCTGGAGGAGTTGTATGTGACCGCCAATGAGGACGGGGACGGGATCCGGGAGGATGTGATGCGGATCGTGGGGACGTACCATCCGGCGGAGGCGTAGGAAATACAGATAGGACGATTTAGGACTGTCAGCATCCAGGTGCTGGCAGTATTTTTATGGACCGGGTCTCGGACATGTGCCGGATCCGGAGAAAAGGGAGATGAAAGCCATGTTCCATGCAGAAGAACGGTTCGTTCCATTTGAAAAGAAAATCTGGCTCAGCTCGCCCACCATGCACGGGCCGGAGCTGGAGTATATGAAGGATGCCTATGAAAAGAACTGGATGTCCACCGTCGGAGAGAATATCAACGAGGTGGAGCGTCTGGCCTGTGAGACCGTGGGGTGTAAGTATGCCGTGGCCCTGGCCACCGGCACCTCTGCCCTCCATCTGGCCGTGAAGCTGGCCGGGGTAAAGCCCGGGGAGAAGGTGTTCTGCTCGGACATGACCTTTTCCGCTACGGTAAACCCGGTGGTGTATGAGGGCGGAGTCCCGGTGTTCATTGACACCGAATACGATACCTGGAACATGGATCCAGTGGCTCTGGAAAAGGCTTTTGAATTATATCCGGAGGTCCAGGTCGTTGTTATGGCCCATCTATACGGGACGCCGGGAAAGATTGATGAGCTGCGGGCTATCTGTGAACGCCATGGAGCCATGATCATCGAGGATGCGGCGGAATCCCTGGGGGCTTCCTATAAGGGACAGCAGACCGGGACCTTCGGCACCTATAACGCCATCTCCTTCAACGGGAACAAGATCATCACCGGCTCTGCCGGAGGGATGCTTCTTAGCGACGATAAGGATGCGGCGGACCGGGCCCGGAAATGGTCTACCCAGTCCCGGGAGAACGCGGCCTGGTACCAGCATGAGGAAGTGGGCTACAACTACCGGATGAGCAACGTGATCGCCGGGGTGGTGCGGGGGCAGTTCCCGTACTTAAAGGAGCACATCGCACAGAAGAAGGCCATTTACGAGCGGTACAGGGAGGGCTTTAAGGGCCTTCCGGTACGGATGAATCCGTTTGACGCGGAAAGCTCCGAGCCCAACTACTGGCTGTCCTGCCTGGTCATCGATCCGGAGGCCATGTGCCGGCAGGTGCGCGGGGAGCAGGAATCCCTGTACATCCCGGAACCGGGAAAGAGCTGCCCCATGGAGATCCTGGAGACGCTGGCAAAGTATAATGCCGAGGGGCGTCCCATCTGGAAGCCCATGCATATGCAGCCCATCTTCCGGATGAACGGGTTTGTGACCCGGGAAGGGAATGGACGGGCAAGGACCAATGCTTATATTGCCGGAGGGGCTGTCGGGAAAGATGGGAAGCCACTGGATGTGGGGATGGACCTTTTCCAGAGGGGACTGTGCCTGCCGAGTGATAATAAAATGACGGCGGAGGAGCAGGATACCATTATCAGGATCATAAGGAGCTGTTTCAATGACTAACCGGCTGTACCGAGACTACATAAAGAGATTCCTGGATATCGTGCTGTCGGCGGGAGCGATCGTTGTGCTGTCCCCGGTCATGGCAACCACAGCGGTACTTGTTCGGGTAAAGCTGGGGAGTCCGGTGATCTTTAAGCAGAAACGCCCGGGAAAAGATGAAAAGATCTTTGAGATGTACAAGTTTCGCAGCATGACCGATGCCAGGAACGAGAATGGGGAGCTGCTGCCGGATGAGGTACGTCTGACCAGTTTTGGAAAGAAGCTACGGGCCAGCAGTCTGGATGAACTGCCCGATGATGAATATGTGGTAACACCTTATGGCTGCGGCGCACCTTCTGCAACAGGTTTGAACCCCAAATTCAAAGATTTGGAAGTTTCCGAAGTGGTTCCCTCTGTTCTGGCAATGGAAGCCCTGGAAGAAGCATTGGGCAAAAAAATCTATGCCGTAGGTTCCACAGAACTGGGCGGCGCAAACACAGCGGAAGCTCTTCATGCGGCGCTGGAAAAAGGCGTGCCTCTGCTGGATGCTGACCCTGCCGGCAGATCTGTGCCTGAATTGCAGCATTCTACATACTATGTGAAAGGCGTACCCATTTATCCTATGGGTGTAGCTACTCGTTTCGGTGAAAAGATCGTTATCCAGAACGTACAGAATGACCTGAGAGCGGAAGATATCGTCAGAGCCATTGCTGTTGCCAGCGACAACATGGTTGGTGTCGCAGACCATGCGAACGTGGGCAAAGTCATCAAAGAATCTCTGATTCCCGATATGATCACTTACGCACAGGAAATCGGTCAGATCCTGAGAGAAACAAAAGAAAAAGGCGCAGATGTGGCACAGGCCATTGCTGACGCAAAAGAAGGTAAAATCCTGTTCAAAGGTGCAGTCACAGATTTCCCTTGGGAAACAAGAGATGGTTTTAACTTTGGTGAAATCCATCTGGCAGGTGAAGGAGAATACGCTGGTGAACAGTATAAAATCTGGCTGAAGAATGAAAATATCATTTCTTACCGCAATGGTGAAGTGGATGTGGTTGCACCTGATCTGATCTGCATGATCGGCGAAGACGGCAATCCTCTCACATCTCCCAATTTCGGTATTGGTCAGAAAATGACAGTTCTTGCACTGCCTTCTCCTGAAATCTGGACAACACCAGAAGGTCTGGCATGCTTCGGCCCCAAACATTTCGGTCTGGATGTGGAATACAAACCTTTCAAAAAATAATTAGAAAAGAAAAAGGCTTTCTGTTTATCAGAAGGCCTTTTTTAGTGCTTTTTTAGATGATTTTAGCAAGTATTCCTATTTGCCAGAAGCAACATCATTTTTCTGTAAATTCGATATCGATTACATCATCAGAGAAAAGTTTTTTGTTGTCCATTAGATTGGCAATCCGACTTTCTTTTTCAAGAATAAACCTTTTCTGATAGAACAAATCAGCGAATGTAAGCACTTGTTTCATCTGTGCAGTATCCATCAATGCGCCCACCACTGCAGAAGCGATTGGAACGGCTTTTCCAATATTTTTTAACGTCAGTTTTCGTCCGATTTGCTCAAAGGTTTCTTTAAAGACGCTGTTTTCCAATCCTTTTTGACCTGCATTTTGCAGTGCTTTTTGGGCGGATTTGTTTGCCAATGCTCTCATTTGTGCCAACAATAATGGAATTCTACCTTTTTCTATCATATGAGTCCATGTTTTTTTCGCTGTTTGATTTATGGCTGTGGCTTGGCTCATTAACATGATTTTGGCAATGATGTTTGTCATTTCGTTGTTGGCATCACTTGTTTTGGGGCTTAACGCGTTGGTGAATACCTCGCTCGCGATGACCATTTCAGCACTGTCATTTTTCACATCATACCCATAAAACATGGCAATGGACTGTACTGCACGGAAATATAGGAAAGTGCTCAGTGCAATGTTAAGGGGAAGTCCTGCAAATCCTAAGGCACCTGTTCCGCCGCCTTCTAGTGTAGCGGCAAGGATATCCTGATTTTTATATGCATTAACGGATTTTGCTACGTCATAGCTTCGCAAGAAACAGATTTCGTTTAATTGACAGATTTCAAAATCAGTATTTTGATTGACTTTTTTGATGATCTGTTTTTCGCTGATGAGATACTTGGCAGCATGTTCTTCAAGAGTATGAAATCCACTGCCTAATAAAGTCATTATTTGAGAATATAATTCCTGTTCAGATATGGTAAGACCAATATCTTTTCCCATTTTTTTCATTTTTTCCGGTATCAGCTGACTGGCTTTTGTTCCTATTTTGGCAATTTTGCTCGGCTCCATCAGTTGAAGGTATTTCTTCGTCAGTACATCCAGTGCTTCAGCTTCTTTTCCATCAATGATAGGGGTAGGCAGATCATAGTTTCTGTTCATAGTGTAGCCTCCTTTGCTTTGTATTCTATCATAGGGCTTGTAAATTCTGCGAGACTGATAGGATCATTGTGACAGAAATGTCCGCAGGGTTTCCAGAAATTTTTGTGAAGCCTTTGTAAATGTCTGATATTTTTTCCAGATCAGCTGCATTTGCGGCGAAACCTGCACGGAAAGAGGGCGGAAACAAAGAGGACTGTCCTCGCTAATGTGAATGATATTGTCAAAACAGATGGCGTATCCCATGCCTTCTTCCACCATGATGGAGCCATTGAACAGCAGGTTATAAGTGCCAGCAATGGTGAGATTTTTGGCATCATTTCCGAAGATATGCGCCAGATGATCGTCCCGGAGCATCTGTCTGGAAGTGATGAGGGGATAGGGCAGAAGATCTTGTGGGGCGATGACTGCTTTTTGGGCAAGAGGTGCATCTTTGGGCATCAGTACGCCGAAAGCGTCCACTGCGGGAAGGGGGAGAAAATCATAGCGGGATGTATCGATTTCCCCGAATATCAGGGCAAAGTCAATGAGCCCATGATCCAGTTCTTCCAGAACGGTAGTCTTGTCGCCGCTGACAACGTGGAAATGTACCAACGGGTATTGTTTTTGCAGGGAATGGGCGGCTTGAATCAAAGGGCGGATGCCTTCTGTTTCCCCGGCACCTATGTGGATGTTGCCCGCAATGATTTCTGTGGAACAGGCGATTTCCTCCTGCGCTTTTTCCAGCAGCTCCATAACTTCCTGGGCACGTTTCCGCAGGATCATCCCTTCTTCTGTGAGAGTGATTTTTCGATTGCCTCGCAGGAATAATGTTTTTCCCAATTCTTCTTCCATTTCTTTCAGCTGTCGTGAAAGTGTGGGCTGGGACAAATGGAGCGCCTGAGCGGCGGCAGAAATGCTCTGTTCTCTGGCAACGGTGAGAAAATATTGCAGTACACGAAGTTCCATGGGCAAGACCTCCTTTTTTTACTTGGAATTATAACATGCTTTTCTATGCCTGAAAAGCATAACAACATATTTGATATAAGTATTTGTTCTTTGAACTGGAAGCAGATATAATGATGCTAAGGAAGTGCAGGCTGCAAAAAGTACGATGAATGGGGGAAAAGCTATGAAAAGAAAGCGAACCATAAAAGTATTTTGTTTTACGGCTATTTTGATGTGTGCCCTTGTGCCTAGTCTATGGATTTCCATGAATATTCCAGATGAAAGGACAACGGCAGAAGTGCAGGAACAAACGGTTTTGGAGGAGGAAGTGCAGATGGAAAAGATGCAGATTGTGATCGGACAGAAAACTTATAACGTTTCCCTTTATGAGAATGAAACGACAAAATCTCTGAAAAATCTGTTGCCCATGACAGTTTCTATGGAAGAACTCAACGGCAAAGAAAAATATACTTATCTTTCTCAATCCCTGCCCACAGCGCGGGTATATCCGGGACAGATTCATACAGGCGATCTGATGCTTTATGGTTCAGACTGTTTGGTGCTGTTTTATGAAGATTTTGCCACAAGCTATGGCTATACGCCTTTGGGCAAGGTGGATGACCCTGCCGGTTTAGTGGAAGCCGTAGGCAGTGGGGCAGTGGAAGTAACTTTTCAGATGGGAGTGGAATAAGCAATGAATATTTTGGTATTGAACGGCAGCCCGCGGAAACACGGGAATACGGCCTTTATGATTGAAGCCTTTTTGGATGGGACAAAACAGCAGGGCCATCATGTGGATGTGATTTCTGTTTGCGAAAAGAACATCAATGGCTGTTTGGCTTGTGAATACTGTCATACAAAAGGAAATGGTGCCTGCATCCAGCAGGATGACATGCAGGAAATTTATCCTTTATTGCAGGAAACGGAAATGGTTGTATTGGCGTCCCCAGTGTATTATCATGGATTTAGTGGACAGTTACAGTGTGCCATCAATCGGATTTATGCGCTGGATAAACCCAAGAAATTGAGAAAAGCCGCATTGTTCCTGTCTTCCGGAAGCGACAGCGTATACGACGGCGCCATTTATGCTTACGAAAATTCCTTTTTTATTCAGTATTTGGGACTGGAAAACATGGGGATTTTTAAAGCCTATGACCTGCAAAATCAGTCTGAAGCCCTGCGGAAAGAACTCTTTGCTTTCGGCAGCCCTCTGGAAAATATGCCTTTGTCACTGGAAGCATTTCTGGCAGTTATGGACAGTGGCAAAGAAGTCGTGGCTGGTTCCGACGTGCATCAATGCATGCATGTGCTGGCACAGGAAGCCTTGAAGATCACAGCAAAGCTCAACAATGCTTACCATACGCCGGGAGAAATCACAGAATTGTTCTGTAAATTGACAGGAAAAACTGTTGGGGAAAATTTTGCAGTCTTTCCGCCTTTCTATACAGACTGCGGGAAGAATCTGACCATTGGGAAAAACGTATTTTTCAACAGCGGATGTAGAATGCAGGATCAGGGCGGCATCACCATCGGCGATGGTACCCTGTTAGGACATAACGTGGTTCTGGCAACACTGAACCATGACAAAAATCCAGAAAAAAGAGGCAATATGCATCCTGCTGCTATCCATATCGGAAAAAATGTGTGGATCGGTGCCAACGCAACCGTTCTGCCAGGAGTGACCATTGGTGATGGTGCCATTGTAGCGGCAGGCGCAGTGGTTTCCAAAGATGTGGCGGCAAATACCATTGTAGGCGGTGTGCCTGCAAAAGTTATCGGAAATGTAGAGAAATAAGGAGGGACAGAAAGATGTTAGGAAATTTCTATTATGCTAATCCAACAAAGCTGTATTTTGGGGAAGATGCTTTGCAGAATCTGGAAGCGGAATTGCAGAAATACGGCGATACCGTACAGCTGATCTATGGCGGCGGTTCCATCAAAAAAAGCGGACTCTATGACCAGATCATTGAAATCCTCATTGCATGCGGAAAAACCATTGTGGAAGACGGCGGCGTCATGCCCAATCCCACAATTGAAAAAGTATACGACGGCTGTCAAAAAGCAAAAGAAAATGACGTAGACCTGCTTCTGGCTGTGGGCGGCGGTTCTGTTTGCGACTACGCAAAAGCTGTTTCCGTTTCCACATGGTGTGAAGAAGATCCTTGGGATAAGTATTATCTGCGGATGGAAGATGTGGATAACCGCATCATTCCTGTGGGATGTGTGCTGACAATGGTGGGAACTGGTTCTGAAATGAACGGCGGTTCTGTTATCACCAACCATGAGCAGAAATTGAAAATCGGTCATGTTTTTGGAGAAAATGTATTTCCCAAGTTTTCTATCATGAATCCAAAACTGACTTATACATTGCCCAAACGTCAGATGGTGTCCGGCATTTACGATATTATGAACCATATCACAGAACAGTATTTCTCCGGCGATGACGACAACACTACCGATTATATTGCCGAAGGTGTGATGCGGTCTTTGATTCACAGCAGCCGCATTGCAGTCAAAGATCCGGAAAACTACGAAGCCCGCAGTAATATCATGTGGACAGCAACTTGGGCGTTGAATACACTGCTGGATAAGGGCAAAACCACCGACTGGATGGTGCACATGATTGGACAATCCATTGGCGCTTATACAGATGCGACCCATGGCATGACATTGTCCGCTGTTTCCATTCCTTATTATCGTGCTATCTGCCCTTATGGTTTGCAGAAATTCAAACGTTTTGCCATGAACGTATGGAATGTGAATCCAGAAGGCAAAACCGATGAAGCAATCGCTGATGAAGGTCTGAAAGCTATGGAAAGCTGGATGAAGGAACTGGATCTGGTCATGAACATCCGTAAACTGGGTGTCACAGAAGACATGCTGCCCGGCATTGTCAAAGGTACTTTCATTCTGGATGGCGGTTATAAAGTGCTGACAGAAGATGAAATTATGGAAATTCTGAAAAAAAGTATGTAAAAGGTTTTCTATATAACAAAAACCCCTTTCCAAGAAATTGGAAAGGGGCTTCAGGGTGTCGAAAAAGTCGACACCCTGTCGTCAAAGGCTCATTTCATTCAAGACTTTGACGAGTAGACAGAAGTATAAAGCCAAAGTTCCATCGGCTAAAAGCCTTGAAACTTTGGCTTTTCCTCGTCAGAAGTGAATTCCGACTGCGGATTCCAGTTGGGGAATCACACACCGCAAGAGATGCGGACAGCCATTTATGGCTGGCATTTGCGGAGCAAATGTGTTGACCCCTTTGTTCCCCAAGCCCTTCCGCGCCCTTGAAAAAATTTAGTTTTTCAAGGGCGTAAAGAATTTCTATTAAAGCTGAACCGTTGTCCAGTCTTCGCAGTTCCAGACTTCTGTCACTACGTCCTGATAAAATTCCGGTTCGTGGCAGATCAGCAGAATACTGCCTTTGTATGCTTTGAGAGCACGTTTCAGTTCTTCTTTTGCGTCCACGTCTAAGTGGTTGGTAGGTTCGTCCAGCAGCAATACGTTTGTTTCGTTGTTGATGAGTTTGCACAGACGGACTTTTGCCTGTTCGCCGCCGCTGAGGACTTTCACCATGCTTTCAATGTGCTTGGTGGTCAAGCCGCATTTTGCCAGTGCGGAACGTACTTCATACTGGGTGTAGGAGGGGAATTCCTTCCAGATTTCGTCGATGCAGGTCACATTATCGGTATATTTCTTTTCCTGCTCAAAATAACCGGGATAGAGATAATCTCCCAGTGTGGTTTTGCCGCTGATGGGAGGGATTTCTCCAATGATGGATTTGAGCAGTGTGGTTTTCCCGATACCGTTGGCGCCTACCAGCGCGATTTTCTGTCCACGTTCCATGGAAAGGGTCAGAGGGCGGGAAAGGGGTTTGTCATAACCAATGACAAGGTCTTCTGTCTGGAAAACATATCTGCCGGAAGCACGGGCTTCTTTGAAGTTGAATTCCGGCTTGGGTTTTTCCTTTGTCAGCTCGATGACATCCATTTTATCCAGCTTTTTCTGGCGGCTCATTGCCATGTTTCTGGTGGCAACACGGGCTTTGTTTCTGGCAACGAAGTCTTTCAGGTCTTCGATTTCCTGCTGCTGTTTGCGATAAGCCGCTTCCAGCTGAGCTTTTTTCATTTCATAAACTTCCTGGAATTTTTCGTAGTTGCCTACATACCGGTTCAGTTCCGCGTTTTCCACATGGTAAATGAGGTTTACTACACTGTTGAGGAAGGGAATGTCGTGGGAAATGAGGATGAAGGCGTTTTCGTAGTCAATGAGATACCGTTTCAGCCATTCGATGTGGTTTTCATCCAGATAGTTGGTCGGTTCGTCCAGCAGGAGGATGTCCGGTTTCTGAAGCAGCAGCTTTCCAAGAAGGACTTTGGTTCTCTGACCGCCGGAAAGCTCTGTGACATCTTTGTCTAGACCGATGTCTGTCAGACCCAATGCCCGGCCGATTTCTTCCACTTTGGAATCAATGATATAGAAGTCATGGTGTTCCAGCAGTTCTTGGATACTGCCTGTTTCTTCCATCAGGAAATTCATCCGTTCTTCGTCGGCTTCTGCCATTTCCGCATAATAGCCGTTCATCTGGGCTTCCAGATCGAAGAGGAAGGCAAAGGCGGACTGGAGGACATCACGGATGGTCTGACCTTTTTCCAGTACGGCGTGCTGATCCAAATAGCCAACGCGGACGTTCTTAGACCATTCGATCTTCCCTTCGTCGGGCATAAGTTTGCCGGTGATGATATTCATAAATGTGGATTTCCCTTCGCCGTTGGCGCCTACAAAGCCAACATGTTCCCCTTTGAGCAGGCGGAAAGAAACGTCTGTGAAAATGGCTCTGTCGCCGAAGCCGTGGCTCAGTTTTTCTACATTCAAAATGCTCATGAAAGTTCTCCTTTTTCGATAATCTGTTCTAATACAATGGCTGCGCCAAAATCATCACAGCTTTTGGTGACGAAATCAGCGACTTTTTTGATATGGTCTTCGCCGTTTTCCATGGCAACGCCGGTGCCGGCAAATTCCAGCATGGGCAGGTCGTTATCCCTGTCCCCAAGAGCAAGGACGTTTTCCCGGGGGATGTCCAGAATGCCGCAAAGATGGGAGAGGGCGTGGGCTTTGGTTGCCATGAGGCTGGTGACTTCAATGTTCTTTTCGGAGGAAGCTGTGACGGAAGCCAGCCCCGTTTCCTTTAATGTCTGCCAGATATGGTCTTTCAGTTCCATATCGCTGAAAACAAGATTGATGTTTTCCAGAATATCCTTCTGTTTTTCCAGCGCGCCCCAGAAGTCAGAGAGAGGAATTCTGGTGGCACGGGTATATTTCATGTGGGTATCTGTCAGGTGATAACGGGAAAGGTTGTCGTATGCATCCTGAGAAATATACGCCTTCCCGTCAATGAAAAACTCCGTCAGTATGGGAAGTCCCTTTACGGTTTTTACAGTCTTGTCTACGGCTTCCGCTGAAAGCAGGCTCTGGAAAAGATTCTGTTTTTGTTCCGCATCATAAACTGCCGCGCCGTTGCTGGTGATGACATACTTCAGAAAGGGCAGCTCTTTGACGCATGTGGGCAGTGCGGCAAAAGGTCTGCCGGTGGAGGGCACAAAAAAAATGCCCATTTCATGAATGGAAGTCAGCGCCTTTTGCAGACGTGGTGTGATTTCTTTTTGGCTTGTCAGTAATGTGCCGTCCAGATCGGAGGCAATGAGTTTGATCTTATTCATAAAAAAACGCCTCTATCCTTTAAACAATATAGATTCCATATGTCATATCTTTTTATTTTAGCAAAGAATACAGGGGGAAACAATAGGCGAAAGCCTTGTTTTTGCCGGGATACTGTTTTTTTCTGTACGTCAAGGAAAACATAGGCAAATTTGATTCTTTGTCTTGAACATTTCGGCAAATTATGATACGATGATTGCAAAGTGAATCATGTGTAACGAAATTCTATTGGGGTGATGTCATAAAATAACTCCAATACTGGCTTCTAAAAAGCATTCGGGACGGGAAACCTGGTTATTGGAACCAGGCTTTTTTTGTTTATGGGCATGATTCCAAAAGACAAAGATGGTGTGAACAGCAGAAAGGAGACAAACATGGAAAGAACAGTGGCAACTTTGAAGGAAAGAATTCGTGCCGGCAGCGCAAAAATCCCCGCAGAAAAGGTGATTCGCGGCGGTATGCTGGTAAACGTTATGTCCAGCGAAATTTATCCCGCGGATATTGCCGTTTATAAAGATATGATCGCAGCAGTGGGCGATGTGGAACCTTATGTAGGCCCTGATACAGAAATCATCGACGCAACAGGCAAATATTTGGTACCCGGTCTCATTGACGGTCATATCCACAGCGAATGCAGCAAACTGAGCATCACAAGCTATGCAAAAGCGGTTGTTCCAAGAGGAACTACAAGTATGATCTCAGGACTTGACGAATATATTTCCGTATCTGGTCTGGAAGGATTAAAAGAGGTACAGGAAGAAGTAAAGAAGAGTCCGCTGAAAGTGTTCTGGGGAGC
>OHRG01001204.1_pt1 | contig 13387 bp, 4 predicted proteins | sample 1578351 | NCBI WGS metagenome assembly OHRG01 (sample SAMEA3879599, study PRJEB24766) | human gut metagenome | biome: human-associated habitat; feature: feces | place: USA | collected 1985/1987
CACTCCGTGCAGTTTGATGTTCTTTCCATTTAAATAGAAACCTTTCTCTGTAGTAAAGTTTACCCAGCGGAAGCCAAAGTCAGAATGGTAGCTGTCTTTTAAGGTATCTCCAACATAAACTTCTGTTTTTACGGTATAGAGGTTTGGATTTTCCGTATCCCAGAGCTTTGGGTCTGCAACGGTGACACTGGCCTCGATCCTGGCTGTTTTGCCCGCTGCAACACTCTGTACCTTTGTCTTTTCGCCCTCTGCTGCCGGGACGTCACTGCCTTTTTCATAAACCGTCTGTTTTACAGAAACATCAGCTGCTTCGCTGCTGTCATTCTGTACTTCCGTTACCACGCTTACGGTTCCTTTTCCGCTTTCAATATCCGGGGTTGTCACGGTCGTTCCGTAATTTGCCACATGTACCGGATCTGCAACGGTAAGTTTTACGTCACGGTAAATACCGGAACCGGAATACCAGCGGCTGGACGGCTGTTTATGATCTACTTTGACCGTGATCACGTTTTCTTCCGATCCGAATTTCAGTTTGTCCTGCGGAAGCACAAAAGAAAATGGGGTATAACCATATGGATGTGTTCCCAGCTTTTCACCGTTCAGATAAACGGTTGCATTCATGTAAACACCGTCAAAATCAATGCTGACCGTCTTTCCCTGCATGCTCTCATCCAGTGTAAAACTTTTGCGGTACCATCCGGTGCCTCCAAGCACATAGCCGCTCTCCTGCTCTGCCGGTGCTGCTGTTGAAAATCCCTGGTCGATGCTGTAATCATGCGGAAGCGTCACATCATCCCAGGAAGAATCATTATAAGAAACTGCTTCCGCGCCGTTTAATTCTCCCAGATAAAATCTCCAGTGATCGTTAAAAGAAACGGAACGCTCCTTTCCATCATATGAATTGACGTATACCGTTTCCGGTGTTGATGATGTCTGTGTCTGAGATGCTTCCTGCACGGACGTATCAGTCCCTGCTGCCAGGACACTCACTGCTCCGGTATTAAGTACCATCGCTGCTGCCAGAACACCACTTAAATACTTTTTGTAGTTCATATTGCCCTCCTTTATTTTTCTTTGTTCCCTTTGTTGTGTTTAGTAAAAACAAAATTTTGCTTACCATAACTATACAAAATTTCTTCACAAAAACATATGGAATATTTTTTATTTTTTGGTAATTTTTTCTGTACGATACAAAAAAACCACAGAACCGTTTTTACGCTGTCTGTGGTTTTTCTGCTGTTTTTAAGGTGATATGCGTTTTGGATTTATGAACTTACTACTTTACAATGACACTCTTTTTCTGTCCTTTGCCTTTGAAAAGTTTCCTGTAAGCTTTTTTCTTTGACTTCGGTATACGGATCACTGCTTTTTTGTTGATGCCTTTCAGTGCCAGTTTACCGACCGTTTTCAGTTTCCTGCTTTTTACTGTGATGCTCTTAAGTTTTCCATCGCCGTTGAATGCTTTTTTGCCGATCTTGCTCACATTCTTGCCGATCACAGCTTTTGTTGCTTTTTTCATTCCGGCAAATGCCTGATCTGCGATTGCCGTTACTTTGCAGGTACTTCCTTTGATCTTAACCGTTGCGGCTACTTCGATGTGTTTCTGGTTTTTGTTTACCACGCCATAAGCTTCCGCTGTCTTTGCTTCTGCATTGGTCACACGATATGTTACGCCCTTTACAGTAATGGTATCACCTGTTTTCAGTGTCATGGCATCTTTCAGTTTCTGCAGTTCTTCTTTGGCTTTCTTCTCTTCTTCCTGAGCTTTTTTGAGTGCTTCTGCTTCCTCTGCTTTTTTCTTCGCTGCATCTTCCTGAGCTTTTTTCAGTTCTGTCTGCAGGGATGTTTTTTCTTCTGTCAGTCTCTCTTTTTCTGCTTTCAGAACCGTAACTTTTGCGTTTGCTTCATCGAGCTGTTCTTTTAAGCTGTTGATCTGTTTCTGAAGTTCTGCTTTTTCTGCTTCGCTTCCGTTTTTCAGATCCGCCAGATCTTTTTCTGCTTTTTTAAGCTGATCATCCAGATCTGACACATTCTTCTGTGCTGTTTTCAGTTCGGTATCTTTTGCTGCTAATTCTGCATCTTTTTCTTTCATCTGCTGTGTCAGGTCTTTTTTCGTATCTGCTGCTGCAGATTTCAGATTTCTGACTGCTTCTGCCAGAGCATTGATCTGTGTCTGGACTGCTTCTGCACTTGGTTCTGTTTCTGCATATACTTTCTCCGCACTTGCGATCGTATCAGAAAGTGCTTTGTAAGATGCTGCTGTATAGTCATCTGCTTTCAGCGTTTTTGCCAGGTCAATGGCTGCCTTCAGTCCTGCTTTTGTATCTGTCTTCGGAATATCCGGCTGCTCTGCTGCTTTTTTCACGATCACGATAAAGCTTACCAGCACATCACAGCTGTCGATGTTGCTGTCCACTTTTTTCAGCGGACTTAAGTTCACAGTCACATTGCTTGCTTCTGAAAGTGTGATATTTTCCAGTGTCACACTGTCTTTGCTGCCGCTGATCTTGTGGTCTTCGTGTACAGCCAGTTCGGTTCCTGCTTCATCTGCCACAGTAATCTTTGTATGGCGGTCATCGCCTGCCCACTGTGCCCATGGATCACAGAATCCGGTTACCACTTCATACGTTCCTGCATCCAGTGCAAATTTGTAGGTCATGGTCTTCTGATTGTTTCCTGCTTTAAAGTTGCGGATCGTCGTATAGGCATCTCCGCTTCCGTTTGCTTCCACTTCGGATGCCGGATTTGTGAATCCCCATCCGCTTGTTTCACTGTATGCCTGATCCGGTACTGTGTTTTTCAGCGTATCTGTGTAATCCTTTCTATAAGCTTTTCCTTCTGCTGAGAAAGCATTTGCACCACAGTCCACAAAGTAAACAGGTACGTCTTCTGCTTTGGTTGATTTTTCCCACTGTGCATAGAGGATTATAGAATCTGAAACCACAGTTTCTTCTGTTACTTTTTCTCCACCTTCCGGCTGTGTAAACCAGCCCTTAAAGTTGTGTCTGTTTCTGGTCGGTGTCGGCAGTTCTCCTGCTTGGTCGCCTTTGTTCAGAGTACGTTTTGTACTTGTTCCTTCCGGAAGGCTTCCGCCGTTTGCATCCAGACTGACAACTGCTTTTCCTTCAGGAATTACTTCGCCACCGGTCAGCTGCAGTTTGTTCATATTGAACTGCCATGTATTTCCGGTCGGATATGCAATCTTGATATAGTTTGTGTCATCCGGCAGCTGTGTTGCTGTATAAAGTCTGCTCGGCCAGCTTCCGCTTACGGAAGTATCGGTTGTTTTTGTGTAATCTTTGAATTCTTTCCAGTTTTCTCCGTCTGCCGAAGTATAGAAAGTAAAGTTTTGATTTGCATTTCCATCTGTTGAGCCGGTTCCTCGAAGGACAAAACCTTTGATCGCCGGTGCACGCACGATCAGATATTCCGGATTTGCACTGTTTGTTCCCGGATATACCCCGTAATCAAAACCATAGTTATGGCAATTCTCGATCAGCATATTGTTTGTCCATTTATAAATAACGGACGATTTGGCTGTGATATCTTCAATATCTTTGATATTGGTCTTTGTTCCTGTTGTCTCAACATAGTCAAAGGCTTCTTTTACTTCCCATTCACCGATCTTATTCATCAGTGCCGGCACTTTAACTACATTGTTAAAATCAACGATTACCTTTGCTTTTACCTTATGATTTTCCGGATCAGCGATCCCAAGAACTGTTCCTTCTACATCGACCACATCTGCTTTTGATGTATCAATCTCAGACCATGCAATACGGAATGCTCCGGTATGGGTATCATCTACCTGTACTTCTGCTGTCTGCGGCAGGGACGGCTGTGCCCCTTTTTCTGCATAGTAGAAATCTTTTTCTTTCAGTTTTGCACTCTTGACCGCCACATTGGAAGAAACAAATTTCGTGTCACACCAGTTACCGATATTCTTGCTGTTATCTACACTGGAATCTTCCGTTTTTGTCACCAGTTTTATGGTCTTTGCACCTTTGATATCCACATCAAGTGCCAGGTTCTTGGTGGCATGTGTCATGACACCGGAACGGTATCTTGGTGTCTTTTCATCATCGACATAAACTTCGAAAGAAACGGCTCCTTCTGCATCCTGTCCGTTATCAAAACTCAAGCTGACATAAGCACGGAATGCTTCATATCCTTTTCCTTCTACATTATAAACGGCTTCTGATCCGCCAAGCATACTTAAACCTGCTGCATATTCGGTCGGCTTTCCGCCCTGATCGATACGTACGCTCAAACCTGCACCGTTTACGGTCTTGTCCTTGCTTACTGTTCCTGTTGATGTGTATTCCAGATTACCTGTTGCCACCGCATATTTCACATCGACATTCGCAACAGCTTCCATATCAGAACCAAGGATCTTGCTCTTTACTTTTAAGGTTCCTGCTGCTGCCACATCTTCTGCTTTGATCTGCCAGTCTGTACCTACAATTTCTTTACTTTCGTCGGTAAAGGTTACTTCCACACCTGCCGGCAGAACCGGAAGTGTTCCGATTACGGTAGATGCATGTACTTCCTCGACAGACTTGATCTCTTTTACGCTTACTTCTGTTTTTACAGTAACTTCTGGTCCGATCTTTCCGGTCACTTCAAATTTTCCTGCTTTTGCATAATTTTCTTCCGGAACTTCATCCCAGGTTACCGGGGCAGAACCTTTTGTGCCGTCTGCATACTCGATCGCTGCAAACTGTGGCAGGGACGGTTCTACATTTACCAGTGTTGTTACATTGTCTACCGTTGCGGATTTGATATCTTTGACTGTTACAGTACATTCAAACGTGCCTTCCATGCCTTCTGCCGTTCCGGTTACTTTGTAAGTACCTGCCTGGTTTACATTCAGGTTATCCAGGTTCCATCCGGTTACCTGGTGCTCATCGACCACACCGTTGCTGTACTGTACTTTTACGGTTTTTGGCAGAACAGAATCTGCAGAAATGCCTTTGCCCATCACTACGGATGCATCCTGAAGCTTCGGTGTATCCGTTCCGTCACCCGGAAGTTCGTTTTTAGAACCTACGGTAATGGTATTGGATTTCAGGATACCATTGTCACTCTCAGCTGTCGCTGTGATCACAATGTCATCAGTGCTTCCTTCTTCTGCTTTTACGATCAGCAGTGCTTTTCCGCTGAACGCTTTGCGGTTGTCTGTGTTTTTGTATGGATCATGGTCACGCGGATCACCGTTGTCCACAGATACGATTTCGCCGCCTTCTACGTCGAAAGTGATACGGTTGTCTGCTCCAGGAACCATGATTCCTGTATTGTCCTCAATCGTAGCTTCTACAAATACCATATCATCGCCATCGTTTTTGATGTACGTTCTGTCTGCGGAAAGTTCTACCTGTGCTGCATCACCTGATGTATTTACCACATCGGTTGCGATCACGTTTCCTTTTCCGTCCGGCTGGTCATAGCCGACTGCTTTGAGTTCGCCTGCTTCGTAATCCAGTCCGCTGGTTCCTTTTGTCCAGTAGATATATACCGGGGAAGCAGTCTGTTTGTCATAATTCTTAATGCCAAGTGATTTTCCGTTTAAGAACAGTTCCACACTCTTTGCATTTGTGTAAATGTATACCGGCACTTTCTGTCCTGCCTTGAAATTCCATTTTTGCGGCAGAAGATGTACGGTCGGTGTATCCGTCCACATACTCTTGTACATATAAACAACATCTTTTGCAAAACCTGCGGTGTCGATCATACCAAAGTAGGAACTCTTGGATGGCCAGCTTCTTGGGGTCGGCTCACCTAAGTAGTCATGTCCGGTCCATACGAATTCACCGGCTGTGTAAGTTTTGTCTCTGTGTGCTTCCAGAGAAGCGGTTGCCGATGAAAATGTCCAGTAAGTCGGATATTCATTACATCTGTCGCCGCTTCCTTCTCCTTCCAGGAAGTAAACACCACGGTAATAATAAGCGGATACTGTCTCAGATCCAAAAATAACCATATTCGGATATCTGGAGTGGGCACCGTCATACTGTTCGGTTGCATAGTTAAATCCGGACATTTCTGCTTTTGCCAGATGCTTTTCCTGCTGTGCATTATTTGCCCAGTAATTATCCCAGGTCGGCGGGCATGCTGCGACCGGTCTTGTCGTGTCGATTTCTTTAATCCAGCCGGTCAGCATATCCAGTGTATTTTCACCATGTTTGTAACGTGCATCGTAGATTTCGTTACCGGTACTCCATGCAAAAATACAAGGTGCGTTCTTGTCACGGTCTACCATCGCTTTGATATCACGTTCTGCATTGGACTGCAGATCCTCACGTTTTACTTCTATATAAGAAGTGTCATTGTTGGTATTATCATTTCCGGCTTTATCAAAAACGACAGTTTTTCCATCTGCTGCTTTATTGAAATAGTTATGATAATCGTCACTGTTTTTTGAATACAGCCACTGATCAAAGGCTTCTTCAAATACCAGCATTCCAAGACGGTCACACGCCTCAATAAACTCCGGTGACACCGGGTTATGGGAGGTACGGATCGCATTGACACCGTATTTTTTCAGTGTACGGATTCTTCTGTCAACAGCTGCCTGATAGGTCTCCATACCAAGAGATCCCAGGTCAGAATGTTCACAGACACCATTCAGTTTTGTATGCACACCGTTTAAATAAAATCCACTGTTCGGATTCGTAGCAATATAACGGATACCAAAACGGCTGTCGGTACGATCCACAACTTTGCCATTCTGGATGATCTCCGTTCTTACCCAGTAGAGGTTCGGTGAATCCACGGACCAAAGTTTCGGGTTTGCTACATCCACACTCTGGCTAATTGTCTCTGTCTTACCGGCTGCTACAGTAATGTCATCGGTCTGTGTGGAAACAACATCGCCTTCCTTATTATAAACGGTCGATTTTACTGAAACACCAGTTGCTTCTGTATCAGAATCGTTTGTTACGTCCGTCTTGATGTCAACGCCTGCTTTTGTGGCATTCTTGATTTCTTCGTATTTGCCACCTTCTGCTTCCAGTTTTTCAAACGGAGTAGTGATCTGCACGCCATTCACCGGAACATTCAGTTTCTCGGTGGAAATCAGATATACATTACGGTAGATACCGGCTCCTGCATACCATCTGGCACTGCTGTTGCTGCTTTGTACTTTGACTGCGATCACATTCTCGCTGCCATCGTATTTCAGATATTTGCTGATATCATACGTAAAGGTGTTGTAGCCAAGGTACTGCTTCCAGTTGTCCTCGGTATGTCCGTTCACCCATACCTGGCTGATCATCTGCACACCGTCGAATTCAATTGAAACGGTTTTGTCTTTAAAGTCATCGGAAAGTGTGAAGCTCTTGCGGTACCAGCCGACACCGCCTGCCAGAGAACCCTGTGCCGCTCTGACACCATTGCTGTTCTCATATGTACCGTAGATTGCCCAGTCATGCGGCAGATCAACGTTATCCCAGCTCGAATCATCGTAGTCCACACCATCCGCCTGAACGGAAGTATCGTTAATGTTGTACTTATTGACCAGTTTGAATTTCCAGTCATCTCCAAATTTCATTTTACGCTCACTGCGTTCTGTTGTCGCTCCTGTTTTCTGAACGGCTGCCGCGACATCTGCCGCTTCTGCTTTCACTGGAGCCGGAAGAATCCCGATTCCACTAAAAACCATGGCAACACTCAAGGCTAACGCCGTCCATCGTCTCGCACCTTTTCTTTTTTTGTTCATTTTTTCCTCCTTTTTGCTGCTTTTCACACTATCCGCATCGTGTTTAGTGAATTTATACACTTTGCTTACTGGTAATATACAAAATTTTTCACCAAAATCATATGTACTATTTTTTGTTTTTTGGTACTTTTTTTACCGTTTTCCATTTCTTTCGCTTTTTTCCTGTGTTATACTAATAATGTTGAATCAAAAATTTTTGGAGGTTGTATGTATGAAACGTACAAAAAAACTACTTCTCCTCTTTTTATTTTTCTGTCTTTTCCTGACTGGCTGCACAGCTGCCACGCAGGAAAACATGGATTCTGCTGAAAACAATTATACAGAGCTTACTCTTTTTTCAGATGTCTCTTTCCGGAATCCTCCAGTCTGGAGTTTTGAAGAAGGAAGCATCAGTGCCGGTATCTCAAAGAAAACCGGAGCATACCTGGATTTTACGATTCCGCCACAGGACGCATCCAAAAAGCTGAGTCTGATGATCTTAAAAGATGAACTCCCTGACCTGATCGTCGCTACGGACAAGAATGTGATCAATCAGCTGATCCGTTCCGGAAAGGTCTGGTCTTTGCAGGATTTTTTTGAAACTTACTGCCCGGATTCCCATTTGCTGAAAGATTTCCCGAAAGACCGGAAACAGGAGTATATCCGACAGTACGGAGACTGGTATGCTTATCTTTCACACCTGAATACCGATGATGCCCGCAAAACCTGGAAAGAAAAGACCTCTTATTATGGAGATCTTTTCACCCACAGTTACAATCATGGCATTATGTTTAACCGCAAACTTCTGGCACGTGCTAACCTGACCGTTTCGGATATACAGACTGCCTCTCAGGTCTTAAAAGCTTTTGAAAAAGTCAAAAAGCTGACTGCTGAAGACGGACAGTCCACCATCCCATTGCTGCTGGAAGGCAATCAATATCTTGACTCTTCGATTTCCTGCCTGATCGGTTCTTTCGGTGCTGAAGTCATTGACGACAATGGAAATTATACAGAACGCTTCCTTCAGCCGGAATGCAAAGATGCTTTTGCCTTTCTGAACACAGCCTTCCGCAAAGGTTATGCTTTCAGTGAAGATCTGACACTTGATAATCTCCAGATGCGCGATCTGATAGCAGATGACCGTGTATTCTGCTATATCGGAAACACTTCCAATACAGGTGTGGATGCCACCAGGTGGGTTTCCGCAGGTCCGATCCTCTCCGATTTTGGAAAACGTCCGGTGATGAGTATCGACCTGAGTGTACCGACCGGCTGGATGCAGACTTTTGTATCCAAAAGCTGCAAAACCCCGGAACTTGTCGCCCGCTTTTTTGATTATATGACTTCTGACGAAGGATTGCTCTACAGCAACTACGGCGTGGAAAACGAAGATTATACTTTCGACTCGGATGGCTATATCCACCGGACTGCCAGAGGACAGCAGCGCTTTCATGATTCTAATGATATGCTCGGACTGTTCTGGAATTTTTACAATGTTGCCTGGGATCACAGCCTACTTCCGGTACCTGCAAAAGGAAGCATGGACGATTGTTTAAATCAGATCCAGACTGCTTTTGCCAGATATCCGGACACATATGTTTATGATTCTGCCCTTCTTCGTCTGCCGGATAATTACATTTCCCCGAACAGTGAGGAAGGTCAGATTGAAAGCACGCTGGAAGCTTACCGCAAAGAGCAGATTCCAAAAATCCTCTCTGCTTCTTCGGATACCGAGTTTGAAGAACAGTATCAGCTTTTTGTAACCACACAAAAAGAACTTGGAGCTAAAAAACTGGATCAGAAGATCAACCGGCAAATGCAGGAGAATTTTTCCTATTACGGTAAAAAAATAGAGAAAGTCAACCCACAAATGCAAGACACCTCAAAATCAAACGGAGAAACAAAACCATGAACTTCTTACAGACTTACCGCAGACACCTGATCTTTAAGCTGGCCGGGATTGCTGCCTTGATCCTTGCTGTGCTTTCGTCTGCCTATCTTTTTATGTCGGTGGACTATGCAAGATCTGTGCGTAAAAACACGCTCGCCCTGAATGAACGTCTGACAGCCCAGACTGCCACACGTATCGAAGCGTACTGGGACTCGCTTTACAATATCACAACTGCATTCTGTTATTCTCCAACCGTGCAGCAGTATTTTTCGGTAAATTCTCTGAACCGACTTCCGGATACACAGGAGCTTGCCTCGGTCTTTTCCAACACAATCCTGCTGAATGACCGTATTTTAAGTGTTTATCTCTACAATGCAGATGCAAAGCAGATTGCTTCCATGGGGAAAAATTTTTCGATTGATACTTCCAAACTGAACACCGATGCCGTGATGAATATCCGGGCATCACATCTGAAGTCAAACGAAAAACGCCCTTACTATGAGCTGATCTTCCCTGTTTATGATCTGAACAGCATCCAGTACCAGAAGCTGCTTGGTACCTGCGTTTTTGTCCTGGAACCGGAAAGTTTTGATGATACACTTCAAAATGCCCAGTCAACGGAGCATGCCGTTGTTTTTCTTCTGGATTCCTCGGACTGCATTCTTGCTTCTGCCGGTTCATCGCAGTCCTGCGGAAGTACGCTGGCATCTGAGATCCTGCACAGCACTTCCGAAAAATATTTTTTCACTCAGACACTTTCCTACAATGACTGGAAAATTGCCGGTTTCCTTCCGGAATCAGATCTTCGGAAACCGGATCAGAGCCTGAAAGAAACACAAATCCTGGTTTATTGCATTTCCCTGTGTCTTTTGCTCTTTCTGCTTCTGTACTGCAATTACAGCATCATAAAACCGATCACCGGAATTTCTGCTTTTATCCGTGAGATCAATCAGAATCCGGACTCCCGGCTTTCCCTCGACCGTCCGGATGAGATCGGCACAGTCGCAGAAAGCCTGAATCAGATGCTCGATGAAAAGCAGCAGTTGCAGCTGGAGATCGAGCAAGTAAAATATCTTGCCTATGAAACGGAACTTTCCAAAAAACAGGCAGAGATCCTTGCCTATCGAAGCCAGATCAATCCGCACTTTCTCTATAATACGTTTGAGTGTATCCGGGATATGGCTCTGTTCTACGATGTGGATGACATCGCAGAACTTACGATGGCTCTCTCCAATGTCTTTCGTTTTGCCGTCAAGGGAACTGATATGGTTACCGTAGAAAATGAGCTGGATCATATCCGTGAATATGCAAAGATCATAAATTACCGTTTTATGGGCAAAATCCGCATTGAAATCGATGCAGAAAATGCTATACTAAACTGCAAAGTATTTAAACTTCTGCTCCAGCCGCTTGTGGAAAATTCAGTCTTTCACGGACTGGAACAAAAAATTGAAAACGGTACGGTGTGGGTGCATGTATTTTCCCCCGATCATGCAACACTTTGCTTTGTTGTGGAGGATGACGGATGCGGCATTGAACCGGAACGTTTAAAACAGATCCTCGCATCTTTGGAAATTGAAAAAAATACAACAAAAATCGGCGTCTTTAATATTTATCAACGTCTGAAACTTTATTATGATGATAAGTTTTCTTTTGATATAAAAAGCAGTTTAAAAAAAGGAACCTGCATTACGATTTCGATTCCAAGAGAATCGACAGCAGAACCAGAAGGGAGTATTTTATGATAAGTGTCTATATTGCAGATGATGAAGTCGATGTGATTCGCATTATTTTTGATAAGTATGTGAATACAACAATGGGAGCATCTGCAGTTGCAACGTATTTGAATGAGCATGGCTATGTAAAGAAAAAGCGCCAGAATAACACGCTGGATATGTTTTCAGCACATTTTATCAAGTCAATTTTAGACAATCCGGTTTATTGTGGAAAACTCGCTTATGGTCGCCGTAAGAATGAAAAGATTGCAGGAACCCGTAATCAGTATCATATTGTGAAACAGGACGATTACCCGGTTTATGATGGAGTACATGAAGCAATTGTTTCGGAAGAAGTATGGCAGATGGCACAAAGGAAACGTCAGGAAACAGGTGTCAAAAGCGAGAAAATTTATAATCAGGAACATGAAAACATCCTTTCCAGTATTCTTCGTTGTCCTGTGTGCGGGGCTGCGATGTACGGCAATGTAAATCGTAAGAAGAAAAAAGACGGAACCTTATATAAGGATTATTATTATTATCATTGCAAACACCGTACTACGGTAAATGGTCATAAATGCGGATACAGACGACAGTGGAAACAGGAAATGGTGGACGCTGCGGTAGAAGAAGTGATCAGAAAACTGGTTACAAACCCGAAGTTTGAACAGGCAATCCGTCAGAAGATTGGTTCCAGAATTGATACAGAAGAATTGGAAACCGAACTGGAACAGCTTCGTAAGAAACTTCATCAGCTAAACGGAGCAAAAGCAAAGTTGGGACAGCAGATGGACAGTCTTGATGTAACAGACAAGCATTATGACCGCAAGTATCAGGATATGGAAGAACGCTTGTATAAGCTGTATGATGATATTGATTCTGTGGAAGAAGAAATTGAGGAAGTGGAAACCAGAATCTATAATGTGCGTCAGCAGAAAATTTCCGGTGACAACATCTATCAATTTCTTCTGTATTTTGATAAACTGTATGATAAGTTCACGGATGCTGAAAAGAAAGAGTTTCTTAACAGCTTCATTGAACGAGTTGATATATACGAGCAAGAGCAGCCGGATGGCCGTTTCTTGAAGCACATTAAATTCAGATTTCCTGTCTATTTTAATGGAAAGGAGATAGAGGAAATGAGTTGGGACAACGAAACAACAGTCGAGACGGTATGCTTATTGTCCAAACTTCATGAAGCGAAGCATCATGTGAATGTGAGACTTGACATGGACGAGATGGATTTAACGGCGGCTGAGAGCAAGGCTACTTATGAGGAGATAAAGAAGTATGTTGCAGAGTATAATGATGGGATGAAGGTATCTAATCTGTATATTGCACAGGTGAAGAGAAAGTGTGGAATTAAATTAGCGGAGAATTTTAATATTCCTAGGTCAGAGGGAGCAAAGCAACCACAATGTCCGAAGGAGAAAGAGAGGCAATTATTGGGGCACTGAAAGCATTTCAGATGATTTAAAATCACAAAGAGGAGTGAATTACATGATGTATAATCCACAACTTGATACATTTATCTGCGTTGTAGAAGCTGGAAGTTTTAGTAAAGCGGCAGAAGAATTATATATAAGTGCACCTGCGGTTATTAAACAGATAAATTCTTTGGAAAACAGCTTAAATTTGCAATTATTTGAAAGAACACACAGAGGTCTTATTATTACGGAAGCTGGTAAATCGCTCTATCAGGATGCAAAATATCTGATTCAATATTCAAAAGAATCGTTGATACGGGCGCAGGAAGCAATGAATCATAATGAAGAAATCATTCGTGTTGGAATATCTCCGATGACGCCACCGGAAGTTTTTGTGGAACTTTGGCCTAAGATACAGAAAATATATCCGGAGATGAAGTTTAAATTGATTACATTTGAAAATACACCAGAGAATGCAAGAGAGATACTGGCTAATATGGGTAAGAATATTGATGTGATAGCTGGAATCTTTGATGAAACAATGCTTGAATTCAGAGGCTGTGATGGCACTGAGATTTCAAGAGAACCATTTTGTGTGGCGGTATCAATTCATCACAGGCTGGCAAAAAAAGAAAAAATTACACTTGATGATCTGGCTGGA
>OHRG01001207.1_pt1 | contig 13367 bp, 12 predicted proteins | sample 1578351 | NCBI WGS metagenome assembly OHRG01 (sample SAMEA3879599, study PRJEB24766) | human gut metagenome | biome: human-associated habitat; feature: feces | place: USA | collected 1985/1987
ATCCGTCCATTACAATCTTATCAGCAATAAATGACATAGGGCTATGCGTTTAAAAATTATTGCGTGCAAATATACGGTTTTTATTCAAAACCGCATACCTGCACGCCTATTTTTTTCGCTTTTTTTAGTTTGCCATTTCAGAGATGAACTTAATACGTACCAAACGAACTTCTTCTTCAGTGAAGTCATCCCCCAGTTCATCAAGTGCATCATCAATCTTGTCTGTCGTAGACTCCTTAAAATAATCGTAGATGTCAAGCAAATGATCTTCATCCATGATCTCTTCCAAGAAGTAATCAATATTCAGTTTGGTTCCGGAATAGACAATTGCTTCTACTTCATCCAACAGTTCTCCAAATTCAATACCTTTGGATAGAGCAATATCATCTAAGGCTACCTTACGGTCAATAGCCTGAATGATAGACACTTTCATTTTCGACTTATTAGCAACCGTACGTACACGCAAGTCTTCGGGACGTTCTATTTCATTCTCTTCACAGTGACGTTTAATCAGTTTACAGAATTCTTCACCGTAGCGTTTCGCCTTTCCGGCACCTACACCGGGAATATTCTGTAGCTCTTCCAGTGTTACCGGGTAGATAGTAGCCATTGCTTCCAAAGACGGGTCCTGGAAAATTACATAAGGAGGAACTTCCAGTTTCTTAGAGAGCTTCTTCCTCAAGTCTTTCAACATTGAATAAAGAGCAGGGTCTACTGCACAAGAGCCACCGCCGCGTGCCGGTACTTCCTCCTCCACTTCTTCAAAGTCATTATCCTCCGTTATCTTGAATGATTTAGGTTTCTTCAAGAACTTGTGTCCTTCTTCCGTCACTTTCAAAAGACCGTAATGTTCTACATCTTTGCTCAAATAGCCTGCTATCAGAGCCTGACGGATTACTGCATTCCATGTTTTGTCTTCTTCGCCCATACCTGAGCCAAATACTTCGAGGTCCTCATGCAAATGAGCCTGTACCTCCGAAGTCTCTCTACCTTGTAATATGTCAATGATATAATCTGCCTTAAAGTTTTCTTTCACCGCGATAATCGCTTCAATCACGGCACACAATAACTCTTGAGCCTCCACTTGTTTTTTAGGGTTTAAACAGTTGTCACAATTTCCACAATTTTCTTCCGTATATTCTTCACCGAAATAATGCAGCAACGTCTTGCGTCGGCATACGGAAGATTCGGCATAAGCAGCGGTTTCCAACAGAAGCTGCTTGCCAATTTCCTGTTCTGCCACAGGTTTCCCTTGCATGAACTTTTCCAGTTTCTGCAAGTCTTTGTTTGTATAAAAGGTTATGCACTGACCTTCACCGCCATCTCTACCGGCGCGCCCGGTCTCCTGGTAATACCCTTCCAGACTCTTTGGAATATCGTAGTGAATCACGAACCTCACATCCGGTTTGTCAATTCCCATACCAAAAGCGATAGTCGCTACAATAACGTCCACTTTTTCCATCAGGAAATCATCCTGATTCTTCGTCCTCGTCAATGAGTCCATACCCGCATGGTAAGGACGCGCGTTGATACCGTTTGCCTGAAGAATTTCAGCAAGTTCTTCTACTCTCTTCCGACTAAGGCAGTAAACGATACCCGATTTTTCCGGATTATTCTTGATAAACTTGATAATATCACGATCAATATTAGCAGTTTTCGCGCGTACCTCATAATAAAGGTTCGGACGGTTGAACGATGACTTGAAAACCTGTGCATCCACCATTCCCAGATTCTTCTGGATATCGTGCTGCACCTTTGGCGTTGCCGTTGCAGTAAGTGCTATCAACGGAGCCTTTCCGATCTCGTTGATGATAGGACGAATCCGCCGATATTCCGGCCGGAAGTCATGCCCCCATTCGGAAATACAGTGAGCCTCGTCTACCGCGTAAAACGAAATTTTCACCGAGCGCAAAAAATCTACGTTCTCTTCCTTTGTCAAAGACTCCGGAGCCACATATAACAATTTTGTCTTTCCGGCAAGGATGTCAGACTTCACTTGGTCTATCGCGCCTTTGTTTAATGAAGAATTAATAAAATGGGCGATACCATCTTCTTCACTAAAATTACGCATTGCATCCACTTGGTTCTTCATCAGGGCTATCAAAGGAGAAATCACTATGGCCGTCCCCTGCATCATAAGAGAAGGCAGTTGATAACACAAAGATTTTCCTCCTCCGGTCGGCATCAACACAAATGTATCATTTCCTGCCAGTACATTTTCGATGATTGCTCTCTGATTTCCTTTAAAGGTATCAAAACCAAAATGTTTTTTGAGCTCTTCTGTCAAATTATCCTTCTTCGCCATACTATTCATATTTTAAAAACCGCCGTCAGGTCATCTGCAGACGGTTTACGTCCGATTTTTCAAACTTTTCCTTCGCATACTCCAACGTGACATGGAGTGTCTTTTCATTTGCAGACGGCATACTGTACATGGCATCCATCATCACAGCCTCCACAATGGAACGTAAGCCACGTGCTCCCAACTTAAACTCAAGTGCCTTATCGACTATAAATTCGAACACGTCTTCGTCAAATGTCAGTTCAATATCATCCATCGCAAACAATTTGATATATTGCTTGATGATCGAGTTCTTCGGTTCCGTCAAGATATTGCGCAAAGCGGTTCTATCCAACGGATTCAGATAAGTCAAGATGGGCAGACGGCCTATGATTTCAGGAATCAGCCCGAATGATTTCAAATCCTGAGGGGCAATATATTGCATCAAGTTGCCGCGATCTATCTTCACCACGTCCTTTGCCGCGCTATAACCTACCACATGCGTATTCAAACGTTGCGCAATTTTGCGTTCAATACCATCAAATGCCCCACCACAAATAAACAGAATGTTTTTCGTATTGACCGGAATCATTTTCTGGTCGGGGTGTTTACGTCCTCCCTGAGGTGGCACATTCACGATAGATCCTTCCAGCAGTTTCAACAGACCTTGTTGTACACCTTCACCACTTACATCACGAGTAATGGAGGGGTTATCTCCTTTACGGGCAATCTTGTCAATCTCATCAATAAATACGATGCCTCTTTCAGCTTCCGCCACATTATAATCCGCTACTTGAAGCAGACGGGTTAAAAGACTCTCAATATCTTCACCCACATATCCGGCCTCTGTCAGCACGGTGGCGTCAACAATGGTAAACGGCACATGCAATAATTTGGCAATAGTGCGTGCCAGCAAGGTTTTTCCCGTTCCCGTACTACCTACCATAATGATATTGGACTTTTCAATCTCTATATCATCCTTATCCACTTTTTGGAGCAGACGCTTGTAATGATTGTAAACGGCAACGGAAAGATAGCGTTTGGCGTCATCCTGACCAATAATGTATTGGTCAAGAAATTCCTTGATTTCCTTTGGCTTCGGAAGTTCCTTCAAGTTCAACTCACCCGGTGCACCTTTTTTTTGATGCATGGCTTCCTGCATAATTTCATATGCCTGCTCCGAGCAACTGTCACAAATGCAGCCGTTCATTCCGGTTATCAGAAATCCGACTTCATTTTCCGAACGTCCGCAGAAACTACATTTCCTTCTACTGTTTCTAGGTGTTTTATTATCTTCCAATGTTTATTCCTTTAAATATCCAAGTTTCCTAATGCGTCTTTAAGAAAGAAGCCTGCATGAAATGATAGCGGAAACCTGGGTTGTTTTTAGTACTGTTATTCTTATCGAATGGAAATAAATACATTATAGAGCAGCCGGTTTGCGTGACAGCACCTCATCAATCATACCATATTCCTTAGCTTCCTGAGCTGTCATCCAGTAGTCACGGTCAGAGTCTGCCCATACTTTGTCAAAATCCGTATGAGAGTGGTCTGCAATAATGGTATACAGTTCTTTCTTCAACTTTTGGATTTCACGGGCCGTGATCTCAATATCCGAAGCTTGTCCTTGCGCGCCTCCCATCGGCTGATGAATCATCACACGTGAATGAGTCAACGCAGAACGTTTACCTTCTGTTCCCGCAACCAACAGCACGGCTGCCATCGAAGCGGCCATACCTGTACAGATCGTGGCAACATCACTATTAATGAACTGCATGGTATCATAAATACCTAATCCGGCGTAAACAGATCCTCCGGGAGAATTGATATAAATAGATATATCTTTACCAGACTCTACTGAGTCCAAATATAAAAGCTGCGCCTGGAGTGTATTGGCTGTATAATCATCAATCTGTGTACCCAGAAAAATAATTCTGTCCATCATCAGTCGGGAAAACACATCCAACTGAGTCACATTCAACTGACGCTCCTCCAAAATGTAAGGATTCAGATATCCTTGCGACTTGATGACATCATCCAGCACCATACTGTTCATCCCCAAATGCTTGGTAGCAAATTTTCTAAAATCATCCATAATCTAATGGTTTAGTTATTAGTAACAAAAAAGGGTTTTCAACCTCTATTTTTCAAACAAACAAAAGTACAAAAAAATACGGTTAACGTATCCAATACTCTTATCTATAACGAAAATTTATGGTCAAAAACCCCTTTTTTAGAAAGTTTTAGCAATCACTTACTTCGACTTACTAAGTTATTATTCAAACATTTTGTTGAATTCTTCCATAGAAACCGTTTTGTGGTTTAAAGTAGCCTTAGCTTTCAATGCGGCAGAAAGTTTGCTTTCAGCAGCACGGTTTACCAAACCTTCTACAGATTCCTGCTTCTTCAACATTTCTTTTGCATAGTTCTCTAGAACTTCTTCAGGGATATTCAACATTCCGTATTGAGCAAACTGAATGCGAGTTGCTTCCTTGGCCATATTCATCACATCGGCTTGTTCCACTTTAATCTCATTATTCTTGAGCAATTGCTCTTTAATCAGATGCCAAGTCAGTTCTTCGATACTCTTGTCATAGTTTTCAGCGACAAAAGCTTCACCCTTCTCTTCATTATTCAGCAACATGATACGCTTCAGTAACGCATCGGGGAATTCCAACTTACCAATCTTATTAACCAAATATTCACGAACATCGATCAAGAATTTATAATCGCTATCTGATTCGAACTGCTTTGCAATTCCTTCTTTGATCTTAGCGCGGAATTCTTCCTCACTGCTTACAGTGCCTTCGCCAAATACATTGTCGAACAATTCCTGGTTCAACTCAGCGGGAACCATACGGGTGATCTCTTCCACCTGGAAGCTGAAGTTACCTTTCACACCGGCAACTTCCTCTTTCTTTATCTTCAACAAAGAAGAAAGTTCAGCTTCATTATTATCAAATGCTACAGCAGGATTAAATACCAGCACATCATTTACTTTAGCACCGTTAAATATAGCCTTTTGCTCATCATTCTTCATATAAGCCGGCATCATTACCGCACCTTCTACCTGAATACCGCCTTCTTTAGTATTTCCATTTTCATCCAATTCAGCCAACAGACCTTTAATCATGTCTTTGTCTTCATACTGCTCTACTTTATCATATTTTGCAGCACGCTGAGTATACATTTTAACCTGCTGTTCTATCAGTTCGTCTGAAACTTCGATAGTATAGTAATCCACTGTATCCGCAGCTGAGATTTCAGCTGTAAATTCAGGAGCCAAAGCGATGTCGAACACAAATTCAAAATCTTCTTGCGTATCGAAATCGATAGGTTTCATCTTTTCTTCATTAGGCAACGGCATACCCAGCATATTCACTTTGTTGTCGCGGATATATTCGTTTACCTTTTCCTGCATCATTTTATCAACCTCTTCTACAAGGACAGACTTGCCAAATTGTTTTTTAATCAAACTCATAGGCACCATACCCGGACGGAATCCCGGAATATTAGCTTTCTGACGGTAAGTCTTCAGTGTCTTTTCTACTCTTGCCTGATAATCAGCTTTTTCCAGTTTTAAAGTAAGCAATGCACTCACTTTGTCAACGTTTTGCAATGAAATATTCATTCTGAACTTTATTTATTTAATTATTACTTCTTTCTGTTTTTCACCAAAGAGGTTGCAAAATTAGTGTTTAATCTTTCAATAACCAAATACACAGACTAAAAAATACTAATTGACAGCAGAAAGTATCCATTTAAAATGACTGACTAAGAAACCGATTCAAAAAAAAGAAAAAAAGTTGTTTTTCTTCTTGCAAATTCAAAATTTATGCGTTCCTTTGTGCCCGACTGGTGATACTAATTATAGCTAGTGATTTTTATTACAAGGTTTTACTTTTGTACGAATAGCACTTACGTAAACTCTCTGTCGTTCGAATCCCCTACTTCATTAATAATCACCACTCAGAGAGTATTTTTTATTTTAATTATTTTTATTTTTTCACTATGAACATGTATGTTGGAAACCTTAACTACCGTGTTAAGGAAGGAGATTTGGAACAAGCAATGGCGGCTTATGGAGTTGTTACTTCTGTAAAAGTTATCAAAGACCGCGAAACAGGTAAATCTAAAGGATTTGCATTTGTTGAAATGGAAAATGACGCAGAAGCAGCCCAGGCCATGAATGAACTGAACGGCTCGGAATTCATGGGACGCCAATTGGTAATCAAGGAAGCAAGACCTAGAGACTAATTACTTATCTGATACAATCAAAAAAAAAGCTCTGAGCAAATTCAGAGCTTTTTTTATATCCCACATCTCCGGTTTTATACATTTTTTCCCTGCCTGTCCTTTTCCGCCAATTGAAAATCCTTACGGCGAAGCACAAAATTAGTGCCTAGATATTTCTCACGGACAACAGGATTTTCCGCTAGTTCTTCAGGGGTTCCCTGAAACAGAATTTTTCCTTCAAACAACAGATACGCACGGTCGGTCAAGCGCAACGTTTCCAATGCATTATGGTCGGTAATTAAAATACCAATATTTTTATCTTTCAATTTCCATACAATATGCTGGATATCCTCTACGGCAATAGGATCTACTCCTGCAAACGGTTCATCCAACATAATGAACTTAGGGTCGATAGCCAGACAACGCGCAATCTCCGTACGACGACGCTCGCCTCCTGAAAGCTGGTCTCCCAAATTCTTACGTACTTTCTGCAAACGGAACTCGGCAATCAAGCTTTCCAGTTTGTCCTTTTGATATTCCGGAGTAGTATTAGTCAACTCCAGCACAGAGGCAATATTATCCTCCACGCTCATCTTACGAAAAACTGAAGCCTCCTGTGCTAAATATCCAATGCCATTCTGAGCACGCTTATATACAGGATAACTGGTAATATCCAAATCATTTAGGAATATATGCCCCTCATTCGGCACGATAAGTCCCGTAGTCATATAAAACGAAGTAGTCTTACCGGCACCATTCGGTCCCAATAACCCTACAATCTCTCCCTGCTTCACATCAAAAGAAACATGACTTACTACCGTACGCTTGCCGTATTTCTTCACCAGATTTTCTGTACGAAGTATCATACGGTTGTCATCGGTCACTGTATTTTGTTGTTCTATTTCCTGCTCTGACATATCCATGTATTTTGCGACAAAAATACTAAAAAAGTTTAGGAAACGCATAACAGAACAGAAAATCAGAACTTCTTTTGCATTTATATAGACAAAAAAGGCTACTTTTGCAGGAAATTGTGAAAACTATGATGATAAGACCCATAACAACCGTAGGGAAATATATCATGCTGATGGGGCGTACTTTTGCTCGTCCGGAACGTATGCATATGTTTTTCAAGCAATATCTCAATGAGATGGTACAGTTGGGAGTAAATTCCATCGGTATTGTACTGCTTATTTCTTTTTTCATTGGTGCCGTAATTACCATTCAAATCAAATTAAACATCGAAAGCCCGTGGATGCCCCGTTTTGTGGTAGGCTACACCACTCGCGAAATCATGTTGCTGGAATTCTCCTCCTCCATCATGTGCTTGATCCTGTCAGGAAAGGTAGGTTCTAATATTGCCTCCGAAATAGGAACCATGCGTGTAACCCAACAGATTGATGCATTGGAAATCATGGGGGTCAATTCCGCCGGATACCTTATTCTTCCTAAAATTATAGCTTTGATGACAATGATTCCTTTTTTGGTTATTTTCAGCATATCCTCGGGGATTATTGGTGCCTTTTGCACCTGTTGGTTCGGAGGAGTCATGAATGCCGAGGATCTGGCCTATGGGCTGCAATATAGTTTTCAGGAATGGTTTGTATGGTGCAGTTTTATTAAATCTATCTTTTTCGCTTTCATCATTTCCAGTGTATCTGCTTATTTCGGTTACACGGTAGAAGGAGGTTCTATTGCAGTAGGTAAAGCCAGTACAGATTCTGTAGTAATGAGCAGTGTACTCATTCTATTTTCCGATTTAGTATTAACACAACTTTTAATGGGATGATACAAGTTAAATCATTATATAAATCATTCGAGGGAAAAGACGTATTGGTGGATATCAATGCTACTTTTAACAATGGTAAGACCAATCTGATTATCGGTCAGAGCGGTTCCGGGAAGACGGTATTAATGAAGTGTATCGTCGGTTTGCTGACTCCCGAAAAAGGCGAGATTCTGTATGACGGACGCAACTTCCTCAACATGAATAAAAAAGAAAAAAAGACATTGCGCCGCGAAATGGGAATGATTTTCCAAAGTGCCGCCTTGTTCGACTCTCTTACCGTACTAGAGAATGTAATGTTTCCATTGGATATGTTCTCAAACGATACGTATCGTGACCGCGTAAAACGCGCCCAATTCTGCCTGGACCGTGTGAACCTGATTGAGGCACAAAGCAAATATCCGGGAGAAATCAGTGGTGGTATGCAAAAGCGTGTAGCAATTGCACGTGCCATAGCTTTAAATCCCCAGTATTTGTTTTGTGATGAACCTAATTCCGGCCTGGACCCTAAAACCTCCCTGGTAATTGATGAACTGATTCATGACATAACTACAGAGTATAATATGACCACTATTATCAATACTCACGATATGAATTCCGTTATGGGAATCGGCGACAGTATTCTCTATATTTATCAAGGACATAAGGAATGGGAAGGAACAAAAGATGATGTGTTCACTGCTACCAATGAACGGCTGAATAATTTTATCTTTGCATCTGATCTGCTCCGCAAGGTGAGAGAAGTGGAAGAACATAGAAAATAATGATAAAATGATTAGTGGTTAATAACCAGCGGATATCACGGTGAAAACCATTAACCACTAATCATTAACCACTATTCTTATTTCTGTCTGATAAAGATATTTATCGGCGTTCCTGACAAATTCCATTTCTCACGTATCTTGTTTTCAAGGAAACGCTTATAAGGCTCTTTCACGTATTGCGGCAAATTAGCAAAGAACACAAAAGAAGGAACCTGTGTGTTTGGCAACTGCGTACAATATTTAATCTTGATATACTTACCTTTATTTGAAGGAGGCGGATAAGCCTCGATCAACGGAAGCATTTCTTCATTCAGACGAGCTGTCGGAATACGGGTAGTACGTGCCTGATATACTTCTTTTGCAGTTTCCAGCACCTTGAAAATACGTTGTTTTGTCAAAGCGGAAGCAAAGATGATAGGAAAATCAACAAACGGTGCCAGACGGGAACGAATGGCTTCCTCATAAGTTTTCATCACTTTGGCATTCTTGTTCTCTACCAAGTCCCATTTGTTCACCACTACCACCAAACCTTTCTGATTACGTTGAATGAGAGAGAAGATATTCAAATCCTGTCCTTCAATGCCGCGGGTGGCATCCAGCATAAGAATACACACATCCGAATTCTCAATAGAACGGATAGAGCGAATGACAGAATAATATTCCAAATCCTCGCTTACCTTATTCTTCTTACGGATACCGGCAGTATCTACCAGATAAAAGTCAAAACCAAACTTTTCATAACGGGTATAAATAGAATCGCGGGTAGTACCTGCAATCTCTGTTACAATATTACGGTCCTCCCCGATAAAGGCATTGATGATAGAAGATTTTCCGGCATTCGGACGTCCTACTACTGCAAAACGAGGGATATCCTCATCCAGCAGTTCTTCACCCTCCTTACTGAATTTACCTACCACCAGATCCAACAATTCCCCTGTACCGCTTCCGCTTAATGCAGAAATACAATAGGGATCACCCAGCCCCAATTTATAAAATTCGGCAGCATTATATTGCAGTTCATTATTATCAGTCTTGTTAGCTACCATAATAACAGGTTTCTTTGTACGCCGCAAAATAGAGGCTACAGCCATATCCAAATCGGTAACCCCGTTCACTACATCCACAACAAACAAGATTACATCCGCTTCATCTATGGCAAGACTTACCTGTTTACGGATCTCTTCCTCAAAAACATCATCCGAGTTTACTACCCATCCACCGGTATCAACGACAGAAAACTCATGTCCCACCCATTCCGACTTGCCATACTGACGGTCGCGGGTAGTTCCTGCCTGCTCGTTTACAATTGCCTGACGCGTTTTGGTCAGACGATTAAAAAGTGTAGACTTTCCCACATTGGGGCGTCCTACGATTGCTACTAAATTTCCCATTTTCTTTCTTGTTTACGGCTATCACAGTCGATTTTAATCCATTTGATACCCAAAGTTCTTTAATTCTTTGTCCGAGCTTCTCCAATCCTTATCAACTTTCACAAAGGTTTCCAGATAAATAGACTTTTGGAAAAAATGTTCCAACGTTTTACGAGCCTCTGTAGCCACCTTCTTCAATGCCCTGCCCTGCTTACCTATAATAATACCTTTTTGCGATTCACGTTCCACATAAATCACAGCATTGATATGGATACTCTTAGCATCTTCCTTAAATTGCTCCACTACCACTTCTACAGAATAAGGAATCTCCTTATCATAATAAAGCAAAATCTTCTCGCGGATAATCTCGGTGACAAAGAAACGCGCCGGTTTGTCTGTCCACTGATCCTTACCGAAATAGGGGGGTGAATCGGGCAGCAATTCCTTGATACGCTTCATTACCGTATCCACATTGAATTTAGAAGTAGCGGAAATCGGAATAATTTCAGCTTGAGGAAGCTGTTCGTGCCATGCTTCCACCAACTTGACCAAATCTTCCTGATTGGTCAAATCTATTTTATTAATTAACAATAAGACAGGAACCTTGACATTACGGACTTTTTCTATAAAGTCCGCATTTTTATCCGTTTTCTCCACCACATCTGTCACATACAGCAATATATCCGCGTCCACCAATGCCGACTCTGAGAAGTTCAACATAGATTCCTGTAACTTGTAGTTTGGCTTCACTACTCCCGGAGTGTCCGAGAATACAATCTGCATATCGTCCGTATTCAAGATTCCCATGATACGATGACGAGTTGTCTGCGACTTGAACGTTGCAATAGAAATACGTTCCCCCACCAGCAAATTCATCAGTGTCGACTTGCCTACGTTGGGGTTTCCTACTATGTTTACAAATCCTGCCTTATGCATAATTCTTTCATTTTATTGGTTACAGACAAAAAAACGCATCGGAATACGGATGCGTTCATTTGTATTTGTAGTTTAATGATTATTATCTCTTACTACCATCGTAACCCCATTTCACATAAACGGCTCCATAGGTAAAACCTGCGCCGAAAGCTGTAAATATCAGGTTATCTCCTTTCTTCAGCTGCTTTTCGTAATCCCAAAGACACAACGGAAGTGTAGCACCACTGGTATTACCATATCGCTGAATATTAATCATTACCTTTTCCAAGGGAACTTCCAAGCGAGAGGCTACCGCATCAATAATACGCAGATTAGCCTGATGAGGAATTACCCAGTCGATATTATCTTTATTCAAACCATTCTTTTCGGCAATAGTCGCTGTAATATCCGACATATTGGAAACAGCATATTTAAATACTGTTCTTCCTTCCTGATAAAGATAATGCATCTTATGATCAACAGTGAAATAAGAAGGAGGACATACAGAACCACCGGCTTTCATGTGAAGAAAAGGAAGTCCCTTACCATCTGTACGAAGAATAGAATCCATAATACCATAATCTTCTGTAGTAGCTTCCACCATACATGCTGCTGCACCATCACCAAAGATAGGGCAAGTTGCACGATCCTGGTAGTTTACCATAGATGACATCTTATCTGCACCGACAATAATAATCTTTTTATGTCTTCCCGATGCGATAAGTGAAGCAGCAGTTTCCATTAAATACAAAAAGCCGCAGCAGGCAGCCTGCAAATCAAATGCAAATGCATTTTTCAATCCCAGCTTATCACACAGGATAGAAGCAGTGGAAGGGAAATGATAGTCAGGAGTTGTCGTAGCTACAATTACACAGTCAATAGAAGCCGGATCCGAATCCGTTTTCTGCATCAACTGTTTAGCGGCCTTACGAGCCAAATATGAAGTTCCCAAACCCTCTTCGTTCAGGATACGTCGTTCTTTCACCCCGATACGAGTCATAATCCACTCATCGTTGGTGTCCACCATTCTCGACAATTCTTCGTTTGTCAGGACATAATCAGGTACATACCCACCGACTCCGGTAATTACAGCATTTATTTTTTCCATCATTTCTTAATTTCGTGGCCTATAAAAAAACAGCCGGGGAGCCGAAATGGCTCTCCGGCTTTAATTTCCCTGGAACATGCAAAAGATGTTCAACAAAGCGTCAAGTTATTAAAGAGCAGCTTCTTTTTCGATAGCCAACTTACCTCTGTAATAACCGCAAGCCCCACATACTGTGTGATAAACATGCCATTCACCGCAGTTCGGGCAAATAGCCAAAGTAGGAGCAACTGCCTTGTCATGAGTTCTTCTCTTTGCAGTTCTCGTTTTTGATTGTCTTCTTTTAGGATGTGCCATTTTTCTAAACTTTAATTATTATCTAATATTTTCTTTAATTCATTCCATCTCGGATCTATTTCTTGTGGCTCTTCATTGCCAATTTCCTCTTCGGGTAATTCAACTGCAATATCATCGTCATCATCATCACCTGAAGTGCGCAAATGCTTACTCAGCTTACCTACCATACCCTTATTACATTTACCCGGAGCGTGCACATGTTTCATAGGAATATTCAATGCTATGAACTCATATAAGAACCATGCAATATTTATGTAACCGTCTTCCTCAGGAACCACGACAATATCACCTTCTTCGGCAAATGAAGAGCCTAATTTGACTTTCAACTTATCTGATGTCAAAATGGGTAACTCCATTTCATCCAGACAACGGTCACATGGTACAATGACAAAGCCTTCTGTCTGGAACTCTAACAAGAAAACACCGGATGTTTTTTTCACATTCAGCTCCACTGTTAGTTTTCCTTTTTGCACTTCTGGTCCATCCAGATCTACAAAGAATTGATTATCCAGCGTAAACTCATATTTAACAGAGTCCGCCTTCATATTCTTCAATTCTATCTTATATTTATCAAACTTTCCCAAAGCAATACTATATAAATCGGGCGACAAAG
>OHRG01001231.1_pt1 | contig 13117 bp, 10 predicted proteins | sample 1578351 | NCBI WGS metagenome assembly OHRG01 (sample SAMEA3879599, study PRJEB24766) | human gut metagenome | biome: human-associated habitat; feature: feces | place: USA | collected 1985/1987
GCAATCCCGGTGTTCCCTGAAGTTCGGAATATCCGTTCAGATATGTAACGGATGACTGCATATCCCAGTAGCCCGGATAAGTCTTATCTGTTGATAAAGACAGTTGGAAGATATGTTTCGGGCTTTTCAGGTATGTCAGTGAGGCTTGCGGATAGACAGCCCATTTGTGATAGTTGCCAATAGTGTAATATTCTCCTGTGGCAGAAACAGAAAACGAAGTTCCGGTTGCCCAGTTTTTATTCAGTGAAAAATAAAAACTGGCTGTCTGTTCATTAAGTTTGGCTTCTGTATTTTCGGTTTGTATATTACCTGTTACATTATTATATGTTTGAAAATCATAATCTTTTGCATAACGGTAGGCTACTCCGAAACCGATACCCCAGTTGTTTGTCAGATTATATTTCTGGTCTGCATAAATTGAATAGCGGTCTATTCGCTGGCCACCAGTTAGTGTGTATGAACTTTTGTTTTTATCAGATAGTTGGGTGAACATGGTCTGGTTATTGTCTGATGTGTAGCGTGTGTAATCGCCGCCTACTTCCAAACCGATACCAGAACTGTACAGCACCGTTATATTGTTCATCTTATTGTCCGTGAACTTATCAAGGCTGGACTGCTGAAAACTTCCGTCTGCTATGCTGCGGTTATGCCCGTCAGGTGTAAAACTTCCCGTGTAGGCTACATTCAGATGATTCTTTTCGTTGATGTTATATTCCAAAGCAGTTCTCACATTGTGCATCCAACTTTTGGAACTCAGTTTCTCGTCCTGTGTTATTTCATATACATTGTCGTTCAAGGTGTGTCTGGAGAACAGTTCTGTATATTCCATAGTTTGGATATTGTCTGCTCCATACATTACATCTAAAGTGAGTTTTGGAGTGGAGAGGCGGAAATTTCCGTTTGCGCCACCACTGCTGAAATATCTGTTCTGATAATTGGTACTCACTTCACCCTGAAAGGAATAGTCATGAGAGCGTTTCATCACCACATTAATAACAGCTCCGCGTACATGAAGTTCCGGAGGGGCACTGTACATTACCTCTGCTTTTTCTATGCGGTTTACTGGGGTATTGCGAAGCAATGTTTCCAGTTGTTCAGAGGTCATGGTAGTAGGTTTGCCGTTTACCACTATTGTGAGAGAATTAGCTCCGGCAAGAGAAAGCGTTCCGTTCTTTTCCTGTACGCCCGGCAGTTTGGTTATGGCTTCGTAGGCATTGCTTACAGCTTGCTTTTCCGACAGTACGGAAAGGTCATAGCCAAGCCGTCCGTCTTCAACTTTAACCAATGGTTTTTCTCCCTTGATTACCACTTCTTCCAGATTGTAGTCTTTTGCTTCCAAAGTAATAATACCTGCATCTGTTGTCTTCCCCTTTATCAGTCTGGTCTGATAAAGTAGGTGTTGGATTATGAGCAGATAACTGTCCGGTTCCTGCTCCAGCGTAAACGTACCGTCAGCCGCAGATATGGCTGCACCCAGATAGGTGGAATCCGGCAACTGCATGACAATCGTAGCACCTTCTATCGGTTGTTGTTTTGTATCTGTTATTTTCCCTGTCGTTTGCCCCCATAATGGAGAAAAATAACTGATGTAAATAAAAAAAGTAAGTAATATAACTTTGATTTTCATATATCTCTTTCTTTTTGATTTTTATATGTGCAAAGGTCAGAAGCCCCCAGCGAAAACCCCGCCGGAGGCATATCTTATTTATTAAGGTTTGGTGAGATACAACGTTAAGTTGTTTTCTCGACCTTGTTATAAACTTATCTTATTCCTTTCAACTCCTCTTTCATTTTCTCTTTTAGGTAGAAGAACAACAAAAGATGCCAACACAAGTCAAAGGAGAATACGGCTTCTTCCTTTCTCCCTAATGCCTGATAGAACTTACATACATTCCGATATGCCATAAAAACAAATACAAGATAGAGAGGCGCCAGCATACAAAGACTTAATACCAAGACACAGACGGCTATCAGTGAATTTCTACAATAAGCTTTGTATTGTATCAACGCTTCTTCGTAATCGGAATTTTCCCAATAACCGAATGTTTTCAAATCCTCAATGCTCCAGCCTCTTTCTTTCAATAAATTAATAGCATAATCACGAATTTCATCATCATAGCCGTAACGCTTATAATTTTTCACAACATCTATTAGCTTATCATTGTCAAATCTCTTTAGAATATCAAGATCTTCCATAAAAATTTGTTCTTTTATAATGTTAATATAACATTTTCTGAAATCGTCCCAATACCTAATATGTTAAAAAACAATTTCCAATTTATCACTACCTTTACGCATTCCTAAAAAGAATGGGATCGCCCACATTTTGCTACCACCGTCATATAATCTGAAAGCATAAGTGCAATCCTCTTTGCTGAAAAGCATTACCAGCTTTTTGTCACCAAAGAATCTCATTTCATAATTTTGTATTGGAGCTACATGTTTGTAAAATTTCTTCATTCTCTCTATGTCTTCATTATCATCTCTTTCTCCCTTATTGATTGGAATGTAATTTGTAACCCAAATTCTTTTATTTCTTGTATCAAACTGTTTCTGGAAAGCCGAAAACCTCTTTTTCTCGTACATATCCTTCAACTCATTATATTTGGCAACCACCTGCTGCTCTATGTTCGGTTCTTGCGACAAATCTACCAGTTCATCAAGCTCGGTTATTTCGTAAGGTACTTCTGCTTCAAAAGAGCATTCATACTCATAGTATGGAATACCCTTCTGAACTTTGGGGATTGGATTTGTTAAGACAGCTACATAATCGTCCAGTGTCTGACCGTCAAGACGTTTTTTTATTTCAATATATAGCGGTTCCTCACTGTTTATCCCCAAATCTTCATGTGTATACGCAGGATATAATTCTACTTTTAATTTTTGCGTTCCACTTTTCATAATAAAATGGTTTATAGGATATGAACCAGAATATGCCCCTTCGTCCCAAAAGTCCCAAATAGGAATATCATTTATAAGTATCCTGAAATTACACCCGTTACTTGACATAGTCAATAGATAGTAGTTCTTCGGAGCACTTTCGTTCATGGTATAGTGTAACTCCTTTTTCGCTGTGTTGTCTTTTTGCTGGGCATTACAGCTACCCAAGCCAAACATACTTAATAGTCCCATAGCGATAAATGTTTTAAGTTTCATGTTATTTTGATTTATAATTCCGTATTTTTTATTGTCTGCAAAGGCATTGAATAGTGTGAAAAATAGGAGCATGATACCATATTGACTGGCTTTAAATCATAACGGGAATCAATTTGTTTGTTCCTTTTTTCATGCTTAGATGAAGTTCTATATATCCATATTTTATGTATGAGCTATCTTTTTCATCTCTTAAAAACAGCAAAGCAGCGGGAAAGCCACCATGCTTTTTCGACTTCAAAGAAATACTTTTCCCGTCTGTTGAGAATACCATTCTATATTCTTCAATTGGTTGTAATTCATTTACAGAGTACTTGTTAATAATATCAACATTACCTTTCCAGTCTCTCTCTATGTCTTTTTGAGATTGATACAAAGTAACACCTATTTCTTGGTAAGAAGGCCAAAAATATTCCTTCAATTCGTTTATCTTTTTTTCGGCAATCATTTGTCTTACTCGCTTATACTCTTCTACCACTTTCTGTTCTATATTGGGTATTTCACGCAAATCCACATACTCGTCCCATGTTGTGATTTCGTATGGCACCTGTGCTTCAAATTCTTTTTCTATTTTAATCTGCGATAGCCCTTCCTCGGGAATCTCTATTTCTGGTAATTCAAATACCTTATGCCATATTCTGTTACCCATACTATCCAACTTCTCAGTAAAATCATAATATCCAATCTCCAGTCTGAAAGGTTTCTCATTCATTATAGTTTTCCTACCCGGAAATGGTTTCAGATTGATTGATATACTTTGTTTGCCGGATTTGAATATTACCGGATTTATGGTTATGGATGTTTCACCGATATTTACAGGTTCTGTAACTTCTGCTGATACATTGTCGTTTATTCTTAGTTCGAATAGACACCCTCTGTTTCCATATCTCGCATAATAAACAGGCCTACTTTCATTTTTGTAAACCATAGAGTCCACCTGCATTTCCATACCTGATTCAGAAACGAATGTACCGTCTTTCTTTTGTGCTTGAGCGTATCCTGCAAGGCTCATGCCCAGCATCGTTATAATCATTATCGCTTTTAGTTTCATACTGCTTTTCATTTTCATATCTTTAATTTTTAATTGCTGTTTCAAAGTTATACCGCCACCCCTAAACTCCCTTTTTCGTTTTCCGATTATTTTTTGCTAACCGTTCAAAGTAGGAATGAAGTAGCATCCGTTTTTTAAAACCTTGAGTGCTCATAAAATAGAATTTATATCATAAGAGGAATCAGCTTATCAGTCCCTTTTTTCATCCCAAGATGTAACTCAATATATCCATATTCAAATTCAATTCCATTGTTTACTTTTTGGAGAAAAATCAAAACACTTGGGAATCCACCATATTTATTTGATCGTAAAGATACGCTCCGACCATTACTGGAATATACGATGCGATAATCTTCTATTGACTGAAGCTCACTTGTAGCGTATTCCTTTATAATATTATGGGTACTTTTCCAACTTGTCTCAATATCTTCTTTTGTTTGATATATGGTAATTGCAAATTCTTGATAGGAGGGCATAAAATATTTCTTTAGCTGCTCTGAATCTTTCTGCGCTATTAATTTTCTGACATATTCATACTCTTTGACGATTTTTTGCTCAATATTAGGTATTGTTCTTAAATCAACGCAATCATCCCAGTAAGTATATTGATATGGTACATTTGCTTCGAACTCGCCCTTCATATCAATATATGGCAACCCTTTTTCCGGTATTTCAATATCTGGAAGAGTAAAAACTGTATGCCAAATTCTTTCTCCCGACTCATCTACTTCTTCTGCAAAATCATAATAACCAATTTCCAAGCAAAACGGCTTTGCATTACTTATAACATCTTCTCCTTTTATAGGAGATAGATGAATCTCAACAGTCTGCCTTCCTGATTTAAATATAGTAGGATTAATTGTTATCAATGTTTCACCTATATTTGTCGACTTTGTCATTTCTGTAATCAGTATATCATTTACTCTCAATTCAAATAAGCAACCCCGATTACCATATTTGGCATAGTACACAGGTCTGCTTTCATTTTTGTAAACATAAGAGTCTACATTTTCTTTGGGTACATTACCAATCTCCTTGACATTCGAGTGCTCTTGCTTATTTTGAGCATTGGAGCATCCGCCAAGCCCAAAACTAAGTAATCCCATAATCAAAAGTGTTGTAATATCCATGATTGTTCTCATATTTGATATTTGAATTTTCGTAATATTTTTAATTAACTCTCTCTATAAAAAGCTATGTATTACTCAGCCGGTCCTTCACCGGAGTCGGGTCAAACTCCCTTTCCGCTTTTACCCACGGAAGAGGTTCTGTTCTTGCCTTAGCCACGGCGTCTTCCGGAATACCGGAAGTCGTGGTGAAAAGCTGGTACATTCCGTACATTTTCTTTAAGTCTTCTTTCTGTTCTCTGGTAAGTTCTGTTACACCCGGATTCACCCTGCCTTCCGCATGGCAGCCGTAAGATAAACAGACAAGTCCCATGATAACCAGTATTTTCAGTTTCATATTAAAATTCATTTTCATTGTTTCATTTCAGTTTCTATTCTTTCGGATATTTACCGGGGTATCACCGAGATTCCGCTTGCAGAAGTCCGACAGGTAAGACTGGTTCGCAAACCCGCATTGTTCGGCAATCTCCGGTAAGGGAAGGTGTGTAGTCCTCAATAGTTTCAGCACCTGCTCGGCACGTTTTTGCCGAAGCCACTGGGCTACCGGACAGTTAAACAATCTCAGGAATATCCGACGGAAGGTAACGGTGCTGTTTGCTCCGCATAATTCCGCCAGTTCTTCTGCTGTCTTTGCTTCAGTATGGCATTCCATCACTTTCTGAATGAAAGAATGGTCGGTATGGATACCGAGCAGTTCTTCCGCTTGCAAAATGATTTTACGGTTGATATGTTCGTAGGAGGCATCGAGCAGTTTGAATGATACCTCAATGCCTTCTGCCGGCTCGGAAGTGGAAGGCATTCCGCATTGTATTCTCGCTTCGCGGAAGTAGTAGAGCATTCTGTGATAGATGGCTTCCAGATGTTCTTCACGATGCCTTTGTAGCAATCGGCATAAGGTCAGTAACTCTTCTACGCAGCAATAATGCGTGTACCATATTTGCAAACGCATGACATAGCGGGTGGATTCTGCTTCACCGGCAGTCATGAACAGCTCCAGCCATCTCTCAAAGTCCGGCTGTTCATGGCTAATTGCTTCGGGAAGCCCGTTCATCCATCCGGCAATCATATTCATGAATTCCATGTCCGATGCAAAGGGACGCAGTTGCCGCTCTCTTCTCTCCTCCGGCATATCCTTGGATATGGTCACACAAAGCATACGCAGACGTGCTTCCCGGGGATCGTCCGGTTGCAGGCGTGAAAGGAGATAACCGCTTATTGAAAAGCCTTTGTCCATAGCAGAGAAAATTTATCGGTTTTCAAACCTGAGGGCCACCGTCATGCGGAATGCCACGGGTTTTCCGTTTTGGGTGGCAGGTATAAATTCGGGAAGTCGTTGGATGGTATATAGTGCTGCAACTTCCAGTTCGGACGATGTGGTCTCCCGGTTTTCCACCTTGGCATCCTTCGCTTTGCCGTCCTTTCCCACAGTGAAGGATACGCTTACATTCCCTTCGGGATTTCCCTGGTTCCCGAGGCCGGCATTATAGGCCATCCAATGGCGCACGGCAAGCCTGAAATCCGGGAATTTCGCGAACGGTCCTTCCTTGAACTTGGGAAGTTCTCCGTCCGGGATGTTCATATATCCTTTGGTGGTGTCCGGAACAAGATCTTCCTCCGTAAAGAGCTCGCCGGTGTCGTATACGCCTGCTGCCGGATTGATTTCCATACTCCGGACATCTGACGAGAGATCATTGAAATTGCACCAGTTACCGACGCTGATGCAGTCGATGAACGGATCATATTTCGTCTTTGTCACCATCAGGCACACTTCATACCAGGTATGAGGTTGGCTGCCTCCGCCGACAATTTTCCGTTCTCCCTTTTCGTTCTCTTCAAGGTAAATCACGGCATCCTTGTGCTCCGGATTCGGCTTGCGTACATATAGTTGGATAGTCCGGTCATTCACATGCCATCCATAATTCCGATATCCGAAATACTCTTCTGTCACAAAGCATTGGGGACCGTACTTTCCTGCAATGGCATATAGCAGCGAATCGACTGCCGCCGCTCCGTCCAGCCTTCCCAGTGCCAGAATGCCGATCAGTTTTCCTGATTTGTCCGCCACCATGCCGGTATACGGGAATTCAAATTTCCCGAAGCGGGCAAGAACCTCTCCGTAATTTGTTTCTACCGAGCTGTATTCCTGAATGACCGCCTTTTTGCCTTCCTGGGTTTTACATTTCACTTTTTTCTTCATGAAATAGCGGAATGATTCGTCATAATCCCCGTCGTATAGCCTTGCCTTGGAATAATACTTGTCCACGTTCATTCCGAACACCACATTTTCCAAATCGTATGCACCCTCACCCCAGTATTGAGGCTGTGCGGCACTGATGCCGCAAAAGAAACTCAAGATTCCCATGATAAAAATAGTTTTCATGATTTGCATGTTTTTGTTAATATTGATATACTGTATTAGAAACGGCTGGATGAACCTCCGCCTCCGGATGATCCTCCTCCGAAACTGCCGCCTCCGCCACCGCCTGAGCCTCCTGAACGTCTGGAAGAGGGGTTGATTTTCGGTATTGTATAGCCTACCATGTATTCGGCATCGCAATACATACATCGATGGCGAGCCTCCATCAGTCCTTCTGATGAAGTGGTGGCTTTAATAATAGTCCGATATTTTTCTTCCTTGTGCAGCGTCATGTGCCCGCAGGAGGGGCAGCATTCATAGCCGTCCTTTTCAAGCGGTATCCGGATTTTCACCTCTTCGCTGCAAGCGGAGCACCGGTAGATGCGGATGTATGCCGTCTTCAGTTCTGTTTCTTTACGTTCGCTTTCAGTCAGCCGTTTCGTATCCTTTACCAATTCGTGCAAAGGAATCTCCCGGAGGGTTTCCCGGTTGCATTTCGGACATATCCGGCTGCGCCTGAGGGTCTTTTGTTTCTGTATGCCGAAATACCAGCAGGCAATACCCAGAATGGCGGGCCACACCGGTACCAGCCAGCACAGTCCGAGCAGGGTGCGTACAGTAAAGGGTTTTCGGGTCGCCAGCAAGGTCAGAGCGGCTTCTGTCCCTTCGTCTTTTGGCTTCGTCTTTTGGCTTCATCCTGCTTACTGCCGATTTCCATACCAGCCAGTTTATAAGTATCAGCATCAGGGCAAACACGATAAAGACCGGGGAAGGGGTGGTACGCCGGAACTTTTTTATCCATGCTTCCGGAGGTGCTGCCTGATAGTCACTTCCGTACAGACCTGCCGCCAGACAGCCTAATGGCTCTTTGGAGTCCTGCTTCCTTCTCCAAATAATCAGCCCGGTTATCAGGACCTGTAGTACAATCAGGATATATCCTTCCATGGCTTCATTCAGTTAAAGATGACCGGAAGCGAAGCGACAAAGGAGATAGCTTTTCCCTTCCATGTCGCCGGGACATACTTTATGCCGTAGAGGCAGTCGCAGACCGCTTTTTCCAATAGCGGGTGGGGATCCCCGTTTATTTTTACGTTGCTGGCAACGCCATCAGCCCCGATGGTTATTTCCGCTGTCATTCTTCCTGTAATTCCTTGCTCGACTGCCTCTTCCGGCTTCCTGAGCAATTGTGTCAAGACCATGTTCCATTCGTCCGGCATTCCTGTCTGCGGGTTGATGGGCTTGGCTGGCTGGAAATCAGGACTGAAATAATCCACTTCCTCCATCTCTTCCGGTTCGGCCTGCTTTTTATTGTCCGGTGATTTTTCGGTGCACAACCATTCGATAAGTTCGTTGCATCGTTCGCGGTTGATTATTAACCGGGATGCTTCGCCTTCCAATGGGGCAAATACAGTTATCTCGGCAATTTTCCGTCTCTTTTCGACCGGCATGTAGAGCAGCAGGCTGTCCCCCTGCAAGGCAATCCTGTAGTGTTTTCCCGTCACTCCTGCATCATCCGTACCGGTATCTTCTTCTGAAACTTCGTCTTCCATAAAGTATTTCAGGGTCTCTTCCAGGTTGTTAGGGTCGATGCCATTTTCTTTCAACCACTCTTCAAACGTGATTTTCCTTGTACTATTTTTCAGAATCTTATCCAAATCTCCTGTTGTGGCTGTTGAAGAGGACGGCTCGTACCAGTTCCCGTCCCTGTGATAGAGGCGCTTCATGCCTTTCAGTTTGTCGAGAGTCTCTGCGTCTGCGGAAATGATGAAGCCGTTGTTGTCAACCTTTTCTATGGAAAAAGTCTTGCTGCCCCAAGTCACCTGCACCGGTTTGTCTCCAAAATCCTTTATGGGCACTGTGATGCGGTCGTATTCCTGAGGCATATAGAAAGACAAGGAGATGTGTCCGCCTGCAATTTCCTGATAAGGAACAGTCAGTGGTATCTGTAATCCGAACCATATATTCAACATGTCTTTGTTCTTGGCATAGTCGCCGCCCTCAAGCAAATAGATGTCTTTTTCCGGGTGTATATAGGCCGGTTTGCCCTGCTTATCCGTCAGATGAAGCTGCAAATCAGTCTCCAGGTCGAAGAAAAGTTCTTTGCAGAACCCCGTGAAGTTCCCGTTCTCATCCTCGTGATAATACTTTTCCCACAGGCCGGATCCTTGCCGACCGCCGAAATATGAAGATACATCTTCTTCTTTGCCTCTTAGCATGAGGTTGCAGAAGATAGGAGAATCCTTGTTCGGCTCTATGAATGCCTTGTCAAAGCACATGAACAATCTTGACAGGCCGTTTCTAAAGCTCTTGTGCTTGAATTTGTCCGCCCATTTTTCCCAAGGGAGCATATCCTGTTTGAACTCTTGGTTTTCTGCCAATGAATCAAGCCCGCTGAATGCCGTCCCTGTCTCGAACTGATAGAACACTTCAAGTTGCTCCATGGCCTCTTTTTTCTCTTCTTCTGTCATCTTCTTTTTGTTTTGTGCCCATGCTCCCAGTACGAGACATGCAAGCAGGACGGTTGATAATATTCTTCTCATAATGAATGGTGGTATTGTGTTTATAATCAAAATGATACCGGAATAACTGGGACGGATGCGACGCATTCTCCGTCATATTTTGCCGGCATGAACCTCATGCGGTAGATGCAATCCGTTACAGTTTCGCTCAAAGCCGGATGCGGCGAACTTGTAATTTCCACTTTGCTGACAGCACCATCGGCCTCAATTACCACCGTAGCCATCACCTTGCCCGTAATGTTCTGCCCGACAACTTCCTGTGGGAGCGTAATCATCTGCGACAGTTCGGCGCTCCACTCGCTTGATGTGCCTGTCGTGATATGTAGCGGAATGGCAGGCTGGAATCCGTTTTCAGACAAGTCTATTGTTTCCGTGTCTTTCTCATACAAATGCCAGTCAATGGCATTGCGCCCCTTAGTCAGTGTCCGGGCATATTCGACTCCCATTTTCAAATGTCCCTCCAGATAATCCCTGAAACCTTCAAGCACCCGGTCCTTATCAAGCCGCAATCCGCTGGCCGTTTGTTTTTCAGGAATATCCCACTCGGCACCGGCTCTGTATATTTCAACGGCATCCATTCCGTTCATAAAGACATAACCATAAACTACGTCTTGTCTGTATGCTTTGTTCAATTCTGCTTTGATGGCTTTGTTCATAAGACATATCGAGTCGCAGTCCTGACACAGAATTGCATTTTTGAAACGTTCTGTCATAGTCATGGCACTTCTCAGTCCGTCTTCAAAAGCGGAAATGATAGCAGGACTGTTCCCACGGGAAAGGAGCATTGCATCAAACTCCTTTCTATGAGTTTCTCCTATAAACCATTTATATTCCATGATCCAGTCAGCTTGTGCTACGCCTACGGCATATGAAATCATATCGTTAGGTGCCAGCAAGGCATTTCGTTCATCAGGTGTGAGCCTCATGTTGTCTTTCAGTTTGCGGATTCCGTCCGGAGCGGCAGGGGAGTCAAATTTTGCAATTGCCGAAGCCAGGGCTTCCGATTGGGTGATGTCATTGCTTGCTGTAGCGGAATCTATCCACTCTGGAAGAATAAGGGCATCGTCGGCATGCTCTTGACACAGGAAATAAGGTCTGTTGTGATTTGCGATGTCGTAATAGCGTTCTTTCTCTTTGCATAAAAAAGAAAACCATTTATCGGATAAGGTGTCATAGCGCCGGGACATCTCATTTTCAGAAGTGATATGCTTCCTTACCTGTTTCAGCACATCGGAAATTGCGGCGTCGATATAATCCAGTTCCGGATAGGGATTTGTTGAGTATGCTCCCATAAGGGCTCCGGTGCGGAAGCAGGCCCCTTCCATTCCGGTACTCTCTGCGATGCCCTGCAATTGTTTCCGGAGCGAGGAGAAGTTTTTTAGAACGATTTCTTTCCAATGCTTTACGCCAAAGTCATAGCCGGCGTGGATATACGGAGCGTACTCTTTTCTGTAAGTTTTCACCTTGACGGATTTCCGGGCGAGCCTATCATAGGCGGTGGTATAGCATAAACTGTACACGATAGGATCCAGTACTTCAATTTTGTCTCCCGGTTGGGGGAATTGTACCTTGGGTGCCGCTTTCTTTTCAATCGCCATATTCCATACCGTATCCTTTGTCACCTTTATATCAGGCTCCTCTTCGGTTATTAGGTTCGTATTTTGAGCTCCGGCTGACAATACCATGCCTGAGAACAATGCTATGAATGCCGTTTTTTTCACAGCAACTTTTACAGGATAAGACACCTTCATATCATTCCAAAAGTGATTGTATAATTTATATATTGCGAGAATCTGATTATTCAAGATAGAGAATAGAAAAGGAAAGTAGGAAAACGCTTGGTTAGCAAAGGTACAGTTCGGCAAACGCAAAATAGTGAAAAGCCATCCTTTCATGGCTATGAATCCGACCGATGCCTTTTGCCGGTAGTAAGAGCCGGGGTTCGTCAGATAATTTTTCTTCTCCCAATCACAGGGGGTGGGAATAAAGCCGGTTTTGACTTTCGGTGGCGGACTGTCACCCCAAGCGTTTTTTATTATGGCAATTACGTTTTTCATAATCTTATCCGTTTTTTCTGCGTAAAAATAGCCAGATCCTACGCATGGTTTCTTATGAATGCTGATAAGTTTTACGGATTTCTATTCATTCATGACCAATTATCCGACAATTATCCAACACACATGGATTCCATTATTGAAAATCAACATTTCGGACTGACCCCATTTTCGCCACCGGACTTGAATGCCACACTATCTAACAAGAAAGTGTGGAGCCGGTTTACTTATTTGTATTAGAGGTTCTGGTAAAACCCGGAAGCAAATAAATGAAAACAGTACCCCACACCTATATCGCATGTCATTCGCATACGGATACATGTGACAAGTGTTACTGCTCAGCCCTGCTTCCATTTTGAAATTTACCAGATTTCTAATACAAGGTGTTAGCGAAACACATCAACTATATATGTCTGTCGTTTGCACGACTCTACAAAGATAGTCTGTTTTTCGATATAGCAGCAATTCGGGTACTGTTATTTTTCAAAGTTAGGGATTTTTTTATTTGTGTTTTTACGTTTTCTGTTTAATTTTCCGTAAAACTGCTCATTCTTTATAAGTATATTCCTATCGGATTACTTTCATGATTTCCTGATCCAGAAATACTCTGTGATGCTCAACCATGTTGTTCCAGAACATTTTCACTGCATGTTATAAGTGAACTAACGTGAAACTGATAAGCAAAGCTGTTTTTATAATATAGTAAAATTACATTTTGTTTAGTCGGAATTTATAAAATATCATGAAAGATAAAAAGTTTTCAGTGAGTTCTATATTTTGTAGGGATTCATAAAAGAAAAAACTCTGAAAGTCAATAACTTTCAGAGATTTTTCTTCAATTTACTTTTTTTATTCGT
>OHRG01001235.1_pt1 | contig 13047 bp, 17 predicted proteins | sample 1578351 | NCBI WGS metagenome assembly OHRG01 (sample SAMEA3879599, study PRJEB24766) | human gut metagenome | biome: human-associated habitat; feature: feces | place: USA | collected 1985/1987
AAGCATCGAGTACATGAAAACAAACTAAATTTTATGTTTTTCATGAACATAACGGATGATATCACAGAGATGCCGTTTAAGGTTGTTGCAACATATAAAAACAATTCTATTACGGCAGTTGAATTCCCCCTAATCATCAAGAAGATTGCTGAGTTTTATAATGAAGCGCTAGTTGTAATTGAAAATAATGATTTGGGTGAATCTGTATGTAACACCTTATGGTATGATCTTGAGTATGTTAATATGATTTGGACAGATCATGGTGAAATTACATCAACAGGTGGCAATATTGGCGTCAGAACCACCAATACAGTAAAGAAGAAAGGTAGTTCAAAGATTGCAACAATTATTGAACAGAATCAAATTGTTCTGAGTGATTTTAGAATAATTCAGGAATTGCAAGGTTATTCATTGCAAAAAACAGGTGTTTATGCGGCTGAAGATACAAATATCAATGACGACTTATGTACCTGCTTGTTCTTATTCGGTTGGTTAACTAATGATCCATTTTTTGAATCGTTAACTGGATTCAATAATAATCAAAAATTAACACATCAATTTGAATCTGAAGTTGACGACATACAACCAATAGGATTCTTTTCTAATGGTTCGGATGACGATTTGAAATATCAGGTGTCACAGGATCAACGAGAATTATTGATGATGTAAAAAGAAAAAAAAGGACAGAAAACTTAAATTCTGTCCTTTTTTGTTTTATTTTAACAAATTAGTTAATTGTCACCTATTTGTGTTAATAAAGTTACGTTACAACTTTATGGAATAATTAATTATTCCTCCAATAATTTCTTATTGGTACAGACTATATCTTCAACCTATATGAATTAGGCTGGCAACCACTGTCTCCACGTTTTCGGAGCGTCTTAGTCGTTGAAGGTTACCCTATTCAGGTCTTCCCTGCTGATTATCCATTTTCTCATGTGACTTAGGATTTAACCATATCATATTCTAACATATTTTTTCTACTTTCGTTGCATTCACGCCTAGACTTATTTCATTCTTACGTTGTAGCTTGTTAGACTCTTAGGATTTTCCAGCAATTCGATTGCTTATTTTTCATACCAATTACTTGATACGGGAACTAGACAAATTGTTAATTCCATCGAATAGTTAGTGTATCTGTGTCTTCCTTTGTTACAATTGGGAACGTTGTACGATTAAGCATGTGACCGTTTGATGATGCGTTGAAAATGCCTGCTTCAACCACTTCCCCTGTTCCTACTGTTGGAGGAAATTCGGCTTCATATAGAATTGTGTTATTGGTACGTTGTGTTTTTGCTAATGCTACACGAGCCAACTCGGCGCCTAGTGCTGTTTGACTTAGATTTGGTTCAATTGTGCTGTTTGAACCAATTGCCATATGAGACGGCTTAGCTAGTGATTCGTCAGATAACTGAGAAGCAATAATTTCACGACCAGTTTGTACAACCAAGTTATCTGTTTCAAAATGTAGCTTTTCTTTTCCGCCATTGTCCTTAAGAATAACTTCAAGTCGTCCAATAGCATGAATTGCATCTTTAAATTTCATTGTGAATATTCCTTTTGTGTTTATGTATTTTCTGATATAATTTCTAACGTAATAACATTACCGCTAAATCCATAGCTTAAATTTTCATGTGTTGTTGCATGAAATACTCGTTCGTAATATGGATCAGTGTTTGTATCATATGCCACATCAACAATTGTTGGTGTCTGTGGTATTCCATCGTCACTAGAGGACATTGATTCAAGAAACTTTTCAAACGATAGATCTAATTGTTCACTTGCAAAAATATCATCATAAATTGTTTTGTCTACTGAAAAATCATGAAATTCTGTAACAATTACATTATCACGTTTTTCTTTGTTAACCTTTACAGTTAATGATGTATCGGTTGAAATCACATCATCGAAAAATGTCTTTGCATACCGAAATTCCATTCGTGTATCGGTGCTAATGATATGATCAATTAGTCCTTTTGCAAAATATTTCCATGCATTATCAATATTTGTTGTTGTATCGTATCGTTGTTTGGTAAAATGTTTTGCAACAGAATCTAACACAAACGCAACATCGAAGAACGACAAGGAAACATATGGTGTAGTAACATCAACACTCAATCGTTTCTTGAGACTTAAGTCGGCATCCATAATATAGGTGGTGAACATTTTGGTTCCTGCTGGATGTAGTGCTTGCGCCAATGTCTCATATTCATCAGGATTAACATTACTGAGAATATCATAACTGAACTGTTGATAGTAGTTACTGTCCTGTAGTCTGATATCCTGATTTGAGATCATCCCCGAGTCATCTTCCCATCTGCCTGGTAATGTGGCATTGTAATCAAACGTAAATTGTAATGTTGCATCATACTTACGTTCTGATTCATCACCTGTCTGAAAGAATAATGGCGATACCGTGAACTGATTATTCTGAGAGTTGTCACTTTCAAATATGTGTTCGCCTAACTGAATAATCTCGGCATATTTCATTTCCCCCTTGTCGCCAATTACCGACACACGACAAATGGTGGGCTTTTCTTCCTGTTGTGGTGTTACGATTACGCCGTGTTCACCATAGTCATTTTCAGGATTTTGCAAGTCTCTATTATACCATGGGCGCCGTTCCTGATCGTATGAGAAATCATATATTGACCATCCATCGTGTCCGCCAATTTTGAACACCTGACCAACCTGCCAATTCTCACCACCGTCAAGTACCTTAAGACCCGCTTGCCCCTTTACTACCTTACCTGCATAGATGACATGATCATTAACTAGATATTCAACAATTTGTCCCTCATACGCTTTAGGATCAAAGGTGAAGTAAAACCGAATTAGTTTCTCGGTAACTAACGCCTCAACCTTTTCAACAGTATAATCAACATACGGCTGATTTGCAATGGACATAAAGCGTAAGGACTCAATCTTTGTATCTGTTGGTAACTCACCAGCGATTGTCTCAAGTGTTACCGCAGTTAACTGTTTCCACTTACCATCCGACGGTCGAAGTACATTTTCAATTGGATATACAACTTGGGCGTCAACGTTCATCGATGCCTTAAGCAAGTATATCAACGCTTGTTCTGTTCCCTTACTTAAGTATAGTTGTTTTATGTTCTTAAGAATAAGTGCAATGGCTGGCTGATTTTTATCAAATAAGTGATATGTATCAAGCATATTTGAAAAATGATCAATGAACACCGACGGAACAGTTAATACAGCCGAGACTCTAGCATGATCAGTAATTACCGAGTCATTGTTGTTTCTTCGTAGATGTACTTCCTCACCACTTATGAATTGTGCATCTTTTGTAATATATCGAATTAGTAGTTTGTCTTCGTAGGTGGATATTACTGTTGCTTTGGCGCCACTTTCATTTCCCACTAATGTTTGACCAATATAAAAAGAAAGTGGCAAATTGTTCTCAAACAACTCAACCATTCTTGTTAAGTGGTCAATATCAGTAATGCTTGATAAGTCACCTAATTGCCTATGACTAAGCCAACGGTAGTATTCCTCCACAAACCGACAGAAAACAGGATATTGCTCCTTAATGTGCGGAGGAAACTGACTACTGACAATATCATGAATGTCTGCCATGTTTCACGTCTAAAAAATAAAACTTTCCTTTATTTAACTAAAAGGGAAGTTTTTTAATTCTTTAGTAAATTCTAATTGCTTCATTCCCTCGACACCCATATTATTACACATTAAACGATAAAATGCAACAATTTTTAAAAATAAAAGGGAGAACAAAAATATAATCTATTCTCTCCTTTATGTTAGAAGTTGTAATCGTAGAACCACTTGCAGGTACGTTCTGTTGTACCAAGTTGAAGTTATTCCTTAACTCCATCTACCCAAGAAAGTTGGTTTCATCATAGATTGTTTCCCTTTCGTTAAATGAGAAATAAAGTACCGATCTCCCACAATTTCCTTTACCTTGATGTTGGCATACTTAGCGCTTGCTCGGTCAAACAGGTGCTTCTCTTTTCGAGAAGCGTTTGGTGAATACCCGCAGGCTCCGCTTACATGTACCGAAGTCCGATTGTCATCCTTCACCAATGAGAGACAGGGAGTGGTGCCTGTAACACCACTCCCGTCCCCCTCTAGATTTGATTTAGAGTGTCTGGAGCGCCTTCGCTACTTCAGCGAGGTAGGCACCGTATGCGCGAAGCAGTTCGCGGTCTCCTTTGTCGGTAATTTCGACATTGTGACGGCGATACCCAATATGTTCAAAATAAGCGTTGTGGATGATCTTGCCAACTTCTGGATCCGTGTCGAATGAGTGTGCAGTGTTAGAGATCTGGCGAGCGAGGTCTGCGAGCTTGAGTTCTGCAATGGCGAGCGGACGGGCGTTTGTCATGGTATTCTCCTAATGAAAATGATGTTGTGTTTGTGTTGTTTCTTTAATTTATGTGTATAGTATAACCAACGATTAAGAAAATGTCAAGCGATAAAATGTAAACAATTGTAAAGTTATCAAGCAATAAAAAAAAGAGGGGTGATTCATACGATCACCCCTCTTTCATAACTATTACATGTAGTAGTTGATCGACTCAACTGCACACTTCAGGCACTCGACCCAAGCATCCTTATTGCCATTGCGGAATTCTTCAAAAAGCTCCACGGCATAATCGTCCCACTTCATGTAGTCCTCAAGGAAGTCGAGTTCACCGCGGTTGTTATCGCAATACCAGATAACGTCCTCGACCGTCACTTCCGTCTTTCCTTCCTTTTTAAAGAAGTCCGCAATACGCTTAATAATTTCAAGCGGATCCTCCGCTTCATCATCGCCAAAATAGTCTTCAATGTCGTCCATCGTGATGCCATCAGGAAGATTGGAATACATTGTGTTCTCCTCTTTGTGTGTGTTTGTTTATTTGATGAATGTATAATAGCAGATTTTTGAAGGAAGTGTACTCAGAACAATACACTTCCTTGATTTATGTCAAATTGTCATTAGAAGTTGTAATCGTAGAACCACTTGCAGGTCTTTTCAACCGTTCCAATTTTTACAAACTTCTTGCGAGGCGTCCCCGCTTTGGTCGGCTTGAAGTACCGATAGACCTTCCGCCAATCGTCTTCGATGAGTTCGGCGAAGTAACCCTTTTCAGCCATTTCTTCGAGCCAAGCCTTTTCGTCCTTTTCGTATATCGGATGACCTTTGCCGAATTCGATCACCTTGACGGAATCCTTTACGAATCCCCACACGCCGTTACGTTCTTCAACTTCAAACGGCGTGCCATCACGGACAACAACACCGCTTCTCCACACCTCATTCTGATTCACGCAACGGGCAACGAAACCTCCTTCGATGAATTCAGGCTTGACATCTCCGACTTCCTTTTTCACATCAACTGCATAAGTCTTGCCATTTTCCTCGAAGATCTCGACGGACTTGATGTCCGTGTAGAGCCTCGTGTTGATGAATCCGATTGTGGTCTTCATGATTTGTGTTTCCTATATGAGTTGTTGGTTAGTTGTGTTTTCTTATGAGCTTATATTAGCACAAATTCATGAGTTGCCAAGCGTAACACAACAAACTATTGATTAAAATCAAATAAGCATTCAAGAAATTGCCACAACACAGATTATTTGGTGTATTATATGTGTGTCAGGCAAATAAACATATTAGGAGATACTGATGACGACGATGATTCTTGCAAACGATGTTGAAAAGACCATTGAATATGTTCATTGGGAAACTCTTGCAACACAGTGTGGGATGGACTCGACCGCACTACCTGAATATTGGGACGATGAGATTTTCACTCATATGAGTGAAGCCTATCACGCGGTTCGAACGTTTGATGAACTTGATCGGCTGTTGGATTGCGGGTATATTGAATACCATATTGATTAAAATCAAACAACAGTTCAATTTTAATTCAATGTTGGCTCAAATAGAGTATTATTAATTTGTCAAGAGAACAGCAATTCTAAAAACCATCTTTAAAGGAAACGCCATGAACACCTACAAGCTTTATCGTTATCAGGCGAAAAGTATTCGAGCCGCGAAGTTGATGTTCTCGAAGATTTGGTCGGGCGCTGGTTACATCACGGATGAAAATGATAATGAACTCACGCGTAGATTTAAAGAAGGAAATAGGCTTTTTTGGAATTACTAATTAACTTAGCAAAGAGAGAATATCATGAACTGGTATCTTATGGATGACATTGAACGCAACTATACATGGGACTCTTACTTCTATGCTATTCTCTTCGATGGGAAGAATGAGATTAAGGAAGTCGAATATGGCTCCACCGCTTTCTATGGTTCTCCTACTCGTGCTGAAGGATATCTCGAACCGACCGCCGAAATCCGCAAGCGTTATTATCGCATTTTGCGTGTTCGTTCGATTCTTTCCTCTCGTAAGGTTGCAAAGGAATACGCTGAGGAAATGGGACTGAATTCCTACCACGAAGCTCAACGCCTTCTGAATGCCTTTCCTAAGTACAACATCATGTACTCTGATGATTGGTACGAATTTAACGGAATCTATAACCTTCTTAAGGTGAAGCGGTTCCGTAGCGAGTTCCGTAAGAATCTGTCTCTTCAGGTGCGTGAGTGGTGTTCGCAAACTGAACCGAAGTTTTCTCGACCGCTTTCCTCCAAACAGATTTCTTGTTTGACCGCTAGACGATAAAAAATCCAGTGTAATCAATTTACACTGGATTTTTTGTATTCATTTTCTATACAATATTTTCCCTAGATTGAGATTAAGCGTAGATGCAAATTACTTAAAGTAATTTGCAGTTGTGAAAAGAATCATTGAGATATGTTGAAGTCAGATACTTCAACAGCGCGAACTTTCAAAGAAATTTATTTACGTGTTCCCACTGAGGACAAAGGGCTTGCTATGGTTGGTTTAGCTAAGGTGGGGGTGTAGTATGCTCAATAAAGAGTTGTTGCTCGGGAATAATTCAAATATTCCGCACACACATGTTTTACATGTGACGGACCGTACTACTAGCACTGGTACAATTTGTTATGGACTACGCAGAGGTGGCTCCACAATAACAGAAGGTGTTATGATTAACGGTGTTAGTGTACACATACGACTTATTAACACTTGTTACGGCGCCTTTGATACACTAACTAGTGCGAATTTCCAACTATCGAACTATTCCCCAGTTGCAGATTTATACCTAGGAAGAGCAGACGACAAAAGAGTTAGCTTGGTTAAAGCTGTACTTGACGGATCTACAGTCAATTATGATATTTATAAACACGACGTTTTACTGTTTTCTAAAGATGATTTAGGAAAAGATATACCTCTTTGGATATCTACAACCCCCCCCCAAGCGAGTACACCATCATATAGACACTCGAGCCTATCGCGTAGATTACTGCGTAGAAGGAGAAGTTCCTTGGGAGGCTCAAAATGCTGAATAAGGAGCTTCTTTCATATACCACTAGAGAATTTCCAACAGAACTTTCAAAAAACGGGTTTCGGCTTATTCTTGAATCAGATCGAGATACATGGTTTGGATGGAGACATAACATTTATGGTAAGTTATCAAGAATTCCTGCATGGTCTCATACAAGTTATGGTGTAGATGATTTGTCCAAACTACATTTTGATTCTAAAAAATCAAACATATGTGTTTATGGATGGATTACGTGTTATTTGATCCAGCTCCTAATGTTGGCATTAATATCTTAATCTATAACAAAATATCACAGTAAGATACTTTAATTCTTACTGTGATATTGCTTAATGTTTATGTATTAAATTGTTTGTTTTATTCATCATCGAATTCTTCAATGTTTTGATCAATCACAAATACTGTGAACATACCGCCAAAATAATCACCAACGTATAGCTTATTCTCTTCCTTATGTTCCCAGTCGTCACTTTCCGCATACTGAATCAACGATACATTGCATTGACGTTCCACATATTGTAGTGTATGACGCTTGATTGTCTTGATCCAATCATTCGTAAGATTTCGAGGAAATTTAACCTGAAAAATCATTACATCAGGTCGTTCAACAATTCGCCCGTCAAGATTACACACCGTAAAATTGCGTTGAGAAACATTCTTCAGTTCGGACATTTATTTTCCTGTTTGGTTTGTTATATGAGAAATTCGATTTTTGAACAACAATATAATACCACATTGAAGATGATTATGCAATGTTTAACTGAGTTAATTATCCGTATGCTCAGATTTTGATAACAGTATAATTACGCTCATTGACTGTTTCATGAATAAGGTTACTAACACAAACAGTGGTATTAATCAGGTTGATAAATTTGGGTGTTTGTTGCCATCGTTATCGTCATAAAAGGATTATAATACATTTAATGACGAATTTCTTCACCTGTTTTCCAATTTACAAATCCAGTTTCTTTAGGAACGAAATCAACAGAAATGTGACTACCAACAGGCACAGAATTAAAAATGGCTCTATCTAACTCAAATGACTTAGATACATTATCATATACGTAATCATCCAATGATGAATGCCCACTGCTGGAATAATAGTGTGCACGTATTGTTGAAAATGGTAAACTACTTGATCCATTAATTTTAATTTTGGTTCTTACACTTCCGTCAAAAGTATAAAACTCTGTTAATCGGTTATTTTTATTTTCCCAAAACGGCAACAAATCATCATCTACATCGTTTGGATATTCATATCCTTTATGTTGATATCTGTCAACCAAATAAAATCCAAAAGAATCAGGCGCACGTTTCTTCGATTCTGTTATAAGAAGTTCCTTATTAAGCACAATTTTGAACAATTCATTTTCACTGAAAATTACTAAGTAATTTTCATTTATTCAATAATGAATTATTTCACACATTATTGATTTGAATCAACAATACATCAAAAATAGAGTTCGTCCCCTTCACCAATTAATCAGTGAAGCTGAGCATTTCTGAAAAAGGACATTTTAACTCCTGTTGAAAGTGATGAGGTGTATTTCCTCATCACTTATTAATCTATATCAAAGAATATATGCTCGTGCTTTATGCTGATCCTGATAGTAATTTTCAATTACCATTTTTGAGCCGTCGGAAAAAGTATAGAAACGCGGAGGTTCAGACTTAAGAGTTCCAAAGGTACTTGTATTAACCACAATCATTGTGGCATCTTCGTTGATCTTTATAACGGTTTCTTCCCAAATGGCATCATCAATCATGTCAGGAACATTAGCTTCATTCGGAAGCTGTTCAATCAGTTCGACATAATCATTAGCAATCGTCATTCTTAATCTCCTAAGACGTTTCGTTATCTAACACTGATATAATACACCAATTAAGGAATGCTGTGGGAATTATTTGTATAATTGTTTGACATAAATCAACAAACATAAAATTTACAATATTTTCCCTAGATTGAGATTAAGCGTAGATGCAAATTACTTAAAGTAATTTGCAGTTGCAAAGAATGTTGAAAATCTATATTAATGTTGAATAAAGAGCTTCTATTGACGCCTCAATCCAAAGCGCCTATAGGGCAGTTTCATTTCTACACTGCCTCCTCAGAAGACATCGTGTACTGGGGAGCCTTTGATAGTGAGGGCGTCCACAGAAATGGTTTGATATGGCATAATTATGTCAACTCAGGGGATGCTGTGTATGGATTTTATACTGTGCGTTCATACCTAAAATACGCATTCCAAGATTTCATATACAAGTCGTATCCTGCAGATGTCTACTATGGAAAGAAATTAGTAGGCGAACTAATCGGTGAGGGCATATTTAAGTTCTCCCCCACTTCGTCCTACATAGACAGCGTGTGGAATACCATTGAGCTTGTAAACTATAGCTCTACTACTTTCAATAGAAGTCTCGACATCTATTTGAAGTAGGATAATTTAACCAGAACACACCTTTGGGTAACTATGGTGTGTCTCTTCTTTTAACTAAGTTACTAACAACTAACACTAGTCACATAGACTATAAAGGAAAATAATTATGGCTGAATTTGCTTCTACTGGTGAAAACGATTTCTTTTCATAATAAAATAAAATCCACACATCTTATTTTTAATGTGTGGATTTCTTTTTTACGTATAGTTCATTATTTTATGGAAAATTTTTGAAATAATGTTTAGCATTTTAATTCACTCTAAAGTTTAAGGTTTACTTTAGAGTTATAACGCATGGCGTACTACACACCTCTATTGGGTACTGAAATTCCCCAACTGCCTTTTTAAGAATATTCAATGAACCGTTCAAATCTGCGTTAATAAACTTTCGGTTTCGCGTTTTGAACAGTCCGCGTTTTATACGTTTTCCTACGTATTCTGTGTGCTTTTTGATTGGTTCATTATCCATAAACGAACACTTTGAAGTATATGCTTCTTGTTGTCGAATTACGGTAATCCCAACCAATCTACACTTGTATTCTAGCATTTCCACAAACTTTAAGTGTGGGATTTGTACAAACTTTTGATTATTCACCCTTCCAATATTTGCGTCTTGTTTCCAACCTTTATTATACCCTATGATAAGAGTATTGATGCTATTTGAAACTAAATGATTCACAATATATCGAGATGCTTTGTGAAGATAATCATTAATATGGTTATTTCGCCAACGTGACAATGTATCCTTTTTGTGTTGGCAAACCCCCATTCCCTTACTTTGTAAATTTGCTAGTATTTTATTGAAAAATTGATTAACTGATTTAATTGGTCGCCCATTAATAATGTATGGCTTAATCACATTACTACTAACCGTAGCCAAATTATTAACTCCCAAATCAATAGAAGCATATCGTTTATTGTCTTCTTTTGGTTTCGGATCAGGTATCGTATAGATTACGATAATTTTAGCGATATTCCTATTAACTTTGACCAATTTTACTTGGTTAATCGTTTCGGGTATGCACTTTGTGACAATTTGAAGATTTGTTCCTGAGGGTTGGATAATTCCTTTTCTCAACAGAGGTTTAGAAAAGCATTGGTTGGTGTAGGTAACAGTAAACCTACCATCAACCTTATCTTTGTAATGAGGTATGGAGGGTTTATTTGGATACTTTCCTTCTTTGAACTTTTTGTGTAATGCAAAGAAAGAACTGAATGCTATGTCTAGACCTTTCAGTGTTTGTTGAGAAACTTTAATTGGTAATCCTCTATAATCGGGTTGATTCGATTCTTTAAAAATTTTATCAACCGAATAAAAGTTTAGGTATTTCCCCGTTTCGAAGAAGTGTTGTCTGACTATGTATAATGCGGAATTGAACAAATTCTTCGATTTGAAACACAAATCATCAATTTCATCAAAGTGTCGTTCCCCACGTTTAATTTGGTGAATCTCCACTTGTTTCATTGTTTAGTGCCTTTATGAGTTTTTCCGTATTTCGTTTAGATCGTCTGAGACCATACAATCTAGAACAAAATGAAGTTATGATAGAAACAAAATCCGACATCAAATCATCCCGTTCATTTAAAGATGGGTTAACTACTTCGATTTTTCTACCATCCATTTCAAGTAGCGTTTCGATGTAATTCATTCCAAATCTACAAAATCTATCCTTATGCTCAACTACAATTAAATTAATTGAACGATCCATAAGGAGAGATTGCAACTTTTTCCGTTGATCGTTTAACCCAGAACCAATTTCCTTTACAATTTTTTGAACTTGATACTCACGTGCATTGCAATAATTAATTAACCGTTGCGCCTGACGATCCAAATTATCTTTATTTTCACTACTAGAAACCCTAGCATAAATCGCTACATTTTGCTCCGTAGCGTCATTAATGACAACCTGAATCCTGCCCGTAGAAGTTCGCTCAACGTCAAGTTTGCCATCCTTAATCCAATTCCATACAGTTCTGTATGTTACATGATTTAACTTTGCGTATTCGCTTATCTTATACTTCATAGCCTATTATCATACTGTCGAATCATGTTCTTCTTATTCATGATTACGTAGCTCATCAAGAATTGTTTCAAGTAATGGATACTGATTCTTTAGTTCTTCTGTACAAATATCATACAGTGTTTCGTATGCTGATGAGTAATCATAGCACTTTAGATGAGTACAAATAGCATTAACATCAATCTCACCAATTGTTGAGTTCTCCTTACAAACTTGCATCAGATATTCAACAATAATGGTGTTATAAGACATTAAATGGTCGATATGCTTCTCCGAAGACCTTTCAAGCTCATCCTCAAGATCTTCAATGCTGTTTGTAGCCTCATTCAGTGCATCTTCGAGACTTTCTTGTTCTTTTTCCAATTCCGAAACATTGTTCTCAAGGAAAGTAATTTCTTCCGTTTTCGATTCGATTTCGTTAATCAAATCTTCATACGACATTCCCTTATAATCTGTGTTTTCTCCGACATACTCAGCATATAGATCATTAAGTCTTCTCCACAGTTCTTTCTCAAGCTCCGACTTAAGTTCGAATTCCGACAGTTCAAGAAAACGTGAATCAGTATATACAGGCGAAATAATAAGGTTCATAATATAACTCACAAAAGAAATTTAACTCATAATAAAGTATCACACAAATAAAAATGCCGCAACAGATTTATTTGGCGTGTTTGTACGCAATTGGCTTTTCTTGCATTGTGTTGCAGGTTTCGAGCTGAAGTCGCGTATCGTCAACCTTTGAAACAATAAACACACAAACATTGTTTTCATCAAGCGTCATCTTATTAACAATCGCTGTATAATATTGATCCGACTTCTTAGACGTTTCCCAAAATTCTGTTCCAACGTTAATAGTAATTTTAACGGTGATTTTACGCGTTGTGTTGTTCCAGTCATAGCCGAAATTCTCAAGCACGTTAATCATGTGTTCCTTGATTTCTTTGGCTGATGGATAATGCTTAATTTCACCAAAAAACTCAATATTAACAACGGTGTAGTTATCTTCATCAATAATAGAATATTGTGAAAAATCGTTCTTATAACTTACTGTAGACTTAAACATTTTATTTTTCCTTAATAGTTAATCATTACTTCATCATCTTCAATATGTGATGATTCTTCGTTTCCCTCAATATATTCAACACTATTATAACACTTCATATAAAATTCGGCGCGGAAACCTCTGTCTTCAGACAG
>OHRG01001243.1_pt1 | contig 12978 bp, 7 predicted proteins | sample 1578351 | NCBI WGS metagenome assembly OHRG01 (sample SAMEA3879599, study PRJEB24766) | human gut metagenome | biome: human-associated habitat; feature: feces | place: USA | collected 1985/1987
CCTCTTTCTGTCGGAGCACCTAATACGCTCAAAGCCAAACGGTGTTGGTCGTTGAATTGTTTTTCTACGGCAGCGAAATATCCGAATGCATTGTAATATACACCACGAGCGTAAGAGTTACCTCCCTGTCGGGTTGAAACGGAGAAGGCGTATGACCAACCATTATCTTGCAGTCCTGAGGCATACGTCACCATACCACGGAAACGGTATGTTGAGTTGCCATTTACAAGACTGGCACGGAATCCTTTACGCATTTGTGAAGGACGCGTATTGATGTTGGTTGTACCGCCGAGGCTACCAATACCCATTTCTCCCATATTCAATCCTGAAGTAACTTCCTGATTACGGGTAGCGTCGTTTAACCCGCTCCATAATGACCAAGGAGAATATCCGGTCAGTGCATCATTGAACAGGATACCGTTCAAGTATACATCAGTATAGCGTGAGTCGTATCCGCGAAGGTTGAAACGCATCTCGCTGAATTTGTAGGAAGCGATGTTGTTGAATACATCTTTGGATGCCGACAGTGATGAAGGCAATGATTGGGCATCGTCCAAAGTCTCCGTATCAAATTCTGCAAAAATAGCATCGTCCACAGTAGGAGATTGATTGTCGGGTACTAACACTACATTGTTAATGTCCCTTATCAGTTTGTCTACTCGGACCGCAATGGACAATGGCTCATATTCTGCCGCTTCAAAAGCCAGTGAATATTCACCTTTATTCAAATTCTCAAATATGAAGTTACCTTTTTCGTCAGTTGTCGTTGTGACGTTGCCCGGTGTTAAAGTGACTTTCACACCGTCAATAGCCGTACGCGTGGCACGTGATACGACTTTACCCTTGATTCCGCCGTTCTGTGCAGCGACAGTCAGCGAAATCAAAGATAATACCATGATTAGAAAACTCTTTATTTTCATAAGTATTTCAGTTTTATTTGCTTATATAGATATATACAGGGAAATGGTCGCTGAATCCACCTTGGAAATTATTTCCGACATAGGTACGTAGTGGATACCCCTTGTATTGTCCCTCTTTTTGTATCATATAATGTTGTTTGAAGATATTGCCGTAGAATTTTGATCCGGGAGCTTTTTGTATTTTCAGTTTTCCGGTAGATCCTTTGGCAAGATTTTCAGATATAACAATATTATCAAATATGTTCCACGCATCACCGTAAGCTAATGTACCGTAACCGGCTTTCAGCATATCGGCATACGGGGCGTATAAATCACCGGCAGACAAATCTTTCATTTTTAATTTGGCTCCTAACCCTTCGGTTATACTTTTGTCTGTCGGATCATCATTGAAGTCACCCATCATCACTATTTTAGTTGCCGGGTTGGCCTGCAGTACAGAGTCTGCGATGCTGCGCATCTGGCGTCCAACCGCAATACGTTTGAACTCTGAAACATCTTTTCTCCCAGGCGAGAGGGCCAGTGAGCTACCATAAAGAAGAACGGTTCGTCTTCTATGGTTCCCCACATAGTCAGGATATCGCGAGTCTTGAAGTCCGGCAATGAAGGAATGACGGTCTTTACAGGATATTGCCCTTCCAATTTGAATACATCCGGACGGTAGAGGAAAGCTACGTCTACTCCACGGGCTTCGGGTGAATCGAAATGTGAGATCCGATAATTACCCGGTGCCAGCTTGGGGGTAGCTACAATGTCTTCCAGTACGTTCCGGTTTTCTACTTCCGATACCCCGATAACGATTGGATACTCTTTGTCGATAGCTGCCATACCGAACAATACTCGTTCGATATTGCCAAGCTTTTTATTATACTTGGCTGTATTCCATTTTTTGGGTCCTTCGGGGGTAAACTCGTCATCTTTAACTTCGGGATCATTGATCGTATCGAAGAAGTTTTCGAGATTATAGAATACCACTTTGTATGGTTTCTGACCAAAACAAACGGAAATCAGCAGTACAAAGAATATGGTGCAAAATAATTGTTTCTTCATAAGCTTGTATCTCATTTTATTCCCCATTGGGCGAGATCCATCTGTTGCTTCACAGAACTATCTACTTTGGGGAAGAATGTAAAACCTGTTTTTTCTTCAATATCAGCTACTGTTGTGCAAATACTTTTCGGTATAGAATTTCCATAGCCTTTTTGTTCTACCCAGAAACCAATAGATATTAATTCGTTGGGTGAGCAATCCTGCACCTTTTTATTCGTAGAACCGCTTTTTGTGCGTAGCAGTACTTTGAAATAGTTTGTAGGAACGGGTACGGAACTACCTACACCGTCTGTGGTTGTAGTTGCTCCGGACCCGAAATAAGCTCCGGTCACTACATACAATGTATCACTACAACTGTAACTGCGGACTTTTCCTTCAAGAGTCGCCCACATCTGTTGGTTCAGGGAGCCAAGCTGTGGTGTCATATTCGACATATAGAATGTCTGTGCATTCATTTCATCTGTACACACACGGTCGGCAGATGCTATCTGATGGCCACGGTCATAACTACCTTTATAAGAATGCTCTACACAATTTGCCTGGAAACTTTGAGGAACAATAGGGTCGAAAGCCCAACGATTGGTACGTTCTACATTCTTTCTTAAGTAGGCGTCATGTATCGGATATGCTACCCATAAAGCGGCTTTCTTAGTTTTATCGAAACAAATCGAATAGTTACGAATTGTTTGATTGTTTAAGAGCCCATAGTGAGTAACATATTGATAGTTAGTGTTTTCTACTTTAGTAGGTAGCTCAGCCCATGAGTTAAACGCCGGCAGATTCTCTTGGGATTCTGCTAGCTGTACCAGATCAAAAGTCTTTTGAGCATTCTCTGCAAAACGCAACGTTAGTTGTGCTCTTCGTTGAGTTTTTCCAGAATTGGTCTTATAATATACGTATAGTACATTGAGCCCATCTGCTATCTGTCCACTTTTGGTCGTTATATTATAATCTTTACTACTGAAAGAACACCATTCTGTTCCTTCGGTCACTTCTGCGTGCCATTCCGTACCGGTTTTACCGGATAGAATGATTGCTGATGATCCGGAAACTGATTTCACGGTCGAAGATATTTTCCAATATGCTTCTCCGTCTTCGGTCGGGGATACCGGGTCGTCGTTATTGCTACACGCAAATGCACACAGTATCAGCACCGTAAAGAATACGGACTTTATTGCTGCTGCGTAGTATTTGGGAGGTGATGTCATCTTTGTTCTAGTATTGAAAACTTCAACTAACTATTAATGTCTAATTAATAGTTAGTTGAAGTTTTAGATAACTGTATTATTTCTTCTTGAAAAAGAAAATTCCTTTCAATGAACTTATGCTTGAGGATTTATATGAACGAATAAATTTAGAGTCAGCATCCGCTGTCACTAAGTAAACTTCGTTGTTGGACGCTGTGACTCCACCGTTGTTTTTATCTTCAAATTTCCATTCAACAGATTCGTCAGCAGTGTCTTTTAATTTTAGTTTACGATTGGTAGCTTTAGTTGGGTTATATAAATACTGGTCCCCTATTTTTATATAGTATGTGTCAGCTTTACCATCAATTTTTACAAGTTCCATTTCGGCAGCAACTTGTGATGCATCTTTTGCTATAAGTTCATCTCCTTGATATTGATATGCAACTGTCACTAAGTCGCTACCCGAGAGAGTACCTTGCCAAATTTGATAGGTGTAAGGTTTAAGATCTGTTTTATTGTTACTTATTTCTGCATATCCTGCCATGAAATATTTTCCTTCTGATAGGTCCGCTACGGTCTCAATTAGTTTATAGCCATTACTTCCACCAATTGCTGCTACTTTTATAGGTACCGTTACAGAATTTCCACCACTCAATGATATTACTAAATCTTTTTTTATTTCATTGGTACTTGTATTAGCTTCAGCTTTAACTTTGACAGTGTTATTGTCTTTAACTTCTGCAGATATACCCTCACCTAAAGGACTGAGTTGAAGAGTGCTACTTCCTTGATTTGAGGTACTAATAATTAACGTTTCTTCTCCACCTGTTGAAGGAAAGTTAACTTGACTTGGAGCGACTGACGTTATTGTCGGTCCTGTTGCTTCGAACTCTTTAACATCTTCCAAATTACGAGGTAGAAGTTGTGCACTAGTTTTATAGGCAGCAGCTATACCTGTAAGTGAACCGTTTTCTTTAGCTATATATGCTACATTATTAAAGCTACTTGCACCTTTATTTATATATACAGTTAAATCACTTCCGTTAGCCTTGAAAGTATGAGTCGAAGCCTTATCGACCTCTGTTTTCCAAATGCCTGCCGTTTCAATAGTTACATTTTCTATTTTTACAGGCATACAAGCAAAGTCTAGAAGTTTATCTACGGTAATAGTAACAGGCTGAACATTATTGCCGGAAGATATCTTTTCAACTTCTGCAGCATCGAAGCCACTGATTTGTGGAGCACTGTTATATACTTGCATTTTCGCACTCTCTTTGCGCAGTGTAACTTTTATCTCATCACCGAGAGAATAAGTCTCAGGCTTGATAGTCGTATTGTAAAGAGTAAGTGCATTGCCGGCGGTAGTAGCACCTTTGGTCATTACGTATAATGTACCATATGAGCAGTTTTGTGCTTCTGGGTCGCCACAGATAATACCTTGAATTATATAGTCATTATCAATAGGAGTTACTTCTGTCGTTGCTTTTATCTTTGTAACCAGATCTGCAATGCTTATAGCTTCCGGAGCACTAGCAGTGAAGGTTTCTACAGAACCGTAAATATCTCCGGTTGAAGTTGTTGCGTATGCACGAACTGCATATTGGCTTCCACTTGTGAGTCCTGTTACTGCTACTGTCCAAGGAGAAACTTTTTCTTGAGCTTTTGTTTTAGCTACATTTGCCCAATCAATATTTGTAACATCTCCGGTGTATTCTGTATATTGTACACCGACTTCTGTTGCAGAAGCAACGTCCATGTTAACGACTGAACCGCCAAGAGTTGCAGATGTGCCATTTACTTGAGTTGCTTCGGCAGTAGAAACAGCAGGATCAGTATTTCCTAAATCAATTTCTTGTCCGCCATTGCCGGTTGAAAGAGTTGGGTCATCTATTGCAAATACAGAAGCTATGTCTGCTGCAAATTTAATATAAAGAGTATTAACGGGATACTTCAATGTAAAGTTAGATGTAACATATACCCAATATTCATCAGCTTGTTTATAGTCATATTGAATAGCGTTACTCCAAGTTGTGCCATCTTTACTTAAATAGAAATGGAAGCTTTCAGGTTTAAATTCATTGTCATAACCACCAGTTATTTGTTGTGAATAGCTTCCTCCAAATCCTAATTTAAGATTGGTTTGATCTGATTTTAAAGTAATCTTTTGAATGATGAAGTTTGCATTGTTTCCGAAGAAAAGTTTATCTCCACCAGAGGCACCTTCATAACCGGCACTAAGTTTTCCTGATTGGCGTATAGAAGCTCCCGAACCTGCATATTCTACTGTTGTAGAGCCTTCTCCTGATTTAACCCAATCTGTAAATTCGTCGACAAAAGGATAGGGACTCTTGGATGGTGCAGTAGTTCCGAATGTCTCATTGTAAATAACAACAGCAGGAACAATGTTTCCGCTTCTAATCGTAACTTCCTCTTTCATCAGCACTCCTACCTTGTTAGAAATCTGAATCAGGACTTTCGCTTCGTCTGTAATACCTTCGGGGATACTCACCTGAACTTTGTCAGAACCGTCACCTTCCATTTTGGAAAGTGTCACCCAGGTTTTATCGTCCAGTACAGTTGCTGTCCAGTGGCGGTTTGCTGAAATTTCAAAATAAGATTGACTTCCCTCTACCGGGGTTCCGTCGGTATCAAATACTAACGTTTTTGGAGAAACCTCCAAACGTGGAGCTTCAGTGTCGTCGTTATCGTCAACGCAACCTGCAAATAATGCTGTAGCCATTACAAACATCGTCGTAACGAACAGTTTGAGAAAAGTTAGATTTTTCATTAGCGTTTTTAAATAAATAGTTAATATTTCTTGTGAATTGTTTGTTATCATACGTTTCGATTTAAGTAATTAGCAAACAAAGATATTTTATTTTACGAAACTAACAAAGCTTTGTGCCACTATTTTTGTGTTACAATAAGGTTAAATTTGAGTTACAGCTTTACAAGTTGATACTGTTAAGGAGTGTAACAGTATGTAGGGGTTAATAAAAAATAAAAAAATAAATAGTAATAATACTAAAAAGAACAACTGCTTTTTACAACTCTGTAGGAATATAAATGTGTGCTTATGTAAAATAATAGCAATGGTTCGGGTATTGTTATGAGATAATAGTCGGGTGTCCTTTCTGTCTTATGGTTGTAAATGCCGATAAGATTTGAGAAAATGTATAGTACTGTTTGATGTTTGTCTTTTAATACCTATATTTGTCTATATTTCATTTTAGAGAGGATAGGCATTATGAATAATACTTTTAGAATATACCCGATAGGGATACAGAATTTTGAAGACTTGCGTAATAATAACAACGTATACGTTGACAAGACGGAGTTGATATATCGGTTGGCTAATACCAATAAGGTTTATTTTTTAAGTCGTCCCCGCCGCTTCGGGAAAAGTTTGCTGGTTTCCACTTTGGACGCTTATTTTCGGGGAAAAAAAGACTTGTTCCAAGGATTGGCAATGGAACGTTTGGAGAAAGAATGGAATGTCTATCCGGTGCTGCACATAGATTTCAGCATGACGAAATATACCACTATGGCTGATCTGAACGAACGTTTGAATCTTCAACTTTGTGAGTGGGAGCGAATTTATGGGAGCGCTCCGGAAGAGGAGGGCTATGCAGCCCGTTTTTCCGGGATAATAAAAAGAGCATACCAGCAAACCGGTTTGCAGGTAGTAGTGCTTATTGACGAATATGATGCACCTTTATTAGACAGTAACCATTTGCCGGAACTGCAAAATGAATTACGTGAAGAAATGCGGAAATTCTTTAGTCCTTTAAAGGCACAAGGAGAATATCTTCGTTTCCTTTTCTTGACGGGAATCAGTAAATTCAGTCAAATGAGTATTTTCAGTGAACTGAATAATTTGCAGAATATCAGCATGCGGGATGATTATAGCGCAATTTGTGGTATTACCGAGCAGGAATTACGTACGCAACTGAAAGCAGATATTGAGATGATGGCACAGGCTAATGGCGAAACCTATGAGGAGGCCTGTTTGCACTTGAAACAGCAGTATGACGGGTATCATTTTAGCAAAAAGTGTGAAGACGTTTATAATCCATTTAGTTTGTTTAATGCATTTGCTCAAAAGAGCTATGAGAATTTCTGGTTTTCTACCGGAACACCTACTTTCTTGATAAACATATTGCAGCAGAGTAATTTCGATATCCGAGAATTGGATGGGACTACGGCTACTGCCGAACAGTTTGATGCTCCTACAAGTGTTATCACTGATCCTCTCCCTGTGCTTTATCAAAGTGGCTATCTTACTATCAAGGGCTACGATTCGGAATTCCAACTTTATACTTTGGCTTATCCCAACAAAGAAGTGCGGAAAGGATTTATCGAGTCTCTTATGCCCGCCTACGTACATTTGCCGGCACGTGAAAATACGTTTTATGTGGTTTCTTTTATCAAAGACTTGCGTGCCGGAAAACTGGTTGAATGTCTGGAGAGAATAAGGGCTTTCTTCGCTTCGATTCCCAATGATCTGGAGAATAAGCAGGAAAAACATTATCAGACTATCTTCTATCTTTTATTCCGCTTGATGGGCCAATACGTGGATGTGGAAGTAAAAAGTGCTATCGGACGGGCTGACGTAGTTGTAAAATTACATGATGCTATTTATGTCTTTGAGTTCAAGGTAGATGGTACACCGGAAGAAGCGTTGGAACAAATAAACAGTAAAGGATATGCTATACCTTATCAGCCGGATCATCGAAGTGTTGTAAAGATAGGAGTTAACTTCGACAGTACGACAAGAACTATCGGAGACTGGGTTATTGCTGAAGAATAGTGACTGTTGGGCACTGTTCGCAATTCCTATTGATTTTTCCAATTCCTCTTTCAACCTATCACCACCCTTCTGAAACCCTTTACAGATCGTACTTACAGAACGGTGATAGGTTGTCGTTAACCTATCACCGTATCCTTCACCTGTCACCGTACCGATAATTGTATATTTATGCTCTTTTCGGCTTGATTCGGACAACTTTATAGACATTGCCGCGCTTGGCGTGTATGGAAGGCACTTGATTCCTCTGCAATATTCTTCCAAACTGGATAATGTTGCAATTGGAAACGCGGATTCTACTATCATGTTGCACCTGTTCCAGTATCTCGATGGCGAGAAGTAACTCGTATTCTTCCTCATCTTCCCGGGCAGCTCGGAAATATTGGTGGAATAATTGCTCTGCAATGGGGATCACTTGAAACTCCTGATTGCTTTCGGTCATAACCTTTTCATCTTCGGCATTGAACCAATAACGTTCTCCTTTGTAAATATCGTGTATGGCTTGCGCGTAAAGTTGTTCATAGTCGATAGGAGAACAATCGATCGGACCGGTTACGGCGATGACGATATAACGTCGGCTGCCGGAAGTGTCGGTCAGTAAATCCTTGTGATTGCTCGTGCCGATGAATGAGGCATAGCGGCGCAACTCCTGTATCGCTACACCGTGAGGACGGCGGGTGTTGACTACCGGTTTTTGAATGATATGTTTCAGGAAAGCCTGTTGACTCTCCCTGTTTTGGTCGAACTCGTCCATGTTGATGAGTGCGAAACGGTTGAGAGATAGTTCGGCATCCCTTTTGTTGCTGAAGTCAATGCGGTCGGTGTAGTAGGGTTGCAATTCGGTCGGTAGCAGATTCCGGCAGAAAGTGGATTTCCGGTAAGCTTGCGGACCGACTAACAACGGTACCGTGCAATTTGCGTAGTTGCGGTCAGTGTGGCGCCAATGAGCCACCATATTCAGGAACCAGCGATAAAACAGATCAGGCCAGTGGATATTGTTGCAAGGAACACGGGAAGCAAGCTCGCGGATGCGGTCGCGACCGTCCCAACGGATATCCACGCCGAAAAGGAAATCTTCGATAGGGTTGAAAACCGGAATACGGTCGGAGTCCAGATAACGGGCAACATCCCTGTCCCAAAGGTTGAGTCCTTCGAGTCGTGCGTTCATGGCGATGCTGTTGCGCGTGCGGTTGGTGACCGGACGGAAGCAAAAACAGAATGTGTTTCGTTCGCGATATTCGGTGACGGTTGTCATCGTGTTGTAACGAAACTCGTATCGGCGTTGCATAAATTCTTCTGTCCGGAGTTCCAGTTCCTGTTCGGCTGATAAGGGGGACTTTTTTCCGAAACCTTTGGCGTTCAGATATACATTTTGTACGGTTTGGCGGATCAGGAATTCCTTCTTTTGGGTGTAGAAGTGTGCAATGGCCCAACGGGCGGTTTCCTCTTCCGGTATGCCTGACTGAAAGCAGTTTTCCGCAAGTTGCACTAAGAGAGGCTTGAGGTCATCGTCCGAATGGAGATGCACGTTGGGATGAAGTTCGCTTAATGAATGGTAAGCCTTATTCAGGGCGACCTCGAAGAGGGCGGATAAGGTGTCGAAACTGTCGTATCCCGGAATCAGCCGTTTGAATGGGGAGTTTTCCGCTTGCACGGTTTCTTTGTAGGTGGTGTCCGACGGCATTTCTAATGGTTGGCGCATATAAATGACGGTAGAGTCGGGATTGTAATAAAGTTCCGGATCGTAGGTTTGCCGGCAGAATTGATCCAATGTCGGTTTTTTAAGTTCGATGGCATAGGAGAGTGCCGGTTGACACAAGCCGACGGCTTTTCTGTAAGCGTGAGCTTGGAATATTTCCGCTTCTTCCCGGCTTTTGGGTAGTGATTTGTCCGGGCGTGTGAAACGCAGCCATATTTTTACGGAGTGTCCGCTGGAACCCATGAAGGCTGCGAGGGTTTGGGTGAGTTCTGCTGCTTCCTGTTTCACACGGTTTACTTCCGTCCTGTTTGCCAGGTGGTTTACTTCTATTTGCACGATGCCGTTGTATGCGGTCATTTGTGTCCCGTTGGTTGTTTTGCGGAAGTTGGCGGCAGGGATGACTTTCGTCAGTTTTTGCGCTTCTTCTAGTTTGCAGTCCGGTGATGCGTGACGTATGCTTGTCCGTAGATTACTGATCGGGCGGGCTTTCGTTTCATGCTTCATCGCTTCTATTTGTAGGGTAATATCTAGCGTTCGCATGGTTAATGTCCCGCCGTTGTCCCGCATCAAAGTAAGTTTCATGTCAAGTGTATTTATTATTTATTCCTTTTTTATTAAAGGCTGATAAAGGTAGGCTTTATAATCCGGTCGGGCAAACTCTTTCGTATTTATTTATCACTAAAACTTGGTTAAGTTTTATATGCCTTTTTGCTGCCTGTTCCATACGGGGAAACGATCGGTTTCATCGGTGAGAAACTCTAGTTTCTCTTACTTGAAACTATGGTTTCAAAGGCGTGAAACTAAAGTTCTTCAACCTTGAAACTACTTTGGAAGCGTAAGCTTCAAGGTTAGAAACAGTTATCTCATAAGCGGGAATACAATAAAAACATAATAGAAGACTATTGGATACTATTCAGCAAGTCTACCTTTCCTTCATTCACGAGTTTTAGGATTAGTTCTCCAAACAGCGTATTTTGCCATGCAAACCAGGAACGAGTAAAGTTTTTCGGGTCGTTCTTGTGGAAAGATTCATGCATGAACCCTGTTCCGGCATCCGTATCCATCAGCATTTTGATGCAGGTCTTGATTTCTGCGTCGTTTTGACTGGTGAATGCTTTCATCATAATACTCATGGGCCAAATCATATCATATCCGATGTGCGGACCGCCAATTCCTTCGCCGGCAGTACCTTTGAAGAAGTAAGGATTATCTTCGCTCCATACAAACTTACGGGTATTCTGATAAATAGGATCGTTCACTTTCACATCCCCAAGATAAGGCAGGGCAATGAGACTCGGCACATTGGCATCATCCATTAACAGTTGATTGCCGAAACCGTCCACTTCGAAAGCATAGATTTTGCCATATTTCGGATGATTGTAAACCGCATATTTTTTCAGGGCTGCTTCCACTTCGTTCGACAGTGTAGTACATTCTTTAGCTAAATCAGGTTTCTTGTTGACCGTATTCAGAATTTCGGCAGCTTTGCGCAATGAAGTTACAGCAAAGAAGTTGGATGGAACGAGGAACTGGAAAGTTGTAGCATCATCCGAAGGACGGAAAGCAGAAGCAATCAGTCCGACCGGCTTTACAGGATTACCCCAGCCGTCGTTGGTCATCGTATCGAGTGCACGTTCCGTTTTACGTTGGAAACGATAAGGACCTTTCGGATCTTCTTTTCGTTGCTGTTCCTTAAACGTTTTCAGAACCTTCGCGATGGCTGTAAGCCATTCGTCGGAGAATATACTGGCATCTCCCGTCGTCTTCCAGTAATGATAAGCAAGACGGATAGGATAGCAGAGCGAGTCGATTTCCCATTTGCGTTCGTGCAGTTCGGGCTTCATGTCCGTAAGGTCGCTCATCCATTCGCCGCCTTCGGAATTCATGTTGAAAGCATTGGCATACGGGTCGATATTGATACACTTGAACTGACGTTTGATAACGCCGGCCAGCATCTTTTTCAGTTCCGCGTCTTTGTTGGCGAGTTGTACGTAAGGCCATACTTGTGCACCCGAATCGCGCAACCACATGGCGTGGATGTCACCTGTATAAACAAACGTATCGTCTTTACCGTCAAAATGAACAGTAGTATCCAGTGTGTTCGGGAAACAGTTTTCGAACATCCATGCCAAGCGGGCATTCGTCAGCAGTTGCTTGATATGCGCAATCTGTTGTTCCACAGCTTGTGAGACAAACAGACGTTTCGATGCTTCCGGACGGTTCGTCTGATAGTTGTTGATTTTGGTATTATCTTGTTGGATGACAAAATCACTGTTCGTTATAGCCTGCATATTGCTAGCGCCCAAGAGTGCTATGGACAAACAAAAGGCTTTAGTTATATTCATGGTAATAGTCTTTTTTTTGTTGATTAGTATTGATTATGAAAGTGTTGCGGAGAAGAAGTGTTAAATCTCTGCAAAGAATTCAATAAGACAGGCATTGTCGAGCAGCCATTTATACTGCTCCTTGTTATGTCCCGACCAATCCCTGCCTAATAATCTGTTTTCATCCCGGTAGTTTTCCCAGGCGTGAAGCGCATTTTCCACCATCGCATTGACATACGCCGGATTCTTGTCAATCTTATACAGAGCTTTCAGTCCTCTGAATAAGATCACGTTAAACCAGGCCATGTCTTTATGCACTTTGACAGTCGGGTCTTTCTTGTCGGCTTTTGTGCGGAAAAAGGCATCTGTTCCTGCGGCTGTTTGCTGTGCATCGTGCAAATACTGCTCATCTCCCGTTTCCTCATAGAGCAATACACCCGCCTGAATCATCTGTCCACTGTTGTAGGCGTACTTCTCTTTGGAAACTTTCCCTTTCAGGTTGATGTTATCCCAGTAAAGATGGTCGGTAGGGTCGCACAGATGCTTTTTCGTCCAGGCATACGTCTCTTTTGCTTTTTCGAGGTATTTGGCATCCTTCGTCAGCCGGTACAACTTGACACCGAGCACAGTAGACGGTGCATTGGAACAAGTATGCTTCGCTTCCTTCTGCTGTTCACACCAAAAGATGCCACCGCCTATCTCATCGCTCCATCCACTGTAGATATATTGATACAATGCAACGGCTTTTTCCAAAGATGCAGGCTTGTGAGTCAGTTGGTAATAATCGCAGTAATCCAGTGCAATCCAGATGTTATCGTCATAATAACGTCCGTGCTGCCCGTACTTGGTGGGGTATGACTGATAACAGGCCGGCAAGCGACTGTTATCCCAATACTGCTCCATTCCCGGTAGAATTCTTTTCTCGAGAATCTTTTTGTACTTCTTGTTTCCGGTCGCTTTGTATAAAGCCACACAACCCGACATCATCCCGGAA
>OHRG01001252.1_pt1 | contig 12923 bp, 6 predicted proteins | sample 1578351 | NCBI WGS metagenome assembly OHRG01 (sample SAMEA3879599, study PRJEB24766) | human gut metagenome | biome: human-associated habitat; feature: feces | place: USA | collected 1985/1987
GAAGAGCTGGTTTTCAGGTATCCATGAAGCTGCAGTATTTACAGAAAATGTAGATCAGGCACCGCTGACTGTTACAGAAAGAAATCAATGGAAAGCGGAGGCAAGAGCTTTGCGGGCGATCTATTATTTTTATTTAGTACGTACTTATGGTCCGGTTCCTTTGCTTGAAAAGGACTTCCCGATGGATACTCCGAGCGATGAGTTACAACTCCCGCGTAATACGGTAGACGAGTGTTTCGATTTTATCGTATCAGAACTGAAAGGTGCGCAAAACGATGGCTTATTGGACGATGCTTCTACCGACAAAGTGTCCGGATATGGCCGTATTGATAAGGCGATTGCACAGGCGTTTATCATCGAGGCATTGACTTATCGTGCCAGCTGGTTGTTTAATGGAGAGTGCAATTACTATTCAGACTTGGCTAATACGGACGGAACAAAACTGTTCCCTAACAAACCGGACGAAGCTACCAAACGTGCCAATTGGCAGAAAGTGATTGATGAATGTAACACTTTCTTCTCTAATTACGGAAGTCGTTATCATTTGATGTATACCAATAAGGACGGTGTTTCTGTTTCCGGCCCGGACTCGGAAGGCTTCAGCCCGACAGAATCTTATCGCCGTGCAGTAAGAACCTTGTTTTCTGAAATGGGTAACAATAAAGAAATGATTTTCTACCGTTTGGATAATGCTGCCGGAACCATGCAGTACGACCGTATGCCGAATAGATCCGGTAATACGACTAATTATAGAGGTGGTAGCTTGTTGGGAGCAACCCAAGAAATGGTAGATGCCTATTTCATGTCAAACGGAGAATCTCCTATTTCCGGTTATAGTGCTGACGGAGTCACTCCGATTATCAACGAAAAATCCGATTATGTAGAAGAAGGAGTCTCTACAGCAGAATACAAAGGAATAGACGGTACTTTATATGCACCGGTAGGAACCAGAATGATGTATGTTAATCGTGAACCTCGTTTCTATGCAGACATAACCTTTAGTAATTCAAAATGGTTTGAAGGAACAGAAGGCGGTTATATAGTAGATTTCACTTATAGCGGAAGTTGTGGTAAAGAACAAGGTAGCAATGACTATACGAGTACAGGTTATTTAGTACGTAAATGTATGGATTCCGGTGACCGTAACCAGAATCTGGTTTGTGTGCTCTTGCGTCTGACTAATATTTATTTTGACTATATCGAAGCGCTTGCACATGTCAGCCCGACTCATGAAGACATCTGGACGTATATGAACATGATCCGTAAGCGTGCGGGCATTCCGGGCTACGGTGAAACAGTCAATCTGCCTAAACCGACTACAACGGAAGAAGTCATGGAGCTGATTCGTAAAGAGAAACGCATTGAGTTGAGTTTCGAAAACTGCCGTTATTTTGATGTACGTCGCTGGGGATTGGTAAATGAGTATTTCAACAAAGCAATTCACGGTATGAATGTCAATTATGACGGAAATGAATTCTTCAAACGTACGGAGATTGTGAAGCGTATTTTTGACCGTCAGTACTTCTTCCCCATACCACAGGGCGAAATTGATATTGATAAAAACTTGGTTCAGAATACAGGATTCTAAATACTGATTATAAAATAGAAATTATGATGAAACAATATATTTTCTCTGCAGTTTGTCTCATGTCCGGTGCCCTTTGTATGTCCTCTTGCAATGAGGATAAACAGGCAAAGCCATATACCCCAGATTACGAGATTGTACCGGAGTATACCAATGCGGATACCTGGACTGCCTATGAAGCATTTAATGATAACTTACTGGATCCCGATAAGAACATTTATAAAACAAGTACCGCTTATACTGCTGCTACCGACCGTAATAACGGAGCTGCCGCTATCTGGTGCCAACCGATCTATTGGGATATGGCTATGAACGCATATAAACGTGCAAAAGCGGAAGGAGATACGGAAAGAGAAAACAAATACAAGCAGTTGTGTGATGATTTGTTTGCCGGAAATAAAGCACATTATGTAAACTTTGATTTCGACGATAATAATGAGAATACCGGCTGGTTTATCTATGATGATATACAGTGGTGGACCATTACTTTGGCACGTGCTTACGAATTATTTAAAGTGGAAGAGTATCGCAGTCTGGCAGAAGCAAGTTTTGCACGTGTATGGTACGGTTCTCCCCGCGTAGGTGATACGGGTTCTTATGCAGATCCTGAAAAGAATTTGGGTGGAGGTATGTTCTGGCAATGGCAGCCTATCGGCAATCCGAATGAAAATGCTGCCGGTGATGGTAAGATGGCTTGTATTAATTTTCCGACAGTGGTAGCTGCATTGACCCTTTATAACAATGTTCCTGCCGATCGTGTGGCTGATCCGAATCCGGAAAGCTGGAGTAATAAGTACGGTGATTTTACCCGTCCGCATTATGAAACGAAGGAAGCTTATCTGGCAAAAGGAAAAGAAATCTATGAATGGGCTGTGAAGAATCTGGTAGACAGCAATACCGGAGAGGTTGCCGACAGCAAGCATGGTGAAGGCAATCCGGCATGGTCGGACCATGTATACAATCAGGCCACTTTTATCGGAGCTTCGTTATTGCTTTATAAAGCTACCGGTGAGAAAACATATTTGGACAATGCAATTTTGGGAGCTGACTATACAATGAATACCATGTCCGGAACGTATGATTTACTGCCGTTCGAGAGTGGCGTGGAACAGGGTATTTATACCGCTATCTTTGCGGAATACATGGCCATGTTGGTAAATGATTGTGGCCAGACCCAGTACGTACCGTTCTTGAAACGTAACATTAATTACGGCTGGGCTAATCGCGACCGGACACGTAATTTGTGTGGTGGCGAATATCATAAGGCACAGATAGAAGGCGCTACTATTGACAGCTATAGTGCATCCGGAATACCGGCATTGATGTTGTTGTTTCCGGCAGATAAATAATTGTAACCCATAAAAAAGAAGAATAATGAATACGAAATATTCAAATTGGAAAATGTGGTATTATGTGTTATGCATGGTACTGACACTTCAATTGGCGGCTTGTTCTGAAGAAACGCATGACGAGTATACTGCGGCTCCTGAAATAGAAGATACCTATATCGACCAACTGGATGCATTGATTGCTGAAATGACCGATTTGCAGCAAAATTCAGACTACGGAGATAAGAAAGGACAGTACCCCACTGAAAGCCGGGCAATTCTGACAGATGCGATAGATGATGCCAATCGTGCGGTACTTTTAATCAAATATCAGCAACCCTCTCCGTCGGAAAGTGAGAAACAACGCTATGTGGCAGAAGCCAAGGCGTCTATAGAACAGTTCAAGAGTACGATCCGTACAGAAGATGCTGAAACAACACCGGCTGAACTGTTTGTGGACGGACGTGGTGATGGTGGTTCTTATATCGATTTCGGACGTAGCGAAGAATATGTCAATTTCGGAACCGAAGGAAATCAAGCCTTTACTGTTGAGTTTTGGGTGAAAGTAACCAAAGGTGGTGGAAAAGACCAGAATGTGTTCCTGTCAACTTACATGGGCGGTGACGGATGGCGTAACGGCTGGATGATGTACTGGCGTAATGCAGACGGTGGTATTTATCGTGCAACTTGGGGTGAAACAGGAGGAAATATCTGTGAACCGTCACTAAAGGCACCGGAAGATGGAGAATGGCAACATTTCTTGTTTGTGTACAGTGATAAAGGCTTGCCGGGCAGTCCGGAGCTTCGTGCGAAGTTGTATGTGAACGGAGAAGTGAAAACAACCGAGGGAAGCGTGGGTAGCAGATTCTATAATTCGAGCAACTATGCCAACTATAATGCCCCGATGACCGCTTTCGGACGTTATATGCGTACTAGTGATAATCTGTTTGAAGAAGGCTTTGCCGGTTATATGAAGAAAATCCGTATCTGGAAAAGCGCAAAGGATAACGAATATGTTCAGAATTCTTATAATGGAACGGCTGAAGTGACGGGTAAAGAAGCAGATTTGGCGGCAGCATGGGATTTCATGACCAAACCTTCCGGTTCAGGTAATGAAGTAATAGACCTGACAGGCCGTCATACTGCTAAGATTATCGGTACTTACGAGTGGCAACGTATTGTTGAATAATAATGTAAAAACGATGAAAAACATGAAATGTTTAACTAATAAATGGAGAGAGGGAGCAATGCTCCTCTCTTTCCTCCTGATTTCTTGTCTGGCAGGGATATTTACCGCTTGTGACGATATTGAAGACGAGTATATAACAGATACACAGTTGAGTATCTTGCAGGAAAATCGTGCGTCATTGAACTATTTATTGAAGAATTCAACCTACGGAACTGCTCCCGGGACATATCCTGAAACCGGAAAGGATATATTAAATGCCGCTATTACCGAGTTGGATGCACTGATAACACGGGTAGAAGCTGGCGAAGAACTGGATGAAACAACTTTGGAAGCTGCTGTAGCAAAGGTAAATCAAGCGATTGACGAGTTTAAAAATTCAAAATATTATAATCTGTCTCCGGAAGCACAGCAATATATCAATAATTTACTGGCTAAGGCGGATGAAATACTTGCAATCGTTAATGATGAAACGAGGTGGGGAAATCATCAGGGACAATATCCGGTAGAAAATAAGTCGGTTTTGGAGAGTGCAGCTAAAGACTTGGAAAGTCTGGCTGAAAGAATCAAATCCGGTTCCATCACAGATATGACGCAGGAGATTTATGATGAGGCTATTGCTGCTGCCGATAAGAAAGTAGAAGAAGTTGAAGATTCTGCATGGCCGGATAACAGTCAGATTACCTGGAATCTGTTTGTAGATGGAAATGCCGGTTCCTATATAGACTTTGGTTATAGCGAGGATTATGTGAAGTTTGGAGAGGATGACAATCAGGCATTTACGATTGAACTTTGGGTGAATATCAAAGAATATTGCAATAAGCAGGGAGAAGACAACTGTACTTTCCTTTCTACCATGACAAACGATCCTCATTGGAGCGGATGGCGTGCCCAGGATCGTACAAAGGGATTGTTGAGAACAATGGTTGCTCACTGGCAAGATAATAATCACACAAATCCACAAGAATGGGAACCGGGATGGAAAAAGTCGGACAACTGGACCAAAGATCGTTGGACGCATTATGCATTCCTCTTCAGGGATAAGGGACTGCCGGGATTTGATACTCCGACAGATGTGAAGTGTTATTCCATGATTGACGGTACGAGGCAAGGAGATCCTATTCGTGTGGGTGAGTCTTGGAGAACGTATATCAATGAACAATCCATAGCCAATCAGATTAAAATGACCGGATTCTGTATGATGGACAATAATGGAAACCGTAACGAATGGTTCTCCGGTTACATAAAGAAGATACGTATCTGGAAAACAAACCGGACAGAAAATCAGGTATATGCTTCTTATATGGGTAATGAAGAAGGTGTAAGTGCCGATAACCCGGATTTGGTAGATGCTTGGGATTTTGAAGTGAAAGGTGATCAGCCTACTCAAAGTGCTACCAGAACAATTACAGGTTTGAAAGGTCATACAGCAACATTAGTTGGTGATAACTGGCAATGGATTGAATCCACAGACATTACAGATAACAAATAATTGTTTACCGGGATGAGTTTTCAATAGGTAGATTAAATATTCCCCTTATCTCTGTCATAAGGACAGAGTAAGGGGAAATTATTCTCCAATAACCCTTTATTAATCCTTTATTTTTATTGTAGAAAAGTGTTTTGGTCTGTATTTGTTCTTTATTGAATAGAGATTATCGTTCTTTTTCGTCTATTTCTGCAATCTTTGTAACAGGAAAAATACTATAAACTTATAAACTATCATGAAAAGCAAAATTCTTTTGGCTCTGACACTACTATTGGGAGCATCAACTACTATATGGGCAGTCGGCAATTCAGGAAAAGCAAACCAGAAGAAGCACGCATATACGAACGAAGATGTATGGGCAGCTTATGAAGGATTTAATAATACACTACTAGACTCCAATAAATATATTTACAAGACAAATTCGTCCTATCCAAGTGCTGTTGACCGTGGCAATGGAGCAGCGGCTATCTGGTGTCAGCCTATTTATTGGGATATGGCAATGAATGCCTATAAACTGGCAAAGGCACAGAAAGACAGAAAGAAGACAAGTTATTATAAAACACTCTGCGAGAAAATATTCGCAGGGAACAAAGCGCAATATTGTCAGTTTGATTTTGATGATAACAATGAAAATACCGGCTGGTTCATCTACGATGACATCATGTGGTGGACTATCAGCCTGGCACGCGGTTACGAGCTTTTTGGAGTGGATGAATATCTGAAACTTTCGGAAGCCAGTTTCAAACGGGTATGGTATGGCTCGGAAAAAGTGGGTGATACAGGTTCGTATGACAAAGAAAACGGAGGTATGTTCTGGCAATGGCAACCCATTCAAAATCCGAAACCGAATAAATTCGGTGATGGAAAGATGGCATGTATCAACTTTCCGACAGTTGTTGCAGCATTAACCCTCTACAATAACGTGCCTGAAAATAGAAAAGAATCGACCAGCAAACGGCCGGATTATCAGACGAAGGCTCAATATCTTGCCAAAGGCAAAGAAATCTACGAATGGGGAGTGGAAAATCTGCTGGATAAAGAAACAGGAAAGATTGCTGATAGCCGTCATGGAAATGGCAATCCCGCGTGGAAGGCACATGTCTACAACCAGGCAACCTTTATCGGTGCATCCATATTGCTTTATAAGGCGACTGGAGAGAAACGTTATCTGGACAATGCTATTCTGGCAGCAGACTATACAGTGAAAGATATGTCAGCAGAACATAAAGTGCTACCTTTCGAAAGTGGTATTGAACAGGGAATCTATACTGCCATTTTTGCTGAATACATGGCAAGGTTAGTATATGATTGCGGACAAACCCAATATCTTCCATTCCTGAAACATACCATCAAAACAGGTTGGGCAAACAGAGATGAGACGCGAAATGTGTGTGGAGGTGAATATCATAAGAAGTTGCCGGCAGGTGCGGAAATCGACAGCTATTCTGCTTCTGGTATACCGGCATTGATGCTTTTATTCCCGGCTAAGAAGTAAATAGAAAACGACACAGAACCACGTAAAAATGAATAATAAACAACTACTGATTATATTCAGCCTGTTATTAACCGGCAATTATGCTTCTTTTGCTCAAACTCAAACGGCCAAAGACAAGGAAGCAAAAACAACTTTTCAAACAGCCGAACCCTGGAAACCCGAAACGGATGTGCGTGCTGATGCCACGATGGTGTATGGCACGCTGGATAAAAAGGGTGTTTCTTTTGAACAGCGTGTTCAGTCGTGGAGAGACAAGGGGTATCAGACACAATTTATGACCGGAGTGGCATGGGGAGACTATAAAGACTATTTTCTCGGCAAATGGGATGGAATAGACGGTCACCTGAAAGAGGGGCAGCGGGATCGTAACGGAAACGAGATAGCCCACGGACACTTGATACCCTACATTGTGCCTACCGAAAGTTTTATCCGTTATATGCAGGAAACACAGATAAAGCGGGTGATTGATGCCGGCATTACTTCCATCTATCTGGAAGAACCGGAGTTCTGGATGCGTGGCGGATACAGCGAGGCTTTCAAGTCCGAATGGCAGAAATATTATAATTTTCCCTGGAGACCTCAACATGAATCTCCCGAGAATACCTATCTCTCCAATAAATTGAAATATCATCTCTACTATAATGCATTGGATAAGATATTCACTTATGCGAAAGAATATGGTAAATCGAAAGGGCTGGATGTGAAATGCTATGTGCCTACTCACTCTTTGATTAACTACACTTCCTGGCAAATTGTAAGTCCGGAGGCCAGTCTGGCTTCATTGGATTGCGTAGATGGTTACATCGCACAGGTGTGGACTGGTACTGCCCGTGAACCGAACTTCTATAACGGCGTAAAGAAAGAGCGTGTATTTGAGAATGCTTTTCTCGAATACGGCTGCATGAAATCCATGACTGCCCCTTTGAATCGTAAAATGTATTTCCTGACCGACCCGATTGAAGACCGTGCCAAAGACTGGTTGGATTATAAAATCAATTATCAGGCCACTTTTGCCGCACAGTTAATGTACCCGATGGTAGATACTTATGAAGTGATGCCCTGGCCGGACCGTATTTATCAGGGATTATACCGGATAGCAGGAACGGATCAGAAAGAACGTATTCCCCGTTCGTATTCTACGCAAATGCAGGTGATGATTAACACATTGAATGACATTCGCACTTCTGACAAACAAATCAGCGGTACGCACGGCATTGGTGTATTGATGGCAAATTCGTTGATGTTCCAGCGTTTCCCGGATCATAACGGATATGACGATCCGCAATTCTCCAGTTTCTATGGGCAAACCTTGCCTTTATTAAAAAGAGGAATTCCGGTGGAACTGGTACACATGGAGAATACTCCGTTTAAAGATACTTTCAACGGACTTCAGGTACTTGTAATGTCCTACTCGAACATGAAACCGATGAAATCGGAATACCATAACTATTTGGCAGACTGGGTTAAAAAAGGAGGTACGTTGGTGTACTGTGGAGAAGATGTCGATCCTTATCAAACAGTTTTAGAATGGTGGAATACGGAAGGAAACGCATACAAAGCTCCTTCGGAACATCTGTTTGAGGCGATGGGTTTGTCCCGTAATCCCGGTGACGGAACCTATCGGTTTGGGAAAGGCACCGTGATTGTCATGCGCGAAGATCCGAAACATTTTGTATTAAAAGGCGGAAACGACCGGAAATACTTTGAAACGATTGCATCCGCTTATGAGAGCAAAACAGGTAAGAAGATAGAAATCAAAAACAATTTTATGGTGGAACGTGGTCCTTATACGATTGCGGCAGTAATGGATGAGAGTTCTTCTAAAGAGCCTTTGAAACTGTCGGGATTGTATATCGATTTGTTCGACAAAGACTTGCCGGTATTGACAGTCAAGCAGATTAATCCCGGTGAACAGGGGTATTTGTATGATTTGAATAAAGTATCAGGTAAAGTGAAAGCAAAGGTACTTTGTGGAGCCTCCCGCATTTATGATGAAAAAGTAGGGAAGCAGAGCTACTCGTTTGTAGCTAAAAGCCCGTTACATACAACGAATGTATCAAGAGTCCTTTTGCCGCGTAAACCTGGAAAGGTCTTGGTAAACGGAAAGGCGGAACAGCCGGAATGGGATGAATCTTCCAAAACTCTTTTATTGAGTTTCGAGAATGATCCCGCCGGAGTGAATGTATCGATAGAATGGTAAAATAGATTAAATAAACAGGTGAATTAAATTATGAAACAACAACTGATGATGCTGTTGCTGGGAACAGCTTCTGTACTTTGTAGCTGTGAGACCCAGATAGAACAGCACGAGAAGAATGAATTACGTGCTCCGGCATACCCGCTGGTGACGATCGATCCTTATACCAGTGCATGGTCCACTACGGACAATCTGTATGACAGTCCTGTGAAACATTGGACAGGCAAGGACTTTCCTTTGCTTGGCGTTGCGAAAGTAGACGGACAAACTTACCGTTTCATGGGAACGGAAGAACTGGAACTACGTCCTTTGGTAAAGACATCCGAACAAGGTAGCTGGACAGGAAAGTATACCACTCAACAACCTGCTGACGGATGGCAGAATATCGGATTCAATGATAAAGCCTGGAAAGAAGGCGAAGCTGCCTTCGGAACGATGGAAAATGAACATACAGCCAAAACCCAATGGGGAGAAGAATTTATCTGGGTACGCCGGGTAGCTGATATTCAGGAAGACTTGACAGGAAAGAATGTATATCTTGAATTCTCTCACGACGATGATGCTATTATTTATATCAACGGCATCAAGGTAGTGGATACAGGCAATGCTTGTAAAAAGAACGAACGGGTGAAACTGTCAGAAGAAGTAGTAGCCTCTTTGAAACCGGGTGAAAATCTGATTGCAGGCTACTGTCATAACCGGGTAGGAAACGGACTGCTGGATTTCGGATTGCTGGTAGAATTGGACGGTTATCGTTCTTTCCATCAAACAGCACAACAAACATCTGTAGACGTACAACCCATGCAGACTTATTATACATTTACTTGCGGTCCGGTAGATTTGAAACTAACATTTACCGCTCCTATGTTTATGGATAATCTGGACTTGTTGTCACGTCCTGTCAACTATATCTCTTATGAAGTAGCCTCCAATGACGGAAAGAAACATCAGGTTGAACTGTATTTCGAAGCATCTCCGCAATGGGCAATCGACCAACCTCACCAGGAATCTGTTGCCGACAGCTTTACTGACGGCGATTTGTTATTCCTTCGTACCGGAAGCCGCAATCAGGATATTCTGAAGAAAAAGGGTGATGATGTTCGTATTGACTGGGGACATTTCTATCTGGCAGCTGAAAAGGAAAACAGTACCTATGCAATCGGTGACGGCAGAGAGCTGCGCAAGAACTTCGTAGCCAATAAACTGGAAGCTCCTACCACAAACGGTTATGATAAACTGGCTTTGGTACGTTCATTGGGCGAAACACAAAAAGCTGATGGCCATCTGCTGATCGGATATGATGATATTTATTCTATCCAATACTTTGGTGATAACCTGCGTCCTTACTGGAATCGTGAGGGCAATGAAACGATTGTTTCCCAATTCCAGAAAGCAGAGAAAGAATACAAGACACAAATGAAGAACAGCGCTGCTTTCGACAAGAAGCTGATGGAAGAAGCTACTGCTGCCGGTGGACGTAAATATGCCGAACTTTGTGCATTGGCTTATCGTCAGGCATTGGCTGCACATAAACTGGTACAGGCTCCGAACGGTGACTTGGTATTCCTTTCTAAGGAGAACTTCAGTAATGGTTCCATCGGAACAGTCGACCTGACTTATCCGGGAGCTCCGTTGCTTTTATACTACAATCCGGAATTGGTGAAGGCTACCATGAACCATATCTTCTATTATAGTGAAAGCGGAAAATGGACGAAACCATTTGCTGCGCATGATGTCGGTACTTATCCATTGGCTAACGGCCAGACTTATGGCGGTGATATGCCGGTAGAAGAATCGGGTAATATGGTAGTATTGGCTGCTGCCATTGCAAAGGTAGAAGGTAATGCAGATTACGCACAAAAACATTGGGAAACTCTGACTACATGGACAGACTATCTGGTAGAGTACGGACTTGATCCGGCCAACCAACTTTGTACCGATGACTTTGCAGGACACTTTGCACACAATGCCAACCTTTCTATCAAAGCGATCATGGGTGTTGCTTCATACGGTTATCTGGCAGATATGCTGGGCAAGAAAGACGTGGCTGAAAAGTACACACAGAAAGCGAAAGAAATGGCTGCCGAATGGGTGAAAATGGCGGATGATGGCGACCACTATCGTCTGACATTTGACAAACCGGGAACATGGAGCCAGAAGTATAACTTGGTGTGGGATAAACTGTTGGATCTGCAAATCTTCCCTAAAAATGTTGCAGAAACGGAAATAGCTTACTATCTTTCGAAGCAAAATAAATATGGTCTTCCGTTGGATAACCGTGAAACATACACAAAGACCGACTGGATCATGTGGACAGCTACATTGGCAAATGACAAAGCTACCTTTGAGAAATTTATCGAACCCGTATATCTGTTTATGAACGTTACACCTAACCGTGTTCCGATGTCCGACTGGGTATTTACAGACGAACCGAATCAAAGAGGCTTCCAGGCACGTTCCGTTGTAGGTGGATATTATATCAAAATGCTTGAAGGAAAACTGATTAAATAAAACAAAAATACCATGAAGAAACTAGCTCTATTCGCTTTTACGTTACTTAGTGCATGGGCTATGACTGCAAAAACAATTACCGGACCGGTGGACTACGTTAGTCCGCTGGTTGGTACGCAGTCAAAACACGCATTATCTACCGGAAATACTTACCCTGCCATTGCGCTGCCCTGGGGAATGAACTTTTGGGTTCCGCAGACTGGTAAAATGGGCGATGGATGGGCGTATACGTATGACGCTGACAAGATCAGAGGATTCAAACAAACCCATCAGCCAAGTCCCTGGATCAATGATTACGGGCAGTTTGCCATCATGCCGGTTGTCGGTACTCCTGAATTTGATCAGGATAGACGGGCCAGTTGGTTCTCTCATAAGAGTGAGATAGCAAAACCGTACTACTATGAAGTCTATCTGGCAGAGCATGATGTGAAAACCGAACTGACACCGACTGATCGTGCTGCCATGTTTCGTTTCACTTTCCCGGAAAACGAACATTCCTATGTCGTAGTGGATGCGTTTGACAAAGGTTCCTATATCAAAGTGATCCCTGAAGAAAACAAGGTTATCGGTTATACGACCAAGAATAGCGGTGGTGTACCGGATAATTTCAAAAACTATTTCGTTATCGAATTTGATAAACCTTTCACTTATGAAGCAACTTTTGCCGATGCAACTTTGAAGGAAGGTGTTCGTGAGCAACAATCCGACCATGTCGGTGCCGTTATCGGTTTTAAGACGACGAAAGGTCGCTTCTTCGTTTATCAGTTTCGAACAAGCTTCGCTCAATCTGAAAGAGTTGGGTTCTGACAATTTTGACACATTGGTACAAAAAGGCAAAGATGTTTGGAATAAGGAGTTGAGTAAGATCGAAGTGGAAGGTGGCACTCTGGACCAGTATCGGACGTTCTATTCCTGTATGTACCGTTCGCTTCTGTTTCCCCGTAAGTTTTATGAAATAGACGCCTTAGGGAAAGTTGTACATTATAGTCCTTATAATGGAAAAGTATTGCCGGGCTATATGTTTACGGATACTGGTTTCTGGGATACTTTCCGTAGTCTGTTCCCGTTCCTGAACCTGGTGTATCCGTCGATGAATGTGAAGATGCAGGAAGGTTTGGTGAACGCTTATAAA
>OHRG01001260.1_pt1 | contig 12836 bp, 8 predicted proteins | sample 1578351 | NCBI WGS metagenome assembly OHRG01 (sample SAMEA3879599, study PRJEB24766) | human gut metagenome | biome: human-associated habitat; feature: feces | place: USA | collected 1985/1987
AATTTGAATACCGCCGCGGCTACAAATTCTCCACCTATGCCACCTGGTGGATCCGTCAGGCCATCACGCGTTCGATCGCGGACCAGGCCCGTACGATCCGCATTCCCGTGCACATGATCGAGACGATCAACCGCATGAATCGCATCACGCGCCAGATCCTGCAGGAAACGGGCGTCGAGCCCGATTCCCGCGAGCTTGCGAAGCTGATGGAGCTGCCCGAGGACAAAATTCTCAAGATTATGAAGATCGCCAAGGAGCCCATCTCGATGGAGACACCGATCGGCGACGATGACGATTCCCATCTCGGCGACTTCCTTGAGGACACGCAGACGGTGGCGCCCGCCGAGGCCATTCAGAACACGAGCCTCTCCGAAACCGTCCGTCAGGTTCTCGACAGTCTTTCCCCGAGGGAGGCCAAGGTTCTGCGCATGCGCTTCGGCATCGAGATGCAGTCCGACCACACGCTTGAGGAGGTCGGCAAGCAGTTCGACGTCACGCGCGAACGCATCCGCCAGATCGAGACGAAGGCGCTCAGAAAGCTTCGTCATCCGTCTAGAGCCGACAAGCTGAGAAGCTTCGTCGAGGGCGACGGAAAGGATTGATGCCTTGCATGACGGGGAGCGGCTAAGGCCGTTCCCCGTTTTCAAATGCGGCGCCCGTGCCGCTCGGAGGCTCTGACGGGAGGGCGACGGGCGGCGTTTCGCCGTTTGTTGCTTTTTCTGCTTGAAAAGAGTATGGCGCAGTGTTAAGCTATCCGCCTTTTTCGCCCATGACGGTGTCTGCCGACACTGTCGCGGAAGGCGTCGTGCGGTCTGGACCGCCGGAGGCGCAGGATCGCGTTGCTCCGGAAGAGAACGGGAGATCAGGCAACGACGGCACGAAGCGCGCTGACGTAGGACGAAAAATAATCGATGCAGCGCCGGGCTGCGAGGATGACCGGCTGCTTTTCCCTGGATGCATGGCTCCCAGGCCGATAGTCGGCAGGCCCCGAGAAGACAGAATGATTCGGGCGGACGAGAGGAGGATGCGGGAGAAGGGCGGCGCCGAGGCGGTCCGGAGAAATTAGGAAGAAGCGGGGCAATTGCAACAATAAGAGCCCCGCCAACGAGAGATTGGAACAGATGAAGACGAACGAAGACGCTTTTGAGAATGATGACGACATCGACGAAATGGAGGAGGACTCTTCCATCGACGATGAAGCCGCAGAACTCGACAAGTGGGAGGATGAAGGTTCCGAGGAACAGGGTTCGGCTTCTGGCAGCCGCCGTTCGGTGACGGCGGGCAATGGCTACGGCGCTCTGGTGCGTCTCGGCCGCTCCCGCGGCTGGGTGACGGTTGAGGAAATCAACGACCACCTGCCTGAAAGCGCCGTGCGTACGGCCGAAAACGTGCAGGAGATCACGGAGGCGCTCGGCCGCCTTTCGATCAAGGTGTTCGAGACGCGTCCCGACGAAGACGACCTTCTCATCACCGGCAACGGCGTCGACGAGGCCGAGGACATCGACGAGGATGACGCCGCCGCCATGCTGACGCCCGAGGAGTCCGCAGGCCTCTCCAAGGATCCTCTCCGCGCCTATCTGCGCGGCGTGGGCTCGCACAAGCTTCTCACCCGTGCGGGTGAAATCGAGGTTGCCAAGTCGATCGAAATGTTCACGGGCAGGCTTGTCTCGACGCTCGTGCAGTATCCGATGGCCGTGGCCGAGCTTTGCAAGATGGCCGAAACCCTCAAGGATACGTCCGTCTCCGTCGACACGCTCGTCGACGGCTTTACGGACAACCTCGAGGAAGTGGACGCCGTCTCCTCTGACGGCGACGACATCGCCACCGACATCGGCGCCGCCGCCATGACGGCCGACCAGCTCGAGGAGATGCGCGCTCGCGTGCTCGATATCTTCGAGAATTGCGGCAGGCATCTTGAGACCGTTCGCGCCAACTTCGGCCCGAAGGGCGACGCCGAGGCCTACAAGGCCGCCTGCGCCGCCATCGCCGAGCTCCTCGCGCCCGTGCGCTTCTCCGTGAAGGTTGTCACGCAGCTCTCCGAGGACATCTCCAAGCACATGGACGAGGTGACGACGTCCCTTAAGAACGTCCGCAGGGTTCTTGCCGACCAGTGCCGCATGCCGCAGCGCGCCACGCTTGACGTGATCAACGGTGATCCGACCGCCGACGGGCTTTTTGAGGCCATCGCCGAGAGCGAGACGCCGTGGGCGCCTGCCGTTGCGCGCAACCTTGGCGTTCTGCACGAGGAGCAGCGTCATCTGCGCGGTTTCGAGGAGCGCGCGATGATGACGATCGCCAGCCAGCGCGAACTTGCCCGTCTGCTCAAGCTTGCACAGACGAATCTCATGCAGGCCAAGGCCCGCATGATCGAGGCGAACCTGCGTCTGGTGATCTCGATCGCCAAGGGCTATGTCAACCGCGGTCTCGCGATGACCGACCTGATTCAGGAGGGCAACCTTGGTCTGATGAAGGCTGTGGACAAGTTCGAGTATCGCCGAGGCTACAAGTTCTCGACCTATGCGACCTGGTGGGTCCGTCAGTCCGTCACGCGTGCCGTGGCCGACTTCGGCAACACCATCCGCATTCCGGTCCACATGACGGAGTCCTACAACAAGATCCGCCGTCACAAGCAGCACTTCCTGCAGGAGCACGGCCGGCAGCCGACCGAGCAGGAGCTTGCCGATCTTGCCGAGCTTCCGCTCGCCAAGGTGCAGCTTCTCACGCAGGCTATGCGCGGCGTCGAGTCCATCGATGCACCAATCGGTGATGACGAGGATGCGACGAAGCTCGACTTCGTGCGCGGCGATGAACATGACGATCCGAGCCGTGCCTTCCAGGACCGTTCGATGATCGAATGCATCAAGAAGTCGCTTGACGATCTCGCTCCCCGTGAGGCTCAGGTGCTTCGCCTGCGCTACGGCATCGGTACGAACAAGGACCACACGCTTGAGGAAGTCGGCCATGCGCTCGGTCTTACGCGCGAGCGCGTCCGCCAGATCGAGTCGGCGGCCATCCGCAAGCTTCGCAGTCCCGAGTTCCAGGAACGTCTGCGCGACTACCTGACTGAGAACTGATCCCCTTGACTCCGCCTCGTGCGGAGTCGCCTGAAAAGGCTCCTTCGGGAGCCTTTTCGCGTTTTCGGGAGGACGCGCCGCCCTGATGCGGGTGGCCGAAAACTGCGCCACGTGCGGAATCCCGCTAAAATAACGGTTTTCAGGCGTTCAGCAAGTGCCCTTGCGACGCCGCCCACACTCAAGAGCCATTCCAAGAGAACGCCAGCAGCATGTCATCGTTCGCACAATTCAATCTCGACTCCCGCATCATGTCCGCCATCGAACGCATCGGCTACAAGGAGCCGACGCCGATTCAGCTTCAGGCCATTCCCGTGGTGATGAAGGGGGGAGACGTGATGGGCGCAGCCCAGACGGGCACGGGCAAGACGGCGAGCTTCGGTCTCCCGCTCATCGCCCGCATTCTTCCGCATGCGAACACCTCGATGTCGCCCGCCCGTCATCCCGTGCGCGCGCTCATTCTGACGCCTACGCGCGAGCTGGCCGATCAGGTCTCTGCCAACATGACGCAGTATGCGGCGGACACGCCGTTGCGCGTCGGTGTGGTCTACGGCGGCGTCGACATTCGTCCGCAGTCCGACATGCTCCGCCGCGGCGTCGAAATTCTGACGGCGACGCCGGGCCGTCTGCTTGACCATATCGAGCAGCGCGCGACGAATCTCTCTCAGGTCGAGGTCGTCGTGCTCGACGAGGCTGACCGCATGCTCGACATGGGCTTCCTGCCTGACATCAGCCGCATCCTCAAGTTTCTGCCGGCCAACCGTCAGAGTCTGATGTTTTCGGCTACGTTCTCGCCCGACATCGCCAGGCTCGCGAAGAACTTCCTCAAGCCCGATCCGTTCATGATCGAAGTCGCCCGTCAGAATCAGACGGCCGACACGGTTACTCAGGAGGTCTTTCAGGTCGCGGATCGCGAGAAGACGGACGTGCTGATCGACATCCTCAAGACGCGAGGTCCCGAAAACAAGCCGCTCGAGCAGGTCATCGTCTTCGTCAACGCGAAGATCACCTGCCGTCGCCTTGCCCGCACGCTTGAGCGCGTCGGGATCAATGCAGACGCCATTCACGGCGACAAGACGCAGGAGGAGCGTCAGGCGGCGCTCGACGGCTTCAAGTCGGGCGCCATCCATGTTCTCGTTGCGACCGACGTCGCGGCGCGAGGTCTGGACATCAAGGAGTTGCCCTGCGTCATCAACTATGATGTTCCGTTCAGCGCCGAGGACTACGTGCACCGCATCGGCCGTACCGGTCGAGCCGGTTCCCACGGCCTTGCCATCATGCTCGCGACGCGCGAAGATGGCCGTCTTGTCGACGCCATCGAGAAGCTCACGAAGCAGACCTTCGAACAGAAGCCCCTGCGCCCGCTCTCGCGTCAGGCTCGTTCGGAAATGCGCCGCGCCTCAGGAGAGCGTCCCGAACGACGTGGCGAGCGAGAGATCGAGCGCGTCGATACGCCCGAGGATGAACGTCTCGCCAAGGAGCGTGCCCGTGCATATGTGCCGCCCTCCCACCGCAACCGAGATCCGATCTTCGACACGCCCTATCGTGAGCGCAGCGGCGCTTCAGGCAAGTCCGAAGAGCTTCGAGTCTTCGAGCGCGAGACCGTTCGAAAGCCCCGACAGGCGGCGGTTCTGCTTTGCGGCTTTCCCCGTCGACGCGATTGATCGAAATGATCAGCTCGTCTAGGCACTTTGTCCATCACCTATCCATGGTAGGCGTGTTGCGACGAAGTGCCTCGGACGTGTATATTAATTCGACAGCATGAAGAGATGAGGACTTTCCTAAAAGCCCTCACGCCAACCTGCCCGCCTCCGGGCAAGGTGGTGGCCTCCGCGGGAGGCCATGTGGCCGGTAGCTCATCGCGCACCGACAAACATACGGAGAATGGCAATGCCTCTCGACATGCGTGTACGCTGCGGGAGGCTTTTTCGCATCAGGACCGGAGCTTCATCGAGGATGAGGCCCCTGACCGAAAAAGCTCCGCGGCATGCACATCCATCAACATTTATCTGCATGAAGGAGAAGCATATGTCGCATCGTCTTACCATCAAGGGGCAGGTCACGATCCCCAAGGAAATTCGTGACTTTCTCGGACTCGAGGAAGGCTGCTCCTGCGTGGAGTTCGTCGTTGAAGCCGACGGCAGCGTCAGCGTGCGCAAGGCGGGCGAAAAGCCTCGTTCCAGTCGTTCCTCCCGCACTTCCTCCGTTCAAACTGTGCGCAAACCCGTGCACGGTGTTCGCACGCGCGCCCATGGCGGCGTTCTCGCCCTGCTTGCGGGCGGTCTCTGATGGTATAACTCCCGTTGACGTCTCTGTTTCCGCTGCCTGAGAAGTGTTTCAGGCGGCGGTTTGGTTTGCGTTGGGAGAGGGAAGATCAGGCAGATGAGCGGGAGAAAAGAATGTCGGGGAGAAAAGCGGCGGGAGGAGAGGGCTTGCCGGATAAAACAAAACCTCCGTCAGTTCAAGATACTGCGGAGGTTGAGTTGGCGTCCCCAGCGGGGTTCGAACCCGCGTTAGCAACGTGAGAGGCTGCGGTCCTGGACCACTAGACGATAGGGACGTTGTTTCGTAGGGAATGAACTATACGCCGTTTTTCCAGAAGTTGCAGATCGGAATTTGCGTTAAGTCAATGTTTTGCGTAATAAGGATGAAAATAAAGCTCAGTCCGCATGCTTGCGGACTGAGCTTCAACTGATCAGCCTTTTGCCTCTGTCGGCAATCAGAGCGCGCGGGCGATGCGGGCGAGAACTTCTTCCTTGCCGATGAGGCAGAGCGTCTTGTCGATCTGCGGCGTGCGATCGGCGGCGCAGACACAGACGCGGAGCGGGTTGGCGAGCACCTTCATCGCAATACCCTGCTCCTCCATCACGGCCTGAATGCAGCCGTAGACGGCCTCAGGCGTAACGTCGGAGATGGCCTCGAGCTTTTCACCGAAGAGCTTGAGGGCTTCGCGACCGCCGTCGGCGAGGACCTTGGCGGCTTCCTCTTCGTTGACCTTGGGTTCAACGTAGAAGAAGAGGGCGGCGTCGGCCAGCTTTTCGAGAGTGGCGGAGCGGGACTTCAGCAGTTCGCAGACGGCCGCGAGATCGGGACCGCCTTCAACCTTGCCGCCGCGGGCCTCGATGCGGGCCTTCGTGAGATCGGCCAGACGATTCGCGTCGGCTTCCTTCATGTACTGCTGGTTGAGCCAGTCGAACTTCTTCCAGTCGATGCGGGCGGCGGCACGGGAGCAGTCGGAGAGCTCGAACACTTCGGCGAGCTCCTCGCGGGTGAACTTCTCCATGTTGCCGTGGCCCCAGCCCAGGCGGGCGAGATAGTTGAAGACGGCTTCGGGGAGGTAGCCCTGACGTTCGTATTCGAGCACGGAGACGGTGCCGTGGCGCTTCGAGAGCTTCTGACCGTCCTGACCGTTGATGAGCGGCAGGTGGGCGAAGACGGGCACTTCAGCTCCGAGCGCGCGGTAGATGTTGATCTGGCGCGGGGTGTTGTTGATGTGGTCAGCGCCGCGGATCACGTGGCTCACTTCCATGTCCCAGTCGTCGACGACGACGGCGAAGTTGTACGTGGGAATGCCGTTGCGCATGATGATCAGGTCGTCAAGTTCGCTGTTGGAGACTGTGATCGTGCCGTAGACGGCGTCGTTCCAGGTGACGGCGCCTTCATCGGGATTACGGAAGCGGATGACCGGCTTCACACCTTCGGGGATGGGCTTGCCCTGACAGTTCTCAGGACGCCAGCGACCGTCATAGCGGGGCTTGAGGCCCTTGGCCTTCTGTTCTTCGCGCATGGCGTCGAGCTCTTCGGGCGTGGCGTAGCAGTAGTAAGCGCGGCCGTCGGCAAGCATCTGGTCGACGACTTCGCGGTAGCGCTCGAGGCGGTCCATCTGATAGACGGGACCCTCGTCGTAGTCGAGGTTGAGCCACTTCATGCCGTCGAGAATGACCTGAACGGCCTCCTTCGTGGAGCGGACCTGATCGGTGTCCTCGATGCGAAGCAGGAACTTGCCGCCGAAGTGGCGGGCGACGGCCCAGCAGTAGATGGCCGTGCGGGCGGTGCCGAGATGCATCATGCCCGTGGGGCTCGGTGCAATGCGGGTGCGAATCGTCTTCATCACTAAAACTCGTTGTTTGAAAAGGGTCCCGCCTGAGCGCTGCGGCTTCGGGCGCGGAGGAGCGGACGCGCGCGGGGTTGGACGCGCGGCTTGAAAGCTGAACAAAGTCAATATTTTACCCCGTTTGCTGATACTGACGTTAAGCGGAAGTCAAATCAGGAAGTGCGGGGAAAGAAAGGGGCCCGACGCGTGTGAGCGTCAGGCCCCGCCTGATGGATCAGGGATGCGGTCAGGCAGTCCAGGTGAGCCAGGTCCAGGCCGAGAAGACGACGAGAACGATGGCTTCCGCAAGGATGACGGGCACCAGCGTCTTGAAGAAGTCCGACTTGAAGTAGTCGATCGTGATCGTGAGGCAGACGTGGGTGGGCGTGATCATCTGGCCTGCGACACCGAAGACCATGGCGACGCCGGCCAGATCAAGAGAGCCGGGCATGAGGCCCGCCACGATCGGCATCACGATGGCAACGTGGCCCTGGCTCATGCCGGTGAGGATGCCGATGACGAAGCTCGTGAGTGCGATGATGACGGGCACGGGAAGCGCCGAGCCTTCGAAGCAGGTGATGATCTGGTGCAGGATGCCCGTGGCCTCAAGAAGCTGGATGAAGAAGAGGATGCAGCCGACGTTGAGGAGAAGACGCCAGTCGGCGGCGCCGACGAACACGTCCTTGACGCTCACGCCGCGCTTCATCATCAGAAGTACGGGGATGAGCAGCACGACCACGGCGCCCATGGCGAGGGCGGCGGAGAGATTGAAGGCCATCATGAGAACGACGCTCAGAAGCACGGGCGCGATGGCGAGCACGACGTTGATGAGGTCTGTCCTGCGCTGCTCGGACGACAGTTCGGCCTTGCGGCGCTTTTCCTCAAACTTGAGCGGACGGACCATGACGAACCAGCCTGTGGCGAAGGCGACGACGGACATCCAGAAAAGATGGATGACGAGATCGGCGACGCTCACGTGAGCGATGGCGCAGCCGAGGATCATGCCGGGAATGATGGGGCTGGCGAACTCGCAGATGTGGCGGAACCAGAAGTTGATGGCGGCCTTGCTTTCGTCTCGATGATCGGAGCGGAAAAGCGTGCGCCGCCGACAGAGGGCAGAAGACCAAGGAAGGCGGGCATGCTGGAGATGACGACTTTCGTCGAGGAGAAGAAGCGGTTGAGCGCGTCGACCATGCCCTTGAGCGTGCCGGATCTGCGGAGCTGGATTTCAAGGCACATCACGAAGTAGAGCGCAAAGAGGAGGTCGTAGGTGCGGTTCATCGTTAGCATGTCGTGACCGGCTTCGGTGAGGGCGCGCAGAGTGGGGTCTTCAAAGAGCCAGAGAAGGGCGCCGCCGGCCAGAATGGCCGGTCCGATCGGACACTTGAAGCGAAGCAGGACGACGATGAGGATGATTGCCGCCGCAATGAGGAGGAAAACGTTCATTGTTGTTGCCTTGGTGATGGGCGGTCCCTCCTGAATTCGGGGACCGCGAATGTGCATCCCGAAATTTTCCGCCTATTCTCCGAATTTGGCAAAAAATACTTTCCGAACTCGCCATGGCCGGAGCGTGACGTGCTCGGAGCGCAACAGATTGAGGAGGTTTCGTGCAGAAAGGCGTCGTTCTTGGGGAAAAATGATCGCCCTGTGAACTGAAAAAAAGTTCGCGCCTAAGTAGAATGCACCCTTTGGCCTGCAACGGCACGGTGCCATGCGGGTCCTGCAATGATTCAACGGCTCTTTCGGACAATGACCCTGAAAACCGTGGAATCTACACTCAGTCAGATTCGTCGAAGAAGAGCTCGAGGAACATCTGGTCTCTGGCCGTCGTCTCCGTAGACCAACGGTACTGAGCCACCCTGTTCCTCACCTCGACTCTTTCCACGCAGTCGAACCAATCGAGCAACTGCTTGAGCGTCATCGATCGAATCCAGGCGGTCAGTTTTTCGTACTGCTTCCGCACAGTCTTCCCGAGCGACTCATCGTTGGCTCGCCGCTCGGCTTCCTGAGCCGTGCGCTCCATCATGCTCTGCAGCACGAAACGGTAGCCGAGTGCGACGTGTCGGCAGATTTCTTTCCCGCGTACGCTGGTCATCGTCCAGACTCGGGGCTTTCGCCCGTCAAGGTCGGACTTGACGACGCGATACGAGGTTTCAATGTCGTTGCGGCGACGGTAGCGACGAAGCGCGTCCCACGGGCTCGCATGAAGATTTGAAAGGATGACGAAAATCCCAAAGTCCTTCTGTGCGGCCAGAATGGCCTCTTCGTTGGGGATGACCTTGATGCCTCCGCCTCGAACACGCTTCCACGAGAAGTACCGGTGCGCGAACTCAAGCTCGGCATCGTCCATTTCATTTTCCTTGCCGGCTGCAAGACTCATTTCGTAGCTTTTGAGCTTCGTGTGGAAGGCTGAAGCTTCCATGACAGCTCGGGCATTGTTGCGGAAATAGTGAAAGTACAGTCGGAAGGATTTCGACTCCGTATCCCCGGCGGCTACGCCATTGCGCGTGCGCTGCCGCTTCCATTCAAACGGCGTCATTTCAGACACCGATACGGCACTGATCTTCTCGTCGAACGGGCACTGAGAAGCGTACCGCGAGAAGTGGTCTCTCAGTTTGGTCCCATCATCGGCGGCGCTGTCCAAGTGCTTGTAGATCCAGGCGTGCTTGAGCGTGGCGAGGATCGTGAACTTGAAATTCTTGCGCAGGAAGCGCAGCACGTTCTCCTTGCTGAAGAACCCGTTGTCGAGGCAGAACTCCGGATTCTTCAAGCCGTATGCCTTGGCCCGAGGCACGGCATTGACGAGAGAAATCACGTCGGGGATGTTGCCGGGCTGAAGCTCGAAAGAAACGGGCAGACCGGAATCTAGCGAGTAGAAAGTGATGATCTTGTAGATGTCCAAGCCGTCGCCGTCTTTGTTGAAGCCTTGCCGCGCGTACGGTTTCAGGCCGTTGCCGTAGACGGAATGCGAGGTTGAATCGAATGCGATGGCCGGCTGTTCGTCGTTGCCTGCTGTGCGGGCCAGTTCCCGGAAGAGAGACTGCGAACCGGATTCATCCAGACCGAGCTCGTGGAAGAGGTCGTAGCAAATGTCCTCGGACAGGCCGGCTTCGTAGGGGAGATCATGTTCGCATTGCCAGGCCTCCACGTTGTGAACAGTTTCACCCGTAGCGACCAAGTACTGAGAGACGGAGAGCAGCTTCTCGGAGGTTCCACCGTTGGGATACGCCCTGCGGACCGAACTTTCGAGTCCGGCCACTGCCCCGGCATGACGAATCAAGTCCAGAGCCCCTACACGGGTTCGTTTGGCAGAGAGCTCGGCAGTCTGAGCCGCTTCGGCTGGCTTCTTCTTGGGGCGGCAACGGGTTGTCACCGTTTCGCCTTCCAGGATTTTTTCACCCGTCCGACGGCTCGACAGAAGGACGTTGTAGCCCTTTGCCGGATCGTATTGATAGCGACGTTCCTCGATGTATTTGACGCCGGTCTTTTTGTTCGCTACTGCCACACGGCGAACTTTGACCGGGAACTCCTTCCGAGCTGCCATTTGATCTCCTTTAATGAGTGTGTATGATTATATCATATACACTCATCACGGTGCAAGCAAAAAGCCCCGATTAAACAGGGCTTTTAAGAGAAGTGTCTACTTCGTTTCTGGGCTTTGAGTGATCTTTTGACGACTTGCAGGAATGACAGAATCCTTTAACTGGCTCGGGCGGTGCGCCCGGGCAGCGGCTTTCGGCATCGCCGCACTCCTTCTGCTGACGATTGCGAGAATCGTCTTCTTCTTCGCCTATAAAAACGACGATCTCGGCTTTCTGAGCGACTTTGCACCTGCAATGGTGATGGGGCTTCGCGTTGATGCCAAGTGGCTGGCAATCCTGCTACTGCCCGCCTGGATCTGCGTTCTCCTTTCCTACTGGAAGGCCTTCTTCTGGAAGCTGGCGCGCATTCTTGCCTTCGTGGGCATGTTTGTGACGGCGCTTCTGACGGTCATCAACTTCGGCTTTTACGGCTTCTACGCAACGCCCATCAGCCCTATCATCTTCGGCTTCCTTCAGGACGACACGAAGGCGATCGTCATCACGATCATGAAGGACTGGCCCGTGTTCACCTACCTGCTTTGTCTGGCGGGTTTCACGGCTCTGCCCTTTGCGTGCACCATGCTTCTCGGTCGCAGCCGTGAGCGCAGGGTCGGCAGGGCCGCCTACGGCGTCCTTTCGATTCTTTCGATTGTCGTGATGGCGCTTGTCATTCGCGGTAGCTTGGGCACCTTCCCGCTTCGAATCCAGAGCTATTCCGTTACGAAGAACGCCTTCATCAACGCCACTGTTCCCAACGGCATGGCTGCCTTCCATGAGGCCCGAAAGGGCATGCAGGTGCTTGAACTCAAGGGCGGCGCCATTGCCGCCCTCCAGCAGATGGGCTTTGGCAAGGCATCAGATGCTGAGGCTCTCATTGCCGAGGTTCGCCCTGTACTGCCTCAGAGCAAGCCGCTCAAGTCGCAGCCTCATGTTGTTCTGGCCGTCATGGAGTCCATGGGGCGTGACGTGTTCGAGTCGCACAAGCCCGGTGTCAACGACACGCTGGGTGCTCTGGCAGGCGAACTCGATTCGGCGCTTGTCTTCAAGCAGTCGCTGTGTGTGGGACAGGCAACCTTCCCGACGCTCGAGGGCCTGCTTTTCGACTCTCCCCTGAATCCGATCACGCAGAGCCGCTACGGCCGGCACGTCTTCGATTTCTCCCGCATGCTTGAGTACAAGAAGGCGGGCTACAGGACGATCTTCTTGACGGCGGGTCCCGAGGCCTGGCGCCAGATCGAAACCAATTTTCCGCAACAGGGCTTCGACGAGATTGTCGGTGCGGGCAAGCTGTCGTCCCGCTATCCCGGCGTCGAGAACGGCACGTGGGGTGTCGGTGACGCCTGGATGTTCAAGCGTGCGGAGGAGATTCTGAAGGAGGCGGACCAGAAGGGGGAGAAGCTCTTTATCGTGATGCTCTCCACCGCCAATCATCCGCCGCACAGGGTGCTCGACGGCGTCAAGGTCAATCCCGTTTCCTACAAGGAGTTGCCGCCCTTCATCACGGACAACAGGTACGACATCCTGACGGGTTCTCTTGAAACCTATCAGTACGCGGCCAATGCTCTGGGCGGATTCGTGCATGACATGAGACGCGGCGCGCTCAAGCGCGAGCTTCTGATCGTGGCGACCGGCGACCACAATCTTCGCATGTCGTACGCAGGCGGCTACGCCCATCATTTGCATGGCGTTCCGATTCTGATCTGGGCGCCAGAGAGCCTTGAGGCTGACGCCGGGAAGGTCGACGTCACGCGTTGGGCGGGGCATCGCGACATCTTCCCGACGATTGCAGGCGTCGTGTTGGGCAGGACGCCCGAAATTCACGAAGGCCGCAACCTGTTTGCCAACGAATCGATGGACCTCATCGTTTCCTATACGGGCATCGCAGCGGGCAGCTGGGGTGCCGCCGAGATCAGGGACAACGGAAGCGTGACCTGCTATCGCTGGGAGAATGACCGCATGGTGCCTGAGGATGCCTGCACGGGGCTTTCCAAAAAGATGGCCGATGCGGCCAGAGCCCAGAGGGCGCTCGCCGACTACAAGGTCAGGAAGGGGCTTCTCAACGAGAAGTAAACACCCGGATTGAAATGACAG
>OHRG01001274.1_pt1 | contig 12753 bp, 7 predicted proteins | sample 1578351 | NCBI WGS metagenome assembly OHRG01 (sample SAMEA3879599, study PRJEB24766) | human gut metagenome | biome: human-associated habitat; feature: feces | place: USA | collected 1985/1987
AAACTGTGCCTCCGGAGAAATAACGGAGAAAAGAGAATCGACCAATAACGTATCTCCCGGAACTCCGAGGCAACGGCTGATATAGATTTCCCGGCGGTCGATGATAGGTTCCCGGATTCCAGCCGGATTATTGAACACTACAATATCTTGTTGCCGTACAGGACTTTCGCACCAACGATGATAAGAAAAGAGCGACATGAAAGGAACTCGCAATCCGTAACTCCATTTGTTCACTAAGATACGTTCACCCTGGAAAATGGAGTTTTCCATACCGGTGGAAGGGATAAGGCAGGACGTAAAAGCAAATCCCCGGAGCAGAAGCACAATGACTATTGCTCCGGCAAATACTAGTATCCATTTGAATTTACGAATGTTCACTTAATAGCTTCCTTTTTTAATCCACCCACTTAAAGAGGCGGTTCCAACGGATTTTTCCGTCAAACCAGCCACGGTCTTTATCGAGCGACAGCCATACAACGATCGGTTTGCCCACAACGTGGTCTTCGGGTACAAAGCCCCAATAACGGGAGTCGGCAGAATTATGACGATTGTCACCCATCATCCAGTAGTAATCCATTTTGAAGGTATATTCATTGGTCTTTTCACCGTTGATATAGATACCGTCCGACTTCACTTCCAGCTTGTTGCCTTCGTATGCCACGATGCAACGTTCGTAGATAGGCAGGTTGTCCGGAGTCAACGTAATGGTAGCTCCCTTGGCCGGAATCCAGATTGGGCCGTAGTTGTTGCGGTCCCACTTGGTGTAAAGATTCAGCGGATACATTTGTCCGGCATAGGCTTCCGGTTCCATGATTATTTTGCTGATTAGCTTCTTGTTGCCCAGAAGAGTGTCATACATCTTTTTAGTCAGCGGGAGATGATATACAGGATTCAGTTTTCCTTGCGCATTCCGGCTGTCGAGTCCCATTTCCAATAGTCCGATTTCATAACCGGAGTCTTCCATTAGTGTTCTGTCGGCATTGCTGATTCCCAGTTCGCGGAACATTTCTTCCGGGATATATGGACCGGTTGTTTGCACGAAATAGTTGAATTGCAGATTCTCCGGATTCTGGATTGCCTTACCGTCAATCATGACTTGTCCGTCTACGATCTGGAGCGTGTCACCTGGCAGTCCTACACAGCGTTTTACATAATTCTCGCGGCGGTCTACCGGACGCCAGAGCACTTCTCCGTAGGTTCGCGGGTTATTTAGGATCTGTTTGCGTCCTGCGGCGTAATATAAGTCATACACGGCACGCTGTTGTTCGCGTGTCAGGCTATCCATATCTATCTGTTTGGAATATATGCGTTGGCCTTCGCCGTATGCCAATGTATAAAAGTCTGTCGTCTGTTGGTAATTGACGGCTACCGTATCTCCTGCAGGGAAGTTGAACACTACGATGTCATTCAATTTCACATTGCCGAATCCCGGCACTCTTTTATATTTCCATTGTGGCCATTCGATATATGATTTAGTACCTACAATTGGTAATGTATGTTGCGCCAGCGGCATAGAAAGCGGTGTGTTCGGCACGCGGGGACCGTAACTCATTTTGCTGACATATAGAAAGTCGCCTACCAGCAATGATTTCTCTAGAGAAGAAGAAGGAATCTGGTAGTTTTGGAAGATATAGATATTGACAAAGTAAACGGCTACCAATGCAAAGATAATAGCATCTACCCAGCTCATGACACTCCGAACTGCCGGATTCTTTGACCTTTTCCAGAACGACCAGGGTATTTTCTTTGTGATATAGATATCGAAAATGAAAGGTATGACGATTAATCCCCACCAGCTTCGCACCCAGATGAGGAAAACAAGATAGAGAAGAATAGCAATAGCACATTTAATCCATTGTGCACGTGTGGCTTGTCTCATAGTGGTATATTTATATTAGAACCTTTATTCGTTTAAGAACGGAAATAAGTTTTTCATTCCCAGGAAACCTTCGTGATGCGCGGTGTATTCGGCGGCCAATATAGCTCCGAGTACGAAACCGCCCCGGTTCTTGGCATCGTGAGTGATTGAAATGCTGTCAATATCAGACTCATAACGAACAGTATGAATACCGAAAACTTCACCTTCGCGGATAGAACTGATCGGAAGTTCGTCCGGAGCGCAGTCAGTTGTTCCGCTGATTGTTCCGTCCGGTGCCGTAAATGTCCCTTCCACCCATTTATCCTTACGGTCTATATTCTCTAGAATACCTTCTGCCAGCGTAATGGCAGTTCCGCTGGGAGCGTCGAGTTTGTGGATATGGTGTGTTTCGCTCATGGTGACGTCATACGCGGGGAATTGATTCATTATCTTGGCCAGATACTTGTTTACAGCAGAGAAAATGGCTACTCCCAAGCTGAAGTTGGACGACCAGAACAGCGTTTTTCCGCCTTCCGTACAGAGCTTCTTGATTTCTTCGCCATGTTCGGACATCCATCCGGTACTGCCTGATACGAGTTTGACTCCGGCTTTAAAGGCTTTCATATAGTTGCTGTAAGCCACTGTCGGATTTGTAAATTCTATGGCAACATCAGCCGATTTGAATGCTTCCGACTCGAAGTCTTCCTGGTTATTGATATCAATAATGCAGACAATTTCGTGTCCGCGACTCAGGGCAACCTTTTCTAACTCTTTGCCCATTTTTCCGTAACCGATCAATGCTATTTTCATTGTTTTCTGACTTATATTCAAAATAATAGTCGCAAAGATAAGATTTTTATTACATTTGCAGTGTACATTAACGTCTTGTTAACATGGAACACCTTCTCCACTACGTGTGGAAACATAAATTATTCTCCCTTGAAATCCTGCAAACCACCAAAGGCTTACCGGTAGAGGTTATTGATCCCGGTCTCCGGAATCCGAATTCCGGTCCTGATTTCTTCAATGCCAAATTAAAGATAAACAATACTTTATGGGTAGGAAACGTGGAAATCCATACCCGTTCTTCGGATTGGTTCCGTCACGGGCACGATGGTGATAAAGTCTATGACTCGGTGATCCTGCATATAGTGGGTGAAGCGGACGGAGAAGTGACCCGTACCAACGGGGAAGTCATTCCGCAAATGATAGTGAGCTGTCCCGAACGGATAAAAATGCATTATTATGAACTTTGCGTGTCCGACTGTTATCCGGCTTGTTATCCGATCCTCCGTTCTTTACCGAAGCTTACGGTTCATTCGTGGTTGTCTGCCTTGCAAACGGAACGGCTGGAACAAAAGGCGAAACTGATAGGAGCACGTCTCGAACATTGTAACAATAACTGGGAAGATGTTTTCTTCATCACTCTTGCCCGTAATTATGGTTTTGGCTTGAACGGTGATGCTTTTGAGGCATGGGCGGAGCTGCTTCCGTTTCGTGCGTTGGACAAGCACCGGAACGATCTGTTTCAGATAGAAGCTCTTTTCTATGGTATGGCGGGACTGTTTGAAGATACATTTCTGAAAGAAGAACAAAAGGATGAATACTGCCTGCGTCTTAGCAAAGAATTTCATTATTTGCAACGGAAGTTTGAGATATTTCGGGTAATGGACGCTACTCTCTGGCGTTTTCTCCGGCTTCGCCCGGATAATTTTCCTCATATCCGGCTGGCACAACTGGCTTATCTTTATCAGAAAGGGGACAAGTTGTTTTCCCGTTTATTGGAGGCGAAGACATTGGCGGAAGTGAGAATTTTGCTCTCCACCCGTACTTCTGTTTATTGGGAGAATCATTATATATTCGGTCGTACTTCTCCACAAAGGGAAAAATTGTTAGGAGAACAGTCGAAAGACCTGATTATCATCAATACCGTTGTCCCTTTCTTGTATACATATGGTTTGCACAAGGCCGATGAAGGAATGTGCGAACGTGCCGGACGCTTTCTGGAAAAACTGAAAGCGGAGAATAACCATATTATTCGCTCCTGGAGCGACGCCGGACTACCGGTAGCTTCTGCTGCGGATAGTCAGGCGCTGATACAGTTGCAAAAAGAATATTGTGATAAACGTAAATGTTTGTATTGTCGTTTCGGATATGAATATTTGCGGAAGAAGTAAGTACCTCTTACTTCTCCAGTTCCTTATAGACTGCATTTAGAAGTTGGTTTTCCATTGTAGGTCTGGGAGCTTTGCGGTTTACAATGTTTCCTTCCTTATCTATTAACATATAGGTAGGGAAGGAATGGACTCCAAGATATTTTTCAATGGCAGACTGTTGCTTGTCGGGCAAATTGTAATGGACTGAACTTTTGCTTGTCAGACTGTACTCTTTGATAATGTTTTTCCATGACTTGTCTGTCGAATGATTGCAAAGGTAAAGGAACACGACTTCTTTTCCTGCAAATAGATTCTTAATGTTTCCCGCATATTGCATCATATCCTTGCACGGACCGCACCAAGTCCCCCAAATATCCAGATAAATCACTTTCCCTTTGTATGGCTCAATGATTTTGCGGAATAACTGTTCGCCGTCCGTTATTCCTTCCAGAGGGGCATTCGGCATCAGGCTTTCCGGATGTTCGATGGTTTTATGTGATACTTTATCATATTTCTGTTGCTGGACCAGAACATAAGATTGCAAAGAAGGATTCGTAACTTCCTTTTTAAATTTACTGATAAGGCTGTCGGGCAATTCCTTATGGGTATATTGAAGCATTTCATAATAGTACTTTGTTTTTAGAATCTCTCTCAGGTCCTTATCCATTTGAAGGGAGTCGATAATTGCCATGCTGTTGTTGATTGCATTAACGTACATCTGTCCTGTCATATATTCATTGAGAAGACCGTCTCTGGCAATGAGTTGCTCTATTATTTCTATCTGGGGTTTGATGACAGTTTCCTGTTCCTTGGTGTAAGCCTTAATGGTTGCTGAATCGGCTTTGGCAATCTGCAACTTTTCAATTTCTTCTTGATATTTGCTGAAACTGCGTAGTGCGTTCTTTTCTTCTTCGGATAGCCGGACTTTACCTTCGGCTTCAAAGGCAAAGTAAAGTCTCTCCATATTTTGAGGTGTTAAGGTTAGGCTGTTGGATGATGGAGTTGTGTCGTCGATATAACCAATGTAATCTCTCATGAATGAATTATACCCTCTGAGAAGAGTATAAGGATGTACTGGATGTGGGTAAAAAGCAGAATCTATATAGTTCATGAATTCGTCTTCCAAATGTTCCTGTTTGTTACGGTCTACTGAGAAACGTCGTTGCATCAGGGTAGATGCCGCATCGTATCGTAGTTCCTGTTCGGTGTAGTAGCGGTATTTGTCAGAAAGTAACGGATGTTCTTGGAGTGTTTTCTTCCGGAACTCCAGTTGACGATGAAGCCTTTCCTGTGTCTTGTGCAGACACTCCAGATTACTTCTTTTTTGTTCTTCATTATAATCGAGTGATTCCCTCAGTCCTTCATGGGAGAGAAGTTCGTTGAGTACACGTGCTTTCTTTCCCATGAATAACTTTTGTTGTTGGGCATAATCTACGTATAAGAAATAAGTTTCTCCGGGTTCTATCGCCGACCAGATGGTCGTACGTCCCCAGTCGATAAAGACATTATGACTGTTCAGTACGGGAAATCGCAGGGTAAACCGTCCTTGCGAGTCGATGTCAGTCTGGTATTTTTCTTCTTTGCCTGTAATCATGTCAGGTATGCTAACGTCGAAAGGGCGTGAAGAAGGAGGATTGCGCAGGTATCCGGTGAGGGTGACGCTGTCTGTCCGGTACCCGTTGTCGATGAACGGTGTAGTATCGGTTAACGGGTAGTCCGGTAGATGTTTGCCGTTACAGAGGATATATTTTTGTGGATTATCTTTTCCGAATGCAATGTTGCAAGAAGCTCTGTTCTTATGTTTCAGAGATAGAGTCAGGCGGGTTGTATTGTTTTTTAGTTTGACGACGGTTTCATCCTTTTTAATTTGTATGGATTCGTAGTCCCAGAACCGGCATTGGTATACGGCGAAGTTTTCAAAGAAACCAATAGTCCATTCGCCGGTTGCCTGATTCACCCAACATCCGGTGATGGTATATACTTCAGGGCGGGAAGTTGCGATGGGAAATACTGTCTCATTCTGTAATTCGGCTGCAACCTTCATTGAGTTGGGAAAAGGAAAGCTAAGGTAAAGCAGTTTGTACCGTTCTCCGTTTTTGGCGAGCAGACGATACTCTTTATTAAGGAAATGTCCGGCAGATACGATATCCCATGTTTTTCCGTCATATATAAATTTACCATCGCGTGTAAATTCGTATATAACATTGCCGGACAATCCTTCCACCCATTTCTTGTAAATGATGTCAGGCAGTGTAGTGGGAGTAAGCATTTCCGTGTGGTCGGGAATTTGCTTGCGGACACAGTGTTTAGGTTCTTTCCAGCCTTGATAGAAGATGATAGCACTATCTTCGCTGATAGGGGTGAAACGGAAATCCATTTTATTTCCATTTTGGTTCCGCAGGTGGAAGAGATAGCTTCCATCGGTTTTCTTTTCCATTTGTTCGACCTGGAAAACGGTATAGAGAGCTTCTACAAAATTCTCTCCAATGAGAGGTCCGTTCCAGTCGGATACGTTCTCTGTTTTGTATTGCCAATAACCCCGCAAAGATTCGGGTATTGTCTGGTAACTGTCGGATTGGGCGAATGTGATAACTCGTGTACAGCATAGTAATAAAAAGACGAAAAGACGGAATGGATGAATGTGTGTCATAAGTATGTCTGATTTAAAGTGATACTAGTTACAGTAAATACCCCCTAAAGATAGTCATCCCCACATCTAATATATGTAATTTATAGTTGTTTAACGGTAATTTTTCTATTTCGCGGCTCTCGTGTATGAAGATGTTGAACTTGTGATTATCTTTGTGCCTTGAATGATAGCATTTGTATTATGGGAATGAATCACTAATATTATATATTTATGAACGTGAAAAGGTTTGTATGTTGTCTGTTAGCCAGTGTGTTGCTGTTGGGAGTGTCTTTGATTTCTTGCGGTAATAGTTCCAGGGCTAAAGCGAAGAATGAGATAGCACAGTCCGGCGAGGATTTTAAATCATTCCTTGATAAGTTTACGTCCAGTGCAGCATTCCAATATACCCGTATCAAGTTTCCATTAAAGACACCGATTACTTTATTGGCCGATGACGGAGAAACTGAGAAAACGTTTCCGTTCACCAAAGAAAAATGGCCGTTGCTGGATAGTGAAACGATGAAGGAGGAACGCATTGAGCAGGAAGAAGGTGGTATTTATGTTTCTAAGTTCACTCTCAATGAGCCGGTTCATAAAGTGTTCGAAGCAGGTTATGAGGAATCAGAAATCGACTTGCGTGTCGAATTTGAACAGGCTGCCGATGGGAAATGGTATGTAGTGGACTGTTATACAGGCTGGTATGGATATGACTTGCCGATTGGGGAGTTAAAACAGACTATTCAGAATTGAAAGAAGAAAATACCACATTCAAAGAAATACATCCTTGAAAAAGCTTACTACTCTCTTAAGGTTCTCCTACATAGTATCCTAGTTCTGACTCTTTTCCATCTACCATTTCTCTGACGATACATTATTTGAGATATTTTGTACAATTTGAACCCCTCTTTTTGAAAAAAGAGGGGTTTCTTTGTATCCGAAAAGAATGTCTTTAAACTAATGCCATTGATGATGAAACGATTCTCTACAAGCTGCTGTCTGATTACTTTTTTTCTTTTGAATAGTGTCATGCTGTATGCACAACATGAAAACACCTCTGTGCAACAGTGGAAGATTGAAGATGAATCCCGTGCCTTGCAGATGATAGAGCGTGCGGATACAGTAGAACTAATCGTGCCCGGTGGGCTAACGATGTGGTATCAGCAACGCCTGACGGGTGATTATGAGATAAACTATCGCATTTGTATGGTGATGAAAGGCGGGAAATATGACCGCCTGAGTGATTTAAACTGCTTTTGGGCTGCCAATGATCCTAAAAACCCTGATAATCTTTTTGCCCGTAGCGAGTGGCGTAATGGTGTCTTTAAAAACTATAATACATTAGATCTTTTTTACGTTGGATACGGGGGAAATGATAATTCCACCACCCGTTTCCGCCGGTATAACGGCAAGTACTACGGAGTAGCGGATGATAAAGTGAAACCATTACTTCGAGAATATACGGATACCCCGCATTTACTTGTTCCGAATCAATGGTATCAGATTAGTATTCGTGTACAAAAAGGAGTGACCACTTATTCCGTTAACGGTGAAGAACTGTTCCGTTATTCTATTACCGGCAGTGAGGGAGACGGGCATTTTGGTTTGCGCCTTTTACAGAATCATGTGCTGTTTACAGATTTCAAGGTGAGGATATTTTAAAACCGAATTAATAGAAATAAATCTAACTAAGACCATAAATCCATGATGAAACAAGCTTTTACGAAATTAGGAGTATTCACTCTGCTATCTCTCTTATGTCCGGCATTTCTTTATGCGCAAGTTGTGACGGACGAGCGGATGTTCTCTTTTGAAGATCCGCAAGTACCGGAATGTATTTCCGCCACCCGGTCTCAATTATCTATCTCCGATACACATTATAAAGACGGAAAACATTCGATGGAATGGGCGTTTAATCCCGGTGCCGTATTGGAGCTTAAGAAAGATCTGAAGTTTGAAAAGAAAGACCCTACGGGCAAGGACTTGTATCTTTCGGCATTTATCGTGTGGATATACAATGAAGAACCGCAGAAAGCAACCATTGAATTTGAATTTTTGAAAGACGGAAAGAAATGCACCTCCTTCCCTTTCGGAATCAACTTTAAAGGTTGGCGTGCCGCATGGGTTTGTTATGAGCGTGATATGCAAGGCACACCGGAAGAAGGTATGAATGAACTCCGTATTGTCGCCCCAAATGCAAAAGGACGCCTTTTCATCGATCATTTGATTACTGCAACGAAGGTTGATGCACGTCAGCAGACAGCCGATTTGCAAGTACCTTTTGTTAATCCCGAAACAAAAAATCACTGGCTGGTTATTTATAAGCACTCTCTTCTGAAGCCGGATATCGAATTGACTCCTGTCAGCGACAAGCAAAAAGAAGAAATGCAACTGTTGGAGAAACGTTTCCGCGACATGAATTATACAAAAGGCAAGCTCTCGGACAAGGAAGTGGAGACTATCCGCAAGAAATATGATTTCTACCAGATTACTTACAAGAACGGGCAGGTATCGGGCGTACCTATTTATATGGTACGTGCTGCCGAGGCCTATGAACGGATTATTCCGAATTGGAATAAAGATATGCTGACTAAACTCGGCATAGAAATGCGTGCTTACTTTGATTTGATGCGGCGGATTGCCGTAGCCTATAATAATAGTGCTGCAAAGTCGGAAATCCGGGAAGAAATGAAGCAGAAGTTTCTGGCGATGTATGACCATATAACCGACCAGGGAGTGGCTTATGGTAGCTGTTGGGGGAATATTCACCATTACGGATATAGTGTTCGCGGGTTATACCTGGCTTATTTCCTGATGAAAGACGTACTTCGGGAAGCCGGAAAGTTGCCGGAAGCCGAACAGACATTGCGTTGGTATGCGATAACCAACGAGGTGTATCCCAAACCTGAGGGCAACGGAATTGATATGGATTCCTTTAACACGCAAACTACCGGTCGCATTGCAAGTATCCTGATGATGGAAGATACCCCGGAGAAGCTGCAATACCTGAAATCCTTCTCCCGTTGGATTGATTACGGTTGCCGTCCGGCTCCCGGATTGTTTGGGTCGTTCAAGAGCGATGGCGGCGTTTTTCATCACCGCAATCACTACCCGGCTTATGCTGTCGGCGGTTTGGACGGAGCAACAAATATGATCTACCTCTTTAATCATACAGAGTTTGCCGTATCCGAGTTGGCGCACGAAACAGTGAAAAATGCATTACTTGCCATGCGTTTCTATTGTAATAAGTTGAACTTCCCGTTGTCGATGTCCGGCCGTCATCCCGATGGAAAGGGGAAATTAGTCCCGATGCATTATGCAGTGATGGCTATGGCGGGAACTCCGGACGGAAAATCGGAGTTTGACAAGGAAATGGCGTCCGCTTACCTGCGTCTTGTTTCAGACACTTCCGTTGATGGGCAGGAACCGGAATATATGCCGAAAGTATCGAATGCACAGGAGCGGAAGATGGCAAAACGGCTTGTGGAGAAAGGATTCCGTGCCGAACCTGACCCACAGGGAAATCTGTCATTGGGCTATGGCTGTGCATCCGTTCAGCGTCGTGGCAACTGGTCGGCGGTGGCCCGCGGTCACTCCCGCTATCTTTGGGCGGCGGAACATTATTTGGGACATAACCTTTATGGCCGTTATCTGGCGCATGGCAGTTTACAGATTCTGACGGCTGCTCCGGGGCAAATGGTGACTCCCGCAACAAGCGGCTGGCAACAGGAAGGCTTCGATTGGAACCGTATCCCGGGTGTAACTTCCATACATCTTCCGTTGGAACAGTTGAAAGCTAAAGTCATGAATGTAGATACATTCTCCGGCATGGAAGAAATGCTTTACTCCGATGAAGCATTTGCCGGCGGATTGTCACAAAAGAGAGAAAACGGCAATTTTGGAATGAAACTGCATGAGCATGATAAGTATAACGGTTCTCACCGGGCGCGAAAATCCTTTCATTTCATCGATGGAATGATTGTTTGCCTGGGCTCCGATATTGAAAATACCAATGCCGCTTACCCGACGGAAACAACGATTTTCCAGTTGGCGGTAACGGATAAGGCGGGACATGATTATTGGAACGACTACCGTGGCGAAGGTAAGATATGGATCGATCATTTGAATACCGGTTATTATGTACCCGTTTCCGCCAGATTTGAGAAGAACTTCCCGCAGTATTCCCGTTTGCAGGATACGGGCAAAGAAACGAAAGGGGACTGGGTCTCGTTGGTAGTCGATCATGGCAAAGCCCCCAAGAACGGCAGCTATGAATACGCTGTGTTGCCGCAGACAACTGAATCTGCCATGAAGGCCTTTGCCAAGAAACCGGGATATAAGGTTTTGAAGCAGGACCGTAATGCTCATATTGTGCAGTCGTTAACTGACAACTTATATTCTTATGTACTTTTTGAAACCCCACAAACGTTACTTCCCGGTGATTTGTTGCAGCGTGTGGATACTTCCTGTCTGGTGATGATTCGTAAAGAATCGTCCGACAAGTTGTTGCTTACCGTAGCTCAACCGGACTTGGCACTATATCGCGGACCGAGTGACGAAGCCTTTGATGAAGACGGAAAACGAGTGGAACGCAGCATTTATTCCCGTCCGTGGATTAATGACGAAAGTAAAGAGATTCCGGTGACGGTAACTGTGAAAGGATATTGGAAGATTAAGGAGACTCCTTTCTGTAAAGTGGTTTCAGCAGATAAAAAGCAGACTGTACTTTGCTTTACTTGTAAGGACGGAGCTAGTTTTGAAGTGGAGTTAAGGAGGTAAGAAGCGAATAAGCCGCTGCATATTTTATTCTTGTATTGACGGTTTTAGATGGTTCCACCTGCTTGAAACTATAGTTTCGCATGGGTAAACCAAAAGTTTCAAGGCGCGAAACTTTTAATCTTATTACTTCTGTTGTCTTTTAGCTCCGGTGACAGCAATATTGCCTTCACAATGCTGTCACCTGTTGCCGTCACAGCCTTATTCGTTTATAACCAAAACGTTAAACTGCAATCGGTGACAGGTGGCAGATATATGATTAAAATAAATTAGTGGGAGAGATTAGAACATAAACATGGCAACTGCAACAATGCGGTTGTTGCATACGGCATGAGTATCTTTGATTTTACCGCTGGATGTATTAAGAGAACCATACCATGCAGAGCTTAGCGTATATTCTAAACCGAATTTCCAATGAGGGACATTATAAGTAAGTTCTGCTCCGGCAGTGACAAGTTGGTCGAGATTTGTACCTGTACCATATAATTGTGCTTTTCCATCAGGGGCATATAATTCGTCACTTGTCCCCAAGTTTTTAGCATAACCGACAAAAACGCCCGGTTTCCATTTCTGTCCATAAACAACGTTCAGCCAAGAACTGGAAAAGCGTATCGGGGTGTACTTTTGTTCTCCGGTACGTTCGTTGACAGACTTCACTCCGAATCCGCCCAGACCGGAAGCCTGTGTGAGATTGGAACCCAGAACACTTTTTGCTCCGACGAACCAGTCTTTATTGGTATATTTAACGTGAGCTTCATAGGAAAGAGTGGTGATACGCTCGTCTACTTGAAATTTCTTATTGTTTTCTCCGGTAGCTTCTGTCCGTGGCTTCAATGATAACATTTCGATTCCTACACCAGCCAATAAACCTCCGTTCCTATAATCGGCACCGATGTAGATTTCGGGAATACAGCTTTTCTTTATGTATTCTTGGCTCTTTCCGGCAGGACCTTGCGACAGATATTGCGACTGCCATACGGTAGCTCCCGTAAGTTGGAAGTTCTTTTCAGTGTAGCGATAGCGGATTTGTGGCGCACGGCTGAACGGTTGGAAAGGCGCTCCCACGGAAAGGTTCAGAATCTGAGGGGAGACATTTCCGAACAGCGGATGCCATGTCTGTCCCAGCAATAAGGCGGACTTGCCCCAATCCAGATTCAAATAAGCATGGCGGAGGCGGATTACCGAGTATGAGGTACCTGTACCGCGAAAATCAAATTCTACTTTGGCGGAAGTTTTGGCGGTTCCCAGTTTCGGACCGGCCACATCTACGCCCAAGCGTGAATACAAGGTATAAAAGTTGCTGTTCGGCGTTGAGTTCAAGTCGTTTCCGTCCTCAT
>OHRG01001294.1_pt1 | contig 12488 bp, 8 predicted proteins | sample 1578351 | NCBI WGS metagenome assembly OHRG01 (sample SAMEA3879599, study PRJEB24766) | human gut metagenome | biome: human-associated habitat; feature: feces | place: USA | collected 1985/1987
CCACACGCGGCTGTTCCATTCCTGCAGACCTGGAAAGCGAACTCCGGGATACGGGCCTGCCCGTATTCCACAAAAAACTGGAACAAAACCAGAAAGAAGCGCCCGTCCAGATCGCCGGGCCGCTCCTTCCCCTGCAATTTACGGCCTTGGAGCAGGGAGTGCGTTTCAAAATAGACATGTCCGCCGGTTATTCCCAGGGAATTTTTCTGGACCAGCGCGACCACCGCCGCCGGGTGAGGGAAAAAAGCGCTCCGGGCATGAGGGTGCTGAATACCTTTGCCTATACGGGGGCCTTTTCCGTTTACGCGGCCCTGGGGGGAGCGCAGACAACCACGCTGGATCTGGCGCAGCCGTGCCTGGACTGGGCCAGGGAAAATTTCGTTCTGAACGGCATTGACCCCTCCGGCCAGTACTTTTGCAAGGGGGACGCGCGCCGCTGGCTGGAAAGGTTCGCCAGGCAGGGGCGAACCTTTCACGGCATTATTCTGGACCCTCCCACGTTTTCCCGGGATGACCGCGGAAAGGTGTTCCGGGTGGAATCCCACTACGGGGAGCTGGTGGCCCTGGCGCGCGAATGCCTGGAACCGGGCGGCTGGATGCTGTGCACCAGCAACTGCCGCAAGCTGGGCCACGAGGACTTCCGCAGGATGGTGGCCCGTGCCGTTCCCGGTTTCCGCCTGACCCGTGACCCCATGCCTCCGGATTTCTCCGGGGAGGATTATTTGAAAAGATTGTGGATAGATTGGAAATAAATATTTTATGAAAAATTTTCCTTTCTGTGGCTGACGCATTTTATCCTTTTGAAAATGCTTCCGCTTTGATAGAAAGCCGTCCAATTACTTTTTTCTATGAAAAAACTAGCCTATGTTGCTGGACTCTTCGCTCTCACGTGTGCCCCTCTTCTTGCCGCTCTCTATGAGGGGCTGGAGGTGGGAATGGACAAGGACCAGGTGCTGAAAACCCTGAGGCGGAGCAAGCAGCTTGAAGGTCCGCCCACGGATGCCCTCCTCGCACGCACCGGACTCAACGGCGTGTTTAAAACCAGGCAGGCCATAGGCGGCCAGACCTTTGCCCTGAACTTTGACTATGACCCCTCCGGCGGCTTGAGGGCCGTTGTCTTCTATTCCCGGAGCAAGCACCGCGGTTCCGAATATGAAACCAAACTGAAATCCGCCTATAAGGCCCTTCTGGTGGGCTTGACGGAACAGTTCGGGGAACCGGTGAACATGCCGGAATGGGTGGCCAGGGAATCTCTTCAGGAAGGCCGCATCCAGTACATGCACATGTGGAAGGTATCTCCCGGCGTTTTCCTCATGTCCGGCCTGGGCAACATGGGAGCCATGGAGGGCTACTTCCCCCTTTTCCGTTTTTCCGGTCCCTCCGGCATGCCTCCCAAGTCCAAAAGGGACAGGGAGGAACTGAAAAGGGAATGGGCGGCCATCCCGGAATTTCCCGGTTTGAAGGAGGCGGAACTCCACATTTCCGACGCTGTGCTCGCCATGGGTTCCAAAAAGTATAAAGATGCCTTTGAATGTTTCCAGCAGGCGGCGGAACTGGGCTGCCCCCGTGGCTACTGGGGCATGGCGTTCCTGTATGACCAGGGCAAATACGGCGTGAAGAGGGATAAGAAAAAAGCGGAGGAAATGCACCGCAAGGCCGGAGCTGCCGGCTATGCCCCTTCCGCCTCCAGATTCGGCGCTGCGTGGCCGGATGCGACGCGGGTTCTGGGACTAACCGCTGCGGAAGCCAGGGAGCAGGCCCGCACGCGCCGCCGGGCGGCTGCGGAAGGCTATGCCTCGGAGCAATATAACCTGGGCGTGATGTATCAGACCGGTTTCGGCCTGCCCAAGGACATGGCCAAAGCCCGGGAATGGTTCCAGAAAGCGGCGGACCAGGGAGACGTGCAGGCCAAAAGCGTCCTGAAAAAACTCCGGTAATTCTTTTTCCAACCCATGACCATCATGAGCTTATACGCACAACAACTCGTTCGCTACCCTGAACTGGGCATCTCCCTTGATTTTTCCAAACTTCCGCTGGACGATACGTTCCTGTCTTCCATGCAGGGGCGGATAGACAAGGCGTTTGCCGACATGAAGGCGCTGGAATCCGGCGCCATTGCCAATCCTGATGAAAAACGCATGGTGGGGCACTACTGGCTGCGCAACTCCTCCCTGGCTCCCACGCCGGAATTGAAGGCGGCCATTGATGGTCCCCTGGCGGACGTCAAAGCCTTTGGACGGGACGTTCTGGACGGCAAAATAACGCCTCCCCGCGCGGAACAATATTCCGCCGCCCTCGTCATCGGCATCGGCGGTTCCGCTCTTGGCCCGGAGCTGGTGGCGGATGCCATCCCGGCGGCAGGGCTGGACATGTTCTTTCTGGACAACACGGACCCGGACGGCATGTACCGGGTGCTGGAATCCCTCCCTCTGGAAGAAACGCTTGTCATCGTCATTTCCAAATCCGGCGGCACGCCGGAAACCCGCAACGGCATGCTGGTGGCCCAGGATTTCTTCAGGAAGAACGGGCTGGAATTCGCTCCCCAGGCGGTTGCCGTCACGGGAGTAGGCTCCCGGCTGGACAAAACGGCTGAGGCGGAAGGCTGGCTCAAGCGCTTCCCGATGGAAGACTGGGTGGGCGGCCGCACCTCCGTCATGTCCGTGGTAGGGCTGGTTCCCGCCGTGCTTCAGGGCGTGAACGTGGATGAACTGCTGGAAGGCGCGCGCCTGATGGACGAAAAGACGCGCCGGGACTGCGTGAAATGCAACGCCTCCATGAAGCTGGCGCTGGCCTGGTACAAGGCTACCGGCGGCAAGGGGGAAAAGGACATGGTGGTTCTTCCCTACAAGGATGCCCTGGTGCTCTTTTCCAAATACCTCCAGCAGCTCATTATGGAATCCCTCGGCAAACGGCTGGATCTGGAGGGCAACGAAGTCTGCCAGGGCATTTCCGTGTACGGCAACAAGGGCTCCACGGACCAGCATGCCTATGTGCAGCAGCTCCGTGACGGCGTGAACAACTTCTTCGCCACTTTCATTGAAGTGCGCGAATGTTCCGCGGATGCGGTGGAAGTGGAAGCGGGCGCCACCTGCGGAGACTTCCTGCAGGGCTTCCTGCGCGGCACCCGCCAGGCGCTTGCGGAATCCGGCCGTTCCTCCATTACCATCTCCATCCCGGAGGTGAACGCCAAAACGCTCGGCATGCTGATCGCCCTGTTTGAGCGCGCCGTCTCCTTCTATGCTTCTCTGGTCAATATCAACGCCTATCATCAGCCGGGCGTGGAAGCCGGCAAGAAAGCGGCGGGTTCCTTCCTGGCCCTGCTGGGCAGGGTGAGGAGCGCTCTGGGAACCGCCCCGGAAACAGCCGCCCAGATGGCTGCCCGGCTGGATGCGGACCAGGAAGCCGTGTACCATTGCCTCGTGCACATAGCCTCCGGTGATTCCTCCGTCAAGTGGGTGCAGGCTGACTGCGCGGATGAAGACACCTTCTGCAAGGCGTAAAAAACAGGGCATATAATATTCGGCGGACGCTTATCCGGTTGATAAGCGTCCGTTTTTCTTTTCCGGGCAGCCATGAAAAGAAACTCGCTGCGCTTTTCTTCCCGGGTAATTCCGGAGCCGCCGGAAAACAGGAAGCGGCGTTGCCCGGAGGAAGAGCGGCTCCGGACGGGACAGGCTGGAAAAGCAGGGGTTCGGCATGCTTTCTTTCTCCCGAAAACTCTGAAAAATATTTTTGTTTTCCGTACAATTTCGGATTGACAAAGCAAGGAGCTGAAGGCATCCTCGTTCGACCCTAACTCGCTATTGGGTCTTCTGTTGGCTCCTTTGGTCGGTGTTTGGGCAGAATCATTAATTCGACTACAATAATCGATATGTCCACCAATTCCTGCGCGTGCAGCGCATCTACTGACAAATTCGTCTATTCTTTCGGCGGAGGGTCCGCCGACGGCAATGGCAGCATGAAAAATCTTTTGGGCGGCAAGGGCGCCAACCTTGCGGAAATGGCCCGCATCGGCCTTCCTGTCCCTCCCGGATTCACCATCACGACGGAGGTTTGCACTTACTACTACGATCACGGCTGCACTTATCCCGCCCAGCTTGACGCGCAGGTCAAGGAAGGCATTGCCAGAATGGAGCAGATCCTGGGGCGCAAGTTCGGCGATACGGAAGCTATGCCCCTGCTGGTGGCCGTGCGTTCCGGCGCCCGTGAATCCATGCCCGGCATGATGGACACGATTTTGAACCTCGGCCTGAATGAAAAATCCGTGGAAGCCATGGTGAAGGCTACGAACAACCCCCGCTTCGCCTGGGACTGCTACCGCCGCTTCGTGCAGATGTACGGCGACGTGGTGCTGGGTGTGCAGAAAACCCCGGATGAAGACCACGAACCCTTTGAAACAGCCATTGCCGCCATCAAGAAAGAACGCTTCGGCAGCGAGGATGTGGAAGACACCAAGCTTTCCGCCGATGACCTGAAGGAACTTGTCTCCCGCTTCAAGGCTCTGGTGCTGGAACGCACCGGCCATGAATTCCCGGAATGCCCCTGGGAACAGCTTCAGGGAGCCATTGGCGCCGTGTTCGGTTCCTGGAACAATGACCGCGCCATCGTGTACCGCCAGAAATACGGCATTCCGTCCGAATGGGGCACCGCCGTCAACGTGCAGGCCATGGTCTTCGGCAACACGGGTGAGGAATCCGGTTCCGGCGTGGCGTTCACCCGCAACCCCGCCTCCGGCGAAAACGAATTCTATGGCGAATTCCTGATGAACGCCCAGGGTGAAGACGTCGTGGCCGGTGTGCGTACGCCAGCCCCCGTTGCTGCCCTTCATGAAGTGATGCCCGCCGCCTTCAATGAACTGGTGCGCATTCGCGAAGTGCTGGAAAACCACTTCCATGACATGCAGGACTTTGAATTCACCATCCAGGACCGCACCGTCTACATGCTCCAGACCCGCAACGGGAAGCGCACCGGCGTGGCCGCTTTCCGCATTGCCTGCGAAATGGTGGAACAGGGCCTGATTGACTGGAAAACCGCCGTGCGCCGCATTCCTGCGGACCAGGTGGACCAGCTGCTGACCCCCATCTTTGACCGTGAAGCCATCAAGAGCGCCAAGGTGCTGACCCGCGGTCTTCCCGCCGGTCCCGGCGCCGCCACCGGACGCATCTACCTGAACGCGGAACGCTGCGTGGAAGCCGCGGACAGAGGTGAAAAGGTTCTGCTGGTCCGTCTGGAAACCTCTCCGGAAGACCTGCGCGGCATGATTGCCGCTGAAGGCATCCTGACCGCCCGCGGCGGCGTTTCCTCCCATGCCGCCCTCGTTGCCCGCCAGATGGGCAAAGTCTGCGTTTGCGGCGCGGATGAAATCATTGTGGACTACAACAACCGCACCGTTTCCGTTGGCGACGTAACCGTCAGCGAAGGTGACTACCTCTCCATTGACGGAACGAGCGGCCTGGTATACGCCGGCAAGGTGGAAACTTCCCCCTCTGAAATCATCCAGGTTCTAATCTCCAAGACCATGAAGCCGGAAGACAGCCGCACCTACCAGAACTTCGCCAAGCTCATGCAGTGGTGCGACGACTGCACCAAAATGAAAGTGCGCACCAATGCGGACTCTCCCAAGCAGACGGAAACCGCTATCGCCTTCGGCGCCACCGGCATCGGCCTCTGCCGCACGGAACACATGTTCTTTGAAGGGGACCGGATCGACTTTGTCCGTGAAATGATCCTTTCCACCAAGAAGAGCGACCGCGTAGCCGCCGTTTCCAAGCTCCTTCCCTACCAGAAGGGGGACTTCAAGGGCATCTTCAAGGCGCTCAAGGGCCTGCCGGGCACCATCCGCCTTCTGGACCCGCCCCTGCACGAATTCCTTCCCCAGACGAAGGAACAGCAGCTTGACCTGGCCCAGAAAATCGGCATGCCTGTGGAAGTCATCATGCGCCGCGTGTCCGAACTCCATGAGTTCAACCCGATGCTCGGCCACCGCGGTTGCCGTCTCGGCATCGCCTATCCGGAAATCACGGAAATGCAGGCCCGCGCCATCTTTGAAGCCGCTGTGGAAGTCTCCCAGGAAGAAGGCTTTGCCGTGGTGCCTGAAATCATGGTTCCCCTGGTGGCCTTCAAGAAGGAGCTGGACATCCAGAAAGCCATCATTGACAAGGTGGCCCAGCAGGTATTTGAGGAAAAAGGCGCCAAAGTGGACTACCTCGTCGGCACCATGATTGAAATCCCGCGCGCCGCCGTCACGGCTGACGAAATCGCGGAAACCGCCCAATTCTTCTCCTTCGGCACCAATGACCTGACCCAGACGGGCCTGGGCATGAGCCGCGACGACTCCGGCTCCTTCCTGCCGCAGTACCAGGAACTGGAAATCATCAAGAAGAACGTCTTCGCTTCCATTGACCAGAACGGCGTCGGCAAGCTGATGAAGATTGCCGTGGAACTCGGCCGCTCTACCCGCCCGGACATCAAGTTGGGCATCTGCGGCGAACACGGCGGCGACCCCGCTTCCGTCAAGTTCTGCAACACGCTGGGCCTGACTTACGTGAGCTGCTCTCCCTACCGTGTCCCGACCGCCCGTCTGGCCGCGGCCCAGGCGGCTCTGGAACAGGAATAAACCTTTTTGTTAAGGGTTAATAGACAGCCCGTGGTTCTTCGGAACCACGGGCTTTTTAGCGGATGGGAATAGCCTTGGCGGATATGGCTTGAACCTGCGGGCCGATTGTTCCATGCGCGCGGGTGGACATACCTTCACAGTTCTCGCCTTTCCCGGAGACCGCCAATTTCAATTCCGGCGTTTTTTATGCCGGAACCATGCTTTCTGGATATTCGAGCATAGGGTTCGGCTTGATGGTTCAAGTATTGATGGTAAAGGCTGAAGAAAAATTACCAACAGTTCTTGCAATCCGATGCGCTACTGGATATTCCACAATTGGGAATCAATCTCATGACTGTTTATACCGGACAGTAAAATATAGTTTATTGTTCCTCCAGCGCCCTCTTCAGAAGCTTCCGGTATTCCCTGGCCGGCACTTCATAGGTTCCGAATTTCAGCAGATGCGGCGTAGTCCACTGGGTATCCAGGAAAAGGAACCGATGCGCCCGCAGGTATTGCACCAGGGCCACCAGGGCAATCTTGCTGGCGTCCGTTTTTCGGTGGAACATGCTTTCCCCGAAAAAAGCCTTCCCCAAGGCTACTCCGTACAGGCCTCCCTGCAGCCCTTCCTCGTCCCAGCATTCCACACTGTGGGCGAAGCCCATCTCGTGAAGCTTGCCGTATGCTTCTTCAATCTGCCCGTCTATCCATTGTTCTTCCGGCTGCTCCGTCCGGGCGCAGGCATGCACCACCTCCGGAAAAGCGGTATCCATCCGGAGTTCAAAAGGTTTTTTATTCAAAGCCCGTTTGAGGCCGTGAGGGATGTGGAAGCGGTCGTCCAGCGGAATCAGGGCGCGCGGGTCCGGTTCGTAAAAGGAGATTTCTCCCGTTTCCGGGTCCGCCATGGGAAAACACCCCTGGCAATAGGCGGAGAGGACAAGTTCCGGCGTTAATCTGTCATTCATCTGATATGGTTCAGCAGTTTGCCCAGGGCGGGGGAGTTCAGCGCCTTGCGGTCCGGAGATGCCATGGGCAGCCCGTGGATTTTGTCCAGCGGCACGAATTCCTCTCCTTCCCTGAGGAGAGGCGTATCCGTCACATGGTGGATGTAGCGGGTCACCCTGTAGCGGGTAATGCTGTAGGTCTGTTTCAGGACATGGGGTAGGGAAAGGGTGTGGTCGTCCTCCCTCTGGGGGAAGCGGTACATGCCGGCATGACGCTTGCCTTCCGGGCATTTGGCCAGCAGGACGGATTTGCCGCGGATGTAAAGAATGTCGTGGTGCTCCACCCGGGTGACTTGCGGCTTGGGATTTTTGACGGGAAGCGTTTCCGGCCGTTCCGCGGAGCAGAAGGGGCGCACGGGGCACAGCAGGCAGTCCGGAGAACTGATGCTGCAGCAGGTTTGCCCCAGTTCCATGATGGCTGAATTGAATTCACGGGCATGTTCCGGGTCCACCAGGCTTTCCGCGCGGCTCCACAGGTATTTTTGGCCTTCCGTGGAATCCACGGGAACGGAATAATTGTCAATGCGGGCCAGGACGCGCGCGACATTGGCGTCTACAATGGGAGCCGCCTTGTTGAAGGCGAAGGAGAGGAGCGCTCCCGACGTGTAGGGGCCGATGCCCGGCAGGCGTTTCAACCCTTCCGCGTTGTCCGGGAACCGTCCTCCGAACTTGTTGACGATTTCCCTGGCGATGGCCTGGAGGGAGCGCACGCGGCGGTAATAGCCCAGTCCTTCCCAGGAGCGCAGGGCCGTCTGCTCGTCCACGGCGGCCAGATGGCCCGGGGTGGGGAACTGGCGCATCCACCTGTCATATCTTCCCAGAACGGTGGGAATGGTTGTCTGCTGCAACATCAGCTCGGAAACCAGGATGTGCCACGGATCCGTTGTCCGCCTCCACGGGTAGTCTTTCCCTTCGCGCCTGAACCATTCTACCAGCGCGTTCCGGAAAGCATGGACGTTAAAATGGGGGGGGGCGTCAGTCATGTTTTTGTTCAAGAGCCCGGCGCATGGCGGAAATATCCGGTTTGACGCCGAACCAGCGTTCAAAGGAGAGGGCCCCCTGGTGAACCAGCATGGAAAGGCCGTTGGAAACTCTGGCGCCCTGAAAGCGGGCTTCCATCTGGAAGGCATCGTCATGCGTCTGTAAATCGTAAACCAGATGGTGGGCGGAAAGCAGTGCGGGAGGCACGGGGGAAGGGTCCGTAGGTTTCAGGCCGAGGGAGGTGGCGTTGACAATCAGGTCCGCATCCTCCACGGCGGCATTGAAACGGGGAGTATTGTTCTGGTGGGCCGCCAGGCGGTCGGAGGCTCCTTCCAGCCTGTGTTCGTCAATGAAAAAGGAACTCAGCCTGTTTTTAAGCTCCTGAAGCTTTTCTTCCGATCTTCCGGCCAGCGTCAGCCGTTCACAGCGCTGCATGGCGCAGGTGTAGGCCAAGGCTAGCCCGGCTCCGCCGCAGGAACCCAGAAGGGCCACTTTCAAATCGCGCAAATCCACGGAAAATTCTTCCCGGATGGCGCGGGCGAAACCCGGGCCGTCCGTGTTGAAGCCGGAGACGGAACCGTCCTTTTGAAAGACGAGCGTATTGACGGAACCGGTGACGCGGGAAAGAGCGTCCGTGTCGTTGCACAGGGAACAGGCAGCCTGCTTGTGGGGCACCGTCACGTTGGCCCCCGTGAATCCCCTTTCCCTGAGGAGCCGCACCACCTCCCCGAATTCTTCCGGAGAAGCCTGTATACGGATATAACGGGCGCGAATGCCCGCCGCGTCCAGCGCGGCCTGCTGCATGGCGGGAGATTTGGAATGGGCAATGGGAAACCCGATCACGGCCAGCTTGGCGGGAACGGATTCCCCGGCGTCAAACGGATGTCCTTCATCCAGAAGGTCAGCCAGGGTATAGTAGGGTTTCATGGAAAATAAAGGTGCGGCTTCAGGCGTATGCGGCGGACTATGAATGAAATGCTGCCGGATTTCAAGGCAAACGCCTATCATTCCTTTTCCCCGCGCGGCGGTTTCCGTTCGCTTTTTCCGGAAAGTTCATGCTGGACGGGGGCCGGGAAGACCGGAAAATCGTCTCTCCCGGAAAAAATACCTTTTCCGTAAATTCACCGGGCGGAACCCGGCAGCAGCCGGATTCCGCCCGGAAAGAGCGGGTCTGGAATGATCTGGTTACCGTTTATTCCCCGCAGCCGCCGTCCTTGTATCCGCAGGAGCGGCAGGATTTGCATTTGCCGTCCTGGACATAGGCCAGGGAGTGGCACTGCGGGCAGAGGGAGGCGCCGTTGAGCATCGTTCCTTCCGGAACCTTTCCGGCGGGAATTTCCGGCAGGGCCGGAGTAGCGGGATGCGCCGGAGCGGTGATGATGCGGGGGGGCAGCACGCTTACCGTCGTATCCGGAGCCTGGCCCGGAAGGCTGACGCTGGGGATGGAGAACACGTCCCGCAGGCGGTAGCCGTTGCTTTCCGGGAAAAGCCACGCCAGAATCTTGGCAATTAAATCCACCACGGAAGCGCAGGAGCGGATTTCCGTGCAGGTGTCCGCCTCCGTATCATCCCCCACGCGGCAGAACCCGGAGGGCTCGAAGGAGTAATTGCGGAATCCCTTAACCACTTCCTTGAGAGGCACGCCGAACTGAAGGGCGGTGGAGAGGAGCTTGCAGTAAGCTTCAAACATGCCGGAGGCGAAGGAGCCGACTTGTCCCAGGCGTCCGAAAACTTCCCCGCAGGTGCCGTCCGCATAGACGCCTACCGTCAGGTAGCCCGTCAGCTGGCCTCCCACGGAGAATTTGACGGTCTGGCCCAGGCGGCGGCCGGGCAGCTTGCGCTGGCGCGGCTTGGATGCCTCCGCGATGATTTCGTCAATGGCGTCTGAGCCGGCATTCACCAGCTGTTCCCAGACGTGGTTGGCCTTGAACATGCGCGTTTCCGGGGTATCCACCACGTAAACGGCATTCGCCTTGGAGCCGGCGCGGAAGATGGCGATGCACTTCACGCCCAGTTCGTGGGACATGATGAGGGAGTCGTAAATATCCTGCACGCCGGCGGAGACGGGCATATTGACCGTCTTGGAGCACGCGCCGGAGATGAAGGGCTGGAGGGCGCCCAGCATCAGCACATGGCCGGCGGGGGAAATGGCGCGGATGCCGTTGCCGTTGGTGGCGGCGCAGTCAAAGACCGGCAGATCCTTCTTATTCAGCCACGGAATGGATTCAATATGGGCGGCCCCGTTCACTACGGCTAGTTCGTCCGCCGTCAGCACGGCCATGTTGGCCGGGTTGCTGATATAGGCCACTTTTTCCTGAATTTCACTGCGGGATTCCGTGCCGGAGAGCAGGCGGCGCCAAGCGAGGCGCACGGGGCCGGCCTGGTCATTGCAGGGATCCACAATGAGCTGGTTCACGACGGAATCCATATTCCCCTGGAACGCGGAAATCAGGCCGTCCAGACCCGCCACTTCCAGAGCGGCTTCATTGACGAAGTCTTCCGGGTAACCCAGAGCGCGGAGGCCTTCCAGGGCCAGGCGGTTGAACATCTTCAGGGAGCCTCCGCCCGCCAGCTGCTTCCATTTCACCAGCGTGTAGTCCGGTTCAATGGAAGTGGTGCCTTCATCATAGCAGCCAAGCGGGGCGGAAATGGTGCCCGTGGGGGCCATTACGGAAACAAACGCGTTGCGGTGCGCTGTGGCCTTGATCACCTTCGCCCACATGTCGGAAGCGGCTTCCGCCAGTTTGGCCGCGGTCTTTTGGGTGCCGTTACCGCCGATGCACACGATGCAGTCCAGCTGCCGGTCGCGGATGGTCTGTAACAGGATGGCAGGCTTGTCCTCCGAGACGGCAGTCCCTTTCTTCTTGAAAGGTTTTTCACGCGAGGTGCCGAGGATGGTCCCTCCCAGGTTGAGCAGTCCGGTGAGTGAACTCTCGTCCATCGGGATGATGTCGTTGTCGAGCAAGCCCCGGAAACCGCTGTGGATGCCATACACCTCCATCCCGTAATGATTGATGGCTGTCTTGCAAACCCCTCGGATTGTAGCATTTATGCCCGGACAGTCACCGCCTGAAGTCAAGATTCCTATCTTCATGTTTAGTGGTATTAATCGATTGTGTGGTAAAGGTAAGAAAAAACTGTATATTTGTCGTGAGGGAGGAAAAAATAATGTTCCTGCCTGCTGAATTAGGCAGAAAAAATCTACCTTTGCAACTACCACAATAAGGATTTGAAATTTAAGGACGAATGAATTCAACAAAGTTAATAGGAAAGCTATTTGCTCCCAGACAGAGAGAAATCGACCTTTATGGGACAAAGGCCGAAGAAATTCAGGACCGCGTATTCCGAAAACTGATACAGAGAGCTTCCGCCACGGAGTGGGGCACAAAATATGATTTCAACCAGATCCGGAACTATACGGATTTCCAGCGGGTTCCGGTACAGACCTATGAAGATGTGAAAGGATATGTAGACCGCATGCGCCACGGAGAAAAGGACGTGCTGTGGCCGGGAAAAGTCATCTGGTATGCCAAATCGTCGGGAACTACCAACGACAAGAGCAAGTTTATTCCCGTCAGTCCGGAAGGTCTGAAAGGTATTCATTACCGGGGAGGCACGGATGCGGTGGCACTTTACCTGCGCGAAAATCCGCAGAGCCGCTTCTTCTCGGGAAAGGGTTTGATTCTGGGCGGAAGCCACAGTCCGAACTACAACGTGAAGGACAGTCTGGTGGGCGACCTCTCGGCCATCCTGATTCAGAACATCAACAAATACCATTGCAGAACCCGACTGTCCCTGCTGGAGATTTGAATAAACGGAAATCTTGTCGCCCTTTTTGCATTGACCGATGCAGGCAATGTAGCTTCTGCCCATACCGTAGGTCTTGCTCTGGGCAACATCGTTAATCA
>OHRG01001305.1_pt1 | contig 12425 bp, 8 predicted proteins | sample 1578351 | NCBI WGS metagenome assembly OHRG01 (sample SAMEA3879599, study PRJEB24766) | human gut metagenome | biome: human-associated habitat; feature: feces | place: USA | collected 1985/1987
TTCCACGATTTCGTCCAAAAATCCATGCTCCAGGAGAAATTCTGCTCTCTGGAAGCCTTTGGGAAGCTTCTGGCGAATTGTCTGCTCGATCACTCTGGGACCTGCAAATCCGATCAGGGCTCCCGTCTCCGCCAGTATCACATCTCCCAGCATGGCAAAGCTGGCTGTGACGCCTCCCGTAGTAGGCTCGGTCAGAACAGAAATATAAAGAAGTCCCGCGTCACTGTGCTTTTTCAGCGCTGCCGAAGTTTTTGACATCTGCATAAGAGAAGTAATTCCCTCCTGCATTCTGGCGCCACCGGAACAGGCAAAAAGAATCACCGGAAGCTGTTCCCGGGTGGCACGCTCCACGGCTCTTGTAATTTTTTCGCCTACAGCCCAGCCCATACTTGCCATAAAAAAACGGCCGTCGCACACACCGATCACTGCTTCCCGACCGTTGATACGTCCCTTTCCTGTAACAACAGCTTCCTGAAGCCCTGTTTTCTCCCTTACAGAATTAAGCTTTTCTTCATAGCCCCGGTATTCCATTGGATTTCCGCCAACAAGATCTTTGTCCCATTCCTCGAAGCTTCCCTCGTCTGTAATCATACGGATTCTTGTATATGCATGGATCCTGAAATATCCGCCGCATTTCGGACAGATATAGTTTCCGTTTTTTACATCCTCGGTGACGATTGCCGCTCCGCACTTATTGCATTTGCGCAGAAGTCCCTGAGGAACCTCAGGCTTCAAAGTACCGGTGTGCTTTACGCTCTGTTCCCTGTACAGACTTTTTGTTTTTTTGAACATATTTTCCAGCTTCATGCTCCATTACCTCTGCCTTCCATTCGTTCAATAAATTCCACATCTGTATTTCCGGTAAGAAAATCCGGATGATTCAGAATTTCATACTGATAATCTACATTTGTGTCGATTCCTTCTATGATAATCTCCCCAAGAGCGCTCTGCATTTTACGAATCGCCTCATCCCTGTTTTTTGCCCACACGATCAGCTTTGCGATCATAGAGTCATAATAGGGCTGGACTGTATAACCGCTGTACACTGCAGAGTCGATCCGGATTCCCTTGCCTCCGGGAAAGTACATATCTGTAATGGTTCCGGGAGAAGGACGGAAGCCTTTTTCCGGATTTTCCGCATTGATCCTGCATTCAATGGCATGACCTGTAATATGGATATCCTTTTGTCTGTAGGAAAGGGGCTGTCCGGATGCAATACGGATTTGTTCTTTTACAAGATCCACCCCTGTGACCCACTCTGTAACAGGATGTTCTACCTGGATCCGGGTATTCATTTCCATAAAATAAAAGCTTCCGTCCCTGTCCAGAAGGAATTCAATGGTTCCGGCATTCACATAGCCGCAGACCTTTGCAGCCTTTACTGCAGCCTCTCCCATTTTTTTGCGCAGCTTATCTGAAATAATCTCACAGGGAGACTCCTCGATCATTTTTTGATGATTTCTCTGAACAGAACAGTCCCTCTCTCCCAGATGTATCACATTTCCCTTCTGATCTGCAAGAATCTGAAACTCAATATGTCTGGGCTTCCTGACAAAATGCTCCACATACATGGTATTGTCGCCAAACGCCATCTGAGCTTCCTTCTGAGCCGTATGGAAGCTTTCTGCAAAATCATCCGGAGAATCTGCAGTTCTCATTCCTTTTCCGCCGCCTCCAAGAGCAGCCTTGATAATCACAGGATAGCCGATTTTTTCTGCTTCTTCAAATCCTGCCTCTGCTGTATAAATTGCTTTCTCGCTTCCCGGGATCACCGGAACACCGGCTGCAGCCATGGTATTTTTGGCAGCCTGTTTATTGCCAAGACTTGCGATCACATGAGAGGGAGGCCCGATAAAAGTAATGTGACACTGCTCGCACAGCTCTGCAAATCTGCTGTTTTCTGACAGAAATCCAAATCCCGGATGAACGGCATCCGCACCTGATACAATGGTCGCACTTATGATATTTTCCATACTGAGGTAGCTCTGAGAAGAAGGCGCCGGGCCAATACAGATAGCTTCATCTGCAAGCTGTGTGTGCAGAGCTTCCCTGTCAGCTTCTGAATAAACTGCCACTGTCTCAATTCCCATTTCCCTGCATGCACGGATGATCCGCACTGCAATCTCTCCTCTGTTTGCTATCAGCACTTTTTTTATCATATTTACCACCTACCCGATCATAAAGGTCAGTTCCGCATCTGCAACAACTTTTCCGTCCACGCTGGCAACTGCATGTCCGACCCCTACAGGCCCCTTGCACTTAATGATCTTCGTTTCAAGCTTCAGCTTATCTCCCGGAACAACCTTTCCCCGGAAGCGGCAGCTTTTTATTCCGCCGAAATATGCAGTTTTTCCCCTGTTTTCCTCTTTGCTTAAAATAGCCACCGCGCCGGTCTGGGCAAGAGCCTCCACGATCAGAACACCCGGCATCACCGGTTCCTGAGGAAAATGACCTCTGAAAAAATCCTCATGAAAGGTCACACATTTATATCCTGCCGCAAACTCTCCCGGCTCATAGTCCTCTATGTAATCTATAAGAAGAAACGGATGTCTGTGAGGAAGAATCTCTTCAATTTCTTTAATTCCCAAATGCTTCATGCTGCACCTCTTTTTATTTTATTCTGAAAAGGGGCTGTCCGTACTCTACCATCTGGCCGTTTTCCACCAGAATTTCCGTCACGGTTCCCTCATATTCACTTTCAATTTCATTCATCAGCTTCATGGCTTCCACAATTCCCAGAGTTTTTCCTTTTTTCACTCCGTCTCCCACTGCCACAAAGGGCTCTGCGTCTTCTGAAGGAGCCGCATAAAAAGTTCCCACAAGGGGAGATTTTATCAGTTTTCCTTCCCGGGCTTCCCCGTTTCCGTCCATTACTGCTTCCGGCGCCTGCCGGGTTTCTGTGTTTTGTGTTAAAACAGACGGTACGCTTTGTACATTCTGATTCTGCGGGGTTCCCTCCATTGGAAGGACAAGCTCTGTTTTTGGCGTTTCCCTGACAAAACGAAGGGTGGTACCGTTTTCTTCATACTGAAATTCTGTCAGTTCAGAGTCCGACACAGCCTTTATCAACGTAAGAAGATTATCAAATTCCATACTTACCTCTTTCTTGCTCACTGTTTCTGAGCATCCAGGTATCCTTTTATGGATTACCTCTTTTCTGCTCATGGTTTCTGAGCATCCAGGTATCCTCTTGAGGATTACCTCTTTTCTGCTTAATCGAATTTTTTTATTAACAGTGTGGCGTTATGTCCCCCAAATCCCAGGGAATTGCTCATAGCGTAACGGATTTCCTTTTTCACCGGGGCGCCAAGTACATAATTCAGATCGCAGCCTTCTCCCGGTGTTTCGGTTCCAATTGTCTGGTGGATAAAGCCTTCCTGAAGCTCCTTTACACAGGTGACAAGCTCTGCGCCTCCTGCTGCGCCAAGCAGATGTCCGATCATGGATTTTGTGGAGTTTACCAGAACCTTTTCCGCCGCTGCGCCAAAGGCAAGGTGAATGGCTCTTGTTTCAAAAAGATCGTTATGATGAGTGCTTGTTCCATGAGCATTGATATATTCCACTTCCTCCGGACATACGCCTGCTTCTTCCATGGCAAGGCTCATTGCCTTTGCGGCTCCGCTTCCGTCCTCAGCAGGAGAGGTAATGTGATATGCATCCGCTGTAGCCCCGTAACCGACTACCTCTGCATAAATTCCCGCTCCTCTTGCCCTGGCATGCTCCAGCTCCTCCAGTACCACAATGCCTGCGCCTTCGCCAAGAACAAATCCGTCTCTGTCTTTGTCAAATGGAACAGATGCCTTTAAAGGGTTGTCCGTTTCTGTAAGAGCAGTCAGTGCGTCAAATCCTGCAACTCCCGTAGGACAGATACAGCTTTCCGCGCCTCCTGCCACCATAATGTCCGCGTCTCCGTACTGGATCGCCCGAAAAGCATCTCCAATGCTGTGGGTTCCTGACGCACAGGCAGTCACCACGTCTGTACATTTTCCTCTCAGGCCAAGCTCAATGGAAACATTTCCTGCAGCCATATTGGAGATCATCATAGGCACCATCAGAGGAAGCGCACGGCCGGGTCCTTTCTGAGTGATTCTGTCATAGCAAAGCTCCACCTGACGGAGATCTCCAACTCCGGAACCAATGATAACTCCCGCCCGGAAAGCATCTTCTTCCTTCATATCCAGCCCGGAATCCTCAAAAGCTTCTTTGGCTGCCGCAACTGCATACTGAGAAAAAAGAGCCATACGTCTTACCTGTTTGGGTTCCATATACTTTTTAGGTTCAAAGCCTTTTACCTCAGCTGCAAGCTTTACCTTATAGCCCTGGGCGTCAAATCTGGTGATCGATCCGATTCCCACCTTTCCGGCACAGATCCCCTGCCAGAACTCCTGTACATTGTTTCCTGTGGGCGTCACTGCTCCCAGCCCTGTAATTACGACTCTCCGCCTGCTCATATTACCATTCCTCCGTCAACCTGAACGACCTGTCCGGTAATGTAAGAAGCATCTTCTGATACAAGAAATGCCACTGTCTTCGCTACATTCTCCGGCTTTCCAAAATGCCCCAGGGGAATCTGTGCCGCAGAAGCCTCTTTCACAGAATCAGGCAGGATCTGAGTCATTTCTGTTTCTATAAATCCCGGAGCCACTGCGTTTACTGTAATTCCTCTGGATGCCAGTTCTCTTGCCGCTGTCTTTGTAAGTCCGATCACACCTGCTTTGGACGCCGCATAATTTGCCTGTCCTGCATTTCCGGCAATTCCTACCACAGAAGCCATATTTACAATTCGTCCGCTTTTCTGTCTCAGCATCTGTCTGGAAACAAAGCGCAGCATGTTAAAGGTTCCTCCCAGATTCACATCGACTACGCTGTCAAAGTCCTCCCTGGACATCCCCATCAGGAGCCCGTCTTTTGTGATTCCTGCATTATTTACAAGGATATTTATTTTTCCGTATTTTTTTACAATATCTCTGACAGCCTGTTCACAGGCTTTATAATCCGCAACATTCCACTGTAAAGCTTCTGCACAGCCGCCGTTTTCTTCAATTTCTTTTTTTACTTTTTCTGCCCGGTCAGCTGAACCGTTATAATTAATAATCACAAAAATTCCTTTTGCTGCCAGCTCCAGAGCAACTGCTCTTCCAATTCCTCTGGATGCGCCTGTTACTACAGCTACCTGCTTTTCTGTATACTCCGCCATGTTTCCCCTTTCCTGCAATCATCCACTGTCTGTTTTATTATTCTGAATAAATATGTCCTCAAACTCACCTGTTCTGCATGCTTTTTCCTGTATAGCTGTACAAATCGCCCAGCGCTTATACATACCGCATTACTGCTTCCATGCCTTTCGGAAATTACATGTCCTTCCCGCTGTTTCTGTTCCCTTCGGATGTTACATGTCCTCTCCTCTGCTTCTGTTCCCTTCGGATGTTACATGTCTCCTCCGCTGGTTCTGTTCCCTTCGGAAATTCTGCCGATCACTGCTTCAGCAGTTCCCCGCATACAGTTTCCGCTTCTTCCCAGGTACTGATCCGGTACATATTTACATTTTTATCTATTTTTTTCATAAAACCGCTGAGGGTTTTCCCCGGGCCAATCTCCACAAAGGTGTCAATTCCCTGCGCGATCATTGCTCTCATGCTCTGCTCCCAGCGAACCGAAGAGCTTACCTGTCTCACCAAAAGTTCTTTTATGGCTTCCCCGCTCTTCACCACTTCCGCTGTCACATTTGTCACATAGGGAATGTCCGGATCCTTAACAGAAACCTTTTTCAGAACCTCTTCCAGCTTTTCTCCTGCCGGTTTCATCATTGGAGAATGAAAAGGACCGCTGACCTTTAAAGGAAGTACCCTTCTGGCCCCGGCTTCTTTAAGAACTGCAGCCGACTGTTCCACTGCTTCCTTTTCCCCTGTGATCACAATCTGTCCCGGACAGTTATAATTTGCAATAAAAACACCTTGAAAATCATGAACAGTTCTTTCCACCGCTTCTCCGTCCATTCCAAGAACAGCGGCCATAGCTCCGGTTCCTTCCGGAGCCGCATGTTCCATAAATATCCCTCTGGCGCGGACAGTGCGGACCGCATCCATATCGCTCATGCTGCCTGCTGCTGCAATCGCACAGTATTCACCAAGGCTTAAACCTGCTGTCATTTCCGGATAAAGTCCTCTTTTTTCCAGTTCACGGGTAATAGCAAGACAGGCTGTAACCATAGCCGCCTGAGTATATTCTGTTTTGTCCAAGAGGTCATTTTTCTGAAAACAGATTTCCCGGACATCAAAATCCAGTATACTGGAGGCTTGATCAAAAACAGCCTTTGCCTCCTCGCTTTTTTCATAAAAATCTCCTGCCATTCCCACTTCCTGGGCTCCCTGTCCGGGATAAAGAAATGCAATCCTGCTCATACTGTTCCGCTCCATTTCCTAAATATCATGTTCCTGTTCCGCCTGCTCTCTGCAAAAAATCCTTTTACTGTTTCCTTTGTTCACAGAATAGTATCATGCGGACAGTTACGAAATCTCTTTAACATTTATTCCTGCCATGGCTTCCTGATCATTAAATCCTCAGCCCTGGAAACCATTCTGCTGATAATCTCCCTGCAGGAAAGACTTTCCTTTACAAGTCCGGCGCTCTGGCCTGCCATCAGACTTCCGTTTCTGGTATCGCCGTCCTGCACTGCTTTTCTTAAGCCTCCAAGTGTAAGTGCTTCAAGAGCCTCAAAATCAGCCCCGCTTTTTTCCATTTCCAGATATTTTCTGGACATGTCATTGCGCAAAACCCGGATAGGATGACCCGTTGTGCGTCCTGTAACACGGGTATCAATATCCTTTGCCCTTAAGATACTGTCTTTATAATTCTGATGGATCACAGACTCACGGGAAGCCGCAAAAGCAGTGCCGACCTGCACGCCTTCCGCTCCCAACATAAACGCTGCTGCCATTCCTCTTCCATCTGCAATGCCTCCGGCAGCGATCACCGGAATCTCCACTGCATCCGCCACCTGCGGTACCAGTGTCATTGTAGTAATCTCTCCGATATGTCCTCCGGCCTCTGTTCCCTCTGCCACAACTGCATCTGCGCCGCAGCGCTCCATACGTCTGGCCAGAGCAGTGGAGGCGACTACCGGAATCACCTTCACCCCTGCCGCTTTCCAGTCTGCCATATATTTTTCCGGGCTTCCGGCTCCTGTTGTAACAATGGGAACCTTTTCTTCCACAATGACTTTTGCCACCTGATCTGCTTCCGGGCTCATGAGCATAATGTTGACTCCAAAAGGTCTGTCAGTCATTTCTCTCACCTTTTTGATCTGCTCTCTTACCCACTCTGCAGGGGCTGCGGCAGCCGCGATCAGTCCAAGACCTCCTGCGTCTGACACTGCAGCCGCCAGACTGGCCTCAGCCACCCATGCCATACCGCCCTGGATCACAGGATATTCAATTCCCAATAATTCTGTAATTTTTGTTTTCATAATAAATCCTCATCTGAATCATCACCGGTTTTGAAAGCTGCGGCTTACAGCCTTCAAGCATTTTTGTATACTCTTATGATTTCTTTGTTTTGCAAAATATCAGCCCGAAGGTTACTTATTCTCTTCCAGGTATGCTGCCGCAGCGCCTACGGTTGTTATTTTTTCCAGATCTTCGCTTGGAATCTCTACTCCAAATTCCTCTTCCAGGGCCATTGCCAGCTCAAAAAGATCAAGGGAATCTGCATGAAGATCCTCTGTAAAAGAAGTGTTCTCTGTAATGCTTTCTGCTTCTGCTCCAAGTGTTTCTGCTGTGATCTCAATAATTTTCTGTAACATAATAATCTCCTTTTCTGCTATATCTCTGATTTTTGAATTTATTTTTAAATACCCCATTCCAGTACAGATGCCCCCCAGGAAAGCCCTGCCCCAAAGCCTGCCAGAACAAGCTTCTGGCCTTTTTTCAGCTTTCCGTTCCGGTTCATTTCATGGAGAAGTATGGGGATACTTGCCGAGGAAGTATTGCCATATTCCTGAAGATTCATGGGAAACCTTTCAATTCCCATTCCCAGTCTCCTGGCTGCTGCTTCTACGATCCTGCGGTTTGCCTGGTGAAGAATAAACCAGTCAATTTCTTCTGTTTTTAAATTGTTTTTTTCCAGTACCCGGCGGATCGCTTCCGGAACACTTCTTACAGCAAACTGAAATACTTCCCTTCCGTCCATAAACAGATACTTCTCTGATTTCAGGGCTGCGCTCCCGGCTGTTTCCGTCTGCGGCTCCCTATTCAGACTGCTTTTCACTGCCGGACAGGTCAGAGCCTCTCCGCCCCGTCCGTCTGACCGGGCAAAGGAAGCATAATTCCTGCCTTCCCGGGCGCACAGCATCACAGCCCCCGCCCCGTCTCCGAAAAGAATACAGGTTCCCCGGTCTTTCCAGTCAACGATCCGAGAAAGTCTTTCGCTTCCCACAACAAGAATGTTTTTATAGATTCCTGACGATATGTAGGCCTGCGCAGTCTGATATGCAAACAGAAATCCACTGCATGCCGCATTCAGATCAAAGCCTGCCGCCTGATAAAGTTCCAGTTTCTTCTGTATCTCGCACGCAGTGCATGGAAAAATCTGATCCGGTGTGGAAGTCGCTGCTATGATCAGATCCACTTCATCGGAACTGATGCCTGATTCCTTTATTGCCTGCCGGGCTGCTTCCGCCCCCATAGACACTGTGGTTTCTTTTTCCGCAATGTGTCTTCTGAGTACCCCGGTTCGTTCCCGTATCCACTGATCACTGGTGTCCACAAATTCTGCGATTTTATGATTATCCAGAACTCTTTCCGGCACACAGACGCCAGTTCCGCAAATCACACCTTTCATGATCTGCCCTCCTTTTTTCGGAACCTGATCACGATTCCGTTTGGGTTGTTATTTATTTTGAATATTTAATATTTTGATTATCAAAGTATAATCCTGTAAATAAAGAATGTCAAGAAAAAAATAAAAAGACACTGCAGAATATTTATATCTTATCCGCAGTGTCTTGCATTTCAATTATTCAGTTTTTCTTTCAGGAAATCACAAATCCTTTATTTTTATCAGATAAAAATTCCTGCGATCATGTAGACCACAAAAGCTGCGATCCATGCGATCACGCACTGTCCGATCACAACACCTGCCGCCCATTTTCCGCCCAGCTCACGCTTGATAGCGGCAACTGCTGCCACACATGGGGTATAAAGCAGGCAAAATACCAAAAGGCTTGCTGCTGCCAGAGGTGTGATGGCTGCAAGCAGAGCTTCCGTACTTCCAAAAAGAACTGAAAGTGTGGAAACAACGCTTTCTTTTGCCATAAATCCGGTAATCAAAGCTGTAGATATCCGCCAGTCTCCAAATCCCATAGGTCGGAAAATCGGAGCAACAACACTTGCTGCCATGGCAAGAATACTGTCTTTTGAATCTGTTACAACATTCAGATGGATATCAAAGGTCTGTAAAAACCAGATTACAAGAGTAGCGATAAAAATAACGGTAAACGCTCTCTGCAAAAAGTCTTTCGCCTTATCCCACAGCAAATGTCCTACGTTTTTTGCTCCCGGCATACGGTAGTTCGGAAGCTCCATAACAAAGGGAACCGCCTCTCCGCTGAACATGGTACGGCGCAGCAGAAGCGCCATCAGAATCCCCATAACAATGCCGCCAAAATACAGAAGAATCATAACCAGCGCGCTGTTTTCCGGGAAAAAGGCTGCTGCAAAAAATGCATAAATGGGAAGCTTTGCAGAGCAGCTCATAAAAGGTGTAAGAAGAATTGTCATTCTTCTGTCCCGCTCTGAGGGAAGAGTTCTGCTGGCCATAACTCCGGGTACAGTGCAGCCGAATCCGATCAGCATAGGCACAATGCTCCGTCCGGAAAGCCCGATCTTTCTCAGCAGCTTATCCATTACAAAGGCAACTCTTGCCATATATCCACTGTCCTCCAGAAGAGACAGGAAAAAGAACAGGGTCACAATAACAGGGAGAAAACTCAGCACACTTCCCACACCATTAAAAATGCCGTCCATCACAAGAGAATGAAGCACACTGTTTACATGAGCCGCTGCCATAAGCTGATCAATAGCTCCGCCAAGAGCCTCAATTCCCATATCAAGAATACCGGAAAGGAACGCTCCGATCACTCCGAAGGTCAGGTAAAACACAAGGGCCATAATTCCCACAAAACAGGGGATCGCCGTATATTTTCCAGTAAGTATCCGGTCTATCTTTGTACTTCTGATATGCTCCTTGCTCTCTTTGGGCTTAATGACTGTCTCATCGCAGATTTTTTCAATAAAATCAAATCGCATGTGCGCAATGGCAGCCGCACGGTCCAGTCCCCGCTCACTTTCCATCTGCTTTACAATATGCTCCAGCATCTCTTTTTCATTCTGGTCAAGCTTCAGTTTTTCAAGGATCAGCTGATCCCCCTCTGCAAGCTTGGCTGCTGCAAAGCGTACCGGAATCCCGGCTTCCTGTGCATGGTCTTCGATCAGATGCATAATGGCGTGAAGGCATCTGTGAACAGCTCCTCCGTCATCATCCGCATCACAAAAGTCTATTTTTTCCGGCTTTTCCTGATATTTTGCCACATGAAGAGCATGGGCTACCAGCTCGTCAATTCCCTCATTTTTTGCTGCGGAAATAGGAACTACAGGGATTCCAAGCATTTCCTCCATCCGGTTGATAATGATCGAACCGCCGTTTTCCCTGACCTCATCCATCATATTCAGGGCAAGAACCATGGGAATATCCAGCTCCATCAGCTGCATGGTAAGATAAAGGTTCCGCTCAATATTTGTGGCATCCACAATATTAATAATACCTCTTGGATGCTCATTCAGTACAAAATTCCTTGTTACGATTTCTTCGCTGGAATACGGAGACATGGAATAAATTCCCGGAAGATCTGTTACCAGGGTATTGCTTTTTCCACGGATCGATCCATCCTTTCTGTCCACAGTAACACCTGGGAAATTTCCCACATGCTGGCTGGAGCCGGTAAGCTGATTAAACAAAGTTGTCTTTCCGCAGTTCTGGTTTCCTGCCAGTGCAAAGGTAAGCATTTCACTGTCCGGAAGGGGATTTTCCGTTTCCTTAAAATGAAATTTTCCGCCTTCTCCCAATCCCGGATGAGGGATGGAATGGCTGTTGTTTTTCTTTGATGTCTCTCCCTTTTCTCCTGCGTCCCTTACATTTTCTATTTCAATTTTATCCGCATCAGCAAGACGAAGTGTAAGCTCATAGCTGTGGATACGAAGTTCCATGGGATCTCCCATAGGAGCATACTTCACCATAGTCACATCTCCCTTTGGGATCAGCCCCATATCCAGGAAATGCTGTCTGAGAGCGCCTTCTCCGCCTACAGAACGTATTGTTGCCGTCTTTCCGATCGGCAGATCTTTTAACGTCATCTGACTGTTCCTCTTTTCATTTCATAGTCTTTATTGTTTGTCATAGAAAACTTTATGACAAATATCACTGTTTGTCAATAGAAAACCCTCTGTTTCGACGGATTATTTCAAATTGTCATTACTGTTTACGACCTTCACAGCAACCTGGTCAAAATGCATTCCAAACTACCCTCGATGATAGCTGTATGTCTCGGACTTTTGGCATATATATGCCAAAACACCTCGCAGGATAGTGACGTATGGACAGTAACAGATTGTCTGCAACCGTAAAATTCTGACTTGTATAACACAAAATTTTGACAGAATGACCAGTGCATTTTTCCAACCCATGCCTTATAATAAATCCCATACTAAAATAAGGCCGCCACAAGCCTAATGGCTTTCGGCAATAAGTATTCGCATGAACTGAGGAGGACGATTATGAAACGTAAATGGTGGCACGATAAGGTTGCCTATCAGATTTACCCAAAAAGCTTTTTTGATTCCAATGGCGACGGAATCGGAGATATTCCGGGTATTATATCAAAGCTTGACTATCTGAAAGAACTTGGAGTGGACATTGTATGGATTTCACCCTGCTATCCTTCCCCAATGGCAGATCAGGGTTATGATATTTCAGATTATTACAATATTCATCCCGCTTTCGGTACCCTGGATGACATGGACAGACTTCTTACTGAAGCCCGGAAAAAAGACATGTACATTCTTCATCCGCTTCCTCGTGTTAACGAAATTTCTGTTGAAGTGGACAGCGATCCGAGAGCTGCATACTTTAAACAGGCCCAGTACGGTGTATATGTGCGTATGGCCCTGATTCTTACATTATTGGAGGTGGAACTGCCATGTTAAATGTTGGAGCACTTCACGAAGGTTTCGTACTCGACCACATCAAAGCAGGCAAAGCCATGACCATCTATCATGACCTGAAGCTTGATAAGCTGGACTGCACCGTTGCGATTATCAAAAATGCCAAAAGTAATAAAATGGGCGTTAAAGATATCATCAAAGTAGAATGCC
>OHRG01001322.1_pt1 | contig 12278 bp, 11 predicted proteins | sample 1578351 | NCBI WGS metagenome assembly OHRG01 (sample SAMEA3879599, study PRJEB24766) | human gut metagenome | biome: human-associated habitat; feature: feces | place: USA | collected 1985/1987
AGAAATGCAACACTTTTTTTTAATTTTTTTAAATTTTTTTTAGATTTTTTGTAAAACAGTTGATTTTACACCGTTTTAAGCTATATTATTTTCTATATACAGAGACTTTTTATTCCAGATTTCCCATCCAAAGTCTCTCAGAAAGGATTTACTGATAATGAAAGTAGAAGAAAGATTATTAAAATATGTGGGCTATCACACCACATCTGAGTGACAGGGAATTTGCACTCGCAAGAGAGCTTGAGTCAGAGCTTAAGGAGCTTGGCTTATCCAAGGTTGTGCTCACTGACCATTGTTACGTGTATGGTCTGCTGCCTGCCACTGCCGGCATGGAGCACAAAAAAGCGGTCGGATTTATTGCACATATGGATACTGCACCTGATTTTTCCGGGGAAAATGTCAAGCCTCAGTTGCTGCGTCACTATGACGGAAGCGATGTGCTGCTTAGAGGCAGTGGCGAATACCTGAGAGTAAGCGATTTTCCTGAGCTTAAAGCCCTCTCCGGACGCACTCTCATTACCACAGATGGCACTACCCTGCTTGGTGCCGATGACAAGGCCGGTGTGGCTGAGATTATGACCGCCTTAGAGCAGATTATTGCAGAGGGCACTCCTCACGGCGATATCTGGGTTGGATTTACCCCCGATGAGGAGGTCGGAAAGGGTGCGGATTTGTTTGATCTGGACTATTTCGAGGCAGATTTTGCCTACACCGTGGACGGTGATTACGAGGGCGAGGTGGCCTATGAAAACTTTAATGCCGCAAGCGCTGAATTTACCATAAAGGGCGTCAACGTGCATCCGGGTGAAGCAAAGGACATTATGGTCAATGCTGCTTTAGTTGGCTGCGAGATTGCCGCAGCGCTGCCTGCAAACGAGACTCCTGCCACAACTGAGGGCAGAGAGGGCTTTTACCATCTGTGTGATATGAGCGGTGATGTAGCATCAGCCCATCTGTCATATATTGTGCGCGACCACGACAAGGCTCTTTTTGCTAAAAGACTTGATACTCTCCGCTCTCTTGAGATAGAGATGAACAAAAAATATGGTGAGGGCACTGTTTCTTTGACTATCACCCACTCCTACGAGAATATGCTTTCAATCATAATGGACAACATGTACATTATCGACCTGGCTAAGGCTGCTATAGAGGAAAACGGTCTAGAGCCGCTATCACGCCCGGTTCGCGGCGGTACAGACGGCGCACGTTTATCCTTCATGGGACTTCCTTGTCCAAACCTCGGTACCGGCGGCTACGGCTTCCACGGCCCATTTGAGCACATATCAGTGGAGGGTATGGAGACTGCGGTTAATATAATCAAATCAATTGTGAAGCATGTGCTGATGCTGGCTGACGCGTAATTTCGTGCCGGTCAATTACTGTTCACAACTAACAGTGTGACTAGCCACGGCCACGTTACTATTCACTACTAACAGTGTAACCAGTAATCCGGCAGCACTTATCATTTTTGCAGTTGTTGGTGGAATATTTGTAAATTATCTTCGCAGAAATCAAAATGATATCGGCGGAGGAATGGGAAAGGATTACATGAAAGAGCATTGGGGAATCGATGACGACAAGTAATCAAAAATACCGGGCAACACATTTTGTGTCCCGGTATTTTTTATACAACCATCGTAACTATTCAGAACCACTGAGAACAGGAAAAGCTGATGCGTCATCAGAAAAGCCTGACTTTGCTATCGCAAATTTGCAGGCTCCATGTTCACAGAGCGGCCCTTTATCTTTGCATTCTTCATGGCATTGAGCACTTCCTTGCCATACTCAGCCGGCACCTCAACAAATGTATACTTGTCGTACATGTCGATTGCACCGACAAGCCTGCCAGGCATGCCTGACTCGCCTGCAATGGCGCCTAAAATGTCACCCGGCTTTATCTTGTCCTTCTTTCCTACGTTAATAAACAGACGTACCATGCCATCCTCTGCTCCTGTATTGTGGAAATCATAGTCGTCCTTTGATTCAGCTGTGGATATCTCTGAAGCACCCATAGCCTGGTATAAAAATGCCGCCGCTATATCCATTGCCGTGTAATCTGACTCATTTATCTGATTCTCTATAATATCAATGACACTTGTGAGATTTTCCTCATCTATAATGGTGGAAATCTGGTCCATAATCTTTTCTGCCCTGATTTTGGCAACATCATCAGATGATGGAATTGGCTGCGCATAGATTTTTGTCTTGCAGTAGCGCTGTATGTCCTTGAGCTTATATACCTCCTTGCCCTTTACAAAGGAGAATGCCTTTCCACAGCGGCCTGCTCTTCCTGTACGACCGATACGATGTACATACGTCTCGGGAACATCCGGGAGATCATAATTAATAACCATAGGCAACTCACTTATATCGATTCCTCTGGAAGCAATATCAGTAGCAACCATAACCCGGGTTTTCCCCGACTTAAAATTACCCAATGCGGACTGTCTTGCCGCCTGACTCTTATTTCCGTGTATAGCCTGACTACCGATCCCAGCCTTACCTAATATCTTAACAATCTTATCGGCATTATGCTTCGTACGCGAGAAGATAAGTACCGATTGATCTTCTGCTTTTTGCAAAATTGAAATTAATAATTGACTTTTCTCTTTCTTCTCTACGAAGTACACAACCTGATTGATAGAGTCCACAGTAGACGATTTCGGTGTTATGTAAATCTTCACCGGATTCTTCAACAGAGATTTGGTTAAAGTAACAATGGTGTCAGGCATTGTTGCCGAGAAGAACAAGGTTTGCTTTTCTTTCGGAAGTTTCGGCAATATTCGCTTAATATCATGGATAAATCCCATGTCAAGCATACGGTCAGCCTCATCCAATACAAAATACTGAATAGTATCCAGATGTATATGTCCCTGATTCATCAAATCAAGTAGACGTCCCGGAGTAGCTACCAGAATATCAATTCCCTTGCGTAACATATCAACCTGCGGACGTTGATTTACACCACCGAAGATCACTCCGTGGCGAACACGGGTATATTTTGAATAATCGTCAATGCATTCACTGATTTGCAGGGCAAGTTCACGGGTAGGTGTCAATATCAAGGCTTTGATACCCTGACGCTTGACAGATTCCTTGCTCACGACTTGCAAATGTTGTATGATAGGAATGGCAAATGAAGCCGTCTTTCCTGTACCAGTCTGCGCACAACCTAATATATCTCTTTTTGCCAATGCGGCAGGAATCGCTTTTTCTTGAATTGGGGTCGGTACTGTATATCCTTTTTCTTTGATTGCTTTTAAAATCGGCTCGGTTATATTTAATTCTTTAAATGTCATAAATGTTGTTTTTGCTATATCTGAAAGTAAACCGTCAGAAACATATCTTATATAAATGTTCACGACGAAGTCAATATTGATATAGACTTGTGATTATACTTATTAAACTTTGCTCTTTTTTCCAGAGGCTTGCTTGTATTACAAAAAAGTCTAATAAATCTATTTTCAGAATGGAAAGTGCAGAACTAGAAATTTCCGATATTGCACACAAAAGAGGCAGAATTAGCAGAACTTAAATGTAAAATGATTTTTCGAACTCTCTGTAAAAGGGATTTCCCGATGAATCATGAAACGGAAATAATTTATATATAAAAGCAGAAGACAGAATCTTCTGCTTTTATCCGGGTATTAATATCTTCTGGAGTTATTATAACCACCACGACCACCGTGAGATGGTCTTTCAGTGCGAGGACGTGCCACGCTTACTGAAATAACTTTCTGGTCGTATTCAACTCCATTCAGTTCGTCAATTGCTTTTTGTCCTTCTGTATCATTCGGCATTTCTACGAAAGCAAATCCTCTGGATCTACCAGATTCTCTATCAAAAATAACCTTAGCAGAAGATACTTCTCCAAACTCTGCAAATAAATTTGTTAAGTCAGCATCATTTGTGCCATAACTTAAACCTGAAATGTAAATGTTCATCTAAAAATTTTATTAAAATAAATACTATTTTGGAGTGAGGAGGATAATTACAGAAGAGGACTACTTGCTAATAATATATTAAAAAGAAGAACTACACAATAATAATTCGTAACTCAAACTCTGGGAACAAAGATAATGTAATAAATCAGAAAAATACGTTTATATTCATTCTTTTTCGGAAGAAAGACGATAATTATCATTTATTAGCACACCATTCACCCTAAATCGGTGAAATACACAATTTCGTCTCTCATTCTTGATATTCTCTCGCAATATATCTACTTTTGTCTTTGTATAACTTATTAAGGGGCACCTCATGAATGTCAGAATAGAACAAAGTTGGAAACAGCAATTACAAGAAGAATTTGATAAACCATACTTCGAAAAGTTGGTTACATTCGTCAAAGATGAATATAAACGGGCACACGTCCTCCCTCTCGGACATCAGATTTTTCATATATTCAATTCCTGTCCCTTCGAAAAAGTAAAAGTAGTTATCCTTGGACAAGACCCTTATCCCAATCCCGGACAATATTACGGAGTCTGTTTTTCTGTACCTGAGGGAGTAGCTATCCCCGGTTCACTAAACAACATATTCAAAGAGATACATCAAGACCTGGGAAAACCAATTCCTGCTTCCGGTAACCTGGATCGCTGGGTTGCCCAAGGCGTATTCCCGCTAAACTCTGTTCTTACCGTACGAGCGCACGAAACCGGTTCTCATCGAAATATGGGCTGGGAAATCTTCACAGACGCAGTTATCAGGAAACTTAGTGAAAAGCGAGAAAATTTGATATTTATGCTTTGGGGAAATTATGCGAAAGAGAAACTATCTTTGATAGATACTAGCAAACATCTGGTACTGACCAGCGTTCATCCTTCTCCCCGTTCTGCCGAATATGGTTTCTTCGGTTGCAAACACTTCAGCAAAGCCAATGCTTTTTTGCGTAGTAAGGGAATAGAAGAAATTGATTGGTAAATAAATATCTTCTCAAAATATACTATCAACGTTCAAAACATTCACCATGAATAAATCAAACGATATTACCCGGGAAGAATGTGGGCCAAGCAATGCCTTTTTGCTACTGACATTGATTACACCATGTTGAAACGGGCTCAATCTGCCCTCAAACAGCGAAACGACTATTCCAACATTTACAGTTTCCGTATACTCAATGCCAGGCAACAATATATACGTGTCACCAGCCGACATCAAGTTTTGAAGCAAGACCGTAACGGCAAAGCATAGCTCGTAATAGGTAACCGTGAATATGTATTCAAGGCTTCTTCCAAACTTACATATTTTCCTACCGTTGTAAAGTTAAACACCATAAGAACAATAAAGATATGACGATTCCATACTAAACTCGAAATATTTTTATTACATTCACAGCATGAAATGCAGAATTATACTCGAACTATTAGCAATTCTCTTTTTTACAGGATGTTATAATAGAGAACAGATTTCCCGGCTTGACGAGGCGGAAGCACTGATACAAAATAAGCCGGATAGTGCCTTAACAATATTACAACAACTCAAATCGGAAGGTAGCCAAGCTGAACAGGCCAGGTATGCGTTGCTTTATTCAGAGGCTTTAGACAAGAATCATATCAAAGCAACAAATGATTCGCTGATTCGTCGGGCTTGGGAGTATTACAAACATCATCCCAAAGATTTACGCCGTCAATGCAAGACTCTTTATTATTGGGGAAAAGTCAAACTGCGTGCAGGAGACAAGCCGGGAGCGTTACGCCTTTATCTGAAAGTTGAAGAGAAACTGAAAGATACCAATGAGCCTTATTATGCGGGGCTTTTATACAGTCAAATCGGTGAAGTGTATTATGACCAGATGAACTATAGCCGGGCTTATCATTATTTTCGTGAAGCTCGCAATAACTTCCGGCAGTCTGATAACACTCGCGAAGAAACAGAAGCAACTCTCGATATGGCAGCCGCAACTTTCAATTCGAAAGATATGGAGAAAGCCATGCGGCTCTATTCTGCCGCACTCGATTTGGCCGATGAACACAAGTTCGATAAGTTAGCCAAAGCCAGTCTCACCAATCTTGCTTCTCTCTATGTAGTGTCAGGCAAGAAACAAATTCCTCATGACCTGCTGCAACGTATCGAACTTTCTGCCCGGCAAGATACGCTCTACGGATATCATACATTAGTAGATGCGAATCTACTGAAAAACCGTATAGACAGCGCACGCTACTATCTGGCACTTGCAGAAGCACATTCTACCGATATTCGTGACATCGCAGACCTGCAATACACCGCTTATCGGATTGAAGCGCAGGCCAGAAACTTCGAGAAAGCAACTGAGAAGATACATCATTATATCTATCTGACTGACTCTCTGACACGCTCGAATATGCAATTCTCCGCCGGTATGGTGGAACGTGACTATTTCAAGGAACGCTCCAACTTTGCCGAATACCGGATGAAGAACCGTACTATCTGGGAGATTGCCGTAGCAAGCGTAATTTTTCTGATATTAGGGGTAGCATACTATATCATCCGTCAACGTCTGCGCCTGCAACGGGAACGTACCGACCACTACCTGCTATTGGCGGAAGAAGCCAATTTCCAATACAAAACCCTGACGGAACACATGGAAGGACAGCGCAATGCGGAAAGCCATTTAAAAGGTTTGATAGCTTCACGCTTTGACATCATTGACAAACTGGGAAAGACTTACTATGAACGTGAGAATACTGCATCACAACAGGCTGCCATGTTCCACGAAGTGAAACAGATTATCACCGATTTTGCAGAGAACAATGAACTGTTGCAAGAGCTGGAACTTATCGTAAATACCTGCCATGATAATGCTATGGAGAAGCTGCGGAATGATTTTCCGTCAATGAAAGAAGCCGACATACGGCTGCTTTGTTATATTTTTGTAGGTTTCTCGCCACAAGTAATCAGTTTGTTTATGAAAGATACGGTAGCGAATGTATATGCTCGCAAGTCACGGCTCAAATCACGTATCAAATCGGCAGAAACAGCCAATAAGGAGTTGTTTTTAGCACTTTTCGGATAGGTGTTAGACCTGTGTTAGAAATCTTAGGATACATTTTTTACAACTCATTGAATATCAAAACAATTTAAGTCTGAGTGTTAGATTTATAAGATTGCATCATAACCCGATTTTGATGCAATCTTACTACTTTTGTATTCGAAAAATTAGAAAAAAAGAAAAGATAATGAAGAAGATTGTTATTCTATTAAGCGTCATGCTTTTCATGGTAGCATGCGAAAAAGGAAACGAAGAAATGAAAGAAGCAAAAGTAGTGGTATCCGTTTATGATGAGAATGGAAAAATTGCAACGGGCGTTCCCGTAAAAATGTATAATGAAAAGGATTATAAGATTTTTGAAAAAGATAATTTAACCTTGCCAACTGTAATTGCCCAGACAAACGAAAGTGGCATAGTAACCTTTGTATTGCCACGAGAGGAATGGTTCACAACGCAGTCGCAACGGTTCCTGACATTCGTGGTACAAGAAGGGGGCGGCCCTGACAACTATCAGATATGGTCTTCCGGCAAAACCGTAGAAGCCGGAAAAGTCGTAAAGGTAGACATACGTTTAACCCAATTCCCTAACTAAACTTTTATCATATGAAACAAACTAGACCTTATATAATTACAGCACTTTGCCTACAAATGGTTCTGGGAGCAATATTACTAAGTTGCAGCACCGAAAATGACGAATATAAGAAAGATTCACCTTCGGCAGAAAATCCTGCTGAACCCGTAGGAGCTTTACTAGAGGATTTCTCCATAGAACAATTACCTGCAAAAACGATTTATGCATTAGGAGAGAATATAGACTTAACCGGCCTTAACGTGACAGGCAAGTATGATGACGGGAAACAACGACCTGTGAAGGTTACCCCGGAACAGATCAGTGGTTTCTCATCATCTGCCCCTGTTGATAAACAGGAAGTAACCATAACGATAGAGGGTAAACAGAAAAGTTTCTCCGTGCAGATTTCTCCTGTCCGTGTAGAAAATGGAGTATTGACGGAAGTATTAAAAGGGCATAATGAAATCATACTTCCCAATAGTGTGAAGTCAATTCCAAAAGCTGCTTTCAGAGGTAGTCAAATAAACAAGGTGGTGCTCAACGAAGGGCTGCAATCTATCGGAGATATGGCTTTCTTCAATTCAACCGTTCAGGAAGTTGTATTCCCGACGACTCTGGAACAACTTGAGGAAAATATTTTCTACTATTGCCGAAACTTGAAAAAAGCAGATCTAAGCCAGACGAAACTCACCAAACTTCCTGCCAGCACTTTTGTATATGCGGGCGTTGAAGAGGTGCTGCTGCCTGCGACCCTGAAAGAAATCGGAGCACAGGCATTCCTTAAGACGTCTCAATTGAAAACGATTGAGATTCCGGAGAATGTAAGAACAATCGGGTTGGAAGCATTCCGGGAAAGTGGCATTACCACTGTGAAATTACCGAATGGTGTTACAACCATAGCGCAAAGGGCTTTCTATTACTGCCCGGAATTGACGGAAGTGACCACCTACGGAACTGTTCTCAATGAAAATCCCGAAGCGATGATTCACCCCTATTGCCTTGAAGGATGTCCGAAATTAACTCGCTTCGAAATTTCTAAAAGTATCCGGATATTAGGACAAGGACTATTGGGCGGTAATAGAAAAGTGACTCAATTAACCATTCCGGCAAACGTCACACAGATTAATTTTTCAGCTTTCAATAATACAGGTATTAAGGAAGTAATGGTAGAAGGGATAACACCTCCACAGGTATTTGAAAAAGTATGGTACGGATTTCCGGACGATATCACAGTCATTCGTGTTCCTGCCGAATCTGTGGAGAAATACAAGAATGCAAATGGTTGGAAGGATTTCACAAACAAAATAACAGCATTTTAATAATTCTCTGATTTTTCGATTATAACCGGAAAAAGTTGGTTTTATGTCAACTTTTCCGGTTATAATCGAAAATTTCATTTTATCAGGTCATGTATTAAATCTCCCCATTCACCCCTAAGCCGAACAAGGCGAAATCGCCCAGGCAAGGGTCATCCGGGAAAACCTCAGCCAATGCTGCCGTTATCTGACGGGCATTTTTCAAAGAGAAGGTTTCTGTATCCGTCAACTTGAAATAATGGGCTACCCGGCAGACGTGTGTATCCAAAGGAACAATCAGTTCTTTGCGGTCAAAGCTCTTCCAAATTCCAAAATCAACTGCCGAATCCCGGCGAATCATCCAACGCAAAAACATATTGAGTTTCTTTTGAGGACTTTTAGCGGATACTTCAAGGAATGAGCACAACTTTTCCATAGGTATCCCTGAGTACGCATTCAAAGTTTCTTCCAAGCTTTCAAACTGTGTATAGGCTGCATATAATCGCCGGAAGTATCCATAAAAGTCGGCATATGACAGCATACGATAAAAGCTATTGGTCGCTCCCGAAGGAAAATCCTTCTCCCACTGGCGGGACAATACATATTGATAAGGTAAATCTCCCATTAATCTATGCAGTTCGTCCGCCTTCTTCAATATCTGTTTGCGATTGCCAAAACTCATAATTGCCGTCAACAGACCACTGATTTCAATATCCTGTTTCAACGTATATCGATGAGGGAACTGCACCGGATCACTTATAATAAAGTCTGCACGATGATAAATCTCCGCACACATCAAAAGTTTATTCTTTATATCTTCAGTCATTTTGAGAATGTATCTAGTATTGAAAGTGCAAACAGAACTATCAATGAAAGTCCCACGGCATAACCCAATTTAAGAACTTTACGACAGACGGAAAGTTGCCTGCCGGATAGCTGAATAGCCTTATTAAAAAAGTATGCTATTCGTTGAGTGCAGCTATATACAGAGTTTCATAAATAGATGAATATCGTTGGTTTATCAATCAATTACAATTACGCTACAAAGATAGCAAATCTTACTTCATATCCCAATGTGGTACGGTATTGGCAGATTATTTATAGTAAGGAAATACTTTAAAGGTATTAATTACAAGATTAATAAATTGATTTATAAAGATATACCCTATTCCAAAGCAAAAGAATGATGCTATCTAATCATTCCCTTTTGAAAAAAGGCATATCATTTTGAAAAGAGTAACAATCGATAAATAACCAGACAACGATGAAAGTTTGCAAATTTGAAAAAATTAAAGATGAAGATGATATCAAGCAAGTTATCAACTGTATCCGGCAGGAACACCCTTATGTAGCCGTACTTCCTGTATTGACACAGTTGCAAGAATGGATGCAGGCTATCTCCGCCAGTTGGTTCCACGAAGAAGACGAAGCTTCTCATACCACAGTTAATGCTATCGAAGAATATTGTTATAGCCTGACCAATCATCTCATCACAGAACCGCAATTGAATCAGGATATGAAAATCCGTATCCGAGAGTGCATAAAGAAGATACATGCATTGGTAGAGGACAAAGCTGATTTACTGATTGATAAAACAATAAAAGCTGAAATATACGGACTGTCCAGTGATTTATTCACTTACAGCTTGCGCCAACAGGGATTTCATGCCCAAACGCTGGATACCGGTAAATTTATGCAAATCAACCTGGAAAGAAAACCGGATATCCCCTATATCCAGGAAACTGTCCGTCAATATATTGACGAAAACCAAGATTTCGACATTTTTGTCGCCCCGCTCTCTATCTGTAAGAATGTATATGGTGAAATAGACTTCATGAGCGAAAGGCGTAACGACTACTACGCAACAGTACTCGCTACCATTTTTCAAGCGGACGAAATAGTCTTATCCACCCAAATCAATCATATCTATGCAAACCGGAACTGCCGGAGAGAGCAGCACTCACTGACCTATACGGAAGCCGAACAACTGATTAACAGCGGAGTTTACCTACTCTACACAGACTGCATCACCCTTGCGGCACGCTCCAATATGGCTATCCGCCTGACAGATATCCACGACCTGACAACCGAACGGCTCTATATCTCCTCTCATGACACAGGAGGCAGTGTCAAAGCAATACTTTCACAGGACTCGGCCACCTTTGTACGCTTTACGTCATTAAACGTATTGCCCGGCTATCTGCTAATGGGGAAACTACTGGAAGTCATCAACAAATATCAAATAAACGTCGTTTCAATGGCCTCATCCAACGTATCTATCTCCATGATGCTGACAGCCAGCAGTGATACCCTGCGAATAGTCCAAAGGGAACTGCATAAGTATGCCGAAATGGTCATAGACGAAAATATGTCCGTGATACACATCATCGGCTCACTTCACTGGAAACGCACCCAGGTAGAAAGCCACATCATGGACACTATCAAGGACATTCCCGTATCTCTCATTTCTTATGGGGGAAGCGACCACTGCTTCACGTTATCTGTGCACACCACAGATAAAAACAAGCTTATCAACTCACTGTCCAGACAATTCTTCGGCAACCAGTGCGCAGCCTGACCCGAAAAAAAATACCGGAGAGCGGATAAGTCTGCTCCCCGGTATTTTTTCTTTTCACTTTTATCCATACGTATTGACATTTTATTACCAACAAGCTAATAAAACTTCAATGACGTTCATTTACAAAATCCATACTATCCAAAACTGAAAGGAAAGGCGCTTTCATCGGATAAAGCAATCAATCCATTTTTTCGTTGAATACAAATTTTGTTCTCTCTTGCCAGCCAACCAGCAGCCAATGCTGTACTCTCTACGCTAAGGTTTAATCTTCTCGCCAATTCTGGTATTGAAATTTCACCAATTTCCTTTAGGGCACACCAGACCTTTCCGGCGTTCGTCCCTACTATTCTTTTATCCATGGCTATTATTTATTTAATAATTTGGTTACAATATAGCGATTTTAGTAATAGATTATAACTAAAAGAGCGTTTTTTATTTCAGGTTTTGACATTATTTAAAACATTAAAATCCATATCACCGCAAACGGTTAAAAATATGGTCATTTTATATACATTTATACCATACTTAAATACACGAAATATTAAAATAAATTATCAAACGAAGAAATAGAAAAGCATCGTCAACAAATAGATATTCTACAAATAAGCAATATCGGACAAGTCTGTTCCCTTTTTTACCAATACCTTTGCAAAGTGAAATACCAAAAGAAGTTATGCAACAGAAGAAAACAACGAAAGAAGAGTATCAAAAGTGCGTAAATGTCGTAGTGGAATATATCAATCAGCATTTAGGAGAAGAGATTGATTTAAAATCGCTGGCCAAGGTTTCTAATTTCTCTCCTTTTTACTTTCACCGGATAATGAAAGCATTTCTCGGTGAACCGATTGGTACGTTTATTGTCCG
>OHRG01001326.1_pt1 | contig 12222 bp, 9 predicted proteins | sample 1578351 | NCBI WGS metagenome assembly OHRG01 (sample SAMEA3879599, study PRJEB24766) | human gut metagenome | biome: human-associated habitat; feature: feces | place: USA | collected 1985/1987
GTAGGGAGCCTCCACACCGCCGTTGAAGAAGAAGGTGACGTGTGCATACTTCTCGGTCTCGGCAATGCGCAGCTGGGTCTTGCCGTTCTCGGACAGGTACTGGCCCAGAACATTCTTCAGCTCCACGGGAGGATAGGCGACCTCGCAGTTGGGCATGGTGGCATCGTACTCGGCCATGCAGACATAGTTGACCTGCTTGCGGCCGCCGCGGCGCTCAAAGCCCTTGAAGTCGTCATCGCAGAAGATGCGGGTCATCTGGCGGGCACGGTCGGGACGGAAGTTCATAAAGATGACGGTATCGCCATCCTGCACGCGGCCGCCCTCACAGGTGACGCAGGGCAGAACGAACTCGTCGGTCTTGTCGTCGGCGTAGGATGCCTCGATGGCCTCCTGAGCGTTGGCGGCGTGGTTGCCCTCGCCGTAGACGAAGGCAGCGTAAGCCTTCTCCTCACGGTCCCAGTTGTTGTCGCGGTCCATGGCGTAGTAACGGCCGGAAACGCTGGCGATCTTGCCAACGCCCAGCTCATCCAGCTTGGCCTGCAGGTCAGCCAGGAAGCCCTTGCCGGCGTGGGGGTCGGTATCACGGCCATCGGTGATGCAGTGCAGGTAGACTTCCTTTGCGCCCATGTGCTTTGCCATTTCCAGCACGCCGAACCAGTGGTCAGCGTGGCTGTGGACACCGCCGGTGCCCACCAGGCCCATCAGGTGGATGGCCTTGCCTGCATCGATAGCAGCCTGCATATTGCGCACCAGCACCGGGTTTTTCAGCATCTCACCATCCTGGATGGACTTGGTGATCAGGGTCAGCTGCTGGTAAACGATGCGGCCCGCGCCCATATTGGTGTGGCCCACCTCGGAGTTTCCCATCTGCCCATCCGGCAGGCCCACGGCCATGCCGGAGGCGTCGATGGTGGTCATGGGGTAATCCTGCATCAGGTGATCCAGGTAGGGCTTGCGGGCGGCGGTCACTGCGTTGCCCGCAGTCTGGCTGGGGGTCCAGCCAAAGCCGTCCATAATGCAGAGAAGAACGGGTCTCTTAGACATAAAAGTTTGCTCCTTTTTGTAAAAAACGAATCAGCCCTTAGAGGCTGCGTTAACGATGACAGCAAAATCCGCTGCCTTCAGGGATGCGCCGCCGATCAGGCCGCCATCCACATCCTGCTTGCTCAGCAGCTCCTCGCAGTTCTTTGCGTTCATGCTGCCGCCATACTGGACGGTGGTGGCCTGCGCCACAGCGTCGCCGTACAGCTCGCCGATCACCTTGCGGATCTGGGCGCAGACTTCCTGTGCCTGGTCAGCGGTAGCGGTCTTGCCGGTGCCAATGGCCCACACAGGCTCATAGGCGATGACCACGTTGGCCATCTGCTCAGCGGTCACATCCCGCAGGGCGATCTTGGTCTGCATACGCACCAGCTCCTCGGTCACGCCCTCTTCCCGCTGCTGCAGGCTCTCGCCCACGCAGACGATGGCCTTGAGGCCGGCGTTCAGGGCGGCCAGCGTGCGCTTGTTCACGGTCTGGTCGGTCTCTGCAAAGTACTGGCGGCGCTCAGAGTGGCCAACAATGACGTACTCCACGCCCAGATCCACCAGCATAGCAGCGCTGATCTCACCGGTAAAGGCGCCGGAAGCCTCAAAGTGGACGTTCTCTGCGCCCACATGGATATTGGTACCCTTGGTCTTGGCCACAGCGGTCACCAGGTCGGTATAGGGGGTGCAGATGACCACCTCGCAGGATGCATCCTGCACGGCGGGGATCAGCTCGTCTACCAGCTGGGCGGCCTCGGTAGCGGTCTTGTTCATCTTCCAGTTGCCTGCAATAATTGCCTTGCGCTTTGCCTTATCCATGATACTTTCTCCTTTTTTCCATTCTTATCAAAAAAGGTGCGGCGGCGCAACAGCCGCCGCACCCGTGGATGCTGGGGGTTAACTTATGCGTTCTGGATCACAGCGATACCAGGCAGCTCCTTGCCCTCCAGATACTCCAGAGAAGCGCCGCCGCCAGTGGAGATGTGGGTCATCTTGTCGCCCAGACCCATCTGCTGGACAGCTGCTGCGCTGTCGCCGCCGCCGATCACAGTGGTAGCCTCGCTCTCAGCCATAGCCTTTGCCACAGCCAGGGTGCCGGCTGCCAGGGTGGGGTTCTCGAACACGCCCATGGGGCCGTTCCACACAACGGTCTTGGATGCCTTAACAGCATCTGCAAACAGCTTCATGGTCTCGGGGCCGATGTCGCAGCCCTCCATGTCTGCGGGGATCTGGGTCACGGGCAGGATCTTGGTCTCCACCGGTGCATCGATGGGATCGGGGAAGTTTGCCACGCAAGCGGTATCCACCGGCAGCAGCAGCTTGACGCCCTTTGCCTCTGCCTTTGCCATCATCTCCTTGCAGTAGTCCAGCTTGGAGTCATCGCACAGGCTCTTGCCGACCTCATAGCCCTGCGCCTTGACAAAGGTGTAGGCCATGCCGCCGCCGATGATCAGGGTATCCACCTTCTCCAGCAGGTTGGAGATGACGTTCAGCTTATCCGCAACCTTTGCACCGCCCAGGATGGCAGTGAAGGGACGGACGGGGTCGTTGACAGCGTTGCCCAGGTACTTGATCTCCTTCTCCATCAGGTAACCAACAGCGGTATCCTTGATGTAGTCGGTGACACCAGCAGTGGAGCAGTGAGCGCGATGGCAGCTGCCGAAAGCGTCATCCACATATGCATCTGCCAGGGAAGCCAGCTCCTGAGAGAACTCAGGCAGGTTCTTGGTCTCTTCCTTGCGGAAGCGGGTGTTCTGCAGCAGCACCACATCGCCGTTGTTCATGGCAGCCACAGCAGCCTTGGCGTTCTCGCCCACAACGGTATCATCGTTGGCGAACACGACCTGCTTGCCCAGCTTTGCGCTCAGAGCAGCAGCCACCGGCTCGATGCTGAACTTTGCCTCGGGGCCGTTCTTCGGCTTGCCCAGGTGGCTGCACAGGATGACCTTTGCGCCATCGTTGATCAGCTTCTGGATGGTGGGCAGAGCAGCATTGATGCGGTTCTCGTTGGTGATGACGCCGTCCTTCATCGGGACGTTGAAATCGCAGCGGACCAGCACCTTCTTGCCGCAGTAGTTCGCATCGTCGATCGTCTTCTTACCTAAACCCATAGTGATAAACTCCTCTCAAATCATGTATTTCTCTGGTTAGAGTTGTTACTTTGCCGATACTTCTATTATAAACAAATTCCGTGTCTATTGCAAGGACAGTGGATAGATATTTTATTAACAAACATTCCGTTCCATTGCGCGCAAATGTGTCTATTTTGCCGGATGCTCTGCCCCGGCAGCGCAGCTGCCCGCTGCAAAGCACGCAGCCAGGCTTTCTTTGCCAAAAAAGCGGGGCCGCAGACAGGCACATGACCCATCTGCGGCCCCGCCGCTTGGTTTTAAGAGCGCGAGCCTCTCAAGTTACCAGGCAGAGACGCAATTAGCAGTTCTCAGCGAAGTACTTAATGGTGCGGACCATCTGAGAGGTGTAGGAGTTCTCGTTGTCGTACCAAGACACGACCTGGACCTGGTAGGTATCCTCGTCGATCTTAGCGACCATGGTCTGGGTAGCATCGAACAGAGAGCCGTAGCGCATGCCGATGACGTCAGAAGAAACGATCTGATCCTCGTTGTAGCCGAAGGACTCAGAAGCAGCAGCCTTCATAGCAGCGTTGATGGACTCCTTGGTGACGTCCTTGCCCTTGACCACAGCAACCAGGATGGTGGTGGAACCGGTGGGCACGGGCACACGCTGAGCAGAGCCGATCAGCTTGCCGTTCAGCTCGGGGATGACCAGGCCGATGGCCTTAGCAGCGCCGGTGCTGTTGGGAACGATGTTCTGAGCGCCAGCACGAGCACGGCGCAGGTCGCCCTTGCGCTGGGGGCCGTCCAGGATCATCTGGTCGCCGGTGTAAGCGTGGACGGTGGTCATGATGCCGGAAACGATGGGGTAGGTCTTGTTCAGGGTATCAGCCATCGGAGCCAGGCAGTTGGTGGTGCAGGAAGCAGCAGAGATGACCTGATCCTCAGCGGTCAGGGTGTTCTCGTTGACAGAGTAGACGATGGTCTTCAGGTCGTTGCCTGCAGGAGCAGAGATGACGACCTTCTTAGCGCCAGCAGCGATGTGAGCCATGCTCTTCTCCTTGCTGGTGTAGAAGCCGGTGCACTCCAGAACGACGTCAACGTTCAGCTCGCCCCAGGGAGCGTCCTTTGCGTCCTTCACGGCGTAGATCTTGATCTCCTTGCCGTCGACGATGATGGAATCCTCGGTGGACTCGACAGTGTGCTTGCCCTCGCCGATCTTGCCGCAGAAGGAACCCTGAGCGGTGTCGTACTTCAGCAGGTGAGCCAGCATCTTGGGGCTGGTCAGGTCGTTGATTGCGACGACCTCGTAACCCTCAGCATCAAACATCTGACGGAAAGCCAGACGGCCAATACGACCAAAACCATTGATAGCAACTCTAACAGCCATGTTAATATACCTCCTAATGATTCTTACCCTTTAATCGGATAATCACGGTACTTCTATTTTAGACCAAATCCCAAAAAGTTTCAAGTATCTGCCAAAAAATTAACGACTTGTTCTCATACTTTTTTTGTTTTGTACGATTTTGCAGTAAAGGCTGGACGGCTTTTGGGCATTTCAGCCAAGGGAGTCCCGGCTCAGCTGCGGCGTCTCAGGCCTGTAAGCGCCACTGCACCGCCCAGCAGACCGGTGCAGCACAGCTCTGCCGCCCCCAGCAGGTCCAGCAGATCTCCTGTTCCGGTCAAAAGCGACCCCAGCTCCGGCAGCTGCCAGCACAACCCCAGGCAGTATGCCGCCAGCGCTGCGGCGCACAGGCTCCAGCCGTCGGAGGTGCCGGGCAGGTAGACACTGCGGATCAAAGTGGAGGTCAGCACCAGCACGGCCAGCATCTGCCACACCTGCGCAGTGGGGGCCACCCGGTGCCAGCTGGAACTGTTCTCCATAAAGCGGCCCAGCACCTGCATATAGAACACCGCACTGCCAAACACCGCCAGCACCAGCCCCCCCGCCGGGGCATGCCAGTGTCCCCGGCGCAGCCATGCGGCAGCCAGTGCGCCCATCCAAGCCGCACACAGCAGCTCCAGCCCGGCCCGCAGCAGCATAAAAACACCGCCAGACAGCCCGGTCAAGGCCAGTCGGCCCAGGCCGCACAGCGCAAAGCAAGCACTGCACAGCAGCGCCGCACCGCCCAGCACAGGGCGGCCTCCCAACAGGGCGGCACTGCGCACCGGCGCACGGCGGCCGGCAGCCAGCGCCAGGGCGACAGTCAGCGCCAGCGCTCCATACCGCCACCACACCGACCCTGCGGCACACAGACCGGTAACAGGATCGATACCGCCCAGGGCCAGATCCAGTCCATGACCCAGCCCCAGGGCAGCGCCCAGGGCAAAAATGCACAAAACAAAACGATTCATCAGCGTTCCTCTAATGGTTTATACTTCTGGCGGACACCCAGGTACTTGTAGGCCGGGCGGATGATCCGGTTGGCGAAGAATACCTCCTCCACCCGGTGGGCGCACCAGCCCGGTACACGGGCAATAGCGAACAGCGGCGTATAGATATCCTCGGAGATGCCCAGCATATGGTAAATCAGACCACTGAACAGGTCCACATTCGCGCACACCGGCTTCTGGCTGCCTTTTTCTTCGGCAAAGATGCCGGGGGCCAGCCGCTCGATGCTGCACAGCATATTATACTCCTCTTCATAGCCTTTTTCATAGGCCAGGTGACGGGCACGCTCTTTCAAGATGATCTCACGGGGGTCGCTGACGGTATACACCGCATGCCCCATACCGTAGATCAGGCCGGAGCCATCCCCCGCCTGCTTGCGCAGGATGCGGCGCAGATATTCCCGCACCTCATCGTCATCCTCCGGATTCTCCACGTGCTTGAGGATATTTTCCAGCTGACGGTTCACCATCAGGTTCGCACCGCCGTGTTTGGGGCCTTTCAGCGCGCCGATGGCTGCTGCAATGGCCGAATAGGTGTCCGTGCCGGAGGAGGACAGCACCCGGGAGGTAAAGGTAGAACAGTTGCCGCCGCCATGATCCGCATGGACCAGCAGGCACATATCCAGCAGCTTTGCCTCCTCGTGGGTATATTTCTGATCCGGACGGTAGGTGCTGAGGATGTGCTCCGCTGTGCTCTGGCCGGGCCGGGGCAGGTGGAAGAACATACTCTGCTTATCATAATAGCGGCGCTTCATCTGGTAGGCGTTCACCATCATGGTCGGCATACTGGCGATCAGGTTGATGCTCTGGTTCAGGATATTTTCCAGGCTCAGGTCCTCTGCCCGCTCATCGTAGGAATACAGGCCCAGCACGCAGCGCTGTAGCTTGTTCATGATATTGGGCGAGGGGGCATTCATGGTATCCATGAAGCCATCAGGCAAAGCACGATGTTCCGCCAAAATGTCGCAGAAATCATCCAGCTGACCTTTGGTCGGCAGACTGCCGAACAGCAGCAGCCAGATCACTTCCTCAAACACAAAGCGGTCATTGCGGTAGGCTTCGTCCACGATCTCGTTGATGTTGACCCCCCGGTAGATCAACTTGCCCGGGATGGGCACCACATGGCCCTGCTCATCCTTGCGGTAGCCTACTACGTCGCACACATTGGTCAGCCCCGCCAGCACGCCGGTGCCATCCGGGTTGCGCAGGCCCCGTTTGACCCCCAGCTTCTCGCTGGTCTCCGGGTCGATGTAGTTGTTGGCGATGTACTCCTCACAGAGGGTCTGCATCGTGATCGGGTCCAGCGAGGCGACCTCTGCCGGTTTTGCAGTCATTGGCAATTTCCCCTTTCTTATTTCCAAAATATACTTTCCCTGTCCATCCTCATTGATGGACAGCCCTATCATAGCGCTTTTGGGGAGTAAATTCAAGCAAAATCCCCCTTACTTTCCCCTCTTTTTCTCAAAAACGTATTTCCGTTATCCTCTTTTGTTCGCCCAACAAACACACTTACGGTGATTTCCCTTCCGAGAGCGGGATTTTTTCGGTAATGGCCCTGCCTGCAAAAACACCGGTCCGGCGGCATCTGCGCTTTTCTGCCGGAGAGCAGCGGTATACTGCCCCCAACGCAATGCCATTCCGGGGAGGAACTGCCATGAAAAAAGCCTTTTTGCTGTTGTGCGCCGTACTGCTTGTATTGGGCAGCGTACTGCCCCTGGCCGGATACCGGCTTGCTGAGACGGTTTGGGGCCGCGGAGCCGCCGCACCACCCTCTCCCCCGCCGGAAAGCGCCGACCCTGCCGCCCCGGAACCAGTGCCAGACAGCGCCCCTGCGCCCAGCACATCCGATGCAGAGACCTTTCTGCTGACCAACGCCGCCACCGGCGAGGTGTTTTCCCTTTCACGGCGGGACTACCTTATTGGCGCTGTGGCCGCTGAAATGCCGGTGAGCTGGCCGGACGAAGCACTGAAAGCCCAAGCCATTGCCGCCCACAGCTATCTTTTATACTGCCGGGATCACAGCGCACAGCCTGAACAGGGCTGGCTTTCAGTAGACCCGGCACGGCGGCAGGGATGCCTGACCGAACCGGTCCTGCGCAGCTACTGGGGCACCGCCTACGACGCCAACTACGCCCGCCTTTCCGCTTTGGTGGACCAGGTGACCACCAAGGTCCTGTATTACGAGGACGCCCCCGCTGGCACCAGCTATTTCGCCATTTCCAATGGACGCACCGAAGCCAGTGAGAATGTCTGGGGTGCGCCTTTGCCCTACTTAGTCCCGGTGGACAGCGCCACCGACCAAACTGCTGAAAATTTCACCTATACCATCACCCTGACAGCGGACCAGATGCAGGCCGCACTGACCGAGACCCTGGGTCTTGCCCCCGACGGCACTCCGCCGGAACGCTGGTTTGGGCAGCCAACCCTTACCGCTTCCGGCTATGTAGCCAGCATCCCCTTGTGGGGGCAGAGCGTCACCGGGCCTACGCTGCGGCGCTCTCTTGGACTGCGCAGCACCTGCTTTTCAATCGAATGGGGGGATGGCAATTTCACGGTCACCACCCAGGGCTATGGCCACGGCGTAGGGTTGAGCCAGTGGGGCGCCAAGGCGTTGGCAGAGCAGGGGGCGTCCTGCCAGGAGATCCTGGCGCATTATTTCCCCCATACCGAGCTGCGGGAGTGACCCCGAAAGAAAAAAGAGACGGCGTTCTGCCGTCTCTTTTTGTTCTGATTTCAGAAGCTGGTGTTCAGCCAGTCAAACAGCCCCTTCAGCACCGGGGTCTCGGTCTGTTCTGCGGGCTGTGCTTCGGCCTCCTCCTCCGCACGGACCAGTTTTTCACCTTCAGCATCGTGTGCCGACCAATAACTGACCGTGCTGGTCGCAGCGTCCGATACGGTAAACTCGCTCATAAAGCAGAGGGATCGTCCATCCGACTGGGTGACCAGCACCATATAGCTGTAATTGCCGGCCGGCAGCTCTCCAAAGCGGATCTGGCTGTCAATAGCCTTAAAAGACCAGCTGTTGGTCCCCGGCGCAGCAGCAACGCTCTGCACCGTCTGCCCGGCAGCATCCAGTACAGCGGCCTCCACCTCTGTAAGGACCGTGCCAGGGGCTGCCCCCACCGTACCGGTCAGGGAAACACCTTTGCCCTGGCGCACATTTTCCGGATAGCGCATCCCCACCAGACGCAGGCCGTCCCCCGTAGAGGTCAGGCCATTTTGATCCGCACTGACGAACCAATAGCAGGAGATGCCCCCCAGGGATACCCGCGCCTGCGACAGCGGGATACGCCCCTGCGAAACACTGCCCGCCGGGTCTGCACAGTAGAACGCACCATCGGTGTAATCGGTCAGCAGCACTGCATGGGGACGGGTACGGTCATACGCCACGATCCCTTCCGGATGCTGCGCCAAAAGATCGATCAAGGTCTGGGTCTTTTGGGCTGTATCCCGGGGCAGGACGGAGTATCCCACCTGCATTGCATTGTATGTAAAGTTATGGGCCAACCCACCGGACCAGGCCGAAGAACGGACACTGTTCTCGGTAACATCAAACCAATCTTCCAAGCCATCCATATAAGCCCGGCGGCGCAGCATCATAGCTGCAGAAGCCAGCGTACAGGTCCCGCCCTGGCTCTGCTTAAAGTAGAACCCGGCATCCACATTCAGGCTGACCGCCAACGCAGCGGGCAGACAGTTGAACATAAAAAACAGCGACAGCAGCAACGCTGCAAGCCGCCGGGCGGGGTGCTTAGGTTCGGTTTCCATGGACAGGGGCCCTCCTTTTTTTGAGCACAGCTTCAATGCGGTCTCATATTTCCGCAGTAAAGTATACCAGTTTGTTACCACATTGTAAACATTCCGTTCATATTTTCCTCAATATTTACACTTTTGCGCAATAGTTCTAGTGCAATTTGCACAGTTCATTTTCTTTCTTCTGTGTAAATTGCGAAAGGCCGGACTTTTTTCCCGCTTGCAAATGCCCCTGTTTTGCTGTATCCGCTGCCGTTTCCGGCACACCCCTTGCATACAAACAAAAAAAGACACACCTCGAAAGGTGTGTCTTTTGGTCGGAGCAGCGGGATTTGAACCCACGGCCTCCTCGTCCCGAACGAGGCGCGCTACCAACTGCGCTATGCCCCGAAAATACCGCAGCTTGTTCGGCTGCGGTTTTTGGTTGGGGATGAGAGAATCGAACTCCCACAAGTAGAGTCAGAGTCTACCGCACTACCACTATGCAAATCCCCATTATTCAGGTGTCAGGCGGGCGTTGCTCGCTGCTGACAGGGGATATTATACTACCCAGGGCAGGGTTTGTCAACTGTTTTTTTGAATTTTTTCAAAAAAGTCTCGCACCCCATTCCACTGCACGCAGGCAAGCAAAATTTTGTTCTTTCTTCGTCTTGACACCCGCCTTTTTTGGGAATACTCTTATAGTGTTACAGCACCTGCTGACCATGCAGGCAAACACGCCCCCCCTGGGCATACGCTGGCCCACCCCCTGCATCTGCCCGGCGGGAGACAAATACGAAAAGAGGGACCCACATTGAAAAAACGAGTTGGCATCCTGACCTCCGGCGGCGACTGCCCGGGCTTGAACGCCACCATCCGCGGCGTGGCCAAAGCGCTGTATGCACGCATGGGCGACAGCATTGAGATCGTTGGCATCCTGAACGGTTATCATGGCCTGATCAACGGCGACTATAAAGAGATGTGCGAGGACGATTTCCGAGGCATCCTGACGTTAGGCGGCACCATCCTGGGCACCAAACGCACCCCTTTTAAGATGATGCGGGTAGTGGAAGAGGACAAGATCGACAAGGTCGCCGCCATGAAAAAGACCTACAAGGACGCAAAGCTGGACTGCCTGCTTTGTCTGGGCGGCAACGGCACCCACAAGACCGCCAACCTGCTCTCCCAAGAGGGGCTGAACATCATTGGCCTGCCCAAGACCATTGACAACGACATCTACGGCACCGATGTGACCTTTGGCTTCCATACAGCTGTGGACATTGCCACCGATGTGATCGACCGCATCCACACCACGGCGGGCAGCCACAGCCGGGTCATGTGCATTGAGATCATGGGCAACAAGGCTGGCTGGCTGACGCTGTACTCCGGCATTGCCGGCGGCGCAGACATCATCCTGCTGCCGGAGCTGCCCTACGATATCGACCGTGTCTGCGACGCTGTGGAGCGCCGTGCCAAGAAAGGCTCCAACTTCTCCATCATCGCCGTGGCCGAGGGCGCAATGAACTGCGAGGAATCCCGCATGAAGCGCAAGGAGTGGATGGCCAAGCGCATCGAGTCCGGCATGGGCACCACTGCCACCAGCCGCATCGCCGCTACCATCCAGAAAAAGACCGGCATGGAGACCCGTGTCTGTATCCCGGGACATATGCAGCGCGGCGGCAGCCCCTGCGCCTACGACCGTGTGCTGGCCACCCAGTTTGGCAGCTACGCCGCCAAGCTGGTGGAGATCGAGCGCTATGGCGTGGCCGTGGCCATGGTCAACCACCATGTTACCGAGAACCGCCTGGAGGATATCGCCGGCAAGACCCGCAACATCCCCGAAGGCTGCGAGCTGATCACCGTCGCCCGCCGCATGGGCATCAGCCTGGGCTGAGCACAAAAACGCATAAAAAAGCTGCCCCTTTCCGCTATGGAAGGGGGCAGCTTTTTGCATCGCTGTAAAATGCCCGCCCCGCAGCTGCGGGGCGGGCATCGTTTTGCTCAAGCACGTCCTAAATTGAGAGTGGAATAATAGTATTCCCCGGTTTCCTGATGAACATGGATGGCGACCTGCGCCCAGTCAAAAAAGCCGTGCTCCGGGTTCCACTTCTGCCACTTTTCTCCCACGACGCTCACTTCCCATTCCGCAGTTGGCGGTGCATCTACACGGACCGCCCCAGCAGGGAGGATCATCGGCAGGCACAGACCCACACATAAAACAAGGGCTGCTGCAAATTTACGCATGGAATGTTTCATTCTATCCCGCCTCCCATTCTTTATATGCTGTGTATAGGACATCATTTTTAGCTCTGCATCGGAGTTTTCCTCCCACTTCTTTTCTATCCATATTATAGCAGATAAAATCATTCGCTTACAATACAATTTGCAAAAAAACCGCTCCGCGGCGGTTTCCCCAGAAAGGGAGCCGTGCGGAGCGGGTCTTGTTTATTTACAACAAGTTATTTGTTCTTGTACATTTCCTCGTAGTAGGTCTGGTAGTTGCCGCTGGTGATGTGGTCCATCCACTCCTTGTGGTTCAGGTACCAATCAATGGTGAGGACGATGCCCTTTTCAAAGGGGGTCTCCGGGTACCAGCCCAGATCGTTCTTGATCTTGGTGGGGTCGATGCCATAGCGGCGGTCGTGGCCCAGGCGGTCCTCCACGTGCTTGATCAGGTCCTCGCTGATGCCCTCGTCCTGCAGGCGGTCGTGCAGCTGGGCAATGATGGTCTTGACGATGAAGATGTTGGGGCGCTCGTTGTGGCCGCCCACATTGTACACCTCGCCCACCTTGCCGTCATTTGCCACCATATCAATGGCCTTGCAGTGGTCCTCCACATACAGCCAGTCCCGCACCTGCATGCCGTCGCCGTAGACCGGCAGCTGCTTGTGCTGCTGCACGTTGTTGATCATCAGGGGGATCAGCTTCTCCGGGAACTGATACGGGCCGTAGTTGTTGGAGCAGCGGGTAATGTTGATGGGCATCCCGTAGGTATCGT
>OHRG01001327.1_pt1 | contig 12222 bp, 9 predicted proteins | sample 1578351 | NCBI WGS metagenome assembly OHRG01 (sample SAMEA3879599, study PRJEB24766) | human gut metagenome | biome: human-associated habitat; feature: feces | place: USA | collected 1985/1987
TTACGGAAGTGAAAACATTCAGGTCAGCAGCCTGATTCCGGATAATGTGACTGTGGAACAGCCGGTACCCCTTTCTGAGATTTCTCTTCCATCCAGTGAATATGGTACTTTATCCTGGGCAGACGAGTCAAGTGTGCCGTCAGAACGCGTACAGTCTTACGATGTTGTTTTTCGTCCCTATAATGCAGCAGATCTTTCAAAAATCTCAGGCTGGGACGGAAGCTCTGATGTGATCTACAGCAGTGTGACAGTAGTAGTGAGCGGTATTGAAGAAAATGAATCCCAGGAAGAGGAATGGTCTGAGGAGAATAATGGAGAAGCTTCCGAGGATCAGAATGACAGCCAGTGGGAAGAAGAAAACAGCGGCACGGGAGAGAATGACAGTCAGGAATCAGAAGATCACAGCACTGGATCCACAGACGAAGATGCTGGAGAGTCCAATCCAGATGGACAGGAAAATGACGGAACAGAGGAGGATTCTCAGCAGAACAGTAATGGTGATTCTGCAGACAAAGGCAACAATGAATCTAGCGGAAACAGCCAGACAGAGGGCAGCCAGCAGGATGGAGACAGCGATTCTGCAGAAGAGAATAACAGCCAGGAATCGGAGGATCAGAATGCCGGTTCTAAGGATGAAGATGCCAGTGACTTCAATGGAAACGGTGAGACAGAAGAGGAGTCACAGCAGGATGGAGACAGCAATCCTGCAGAAGGAGAATCTCAGGATAATGCCGGAGATAAAGAGGACATGCCGGAAGCAGGGGAAAAACCGGAGCCAACTGTAACTCCGGAGGCAACTGTGACTCCGGAAGTATCAGTGACACCGGAACCAACTGTAACCCCGGAAGCAGATAAGGATAATATTTTTGAACAGGAAGATCAGAAAGACCAGCGTCCGTCAGATCTGGAAGAAAATCTTACAGAAGAAGAAAAGGAAGAGTTGGCTGCTGCAAATCATACCAGCAACGGGATTTCTGTGTCTGGAATCAATCTGCCATGGTATGTTCAGTTCAGAGCAACCAGCGGAGAGGATTACCAGTTTACAAATGAAAACGAGGCCAATCTGTTTAAATCCTATGAATTTGAGCTTTGGGATCTGAGAAACAATACAGAATATGAAATTCCGGACGGAGAGTATATCAGTGTGACAGTTCCGGTAAAAGCAGGTTATACATACACTATTGAGCATCTTCTGGACAGTGGGGCAATGGAAACGATTGTTCCCAGTGTGGAAGGAAGTACTATGGTATTCAGCACCCATTCTTTCAGCCCCTTTGGTATTGCAGGAAGTAAACCGCTTGTAGGAGGAGAAATTCAGGAAGATGGATACGGGGATTTAGTACCGGTTGCAACAGTAACACCTACCGCTTCTGCAGGAGTAACAGCAGTTCCGGAAAAGGATGACAGCAGCAGTGTACAGAAGCCACAGGATGACAGTAAGGATTCTGATAAACAGACAAATACATCAGAGGACAGCAGTAAAGAAGCTGAAGAAAATGATGGCAGTTCCAAATCTGCGGTGAATACAGGAGACAACACAATGATCGCACCTTTTATAATTCTGGGTGTGGTAGCTATTGTGGTAGTAGGCGTGATTATTTACTTCAGAAAGAAAAAATAAATTATAGTAAGGCATAAGAAAAAAGCCCTCCCATATAATGTTATGGGGAGGGCTTTTTTATGAAAACAAAAACTGTTTTAAGATCATTGTTTCTTGCATATGGCCTGACAGGCGTCTGCCTTCTGCTTCTGGCATTCCTGGTATTTCAGTTTGATCTGGGACTGGCGCCGGTATCAGCGGGAATTGTGGCAGTGTATGTAATCTCCTGTCTGGCAGGGGGCTTTATGGCAGGAAAAATCATGCGAAAGGATAAATATTTTTGGGGGATTTTAGTAGGTCTTGCATATTTTATACTTCTTGTTTTGGTATCCTTTGCCGCAGAAGGAAAGTGGGATATGTCTTTTCAGCATTTGCTGACTACTTTTTGTATGTGCCTGGGCGGAGGGGCTCTTGGAGGCATGCTTGCATAACCTAAAAAAAGACTTTTATTTGAGAGAATTTTATGCTATACTATGCCCAGACAATTATATATACATAAGGAGGATATACAATGGAGCATATCAAAACATTAAATACAAAAAATCTGCAGAACACAGTTAAAAAAGGTGGATGTGGTGAGTGCCAGACTTCCTGCCAGTCAGCATGTAAAACTTCCTGTACTGTAGGAAATCAGAGCTGCGAGCATAAATAAGGCGGAGTTCAGGGAAGTCAGTTAAGCAGCGGGTGAGTCCGCTGCTTATTCTTTTTATTTACCGGGAAAGCAGTGTATTTTGTACTAATTTCCCTAGTAAATAAAATATTCTGCGGGAATGTAACCGGATGCACGAGGAATATAAGCGTTCATGGCTGTCTGCATCTGGCCAGAAAAGCAGAGTAAGTCTCTCAGGGATTGAGAGATTTAGGGCGTTCCAAGCGGCTCCGTCCGCTTTGTTCGCAGAAAAGTGTTTTATAAACTGTAAATGAAAAAGAGTGCAAAACTCAGTATTTACTCATTTATGGTTGAACAGATAAAAGTGTACAGAAAGCAGACAGATATGCTTGAAATAAAAAAGCGGATCTGGGAGGCTGAGTGTACAGTCCCTGAGAATATAAGAGGACAGGGAACCTGCAGAAAAAGTTCACCTGACTTCTGAAGTGAGTTCAGGACAGATGAAATCTGTCCTGGATTTTTCAGGTATAATTTACAGGAAAGGATTTCAAAAAAATGAGTCTGATTCACAGATACCAGAGCAATGGATATAATATTGTTCTTGACATTAACAGTGGATGTATTCACCTGGTAGACCTTGTAACCTATGAGGTCCTGCCATGCATGGAGAACGAGCTGTCAACAGAAGAAATCGTGGAAAGGCTGAAAGACAGATTCAGCCCGGAGGAGATCAGAACTTCTGTTTCGGAATGTGAAAAGCTGAAAGAAGAAGGAATGCTTTTTACCAGAGATATTTATGAAAGTGCAATTGATGAGTTTTCAAAAAACAGCCGTCCGGTTGTAAAAGCACTTTGTCTGCATATTGCCCATGACTGTAATCTTGCCTGCCGCTACTGTTTTGCGGAGGAGGGAGAATATCATGGAAGAAGAGCCCTGATGTCCTTTGAGGTTGGAAAAAAGGCCCTGGATTTTCTGATTGCCAATTCCGGCTCCAGAAGAAACCTGGAGGTGGATTTTTTTGGCGGCGAGCCGCTGATGAACTTTGATGTGGTCAAGCAGCTGGTGGCCTACTGCCGTGAGCAGGAGAAGATCCACAACAAGAACTTCCGCTTTACCATGACCACCAACGGCATGCTGATCGATGATGATGTCATCGACTTCTGCAACAAGGAGTGCCACAATGTGGTGCTGAGCCTGGATGGCCGCAAGGAGATCCACGACCGTCTCCGCAAGGACTATGCAGGCCGCGGCAGCTACGATGTCATCGTGCCCAAGTTCCAGGAGTTTGTCCGCCGCCGTGGGGATAAGAACTACTACATCCGGGGCACCTATACCCATAACAATGTGGAGTTCACCAAGGATGTCTTCCACATGGCAGACCTGGGCTTTACGGAGCTGAGCATGGAGCCGGTGGTCTCTAAGCCGGACGATCCCTGTGCATTGACTGCGGAGGATCTGCCCATCCTGAAGGAGCAGTACGAGATCCTGGCCAAGGAGATGATCCGCCGCCGCCGGGAGGGCAAGGGCTTTACCTTCTACCACTACATGATCGACCTTACCGGAGGCCCCTGCATCTACAAGCGCATCTCCGGCTGCGGTTCCGGAACCGAGTATATGGCTGTGACGCCGTGGGGCGACCTGTATCCCTGCCACCAGTTCGTGGGTGACCCCAAGTATCTCATGGGCGATATCTGGAAGGGCGTCACCAATACCGCTGTGCGGGATGAGTTCAAGCACTGCAACGCCTACGCCCGCCCCGAGTGCAAGGATTGCTGGGCTAAGCTGTACTGCTCCGGTGGCTGTGCAGCCAATGCATACCATGCAACGGGCAGCATCACAGGCGTGTACGATTACGGCTGCGAGCTGTTCAAAAAGCGGATCGAGTGCGCCATCATGATCAAGGTGGCTGAGAACCAGGACCTGGCAACTCAGGGCGTAGAGGCTCCCATTGAGCTGGGCGGCAGCTGCAATGCCTGCGCCGATGGCGAGGGCTGCGGCGAATGATGCCCAGCACCCCTATTGCAGATTTTGTCCGGCGGTACAGCAGTTCAGGCACGGCCCGGCTGCATATGCCAGGGCACAAAGGCGTATCCTTTCTGGGGTGCGAGCCCTTGGACCTGACCGAGATCGCGGGGGCAGATGAGCTGTATGAGGCAGAAGGCATCATTGCGGAGAGCGAGGCAAATGCTGCCCAGCTGTTCGGCACGGCGGCCACGTATTATAGTGCGGGCGGGTCCTCTCAGTGTATTCGGGCTATGCTGCTGCTGGCTATGCAGGCCGCACCGGCAGGGGAGGGCCGTCCGGTCCTGCTGGCGGCACGCAATGCACATAAAGCGCTGGTGTACAGTGCTGCCCTGCTGGATTTTGAGATCCAATGGCTGTGGCCGCAGGGACAGGGGGGCAGTCTGTGCAGCTGCCCGGTCACGCCTGCCAGTCTCCGCACCCGTCTGGAGCAGCTGCTCCGTCAAGGGGTGCGTCCCTTTGGCGTCTACCTGACCAGCCCGGACTATCTGGGGTATATGCAGGACGTACAGGGGCTGGCAGAGGTCTGTCAAAGCCTGTGCGTGCCGCTGCTGGTGGACAACGCACACGGCGCCTATCTGCCCTTTTTGCCAGGGGGCAGCCGGCACCCGATCGCACTGGGGGCTGCTATGTGCTGCGACTCCGGTCATAAGACGCTGCCGGTGCTGACCGGCGGAGCCTACCTGCACCTGGGGGAAAACGCCCCGGTCCCCCAACCGGAGGCTGTCCGGGGCGCAATGGCGCTGTTTGGCTCCACCAGCCCTTCTTATCTGATTTTGCAATCCCTGGACCTGTGCAACCGGTATCTGGCACAGGGCTACCGAGAGAAGCTGGCAGCCAGCATGGCGGGCCTGGATCAGCTGCGGAAGGAACTGAACATGGCTGCGCTGGGCTGCTGTCCGGTGCCGGTGGCGCTGTCCGGCCCGGAGCAGGAGCCGCTGAAGCTGACGCTGGATGCGGCGGCATTGGGTCGCACCGGGCAGTGGCTGGCGGATCAGCTGCGGCATTGCGGTATCGAGTGTGAGTATGCGGATATCCGCAACGTGGTATTGATGTTTACGCCGGAAAACCCACCGGAAGATATGGCTCGTGTGCGGGCGGCGCTGCTGGATCTGTTGGAGCAGGCCCAGGCAGCTTTGCTGCCGGAGGATATAGGCCCAGCGTTTGCGGAGCTGGCGAGCCAGAATAAGCAGGTGCGCAGCATCCGGGCAGCGGTGCTGTCCCCTGCAGAGCGAGTGCCAGTGGAGCAGGCACTGGGCCGTGTGTGCGCACTGCCCACCGTATCCTGCCCGCCGGCGATCCCCATCGCGGTCAGCGGTGAGGAGATCGGTCCTGCGGCGGTGGCCTTGATGCACCATTATGGTGTTGCAGAGGTGGCCGTCTGTAAAGAATAAAAGCAGCACAGCAGCAGGTCTGATCCCTGCTGCTGTGTTTTTTGCAGCAAAGGGCAAGGTTTTGGCTGAAAAAGTCTTGACCTGCTGTGCTGCGGCGGGTATATTGGAAGTGCAGCCCCATTCCCGCAGTATTTTGCAGGAATAGGGCAGGGAATTTCGTTAAAATGGTATGGACGGGATAGGGCATCGGCCATGCTCTGCCGCCAGAAAAAAGGATAAAACAACAGATGATCTTGCGGAGGTGTTCTGATGAAAATCTTGCTGACGACCGATACATGGGCGCCTGCGGTCAACGGAGTGGTGCGGTCGGTGGAGCTGCTCTACCGGGAGCTGCTGGCTTTGGGGCATGATGTGCGGGTGCTGACCTTGTCCGGCAACAGCCGCTCCTATCAGGAAGGCAATGTGATCTACCTGGGCAGCCTCAGTGCGGAAAAAGTCTACCCGGGCGTGCGGCTGGGGCTGCGGCTCCTGAGCCATTGGCTGGACGTGCTGGAAGAGTGGCGGCCGGATGTGATCCACTCCCAGAGTGAGTTCTCCACCTTTATCCCGGCCTGCCAGCTGGCCAAACGCTGCGATTGCCCCTTGGTGCATACATACCATACCATGTGGGAGGACTGCACCCGCTATGTCTGCCCCAGCGAGCGGCTGGGCAAGGCGGCGGTAGAGTATTTCACCCGGGTGGTGGCAGGGCACTGCTATGCGATCCTGGCCCCCACCGGCAAGATCCGTGCGCTGCTGGAGAGCTATGGCGTGGAGTGCAAGGTGTTCACAGTGCCGACGGGCATTGACCTGGGCGAGTTCCAGCCTTGGCAGGACGGCGGTGCTGCCCGGGCAGAGCTGCGCAGCCAGCTGGGCATCCCTGCCGAAGCGCCGGTGATGCTCTCGCTGGGGCGTTTGGCTGCGGAAAAGAACCATGGGGAGCTTTTGCAGCTGCTGGCAGAGTGGCCGGAAGAGGAGCGCCCCTGGCTGGTGTTCGTGGGGGATGGCCCGGTCCGGACTGAGCTGGAGGCAGAGACCGTCCGCCTGGGCTTGACCGAGCGGGTCCGCTTTGCGGGTATGGTAAGCCCGCAGGAGGTCCCTCGGTGGTATCAGGTGGGGGATGTCTTTGTCAGCGCTTCCCGGAGCGAGACCCAGGGCCTGACCTATTTTGAAGCCATGGCCTGCGGTCTGCCTGCTATCTGCCGGGCGGACCCCTGCTTGGAGGGCGTGATCGAAAACGGGATCAACGGCTGGCAGTGGGAGGAAAGCTCTACCTTCCGCCAGGGGTTTGAGGATGTGATGGCAAACCACAGCGATTATGCCGGCAAAGCAGAGGAAAAGGCTGCGCACTATTCCTCCAAGAACTTTGCCCGTCAAGCGCTGGAAGTCTATCAGCAGGCGATCGATGCGCCGCGTCCCCAAAAGGACCGTGTGCTGCCGGATGTGGCCAAAGCCATCAGCGAGCTGGTGGAATATCTGTCCCAGTAATCAAACAGCGCCCCCCGGCCCGCAGTAGGGCAGGGGGGCGCTGTTTAGTTGGCAGGGTCTTTTTGGGGCGCTTTGTCCAGTGCTTCAAACTGGCGCAGGATCTGCGGGTCTTTCAGCTTGATGACCTTGCCGGAAAGGCCGTGGAGCGTATTCTCCGGCGGGATCTGCAAAAAGCTGAGCCGTACTGCGCACAGCGCCTGGGTCTTTGCCCCGGTGCGCTGGTTCATCTTGCGGTTGCCATATTTGATATCTCCCAGCACCGGCTTGCCAAGGTAGGCCAGGTGTGCTCGGATCTGGTGGGTGCGGCCGGTGACCAGGCCAATGCGGCACAATGCAAAAGGCCCGGCGGTGCGCAGTACATCCACATCGGTGATGATCTGCTTGCGGTGTCCGTCCTGTGCCTGGTGTGCGTGGATGGAGACCTTGTTGTTCTTTTCATCGTGCTCCCACCAGGCAGTGAACCGCCCGCTCTGGGGGATGCCGACCGTGATGGTGTAGTATTCCTTTTTGAGCAGGTCGGTGCGGATGATCTCGTTCATATCCCGCAGGGCGGCATAGCTCTTGGCGGCGATCACCAGCCCCTCTGTGCCGCGGTCCAGCCGGTTGCAGATCCCGGGTTTGAACCGCTGCTCGCTGTGGGGGTCGTACTCGCCCTTCTGCTCCAGATACTGGGCAAAAGCATCCACAAGGTTTGCATCCCCGGTACGGTCGCTGTGGCATAACAGATGTGCAGGCTTATACAGCACCGCAATATCGGCATCTTCATAGACCACGGTCACCGGCGGCTGAGCAGGGGCTTTTTTTGCCGGTTTGGCGGGAGCGCTCCCCTCCGGGGGGAAAAACTCGTCGTTGATGTACAGTTCGATCAGGTCGCCGGCCCGCAGCCGGTCCTCCGGCGCAGCGCGCTTGCCGTTGACCTTGACCCGCTTGTTGCGGAAACTCTTGTATAACAAACTTGTGGGCAGTCCCCGTGTCACGCTTTGTACAAAACGGGACATCCGCACCCCTTCATCGTTGGCAGTGGCGGTAAATTGCTTCATAAATCGGCCTCTCTCTCTGGCGGATAAAACCGCCTGTCCCTTCCATGATACTATATCTCAAGGGGCAAAGTCAACGGGGAGGGGGAGTCCCTTTTTACATTTAGACGGACGGAGCGGATCTCTGTCAATTTAGAGATGCGTTGAAGAGAACAGAAAAATATGATAAGGTAAATAGAAACATGGATCGGAGATGTGAGCGGATGAAGGTGGATGTTTCGGGAACAAGGGCTTTTTATGCTTCTATAACCGAATCTTCATTGTGTAATTGCGAACCAGAGTATCATCACGAAATTGACAACATAGAATTTCGGACCGCAAAATTCTACCCAAGCACAGGGATCGAACAGGAGCATTTTGTATTGGAGTTTTCGCCAATAAAGCTAAAGTGTATTTTTTAGACCCTGCTCTGTCGGCCGGTATTAAGCAAGGAACGTCTCCCGCCGTCATGCCGCTTTACATTATAAAACACCCGTGCTATAATAAGGTGAATGTCAACAACTAATGGTGGTTCTCATAGCGGGAACCGGAAAGGACGCCTCTATGTCAGACGAGACCTTTAAGCTGGTATCCCCCTATGCTCCCACCGGTGACCAGCCCCAGGCCATTGCCCAGCTGGTGCAGGGGGTGCAAGCCGGGGATAAGTTCCAGACGCTGCTGGGCGTTACCGGCAGCGGCAAGACGTTTACAATGGCAAACGTCATTGCCCAGTGCAACCGCCCCACCCTGGTGCTGGCCCATAATAAGACCCTGGCGGCGCAGCTGTGTACGGAGTTTCGCTCCTTTTTTCCGGAAAATGCGGTGGAGTATTTCGTCTCCTACTACGATTACTACCAGCCGGAAGCGTATATCCCCAGCACCGATACCTATATTGAAAAGGACAGTGCGATCAACGATGAGATCGACCGCCTGCGTCATTCTGCTACGGCAGCATTGTCCGAGCGGCGGGATGTGATCATCGTGGCGTCTGTATCCTGTATCTACTCTTTGGGCGACCCCATCGACTACCGCAGCATGGTCATCAGTCTGCGTCCGGGGATGCAGATGGAGCGGGATGATCTGTGCGCAAAGCTGGTGCATCTGCAATACGAGCGCAACGATATCAACTTTGTACGCAACAAGTTCCGGGTGCGGGGGGATACGGTGGATATCTACCTGGCCTATATGAGCGAGCTGGCCATCCGGGTGGAGTTTTTTGGCGACGAGATCGACCGCATTACAGAGTTCAACCCAGTCACCGGCGCACGGCAGAACGTGGTCAAGCACGTGGCGATCTTTCCCGCCAGCCACTATATCGTCAGCGCCGAGAAAAAAGCCGCTGCGCTGGAGAAGATCCGTGCAGAGTGTGACGCCCAGGTAAGGCAGTTTACCGCCGAGGGCAAGCTCATTGAGGCGCAGCGCATCTCCCAGCGGACAAACTATGATATCGAGATGCTCAATGAAGTGGGGATGTGCAAGGGCATCGAGAACTATTCTGCCGTGTTGTCCGGCCGGGCGCCAGGCAGTATGCCCACCACGCTGCTGGACTATTTCCCGGAGGATTTTCTGCTGTTTATCGACGAGAGCCATGTTACGCTGCCGCAGGTTCGGGCTATGTACGGCGGCGACTATGCCCGTAAAAAAACACTGGTGGAATATGGCTTCCGGCTGCCTTCTGCCTTTGACAACCGCCCGCTGAAATTTGAAGAGGTCGAGTCCAAGCTCAATCAGACCATCTTCGTCTCCGCAACACCAGGCGGGTACGAGCGGGAGCACAGCACCCGCATTGCCCAACAGGTGATCCGCCCTACTGGTCTGCTGGACCCGCTGATCTCGGTGCGCCCGGTAGAAGGGCAGGTCACCGACCTGCTGGGCGAGATCAACGCCCGCACGGCGAAGAACGAGCGTGTTCTTGTGACCACCCTGACCAAGAAGATGGCTGAGGACCTGACTGACTTCTTGACCGAGCAGGGCATCAAGGTCAAATATATGCACCACGAGGTGGATACCTTTGAACGGATGGAGATCATCAAAGATCTGCGCCTGGGCTCCATCGATGTGGTGGTGGGCATCAACCTCCTGCGCGAGGGCCTGGATCTGCCCGAGGTCAGCCTTGTGGCCATCCTCGACGCCGACAAGGAGGGCTTCCTGCGCAGCGAGCGCTCGCTCATCCAGACGATCGGCCGAGCCGCTCGAAACCTCAACGGCAGGGCGATCCTCTATGCCGACCGCATGACCGACTCGATGGAGCGCGCGCTTGCCGAGACGGGCCGCCGCCGCGAGAAACAGCTCGCCTACAACGCCGAGCACGGCATCGTGCCGCGCGGCGTCAAGAAGGAGATCCGCGACATCATCGACGGCGTCTACAGGGGCCCCGACGTCGCGAAGCCCGCCTCGAGGCGCGTCGAGGAGACCGACTTCGGAGCGCTCGACGAGAAGAGCCTCAGCGCAAGGCTCAAGGAGCTCGAAGCCCGCATGATGGACTTCGCGCGAAACCTCGACTTCGAGAAGGCCGCTCAGGTGCGCGAGGAGATCAAGCACCTGAGGGAGCAGGCGTTCGGAGCATCCGCTGAAGCCTGAGCGAACGGCTCGGGAAGAGGCCTTAGCGGCTTTCCCCGCAAAATTTGTTCAGGTTGCATATGCCTCTGCGGCAATGAAGGCGGGATGACGGGTGAAATTGAGACTAGGCAGAACACGCCTTCTGCAGTAGCATATGCACGTTGGTTTGGAAAACCTGCCCCCTCCCGAGGACGGACGGGGCACTGCAGAATTTCGGAAAACTAGAAAGTGATTAAGGTTCTTTTTGTGTGCACGGGCAACATCTGCCGCAGTCCGACCGCCGAGGCGATCTTCCGCAAGAAGGTCGCGGAGGCCAAGCTTGATGACGTGATTTTTTCGGACAGCGCGGCCACGAGCGGACATCATGTCGGCGAAACGCCCGACGTGAGGGCTCAGCTTGCCTGCCGCAAGCGCGGTCTCGACATCAAGGAGCACCGTGCGCGTGAGATTGCGCCCGAGGATTTCGCGAAGTTCGACCTCATCCTCGTGATGGACTGGGAGAATCTCACCGATCTGCAGCACCGCTCTCCTCCGCAGTTCAAGCACAAGATCCATCTGCTGATGCGCTACGCCAACGACTATGACGCCGCCGTCGTGCCGGATCCGTACTACGGCCTCAACGAGGGCTTCAATCAGGTGCTCGACTACTGCACCGACGCCTGCGGCGGCCTGCTCGAGACGCTCGAGCGCAAGGCCCGCATGATGCAGAAGAGCCTTCAGGCCACGAAGGCCGCCGGCTGATCCTCAGGACGGCCCGTGCATTGAAAAGCCCGCTCCCGCGGGCTTTTCGCGTTGATGGGGGGCTTTCTGGCGTGTAAGTTTTGTCCTCCTTTTTGCGTAGACTCAATAATTGACTTGATTAGTCGGGTATTCTTCGCTAATATCCGACCAACTTGGTCGGGATTCGGTCTCCCCCGTGATTTCCCGTCATTCAACCCCCGTCAAATTGGAGCTGCATCTTGAAGCTGACGACCAAAGGACGATTTGCCGTCACGGCCATGGTGGACCTGGCCCTGCATGAAGAGGAGGCCCCCATCTCCCTCACGCAGATTTCCGAACGCCAGCAGATCTCCGTGGCCTATCTCGAGCAGATCTTCTGCAAGCTCCGCCGTGCAGGGCTCGTTGCGAGCGTTCGCGGTCCGGGAGGCGGGTACCGTCTCGGCGCTCCGGCGGGCGACATTACCGCCGCCGCGATCATCGAGGCGATGGACGAGGACATCGACGCCACGCAGTGCCGCGGCGACGGCAGCTGCCTTGGCGGCGCCGCCTGCCTCACGCACCATCTGTGGGAGGACCTCAACCGGACCACGAGAAAGTTTCTGGAGGGCGTGACGCTCGCCGGCATGGTCGAGGCTCACGCAGCCCGCCACGGCAAGCAGGTCGTGTCCGCCGTCATTCCGGTGCGAAAGCACGCCTGAGGCGCCGCCTTTCAGCCGAAGCACAAAAGAGCCCCCTCTAAACCTACAAGCATCGCCGGCACCGACGATCCGTTCCCAAAAAGGATTCATGATGAAGCTGCCCGTTTACCTTGACTACTCCGCGACGACGCCCTGC
>OHRG01001343.1_pt1 | contig 12094 bp, 8 predicted proteins | sample 1578351 | NCBI WGS metagenome assembly OHRG01 (sample SAMEA3879599, study PRJEB24766) | human gut metagenome | biome: human-associated habitat; feature: feces | place: USA | collected 1985/1987
TTGCTCAAAAGAATAATTAAGTCTGAAATCCACCAGATCTTCATTCCGCACACGATCACGAATCCCCTGCGGCACATTCGGATTCTCAAAAAAATTAACCCCTATCACATCCGATTTATTCACTACACCGAATATCTCCAAATCCTTATTATTCAGGTCTATCAAATAGCCATCCTTATCGTAGATCTCTACTCCTGCCGGAATATTAGCAAATATGTTCTGAAAGAGCTTCTCGCTACGGTCCAATGCTCGGTTAGCTTGTACCGATCCTGTAGAATCGAGGAACAAACCGACTATTTCATCTTTTCCGGGAGAATAAATAACCCAATGTGTATACCGTTCCGTTCTTGGAAAATATTCATCTTTCTCCCTATAAGAATTACTATCCAGTATTTCTTCCAGAAAATTAAGTTTTTGGAGATAGTCAGGATGCTTTTCAGATGCCAAAGAACCAATATACGACTCCAAAGGAAGCCCGAAGAAGGTTGAACTGACCTCATTCGCATCCGTCACCCGATAATCACAAGGTTTATTATTCTCGTCACGGATAATGGACATACGTATATATCCCATCGGCATAAAATGAAACAGATTATTTAGGAAAGTCTGTTCACGGATTACCTTGTCCTTAGTTTTACGCAACTCGATACAGATATTTATAATATTTCCCAATGAGGAGAACCATTGAAAATCTTCATTACTCCAGTCATGGTAAGTCTCAACCAAATCAATCCCCATATATCCCCAAACGCGGTCGCCTGTCATCAAAGGAGTCACCATTAACGATTTGATTCCCTGAACTACAAGAATCTGATATTCATCAGGAGCCTCTTCTAATAACTGCTCCAGTGTATTTAAAATAATCGGCTTGCCCGATAATATCTGTTCACTCCACCATTTTGACTCACTGGCAGGCATGTCCTGCAGATTGTCTATCTCTGCTGATACTCCTTCAGAAACAACTTCGTAGATACAACTATGATGGGCATAAATTTCGTCGTATTCAAAAATATAAACACGACCTTTTCCATTATAAAGATTCAGAATATCTCTTAAAATATCTGCGATACAAGATTCTACTGCCTCATCACGTAGGAAACGAAGCAACGATTGTGAAACAAAATTCTGACGACAAAGCAAATCATTCACACGCCTTAATGCATCCCTTTGATCTTCTTCCTTGGGAGCCTCAACGCGCTGGATTATTCCGAAGGACTTATCACCTCCATCAACACCTGTACCCTTCTCACGAAAAGCCAGACGGGTATGCAACCAGACCTCGCCATATTTTGAATGAATAGGGAAAGTTTGTTCATAAAAGTCCTTATGGATAGAAGAATTTGCCCGGAACTCCTGGGCAATCTGCTTGCGATAATCTTCACGTATCAGGTTCAGAAAATCCGAAGTAGAGATGGTGTCGCCGTCCAATCCCAAAAGATCAGAAAGATAATCGGAACATAAATAATATCCTGCCGTTAAATCTACTTCCCACCATCCGATTTGTGCAAGAGAAGCCATTTTTTTGTATCGCTCGTTGTCTGTCTGCATATTTTGTATTATTGTAAGACAATAGGTTGACAAATATACAAAAAAGGTAATCACTCATACCATAAAGGAGCAAATAAAAAAGCTAAAAGAAGATTACGAAAATAAATAAATAGAATATGGGAGAATCTGTTTGTTACAAATTCTCCCATACCTCCTATTAAAAAAGATACACTTTGCTACTCTATATCTTATTTATAAGGAAGAGAAATTATATCCGCTCCAAGTGAACAGGGATGCATCTGCACCTGTATTCGTAGTTGGCTCGGTAAATGTATTCAATGTACCGTTCAGCTTATTCTTAAAGTTCAATGTATGGGTGATGCTGATGCTGGAAGCAGCATTTCCTGCACCTTTACTGTCATTCATATCAATCAAATCGATTGTACCGCCTGAACCTTTGACAAGGGCATTGGTGATCGTAGCTTTTGCTCCACGACGGATTTTAATCACATCTTGCATACGGTCTACATTATCCGTTGTATTGGCAGCATTATTTACGATTGTCATATTTTCAACCGTAAAATCCGACTGACGTAAATGATCCGAATAGTCACCATCCAAGTTACCATCTGCTTCAATGCCGCGCGGATCTGCTTCCGTACTGGTATAACCGCTTTCCCAAACGCCATAGCAGTTTTTCAATTTACCGGAATATCCTTGAGTGAAGTCGAACATGTCATCATCCGGGTTCACAGCCAACAAGTTGGTTACATTCACCGTACCGCCAAAGAATTCGACGGCATCATCCGCGCTCTCAAGAATGTAGATATTCTCGATCTTGGTACCGTTTCCAACACCGTTCAGTGTCAATCCGTTGTGCTCGATATCGGCAGTAGAGCGGGCACCGGCATAGCAGATTTTCACATAAGTCAGTGAACCGGAATTGTCATTATCGACATTACCACCGTATTTATAGTTGTTGTCGATTTCCGTCAGACCTATATCACTCTTATTGGCGTTCGAACCGGAAATCGGAGCTTTACCATTGATAATGATTCCTCCCCAATAGCCGGATGTAGGGGTTGTTGAATTGGCAGTGAAAACAATCGGTTTATCAGCTGTACCGTCAGCATAAAGTTTACCGCCTTGTGCTACCAGCAGATAACTGCTGAAACCTTCGCGAGCCTTAATCGTTGTTCCGGCAGGGATATTCAGACGGCCTCCATTTTCAATAACTACCGTTCCGTTCAGAATATATTCCTTAGCTTCCAGTGTCTGTTCTCCGGTCAGCGTGCCGGACAGGATATTTTCGCCCACAACAATAGAGCTACCGGTCCCACCGTTGTTTCCACCATCTCCGTTACCATCACCGTCTCCGTCACTATCACTGCTACATGCAGTCAATGTAAGTGCTGTTGCCATAACGGCAAACGTCATAAAGTTCACAAACAATCTTTTCATTTTGCTTCAATAATTAGTTAATAATTCTATTCAGTAATCAGTTAATAATCAAGTTCTGTAATCAATTATCTTATTCTATTTCTATTGCCGGGACTTAGAATGTGCACGACACTCCCAGGCTGATGTTTATTCCTTTTTTATAATCGCCGAGCACTACCTTTTCGCCACTCTCATTGGCTTTGCGACTCAATTTATGGGAAGGATTCAGCAGGTTGCGAGCTTTCAGGTTGAGGGAGAGATATTTGTTCAACCGGGCCTGCGAGACGAAGTCGAGTGTGACAAGTCCCCGTTCCATGATGTCCTGATATCCTTGCGTTCCAATCGTATAAATCTTATCGCTCACATAATTAAGAACCAGCGTATTGACAAAACTGCGTTCGTCTCGGGTGAAATGGTGAGAAAGGTCGAAGTTGGCAATCCACGGGGCAGCTCCTTCCAGTTGCGAACCGGTGGTGACGGTTGCCAAAGGCATCTTCGCATTGGTGTAAATGTAGGAACCGTTCAGTCCGAAGGAGAGTTTGTTCATGCCGTTCGCAGCACTGCTCAACGGACGGACAAACAGGTTTTTACGTATTTCCACCTCTACTCCGGCAACTGTTGCACGATCCGAAATATTCTCGTATGAGAGATATCCACCGGCACTGGCCACTTCAATGCGGGAGATCGGATCTTTGATATGTTTATAGAAAGCTGTCAGCGAAACGAGTTCCGTCGGGCTGGGATTGAAGTCCCATTTGAGGTCGAAGTTATAGTTGTCCGAGGGTTTCAGATTCGGATTTCCCTGACTGTTGAAATTCACGCCTACATAGCGGTAAGGAGATATTTCTTTGGCTTGCGGCAGCGTATAGGTCTTGCTTGCCCCCAAACGGAGGGAATGTTTCTCATTCAGATTATATTTCAGATTGAGGCTGGGCAGGAAATAGTCTTTCCGAATGGTGTTGCTTCCTTCGGAACCGCCTCTATTCACATTATAATCTACATTGATATCTACATAATCATACTTCAACCCCAAGTTTACAATCCAACGCGGGGTAAACTGATAAGTAGCTTCGGCGTATGCCGAATGGATATTCTTGGTGACAGTATACTTGTCCACATTCTTCTGAATCTTGAACCAGCCGGAAGATAAGTTGTCCCGATTATAGTAATCATCAAGCAAGAAACCATCCAGCGAAGGGAAGTCGGAAGCATGTTCCACGGTCAGGTTGTATTCCGTAGCCTTGAAACTGTCGTCTACAAATCTGCCTGTGTAGCCGAGGCGGATATTGGAGATTTCTTCCACATCGTCTTTCAAGCGGTAGACCAAGCCTGCTTTTACATTAATATCATCTTCGTCCAGTGCGGAGAAGTAGCGTTGTTGAGAGTTTCCCCGAAGCAGGGTGTATCCGTTTTCCGCTTTCGTGATATTGTTGATGCGGCGGTCAGGCTCGTATCCTTTCACCATATTGTAGGAAGCACCGGCATCCAGACTTAATGATTTGGTCAGTCCCCAATTGGTCAACAACTGATTGACGATTAAAAGGTTATCATTAGATTGCTGACGGCGGGTCAATCCCAAGTTATCGTAATCATCGCTAAAGATAGAATTCTTGCCGGTGTAGTCGCCTACCGACTGCGTGCCGGCGTGTATCATCATCAAGTTATAGCTGACGTGGTGACGGTTGTTCATATCGTAGTCCACGTTGGCCAGTAGCAGTTGGCTGATATTCTCGGCATATTTTTTTCCCTGCATATCTTTATAGATTGTGCCGCTGGTAGTGGTATTGCGTATCACTTCGTCCGTATACTGATAATCTGTTGTATGTCCGGCGGTCAGGAAGAAAGAAAGCGGATTCTTGTCCTTACCTATATAGAAACGTTTTCCACCGGAAATGCTGTAACTCCGGTTTATCTGGAGATGTTTTTCGGTAGGGTCGAGTTTATTCTTAAATCCCCAAGTGTTTTCGTCGGCAGGTTCGGTGCGGTTGGCAAAACCCATAAAGTCCACCCCGTCCATTTTGAGGAAATCGGCTGTCAAGGTTTGCGTGTTCAGTCCGCCGGAAATGCCGATACCGAAGTTTCCGCCACCTATCAGTTCTTTGGAGACGATGTCGATCGTTGCGCCGCCGACATCACTGCTGCCACCTGCGTTGAAGGCTTTGTTGACACCTACGGACTGTATGACGTCCGTTCCGAAAAAGTCGAGAGAGATATTCTTATATTCAGGGTCTTCGGAAGGAAGGGAGAAGCCGTTGAAGGTGGTTGCATTATAGCGGTCGCCCAGTCCGCGGACAAAGACGTTCTTCACTCCGTCTTGTTTGGATACCCCTGATACTTTGGTTACGGCGCCTTCCGCATCGGAAACCCCTTTGCGCGAAAGTTCCTTCACCCCTACGGACTGCACTGCAATGACGGCTTTCTGCTGTTCGAGCAGCAGCATATTTTCATTCTCACGATTCTTCTTTGCTACGACTACCACATCGGCAAGTTCCTGTGCATCCGTTTCCAGTTCCAGATTCAGTATCACCAGTTTGCCGTTCTCCACACGGACCTTGCGACGAACCTCGGTCTTGTATCCTACATATTTTATTTCAATATCATACATACCTTCCAACACACCACCGGCATTTAACTCAAAATTACCGTCCATATCAGTGACGGCTCCGGCCTGAGTGCCTATTAGACGAATCGTTGCTCCGATTAAAGGCTCCTTGGAAAGTTTGTCTTTCACAGCTCCTTTCACCTTGATATTAGCAGCCAGCGAAGAAAGTACACACAGCATACAAAAAAAGGCTGCAACGGAAAATCTTAAAAGAAATAGTTTTTTCATCGAACTTTGCTCTACGTTTTAAATCCGTGGGCAAAGGTAGGGGGTGGGTGTTACAACAGTAATACGGAGAAGATACAATCGGTTGAAAGATAGGTTGCAAGATTATTACACGACAGACAAGCTCAGTGCCAGGATATGACACCGGCCTGTCACAACTGTGACATCGGCTTGGCACAACTGTGACACCACGATGGCACAACTGTGACAAGCCGGTGGCACAAGCCCCCACTCAGAACATCTCCAGAAAGCTTGCGAACAACTAATGGAAGAGATGTACGGACCTTAAACCAGCTTCTTCTTTTTCCGGTAGTTCTCACGAAATTCTTTAGGAGAGCAAGCCTTCTTCTTTTTGAAGATCCGGTTGAAGTTGGAAAGATTATTGAATCCGCACTCATAGCAGATTTCGGCTATTGACATGGTAGAATCCACCAACAGGCGGGAAGCAAAACCAAGACGTATATCAATGATATAGTCGGAGAGATTCTTACCAGTCCGCAGTTTGAAGAACCGACTGAAGGACACATCCGTCATTCCAACCATAGCTGCCAACTGCCCCAAGCGAATCTCCTCCTGATAATGGGCATTGATATACTCCTGCACCTTTTGCACACGGCGGCTGTCCGAATGAATATCTATCTTGGCAAAAGACGAACTGGACAATGTGCGGGCTTCTTCTTCAAAAAGGGAGAGTTCGTAGAGAATCGTCATAAACTTGATTACTGCATAGAATCCCTGTTTCTCAGAAGCAAGTGTATCGAGCAACGGATATATTTTAAGAATGGCGGACATCGGGAAACAAAGTCCTTTCTGCGCCTTATCCAACATCCGGCGGATAGAGTCAAACTGGTTCTTATTGATAAAGCTCTTGAAGAAAAGATCGGAAGAAAACTGGATCGTTATCTCCCGTATCTCTTTCGAACGACATTCGTTCTGTTCCCAGACGTGCTCCAGGTCTTTACCTGTTATCAAGACCAAATCATAGTCGCCTATCACTTCGGAAGAATCTCCGACTACCCTTCTCACTCCCGCCGCCTTCTCGGTAAAGTTCAGTTCAAACTCGGAATGATTGTGGATAGGATAAGTAAATTCTGTCTTATAACGTTCTGCAATATAAAAACAGTCCTTGTCTGATAGAGGAGTGATTTCGCGGATTATCTGATTTGGTAACGGTGTAGTCATGACAATGGATAGTTAACAGTGTTTTATTGTTCTAATACTTATTTCTCTATTTTTACTCCTATCCGGCGCAGGTCGGCACCCGAAGGATTCTGGAATACTTGCAAGTCAAATTCGGGAATAATGGCAAGCACATGATCGAATACGTCTGCCTGTATGCCTTCATAGGCAACCCAGACTTTATTGGCCGAAAAGAAATAGAGTTCCAGAGGGATACCGGTTTCCGTCGGCTGGAGCTGGCGGACCATGCAAGTCAGTTCCTGATTAACGGTAGGAAGGCTTTTCAGATAATTAGTCAGGTAAGCGCGAAAAACGCCCAAATTTGTCTGACGACGCCCGTTTACGAGTACTGAATTGTCAATATTATGTTCTTTGTTATATTCTTCCACTACTTTCTCCGTCCGGTCTACGTAATCTTTCAACAACTGTATCTTTCGATACTTCGCCAACATCTCCGGAGTACAGAAACGCACGCTGCTCATGTCTATATTGATAGAGCGTTTCACGCGGCGCCCACCGGACTCCTGCATTCCCTGCCAGTTCTGGAAAGAGTCACTAACCAGCAGGTAAGGCGGAATAGTGGTTATGGTATTATCGAAGTTGCGCACTTTCACGGTGTTCAAGGTTACTTCTATCACCGTACCATCCGCACCGTACTTTGGCATGGTAATCCAATCGCCCACTTTCAGCATATTGTTGGCAGAAAGCTGAATACCGGACACAAATCCCATAATACTGTCTTTGAATACCAACATCAGGACGGCAGCAGAAGCTCCGAGTCCCGTCAACAACACCACCGGACTTTGATTAATCAGAATACTGATGATGATAATAGCCCCTATAAAGAAAAGGATGACTTGTGCCGTCTGCAAAAGTCCCTTCAAAGGCTTGTCCCTATATTGCTCTTTCCGGCTGTATACCTGATAAATGGCAGTAAACAACGAACTGACAAACCGCAGGAATACTGCAAGGATATAAATCATGCAAAGCCTGCGTAAGAAATCGAGCAACCCGGAATCAGCGTGTTCGGGGAAAGCAATAGGAATGGCAATATAAATCAGAATCGGTGCCACCATTCTGCTAAGATGTACCATTACCTTATGATCGAATACGATATCATCCCACGTCGCCTTAGTTTGCTTCACCAGTTTTGCCACTACCCGCAAGATGATCCTGCGGCAGATTACGTTAGCCAGTAAAGCGATTCCGATAATAAACAGCAGCACTATCAGATTGTCAATCTTGTCAGCCCATTCTTCGTTCACTCCTGCCGATAGTAACGAGCGGTTGACTTCCTGCATCACTGCTCCTCCCAATTCTTCCACTTCCCCACTCGCTAATGCTACACTCACCGTATCAATTACTTCTTTCATAAATATTTTTTCTCTTTTGGTTTAGTTCTCTTTTATCTATTGTTTATTTCATTCTCCTTTCGCCAAGTATTCCTGAATGTCCTGCCGGAGCCATTCGTAATGAAAGAGCCGTTTATAGGCTACATTCTTTTTCAGCATGATCTCTACATTCACCTGACTGTTCTGATAACAGGTCAGTTCGTTTCTAAATTGTTCATTATGTTCTGCGAGGCGTTTGATCTCCTGCTCCCGTTCACGCCTCAGAGCAGTACAGACCGGAATCAGGAGTTTCATCACGACATTGTCCATTACGTGATGTCCCTGCATATATAAATAAGTCGTTTCGGGCATTAATCCCAGTTCCTTCAATTCATCACGTAAGTTGTTCACCTGATTGACAATACGGGGAAAACGTTTTTTCAATTCCGAAAGTTTCTGATTGACACGGTGTTGTAAAGCTTCCAGACTGTGTTCGGGATGCCTCAAACTTATCTCTTTCAAAGCCGTATATGTATGGAAGTCATACATCGGAAAGGTATAAGTATCACACTGGCGGTAGAACCAGATATTCCACAGGAAAAGCGGATATACGATTTCCGAGTAACGTTTCAGGTAAGCATCGAAATCGAGAATAAAACGGTCGTTCAACGTAGCCTGCACACACACTTCATGAAGACTTTCAGCAAAACAATGGTAGTTTTCAATGGCGTAAGTGTAGGTCTGGAAAATATATTTGTTCCGGTTAATCTTACGGGAGGTATTGGTAGCTCCTTGCAACAGAAAATCATAGTCACTGTCGACACAGGCAATCAGGCTTCTTCCCAGTTCCTTTGTATTCAGCGTATTCATCAACACCATCTTCTTCCCTTTTGCCAGGGAGGTGGCGGAAGGAAGCATCACCTGGAAATAATGTTCGTCATCTTCAAATTCTTCGAGCAACGTACGCCAGAATGCGACATCATCATAGCTTTCTACATAAGCAATGATACGTCGGCGCGCCTTCTTCGAGTAGAGTTTATGGGCAGCGTTGAAGTAAGAAGAAGTCAGGTTATCTCTTAGTGAAGTTGCCATGTTGATAGTTACTAATTATACAAATTATGGTTTCGTTTGGGAACATCCTTTTTCAAACGTATGTTCCAACGAGGTGGATATATCGCTCACTTCCGTCACGGCGTCCAGCCAACCTTCCATAATGACGGCAGGCGAATGGGTAGTCAGGATAATCTGCACATTCGGATTCAGTTCCCGTATCATTGAAATTAATCTCTGCTGCCATTCGATATGAAGGGAAGCCTCCGGTTCATCCATAAACAGCACACAATGGCTGTTATCCTGCACGAGTACCGTCAACAGAATTACTAACATCTGCTTTTCACCGGAAGACAGTTTATAGGGAAACAGCAGTTCGCCATCCTGATAGAAAGCAATGTCGTTCCGTTTACGGTCTATCTTCTTACGGGTATAGCTGAACAGTTCGTCAATCATATCCTGAAAACGACGTTTGGCAATCGACAGGGTCGCGGCTTTTCGCCGTTCTTCTTCATCGTTGCTCGAAAGCATTTCTATCATTTTATTGCCTATGTTGACCTGATAATCAAGATAACGGCGTTGGAGAAGGTAGAGCTGCCAGTCCAGTTCGGACTTCACATTCTTATCTGCCATACGGGCTGTAAAGTCGCCCATAATCAGGGGGCGGTCGTAACTGCGAATCACATCATACGGTATATAGGTGGCCTCGGGATTGTCGAAGAAAAGACGCACGCCGTTTTTTTCGTCGCTTTTCATCTCGCCGGAAAGGTCTTCAAGATAGCCGACGGAACGATTGAGAATTGTTGTCTTCCCCACTCCGTTAATGCCGGAAAGGATATTTACATCGGGACGTAAATCCCAGCTTATATTAAAACGTCCCCATAGTCCGTGGATTTCGATACGACGGATATAATTGGCTTGTTGTTCCATAATATTCAAGTTTAATCAAGGCAAATATAAATAAAATGTCCCGTTTTCATGCACAAACGGGACATTTTGTTTTATCGTCTTCTCCTTTCTCTGTTTCAACAGAAATGAGACTACTTCATTTCTATCTCCGGTGTGGACGAGGACGCGGTCTGGCAGTAGTCCGCCGGGAAGATGATTACATAGTATCGCAATGTCTGCCATAACACCTTTCTTTATCATTTATCAAATGCTTATTATGATTAAGTCTTTGTCTGTGCAGGGAAGAATTATTCCCCTTGCCATTTTTTCTCAAAGTATGTCAGTTTATTTACCGGATTGAGAAAATACAAGAATAAAAAAGTTACCTTTGCCAACCGTTTTTTCTAATTAGATGTTATTCTTATAAGATTATATTAGATCACTATTATCAGCATGGACAAAAGTAAGAATCTACACGGTCATCTGTTTGCGTTGACAGCAAACGTTATGTGGGGCTTAATGGCTCCTATTGGTAAATCGGCTCTGCAAGAGTTTTCCGCTCTTTCCGTCACTACATTCCGTATGATAGGAGCTGCGGCTGCTTTCTGGATGTTATCTATATTCTGTAAACAAGAGCACGTCAACCACAGGGATATGCTAAAGATTTTCTTTGCTTCTCTGTTTGCCTTAGTATTTAATCAGGGAATCTTTATTTTCGGACTTTCCATGACTTCGCCTATCGACGCCTCTATCGTAACTACTACTTTGCCGATAGTAACCATGATTGTGGCTGCCATTTATCTGAAAGAACCGATTACAAACAAGAAGGTATTGGGAATTTTTGTAGGTGCTATGGGGGCACTTATCCTTATTTTAAGTAGTCAGGCTGCAAGTGGCGGTAACAGAAACCTTATCGGTGACTTGCTCTGTCTGGTAGCACAAATCAGTTTCTCTATCTATCTGACGGTATTCAAAGGACTATCTCAGCAGTATTCAGCGGTAACAATCAATAAATGGATGTTCGTTTACGCCTCGATATGTTATATACCTTTCTCCTATTATGACATTTCAACGATTCAGTGGGCCTCTATTTCCACCGTTGCTATCATACAAGTGCTCTATGTAGTACTAGGGGGAAGTTTCCTAGCCTATCTCTGCATTATGACGGCACAAAAACTGCTTCGTCCTACCGTTGTCAGTATGTATAATTATATGCAGCCGATTGTGGCTACGATTGCTGCCATTATTATGGGAATCGGAAGTTTCGGCTGGCAGAAAGGACTTGCCATTGCGCTCGTATTTCTCGGTGTATATATTGTAACGCAAAGTAAGTCGAAGGCTGATTTCGAGAAAGCGGGAAGGGAATTGTAATAACCACCAATCATTATTAGTTATCAGACACGGATTACACAAATTTCACAGTTCTTTGATTGACTAAAACTGTGAAGTCCGTGTAATCTGTGCCTGAATAGTTTTATTCTAGTTAGCCAGGATAGTCACTTCTGCACCGGACGCAAAGTCTTGTCCGTTCTGCGAACTCAAAGCAGTAAAGCGAATATAACGTGCCTTTACCGGCTTGTCGAACATCACCCTCTTTTCCTTTGAGTTATTAGCAAAAGTACCTTTCTTGACCGGATCACCCCATTCTTTACCATCCATGCTGACTTGAATAGAGTAATCCTTGATATTGCCATTATTTCCATTCTGACGCGGCAGATAGGTAAAGCCTTTGATTTCTTTTACTTCACCTGCATCAAGATCCACCCAGTGCGGATATTTGGCAACCGTTACTGAATACATTGTATGCCATATCGTACTAGGATCACCGTCAACCAGATTAGCAGCATCTCCATCGCCTGATTCCTGGCTGCTGGCATATACCACCTGCATC
>OHRG01001355.1_pt1 | contig 11974 bp, 6 predicted proteins | sample 1578351 | NCBI WGS metagenome assembly OHRG01 (sample SAMEA3879599, study PRJEB24766) | human gut metagenome | biome: human-associated habitat; feature: feces | place: USA | collected 1985/1987
ATTAATCATCTGAAAAGAATCATAATTATAAAACATCTTATAACTAATTTTTAAATTATAAACTTATGAAGAACAGCACTCAACGAACGTCATGCGTTCACAACTCAAAAAAGAGTGGTGCATTATCCGGAATAATGCAACTCTCAGTGGCGATACTATTTGCTTTTAGTATCACGACACAGGCGGAAGCCATAGAATATCCGTCTGCAAAAATACAGACTGCAATCAACCAGCAAAGTAAAATCAAGATTACAGGTACAGTTGTTGATCAGGCAGGAGTTCCCATTATCGGTGCTAATATAACCGTTAAAAACCAAACCGGTACCGGAACGATCACCGATATCGACGGCCGGTTCACATTGGAAATCCCCACCAATTCTACCCTTTCAATATCCTATATCGGATACAAGAATCAGGAAATAAGAGTCACAAGCAGCAAACCACTTACCATTAAACTCCAGGATGATGCCGAAGTCTTAGATGAAGTCGTAGTAACAGCCTTGGGTATCAAAAGAGAGGAAAAGGCATTGGGGTATGCCGTACAGAAAGTTAGCGGCGACCAACTGACTACCATAAAAAGCGTAGATGTGACTTCCGGACTGAACGGTAAAATTGCCGGATTGAAGGTAGAAAACAGTACGGAATTCAATGAAGCTCCCAATCTAAAGCTGCGCGGTGAAAACCCGTTGATTGTTATTGACGGGGTTCCTTACAAAAATATGTCGCTGCGGGATATCGCTTCGGATGATATAGAATCCATTGATATACTGAAAGGAGCTACGGCTTCCGCCCTGTATGGCGCACGAGGTGGTTCGGGTGCCGTCATGATCACTACAAAAAGAGGAAAAGAAGAAGGACTGCGAGTAACCGTAAACAGCAGTACGATGTTCAATGCCGGATATCTAAAATTGCCGGAAGTACAAACATCTTACAGTTCGGGGAAAAATGGCATATACAATGATAACTCCAGCTATGTATGGGGAGCCAAACTGGACGTCGGCAATGAAGCCATGCAATACAACCCGTATACTCAAGAACGGGAAATGACAGAACTGACTTCCAGAGGGAAAAATAACCTGAAAAACTTCCAGGAACTGAGTTTCATCACCAACAACAACGTAAGCGTCACTCAGAAAGGTAAATATGGAAGTATCCGTACCTCATTGACACACGTCTACAACAAAGGCCAATGGCCCAACGAGAAATTAAACAAAATAACCTATACCGTATCAGGAGATATGAAATATAAGAAATTCAGTTCCGAGGCCGGAATCACTTACAACAAGAGATTCTATCCCAATATGGGCGGATCGGCCTATCACGGTACAGGCTATATTTACAATCTTCTAGTATGGTCGGGCAGTGAATACGATATACGGGATTATAAGAATTACTGGAAAATAAAAGACGAACAATCCAACTGGTGGGATCGGGGCGGTTGGTATGACAATCCATATTATATAGCCAACGAGTTGACGAGCTCGGACAATTATGATGTAGTCAATGCCTTTGTCAATGCTTCTTATGATATTACTTCCTGGTTGAAACTATCCCTGCGTTCGGGTGCTGATATGTATACGGAAAAAAGCGAGACTAAAGCTCCGGTAGGTTCCGTAACCGGCAAAGGAGAGAAAAAAGGATATTATTCTGTCTATCAAAAAAGAGGACTCAGTACCAATAATGATATTATGCTGACTGCCGAACATAAATTCGGTGATATCAGTGTGGACGGATTCGTCGGAGGAAATATTTACTATTACCAGAATGACAATTTAAGCTCAAACACTGCCGGCGGATTAATCATTCCGGGGTATTATTCGCTAAAAGCATCGGTAGACCCTGCCGAAACCAGTAAAACTTATAACAGCAAACAAACGAATTCCATTTACGGAAAAATAGGATTAGCTTATAAAAGTGCGGTCTTTGTAGAAGCAACGGGACGTAACGACTGGTCGTCAACCTTACCGGAAGAGACTCGTTCTTATTTCTATCCGGCTGTTTCCGGTAGCGTAGTGCTCTCCGAATTCATCAAAATGCCCAAAGTTATCGACTTCTGGAAAATAAGAGGTTCGTGGACAACCACCAAACATGATATGGATGTATATGCTATCAATGATGTTTATTCTATCAGTACCGATGTATGGGACAACATGAGTGCCGCCTACTCTCCTACAACAATTCGAAACAGCCTGCTTTCCCCTTCCCAAACACGTTCATACGAACTGGGTACAGCCATTCATTTATTTGGGAACCGCCTGCGTCTGGATTATACATATTATAATACACTCAAGTTTAACAATACCCGGAACGCCGGACTCAGTTCTGTAAGCGGATACAGCAATACGCAAGTCAACATGGACGAAGAACAAGTAAGAAAAGGAATGGAACTCTCCATTTCCGGTGATATCATCAAGAACCGGGAATTGACGTGGTCTGCCATGTTCAACTGGTCACGCGACCGCTACTATTACCATAAAATAGACCCGGTATACTCTACTCAAAAACCTTGGGTAGCCGAAGGGGAGCGTTGGGACTGGGTAGCAATTTACGACTACCAAAGGGATCCGGAAGGAAATATTGTACACGGAAGTAACGGATTCCCTCTCGTCAATAAGTTTACGACACTCAAAGGATATAGCGAACCTGATTGGATATGGGGACTCAGCACATCGGTCAACTGGAAGGGAATCACCCTGAGTATCACCATTGACGGACGTGTAGGAGGTGTCGGTTATTCTATGACAGACCAGGCCATGTGGAACTCCGGCGCACATATAGACAGTGACAATCAATATCGATACGAAGAAGTAGTCAACAACAATAAGACATTCATAGGCCAAGGGGTCAAAGTGGTATCAGGCAAAGCCGAATGGGATGCAAACGGAAATGTAATTATGGACAACCGTGTATTTGCTCCCAATGATAAAGTCGTTTCGTATCAAGACTATATGATGAATACTAATCCGTATGCATCGGGTGATAATAAAAGAGCGCAAAACTGGTTCGACAAGACGTTTATCAAGCTTCGCGATTTATCTATCAGTTACGAAATACCACAATCCGTTTGCCAGAAAATAGGAATGAAAGGTGCTTCAGTCGGCTTTGTCGGACAGAACCTGCTGATGTGGGCAAAAGAGTTTCGCTTCAGTGACCCCGATAAAGTGCAGGATGCACTAAGCTCACCTTCTATCCGTTACATGGGATTTAACGTTAAGTTTGACTTCTAAAAGAATGAATAATATGAAAGCAATAAAATATATCGCGAGCCTGCTCGCCGGAATTACCCTATTTTCATGCGATAACTTTGAGGATATCAATACGAATCCGGACTCTGTGACCAAAGTATCACCCAAGCTTCTGGCAACGGGTGCCATTGTAGGGCTTATGAAACCTTCCAAAGGCAAAAACTTCATTTATAATCAAATGACCTGCAAATATATCGGCTGGTCGGAAGCATTGGAAGGAACGCAGTATAACAACTTCGGACGCGAAAGTTTCAGCGGCTACACCTCGCTGACCAACTATAAGCTCATGGCGGAACTGACAGACAAAGACGAAACAATGAATGAAGACAAAAGGAATGCATACAAGGGTCTGGCACTTTTTCTGAAGGCTTACCGGCTGTTCGAATACACTCTCAATGTAGGTGATATTCCCTACGAAGGAATCCTCGAGGGCAAGGAAGGAAATCTGACTGTAGCCTACAACACACAAGAGGATGTTTTCAAATTCCTGCTCAATGATCTGGATAAAGCACACGAATACTTCCGGAACGCCAACCAGACAACATTTGACGGTGATCCTATCTTCGGTGGAAAGGTAGAACAGTGGCACAGAGTATCGAATGCTTTAGAATTAAGAGTTCTAATCAACTTATCCAAGAAGATTAATTCCACTGACATCAATATTAAATCCAAATTTAATGAGATACTTGACCGTAACTTACTGTTACGTTCCAACGCTGATAATTTACAAATCACTTTCTCCACGAAAGAAGGGCAGTTGTATCCATTCAATGAATCATTACATTCCTATAAACAATACGTAATGATATCCGGTCTGGTTATTGATGCGCTGAAAGCCAATGAGGACTATCGCCTCTTTTATTACGCAAATCCTTCCGAAGGAAAATTAAATTCCGGTAGCCAGGAAAATGACTGGGATGCTTACATAGGAATCGACCCGTCGGATCCGATAGACGAATTAAAACTAATAGCCGATCAAACGAAAGAATTCTGCCAGTTCAACAACAGATATACTTCTTACGAGTCCGGAGAACCTTATATCCGTATAGGCTATGCCGAACAGAATTTTATTCTTGCCGAAGCGGCATTACGCACATGGATCACCGGAGATGCAGCCGAATATTATAAAAAAGGAATTGAAGCAAGCATGAAATTCGTTGCTGACAATACGCCGGATGCACAGAAGTATCATCACGGACGCAAAATGACTAGTGACATCATTGCCCAAACATTAGCAAAACCCGGTATCCAGCTAAATGGAAATTTCGAGGAGGATCTCAAAAAGATCATAACTCAGAAATATCTGGCCAATTTCATGCAGTCACCCTATCAAGCCTATTATGACTACAGAAGAACCGGTTATCCGGAATTCCCGATCAATCCGCTGACTAACCAAAATCCCAACGAACCTACCAAAATGCCGGTACGCTGGTTATATCCAAGTGCGGAATATGATTATAACAAGGCAAATGTAGAAGCGGCTGTACAAAGGCAATTCAACGGTTCGGACGAAGTAAACAAGTTGATGTGGATTCTACAAGAATAAAAAAGAACGGTATGAAACTAAATTTTTATATACTACTCTTATGCCTTAGCAGCATAGGAATAACAAGTTGGGGTCGCAATGCGACCCCAACCTCTCATCTCACCGTCCTGCAACTCAACATCTGGCATGAAGGAAGCATCGTAGAAGGAGGATTTGAAGCCATAGCCGATGAAGTGGCACAGGTTGATGCCGATATCGTTTTTTTCAGCGAAGTCCGCAACTACAATGGCACCTTCTTTATATCCCGCATCATTGAGGCACTTAAGAAACGTGGAAAAACTTACTATGGAGAACATAACCCTCTGGATGTAGGCATTTTATCCAAATACAATATAAGTCAGCAGGAGATTATCTATCCAAAGGACAGCGGTTGCGGCTCTATCCTGAAAGCAACTATCGGCATAGCCGGACATACTATTGCCGTTTATTCCGCCCACTTAGATTATAAGAATTATGCTTGTTACTTACCTCGTGGTTACAATGGAAGTACTTGGAAGAAAATGACACAACCTGTTCATAATGCGGATTCCATTTTAGCGGCCAACCGGATCGCCTTTCGCGAAGAAGCCATTGAAGTATTCATCGAAAACGCACGGCAAGACATTGCCGAAGGAGCCATTGTTCTATTAGGAGGAGATTTCAACGAACCTTCTCACCTCGACTGGCAAGAAGATACAAAAGACCTATGGGACCATAATGGGGTAGTTATCAATTGGGACTGTTCAAGTATACTCTGCAAAGAAGGATTCAAGGACACATATCGAACGCTATATCCGAACCCGGTCACCCACCCGGGATTCACTTTCCCTTCCGACAACGACAAGATGCCTGTCAGCAAATTAACCTGGGCACCAGATGCGGACGAAAGAGACCGGATTGATTTTATTTACTTTTATCCTAATCAGGACATTACACCGATATCCTCTATGATTCTCGGTCCGTCCCGTTCCATTGTCAAAAGTCAGCGCATAGAAGAGAATACAGAAGACTACTTCATCACCCCCAAAGGCATATGGCCTTCTGACCATAAAGGAGTAATAGCCACTTTCAGGATATCTCTCCAATAGAACAGACTTTTCCAGTTTAGAGCCGTATTATGGGGAGATACTGCTGATCTGTCGGACAGCTCCTCTTTTTATTACTTCTATATTACTAGTTTATCGGACATATAGATCCAATGTGTTGGACATATATAGTCAACGCGTTAGGCATATAGATCCAATACGCTGGACATATAGATTCAGCATCTCATCCATAACAGCCTGATTACCCGCCCGTTAAACCCGGTAGACAAATTGCTGTTACTTTATTTATTTTCGTCCATAGTTGAAACAAATTCTTCGACTTTTGAAAAGCAGCGCTTTAGGTAGGCTAAAGCTATGCTTTACACACTCTAAAGCGCCGCTTTAGAGTTCAAAAAAGGACACTACATGGAAGTAAAACGTACAGGGTGAAGAAGTGAAGGACGCTTTCAATCGTTTCTCCTTCTCTCCTTCACCCTGTATCTATCTATTCATCGGCAGTCCAACACGAAGATGAACCTGATGAACCCTCAATAAGAGTATAAAAATAAAATTGCTATTATCTCATACTTTTGAATCAATACTCATGAACCTTTTCCGCCCAAGCTTTCTCCATACCATAGAAATTAATCACTTCACCGCTAGCTTTGCCTTCCAACTCCTGTTGTTTCTGCTCAAAGAAAGTTTTCCAACGCAGATAATACAAATCTTTCAAAAGACCACTCCATTCACGATGAGAATAATCATGCAAACCTCCCTGATTGGAAGCGATACTATCACCCCAGACTGTGATTAATGCAGATGCATTCCATTCATAGAGTTTCTTTTCCGCGTCCGTATTGCCCAAAGAACGTGCGGCAGTCAGCCAAGAAGATACGGAGAATTCTTTCCGGGTAGACAATAAACTGTCTTGCGACAAAATGAGTTCAAGGAACTGCTGCGTCTGCTTCCGGAAATTCTCTTTGTCTTTACGATCATAACTTTGGGATATTTCATCGAGCAATGCATTGCCTTTATCAGCATTACTCTGACGTACGATATCCACCAAGTCATATTCAAAATTATTGTTGCCTTTATATTGTTCAGCCACAGAGAGCATTAAGTCCGCAGCTTTCGAAGTAGAATCAGGCGAATAGAACAGTTTGGAATATCCCCATGTAGACGTTCTGTCCAAATGGAAACCCGGACGGGCACACAAAAGAGATTCTAACGTTCCCTCTCCCGGAGAGTTCTTGGGAGCATTATAAACCGTATGTTCCAACGCTCTCCATGCTTCCATAACTTCCGGTGACAATTCACCACCATAACGGGCTTTCAGATATCCTTGCAACCATACGTCCGGTGAAAAGCGTTCCGCACGCCACGGCAATTCATACAAGAGTTCAAACATAACCGGATTATTCTCTATCCCCTCAGGCGTAGCCCCTACGCCACGCATTCTTTTCCCATTTACGTGAGCACACGCATCATAATATCCGTTCACCAACTGATTCATTCGTCCATGCAAACCGACATTTCCTCCGAAGTTCAGCAACATACAATAAAGCCAGTCATGCTTGCCAAAGCCTTTCTCACGATACCACATCGAATCCGAGTCTCCCCATTGCGGACGTTTCTCGCTATACAAATCCAGCACCAACATATCTCCGGCATTCAACACATCGATCATAGCCGGACGCGGATTTACTTGCCATGCCTGAATGACCCAGACAGCTTCCGGATTGGCTTTCTTCATGGCTTTCATTATAGAAGTTCCAGCCTTCGCCAAGTCTACCCCTTCTGTGTTGCCTCCCTCATGGAATGGGTCCATACTATAATATTTAGCTTTTCCGTAAAGTTTCTCCAATTCTTCGTAGTACATAGCCGCAAAAGAATCGAAATGCTCGTCTTCTGAAGAAAGGAAAGCCGGACGAGGGAAACCGCACCATGTGCCGGGGTCGGCAATCTGATAACCTAGTTTCTCACCGATATTACGGGGAACCATTCCTGCATAACCTGGAAATACGGGTTCAATTCCCAGTTCCCGCATACGGGATACGATCTTCTTTTGAAGTGCTTCTTGTTGCTGATACCAACTGTCAGGATTGGGTCCGCCCCACCCTTCCAAATTGTTCATCTGCCACCAAGCCATAAATGCCGGACCGGAGATAAATTCATTGATTTCTTCCGTTGTGTATCCGACACGTTTCAGCAGATTATACCAGACTACTTCCATTCCGGTTATGCTCAAAGGCATATTAATGCCATGCAATGCCATCCAGTCAATCTCCTTCTCCCAACGTTCCCAATCCCAGAAAGCCATTGAGTAGGAATAAGTACAATAATTCAGATAATAACGGTTTTGCATAGCTGTCTCCTGACGGATTTTCCCCGTGGGAAGAGGGAGCACTTCCGGCAACTTCTGTGACGGGTTATTCCAGGAAAGATGAATACCGGCTACATACTTCAGATACCAGTTCAGTCCTGTTGCCAATGACAGATCGGAATTTCCGACTATCAGGACTTTACCGTCTTCGGCAGTTATTTCAAAGTAATCCTTAGACACATCGTCTTTTTCCGGTGTCATCCGAAAAAGGATTCGATCTTTCGAGGTTCCTTCCGTTACACGTTCTGCCAAAGAATTTACCGGTAACTGCTTCGGTTGGCAGCTACAAAACAAAGTCACTCCAAATAATAAGGTTATCAAAATACGTATGTTCATAATCGTGTTTTTTAGATTTGCCAAAGATAGTAAATAGAAATCAAATTTCTTACTACCTGTACACTTTAATCAATGAAACAAGAAGAATTGCGGGCGACCGTATACGTTTATCTCTTTTACCTTCCCTGACAAAAAAGCACCTTTACGTACTTTGAAGCGAAGGGCTGATATTTTATAGATTTCCTTTATGTCCACAATGATACGGTGCGGCTGTCCGGGTTCCGTTGCCGGATCTGTATGCCAGAATGAAGAAATATCTCCGTCGAACAAGTTCTCCGCTACACCCAGATTCTTATCTGCCTGCTCGCTGCTTACGTAAACAACTTCCCATTTGGTCTTATCAATCGGTTGTCCCTTATCGTCCAACAAATCAACCTCTGAAATACACGCCTGATTGTCTTCCGTATAAGAAGAAAGCGTTTCGATGCAAAAATGACGCAGAGTGCTCACAACCGGTAAATCAACTTGCTGCCAATCGCTTGTCTCCGCCAAAGTGGTGTTCAGAAGAATATCTCCTTCTTCGAGAATCGGACTGCCTGTTTGATTGCGTTGCTGTTTCTCCGGCTTGTTTTTATCAATACCCAAACTGTCGAGAATCGGCTTGTCCAATCCCTGCAAGTTCCTCTTTCCCGTATCCTCCATTTCGAAAACAACAATCTCATTCTCACCTTTTTTCAACCAGGGAGCAGGTATATAAAGAGTTTGTTGCGGACCGATATTCCAGAAACGTCCCAACGATTTACCGTTTACCCAGACAGCTCCTTTACCCCATTGGCTCATATCGACAAAGCAATCGCCTTGCTGTTCGATAATGAATGTCCCTCTATGAAATGCAGGAACGCCTTTGATTTCTTGTCCGAAAGACAAGGAAGATACTTCTTCCTTATAAAGAGGAAGCGGTGTGATTGACCACCCTGTCAATTTCTCATTCCCCCAAAGCACCTGACTTGTAATTCCTTTACGGTTAAAAAGAATATCGGGACCATAATTGACCCGTCCGGTATTTTCAACCAGAATCTCAAGTGTGGCGGGAACTTTATGAATATCCAATGTCGTACTGTTCTGATTATAACGACGGTCAAGGCTGGCTACTTGTTTACCGTCCACCAGAATAACGGCATAATCACGCAAATCCTGAATAATCAATTTCTGTTTTCCCGGTGTCTTAATGGTAGTCTGATAGTGGATATATCCGAAATCGGTTCCTACATCTTCCATGGATAAAACATCTTCCGATTGTATAGTCTGATGAAATGCCGTAGTTAACGGAGCACTTTCTTTCAGCTCGACCGTCGCAAAGGTAGTGGTCGGATTATCGGCAGGCACTTCCGGCAACTGTGTTCCCTCCGGCAAGTATTTCTGAATGATCTCCCGGAAAGCATGATATTTCGGATAGCAGTTGCCCCACTCTCCAAGCGGAGCGTCATAATCGTAGCTGGTAGGTTGGGGACGGAATCCTCCGCTGGTATTGGCACCGTTCATATACCAGAAATTTGTTCCGCCGTGGAACATATACATACTGACAGATACGCCATGTCCCAACATCCAATCCAGTTGTTCGGTAGGACGCTCGTAGGCAACAGAAGAATGACGTTTCCCCCATTCATCAAACCAAGCCGGATAGAACTCCGCCACAAAGTAGGCAATGCACCGGCAATATGTCCGGCTTCCACCTGCCCACCGCCGTCGCAAGTAAACAACGGAACATTGAATCCGGCTTCTTGAAGCATATCACGGATAGCAGCAAGGTATTCTTTGTCGGCCGCATACGAACCGTATTCGTTTTCCACCTGTACCATGATAATATTACCGCCGTTGTTGATAGTCAGGGGGGCCAGTTGCTTGCCAAGTTCCTTGATATATCGTTCGCAATAAGACATGAAACGCGGGTCCTTACTACGATAAGTCAAGTCCTTTTCTTTCAGGAGCCACGAAGGATAACCTCCGAAATCCCATTCCGCACACACGTATGGCCCGGGACGAAGAATGACATACAGCCCTTCTTCCTGTGCAATACGTACAAACTCGGCAATATCCGCTTGTCCGCTGAAATCAAATACTCCGGGTTGCCGTTCGTGGAAGTTCCAGAATACATAAGCAGACACGGTGTTCAACCCCATTGCACGCGCTCGGTGCAGACGGTCACGCCAATACTCGTGCGGAATACGGGGATAATGCATTTCTCCGCATATCAATTGCACATCTTTCCCGTTAATATTAAAAGTACCATTTTCTATTTTAACCTGTTCCCTGGGGGAGGAACAGGCTGAAATAAAAAATGATACAATTAAGTTAAGCATAATAAATACGTTGCTTCTACTTTTATTCATCTTTATTCAAATTATATCATAAGTATTGAATGTTCCGGGGGCTTCTTCAAATTTGGTGGTTATTTAGCAAGTCGGTGGTATCTCCATTTCCCTCCTTCGGGAAGGAGAATGGAGGATACTATCGACTATAAACTAGCAAATCATTATTTTACAAATTCACCTTACCGACAAATTTAAAGAGTAATCTGCTCCGACTTGCCCACAAGATATCGGTTTGTCCCGGCCGAAGCATTCATCAATCCGTATCAGAATGTAACTTCACCGAAAATATTCACTGCATATTTTCCTGCGTCATCATACCAATGAGTGAGTTTCTCCGTCGGAGCAAACTTGATGGCGTAAGCCGGATTGTATTTCAAATCGGCCACTTTCTCCGGCATCCAGATTCCAACTTTGTATGTCCCGCTCAATCCGGCAGCTGCACTTCCTTTTATAACATACTTCGCTACCTGATTCGGTTCTTCATTTGTAGAAGGAATCCATGTTTTAGGATCAACATCCAGCTTTATTTCTTTAGCTACCTGACCGTCTCCGGAAACCAGCACAAGATATACTTCTTTCGGATTAATCACCGTAGCAAAACCGGTATTTGTAATCGTCAGATCGTATTCCAAATTTCCACCTTTTGCTTCTACTTTCGATTCACTTTGAAGATTCAGACGATAGCCCAAATGGTCGCGTACAAAATCATAGAATGAACGGACAACTTCATTGCCCTCCTCATCTTTGAAGTAACTCTCATCAAACAGAATGTGATTATCATTTAATAAAGCGGGATTTACCTTTACCCGTTTCCAACTCATGATATTTAAATCATAGTTTTGCGTCACATCAAATGCCGAGTAACGGTGTTCGCGCAAAATACGCAGTGATTTTATCGGACTAATCAACTCTGCCAATCCCCATTCTGTATCCTCATTATAAGGGATCTCACCACTCATATAGAAATTGTTCACTTTCACCTCTTCCGTTATCTGCTTGTAATCATCCGTATTAGGAACAAAGTCATTGCCCGGTGCAAGCGGATGTTCGCCGGCTGTAAAATAATCATTCGCATATCCGATGCGTCCACGAGATCCTTCCTGTTCCAGTGTCAACGCTTTCTTATGATTCGGATAACGCATTTCTAC
>OHRG01001363.1_pt1 | contig 11922 bp, 10 predicted proteins | sample 1578351 | NCBI WGS metagenome assembly OHRG01 (sample SAMEA3879599, study PRJEB24766) | human gut metagenome | biome: human-associated habitat; feature: feces | place: USA | collected 1985/1987
CCCCCATGCGCCCGTCCAGAAAGCCCGTGTTGAAGAAATAGACCTTAATGAAAGCCCAGGTCGGCTTGATGAAGACGCCCGTGAAAAAGCCCGTCTTCCTTCTTTTCTCAACCTGCTGAACAGCAAGATATTCGGTATAGACGTCAAGCTTTCGGATTGTCGCGCTCCAGTTTTCATACGGATGATGGAGCAAAGTCCCCTGCAGTTTTTTGTGAGGAAACGGACTCGACACCTTTTCGTGCACACGACCCTCAACCTTCAGCCCCTCCTTCGGGAACAGCCGAAGCACGCAATCGCTCCTCATCGATCCGTGAGTAATGTCGTAATGTGGAAAACTGTTTTCACGCTTGAGAAGATACGCTGCCTTCTCTCCGCCTTGCAGAACATGCTTGATCTCCTCAGCGAGCTCATCCGATACCAACTCATCAGAATCAATGAACAGAACCCATTTGCATCCGCACTGCTCGATCCCGAACCGACGCTGAGCCGCAAAGTCGCCGTTCATGGCATGTTTAACCACCTTCGCACCACAGCGAGCGGATATTTCAGCTGTTTCATCCGTGCTGAAGTCGTCAATGACGATCAGCTCGTCGGCGAACTTCAGAGATTGGAGGCATCTCTCCAGCAGAGCTGAACTGTTTCTGGTCAGAACAACAGCCGACAAGGTTGCATCAGGATTCATGTCCACCTCCGCGCAGCATTTCCTGCGCAACAGCACGCGTATTGTCGGAAATCGAGATGCCTGCCAGCATGCGGGCCACCTCCTCCACGCGCTCCCGTGCCGTCAGAACGCGCAGACTGCTTCGAGTGGTCTCGCCCGTAAACTGTTTCTCCACGCGCCAGTGATTGTCACCGCACGCAGCCACCTGAGGCAGATGCGTCACACAGAGGACCTGACGGCTTTCGCCGAGTCTGTGCAGAAGCTGTCCCACCACCTCGGCCGCCGTGATCACGGCAATGGCAAGGCTGATACGGGCAAGCTCGCCGCCGGAAGCGACCTTGATCAGGGGCCGAGTCTGAACGCCTGCGTGGCCGGCAATGAGAAACTCGCAATGCTCCGACCCCGATGCACTAGGTGGCTGATTCACAAGCGCGATCTCCAGACGGGCCCCCTTCATCGCCAGACGCTGCATTTGAGCCGTCACAGCCTCGCCCAGCGCCAGCGCGCCGTGCCTGCGCGCTTCAGACAGCCTTGCCGCCGCAACGTCATAAGAACCGCGCGCCGATGCCTCCGCCTTTCGCAGAGCCTCGACGTCCTTGGCGCCCGTCAGCACCTTGAGTTCCGACCGGCTTTTTTCGAGCAGCTCGTGCAGGCTTTCTGGCTCCGTCCTGAACTTACGGGCAAGCTCGTAGTAGTGGGAGACGCGGCGATCAACCTCGGCAAAGCGTTCGCCGTCCAGATCGGCACGGTCGAGATAACGGGCGGCGTCACGTGCCGCCTCCTCAATGAGGTCTATGCCCGTCGAGAGCGTTTCAGCAACTGAAGCAAGCTTGGCATCGTAGCGGCTCAGCGAAGAGAGCTTTGCGTGTGCCGAGGAAAGCATGGCGGAAGCGGACTCTCCATCCTCCGTCAGAGTTCCGAGCACCTCGTTCAAACCCTCGGCAATCGCAACGCCGTGCGAAAGGCGCCTGTGGTCCTCATTGAGGGACTCCCATTCGCCGCCTCTTGGCGACAGCGCCTCCAGATCCTCGATCATCCAGGCGAGGCGCTCGGCCTTTTCCGCAATCGCATCGGCGTTGGCAGTCGCGTCATCAAGAGCGCGCCGGGCCTTCTGCCAGACGTTGAAGGCCTCTCTGACGGCAGAGAGTTCCACGAACGTACCTGCATGATCGTCCAGAAGCTTGAGCTGATAGGCGGGCTTCAGAAGCGACTGATGCGCATGCTGCCCATGTACGTCAATGAGCGTTTCGCCGAGTTCCCTCAGTTGGGAAGCCGCCACCGAGACGCCGTTCACCCAGGCGCGGGAGCGTCCCTTGACGTCGACCGTCCTGCGGATCATCAGCATGTCGTCGCCCATTTCAAGCTCGTTGGCCGCAAGCCATTTTCGGGCGCTCTCAGGCGGCTGAAACTCCGCCACGATGTTCGTGCGCTCAGCACCCTCACGGACGACGCCGGCATCCGCCCGACCACCAAGAATCAGCTGCAGGGCGTCGATGAGAATGGACTTGCCGGCGCCGGTTTCACCCGTCAGGACTGTAAAGCCCCGCCGGACATCCAGACTCAGGGACTCGACGATCACAAAGTCTCTAAGACTCAAGGCAGTCAGCATGAAGGCGTATCTCCGGAAGCAGTATTGAAGGAGCTACTCTATCAGCTTCCCGAGGAATTCGTGCGCCTCTTCACGCTCGTGGGCATGAAGTTCCACTTGAGCTTGCGGCGCAGCAGATCGAAGTAGTCGTATCCCGCAGGATGAAGCATCGTCATGGTCATCTCGGTCGGCCGGATCTTGAGTACGTCGCCGGGCTGCACGTCGAAGAACTCCTGCATGTCGCAGTAGGCGACTGCATCTCGCGCGTTCGTGAGCTCGATGTCGATCGCCACGTTTGCTGGGAGCACGATGGGGCGGTTCGAGAGCGTGTGCGGCGCGACGGGCACGAGGCACAGCCCCTGAAGAGACGGATGCAGGATCGGACCGCCTGCGGCGAGCGAATAGGCCGTGGACCCCGTCGAAGTCGAGCAGATAATGCCGTCGGCCGACTGGCTCGACATCTGCTGCCCGTTCACGTAGATCACGAACTCGACCATGCCGCCTGCACGGCCGTGGCTGATGCCGACGTCGTTGACGGCAATGCCCGAGAAGATCGACTTGCCCTTGCGCACGACCTCGCACGCGAGCATGCGGCGCACGTCGCGCGTGTAGCGTCCCGCTAGCACCTGTGGCAGAATCGTCTCCATGTCCTCAAGCACGATGTCCGTGATGAAGCCGAGACGCCCCGCGTTGACACCGATGATCGGAATGTCGAAGCCCGCCAGATCACGAGCAACGCCCAACATCGTACCGTCGCCGCCGAGCACGATCGCAAGGTCGCACATGGCGCCGAGTTCGGCCCTCGGATGACCGGGACGGTTGCTCCGTCCCTTCAGCGATGCGGCGCTGCGCTCGCAGAGGAAGACCTCCGCGCCGCAGGCCTCGATCACCTTGATCAGCGCCTGAAGCGGCACGACCATGATCTCGGTCGGCTTGACGAAGACCGCGACTTTCTTGAATGCAGATGTCATGGGCATGGGAATGCGTAAATTGGAACCACAATCAGAAGCACTATAACCCTGCATGTGATCAAAAATAAAGCACAAAAAGCGGGAACCGACTCTGGATCGATCCCCGCTCAGGTGCACTGTCAATAAACTGCGCTTACTTTTCCACTTCGATCATCGCGGCGCCCATGGCATGGAAGCCCGCATCGACGTAGACGACGTCGCCCGTCAGACCGCTTGCGAGGTCGGACAGCAGGAAGGCGGCCGTGTTGCCGACTTCCTCCGTCGTCACAGTGCGGCCGAGCGGCGCTGCCTGCTCCATCACGTGCAGAAGCTTGCCGAAGTCCTGAATGCCGGAAGCGGCAAGCGTCTTGATGGGACCTGCGGAGATGGCGTTCGCGCGAATGCCCTCCCTGCCGAGGCTGGCGGCCAGATAGCGGGTGCTCGACTCGAGTGCCGCCTTGGCAAGGCCCATCGTGTTGTAGTTGGGAACGACGCGCTCGCTGCCGAGGTAGGTCAGCGTGAGGACGGATGCCTGACGGCCCTTCATGAGCGGCAGGAAGGCCTTGGCCATCGCAGGATAGGAGTAGGCCGAGATGTCCATGGCGATCTTGAAGGACTCGCGGGAGAGACCCTCGAGGAAGTCGCCCGCGATGGCCTCGCGCGGCGCAAAGCCGATCGAGTGCACGAAGCCGTCAAGGCCGCCCCAGGCCTTGCCGAGTTCTTCAACGACCGCAGCGATGTCCTCGTCGCTGCCGACATCCATGCGATAGACGAGCTTACTGTCAAAGTCAGCGGCCAGCCCCTCGATGCGCTCGCGATAGCGTTCGTTGGCATAGGTGAAGGCGAGCTCGGCGCCCTCGCGGCGGCAGGCCTTGGCAATGCCGTACGCAATCGAGCGGTTGGAGATCACGCCAGTGATCAGAAGCTTCTTGCCGTTCAGAAATCCCATAATCAGTCTCACTTCTTCAGGGCCGTCCGCTCCTCAAGAGGGACGGACGACGGGGTTCAAGCATCGTTTCCGGCACGTTTGCCTAGCCGGAACGGGAGTGCGGTTATTGTAGGGACTTTCGGGCGGCTCGAAAAGAACCGCGCCCTCCCCTGCGTTGGGTAGGCCGTTCGGTCCTCGCCTACGGCAGTCTGATGCGCTGTCCGACGCTCAACCTGTTGGAACGAAGGCCGTTGAGATCCTTCAGGATCCGCACCGAAGTTCCGAAGCGGCTCGCTATGCTCGAAAGCGTGTCGCCCGACTTCACGCGATAGACCGTGTCCTGAGCATGAGCAGAACCTGCGGGCTGAGAATCAGCTCTGGAGGGCTGGGTTTTCGCAGTTGCGGGAATGACGAGCTTCTGCCCCGCGCAAAGCGAGGAGCCCGAAAGCCCGTTCACGGCCTTGAGGGCATTGACGGAGACGCCGAAGCGGCCCGCGATTTCATAGAGCGTGTCGCCGGACTTCACCCGATAAAGTCCGGCCTCGGGCGACTCGTCGGCGCGGCTCGGCTGCACTGCAGGCGCCTTGGGCTCGGAACCCGTTGGAATCTCAAGCCTCTGCCCCACCCGGAGTGCATTGCCCGTCAGGCGGTTGGCACGCTTGAGGCGAACCACGGACACGTCGTAGTGATCGGCGATTTCGGAGAGAGTGTCACCCTTTCGCACGGTGTGCACGCGGACATCGGACTCCTCAACCGATGCCACGGTCGGGATGCGCAGGCGCTGGCCCGCCCTGATGGTGTTGCCGCTGATGCGGTTTGTGGCTCTAAGGATGGCCGTCGACACCCCGTACCGGCGCGAGATGGATCCGAGCGTCTCGCCTGCCTTCACGGCATGAATGACATGCTTGGCACCACTGTCCGTGCTCACGGTGCGGATCGGCGCGCGCTCGACGTTGGGCACCGTCAGGATCAGGCGCTGGCCAACGCGCAGGTTCTGCGAACGCAGGCGGTTGGCCTGAACGATGGACTTCTTCGTGATGTGCCAGCGACGAGCGATGCCCGAGAGCGTGTCTCCCTTTCGCACGCGGTAGATCACGCGACGCCAGGTGGTGAGAGGCGACAGGCGGAGCTTTGCATCGGCTGTCTCGGCCGCAATGTCCGTCTGATCATCTGCGTTCGCCCTCACAAGAAGCGTGGAGTTGGCGAGCACGCGACGGCCCTTCGGAATGCCGTTCACATCCCGAAGCTCGTCCTCGGTCATCCCTGCAGCTTCGGCGACTGAGGCAAGCGTCTCGCCCTCCTGCAACTTGTAGGTCGTCCAACGCGAGAGCGGCTGGCCACCGTCCATCCAGCTTGCAAGATTGTCGATGAACTCGTCGACCTTGTCGGCAGGAAGCAGCATCACGTTGTTGTGCGAGGCAACGATCACGGGCAGCTTGAAACTGGGATTGAGCTGGCGGAACTCCTTGAGCGGCATTCCCGCGAGCTCGGCGGCCGTTTCGGTGTCAATGTCGCGCGGCTTCGTCACCGTGACGAAGAAGGGCTCGTTGCCCACGTCGGGCAACTTCACGCCGTACTTCGAGGGATCGGTCACAATGCGCTTGATGGCCTCGAGCTTGGGTACATAGTTGGCCGTTTCATTGGGCATGCGGAGATGCTGGTAGTCGGCAGGGCGCTTCCTCGCCTGCTGGCGGCGAATGGCACGCTGCACGCTTCCCTCGCCCCAATTGTAGGCGGCGAGCGCCAGATGCCAGTCACTGAACATACCGTAAAGATATTCGAAGTAGTCGAGCGCTGCGCGCGTGCTCTCAAGCACGTCGCGCCTGTCGTCACGCCAGAGATTCTGCTCCAGGGAGTAGTGCGTGCCCGTCGCAGGCATGAACTGCCAGAGGCCTGCAGCCTTGGCGCGCGAAAGCGCCTCGGGCTGGAATGCGCTTTCCACGAACGGCAGGAGCGCAAGCTCCGTGGGCATGCCACGATTCTCGACCTCCTCAAGAATGTGATAGAGGTAGCGCCCCGAGCGCTCGAACATGCGGTTCAAATAGTCAGGCTTGCGGCGGTAGTACTCGAGCCAGCGATCGACCTTGTCGTTCTCAAGGGCAGGCATGGCATAGCCTCGACGGAGGCGGTCCCAGACGTCAACAGGAGGACCGAGTGCCTCAACCGTGCCGCCAGGCTCGTCCGAAGCCGCCTGCGCAACGGTCGCAGCCTCGTCGGCCGCAGGCACGCCTGCAGCCGCAACCGCCTTCGGAATGCCCGCTGCGGGCTCGAAAAGCAGAAAGGTGAATCCGAGACTAAGAAGGGGCAGCGTTTTCAGCAGAAACGGACGAATCTGAAGCGGTCTGATCATGGCGCAAAAAAATGGGCAGGAGCGTGTCTTGCATCGACAATTAGTCGATTTTATCAATCGTATTGAATTTACAATGCCGGAGCGCCTCTTCAGGCACAATGAGATACACATTCACGCAGAGATGCGCCCGATCCGCACAGCAGCCATGAACAGCTTTTCCTTTGCCGACTTTCTGAAGACGCCGCAGGGCGAGACCCTGCATGCGTGGGAGTCCTCCCAGTACGACGAGTTTTCGGCCGACGCCTTCGGCAGAGAGGCCCTGCAGGTCGGCGCACCTCAGCTCGACACGCTGAGAGCGAACGGCATCACTTCGCAGTGGCTCACGAGTGAAAGCTACGACGAACTCGACAACAGGCTTCTTCGTCCCACCCTGCAAACCGTGCAGGCCGAAAGCGGATGGCTGCCCTTTCCCGCCGAATCGCTTGATCTGGTGACGCTTCCTCATGCGCTTGACTTCGCGCCCTCCGCACACCAGACACTTCGCGAAGCGGCTCGCGTGCTAGTGCCCGAAGGCAGGCTTATCCTGACGGTCTTCAATCCCCTGAGCCTCTGGTGGATGCGCCAGAAGGCCGTCGGCGCAGGCCTGAGGCCCTACCTGCCGACACACACCTCACCCGTTCCGCTCTACCGCCTCAAGGACTGGCTCACGCTTCTGGGATTCGAAATCGACCGTGGGCGCTTCGGCGTCTATTCACCGAGCTGCCATAGCCTCAGGAACTTCGAACGCTGGAAATGGCTTGACAAGGCGGGTGACCGCTGGGCGCCGCACTGCGCCAACCTGATCGTGCTCTGCGCCGTCAAGCGCCTGCCAGGCATGAAGCTCGTCGGACGCCTGCCGATGAAGAGTCCGCTCGACATCCTGACGGCGGGCTCGCCGCTCCCCGTTCCCAAGGAGGCCAGACGGCAGGCGGGACACGGCAACTGACGGTACACTGTCTGCTTTCTCAACCGTTCCGCAACATCCTCACATGGCACAGCAAACCGAAAAGACACTGGAAATCTGGACCGACGGCGCCTGCAAGTGCAACCCCGGCATCGGAGGCTGGGGCGCCTACATGGTCTGGGGCGCGCATACCCGGGAAATGTACGGCGGCAGCAAGCTCACGACCAACAACCAGATGGAACTCACAGCCGTCATCTCGGCGCTCTCGGCTCTGCGCCGCAAGTGCCCGATCATCATCCACACCGACAGTTCCTACGTGAAGGACGGCATCACGAAGTGGATCCACGGCTGGAAGCGCAACGGCTGGCGAACCGCCGACAAGAAGCCCGTCAAGAATGCGGAGCTCTGGCAGCAGCTTGACGAACTTACCTCGCAGTTCGACATCGAATGGCGCTGGGTGAAGGGACACGCGGGCGACCCGGGCAACGAAAAGGCGGACGAGCTTGCGAACATGGGCTGCGAAGTCGCGGCCGGCACGCGCCCCGCTCCGAGCTATTGAGCACCCGCATACCACATTTGCGGTATTTCTTTTCCAGCCACTCTTGCAAAACCCGGAAAAATCCGTATAATTCAAATTCTCGACGCGCGGTTAGCTCAGCGGTAGAGCACTGCCTTCACACGGCAGGGGTCACTGGTTCGAAACCAGTATCGCGCACCAGAATTCCAAAGCCCTTGAAAACGACGTTTTCAAGGGCTTTTTCGCATTCTGGTCCAGCAAGCGCAAAAAGCGGACCCTCTCAGGAAGGTCCGCTCAAGGCCTGCGCACCAACGGATGCTGCGTCAGCCCGCACTTTTCTTGCGGCAGTCTGCGCAAAGTCCGTAGAGCACCATCGTATGGTCGCTGAGCTCGTACCCATAGCGCTTGGCGACGGCGGCCTGCTCCTTCTCAATGGAGGGAGCAACAAACTCCACCACCTTTCCGCACTGCAGGCAGACGAGATGGTCATGATGCCCGCCGTCCTCAAGCTCGTACGTGGCCCGATCCGTGTCAAAATGGTGTCTGACGATGAGACCCGCCTGCTCGAACTGGGCGAGAACGCGGTAGACGGTCGCAAGACCGATGTCCACTCCTGTGCTCACCAGCTCCTTGTAAAGGTCTTCGGCGGAGATGTGACGGCGTTCACCGTTCTTTTCCTCGGCACGCTTTTGAAAGAGCTCAAGAATCCTGAGCCTGGCCGCCGTGGCCTTGAGGCCAGCGTTCTTCAGTTCCGAGGTTTGGTTTCCAGACGTATCGTTCACGTTAGTCCGTCCCTTCAAAAGTTCATTTACCCGTTATCATACGAGGTTGGTGTAACTTCTGCACACCGCAACACCGCTCACTGGATTTTTTATGCTTGCCAACAGATTCTCTCTTGCTGCTCTGGGGATGACTGCAGCGCTGGTCCTGACCGGCTGCAATACGGTTTCCGAAGCTTGGGACAGCCCCCGCAGCGTCGTCCCTGAATTCCTGCAGCCCTATCGTGCCGACGTTCATCAGGGCAACCTGATCACGAGTGAAATGGTTCTGCAGCTTGAAAAGGGCATGACCCAGCCGCAGGTGCAGTTCCTCCTTGGCATTCCGCTTCTGCGCGACCAGTTCCACCCCTACCGTTGGGACTACATCTACTATCTGCTTCGCGGCAACGACGACCGCCAGTTGCGCAAGCTCACCGTCTGGTTCAATGAAGACGGCCGCGTGGACCACTGGACATCCGACCCGATGCCCGACGAGGAGCAGGCCGACCAGATGATCCTCGGCACGACGGATACGTTCGAGCCCCGCGCCCCTCAGGTTGATCCCGGCGTCGCCGCCCAGCACTGATCCGTTTTCACGAGGAACATCATCATGAATCCTCAGATTGAACGCCTGCAGGCCCTCGTGGCGCAGCTCATTGCGCGCCTCGAGCACGAAAGATCGGAAAGCAGGCGTCTGGCCTCCCAACTCGCCTCCCGCGAGGCCGAGCTCGCCCAGACGAAGCACCGCCTTGAAGACATGCGGCGCAAGGTCGAGGCGCTCTTCAGCGCCTCCCGCAGCGGCGATCCGCGGCTCTGAAGGAGAACGTCATGCCTGAAGTAACCGTCAACATCTACAGCCGCTCCTACCGCCTTGCCGTCAGCACGGGCGAGGAGGCCCTCATCCAGCGCTGCGCCGACATCGTCGACAAGCAGATGAAGGCCATCCGGGAGGGGGGAAAGGTGATCAATCAGGATCAGATCGCCGTGCTCGCGGCGCTTGAAGTCGCTTACGAGGCCAACAAGAACGTCCAGAAGAACTCCACGGACGCCCAGCGTTCCGCAGCGGAAAAGGACGCCGAGATTGCCCGTCTCAAGGCCCGCATAGCGGAACTTGAGTCCCGTCCCGCTCCCGTTGCGGCACCCCTGCAGGCCTCGGGGCCGGACGCGGAGACCACGGAGGCAATCGAGCGCCTCTGCCGCCAGTGCGAGCAGGCCATCTACGTAAACATGAGCCGCGGCGCCGTCCTCTGACACCCGCTTATCAAATTGCAACGACCTCCCACGCTGCAGCTCAAATCCGCTACAATGAATTCAACCCTGTAGCGGTGAGCACCGGGCTCCAATGTTCCTAGAACCAATGCTAAACCCATTAGGTTGGCAGACTCGAGAGCCGATAGTGTGCAGGACACGCGTTGTCCTGCCCGTTCCGCTCCGGAGCCGACCGCCCTGAACTTCCGGTTCAGGTAACGTAGTCCAGCCCCGCTGCAGGTCCCTTTTTTTCACGGGCAGTCCTTCTCGAAGGGACTGCCCGTTTTGCTAGGCAGATCCCCCATGAACAACACGACCGTTACGGAAGACCTCCTGCGCACCGCCAGTCGCTTCTGGCTCATGAAAAGCGAACCCGGCGAGTGCTCCATCGACGACGCGCTCGCCGCTCCCGGCCGCAGGGTCTCCTGGTTCGGCATCCGAAACTATCAGGCCAGGAACTTCATGCGCGACGACATGACGATCGGCGACGCTGTGCTCTTCTACCACTCGAGCTGTGCCAAGCCCGGCATTGCGGGCATCGCCAGAATTGCCTCGGACGTCTACCCTGACGAGCTGCAGTTCGATCCCGAAAGCGAATACTACGACCCCAAGAGCACGAAGGAGAATCCCCGCTGGCTCACGCTTGATGTCGAAGCCCTCTTCAAGTGCCCCGTCGTCGAAATCGGACGTCTTCGGGAAGAGCCCGAGCTGGCGGGCATGCGAGTGCTTCAGAAGGGCAATCGCCTCTCGATCACGCCCGTCGAGAAGGAGGAGTTTGCCTTCATCGTCAGAAACCTTCTTTAGCCTGAAGGCATCCTGCTCGAACTGAGCATCTCGAGAGATCACGAAGAATCGCCGCAAGTTGTTCACGCTGATTGGCGCACCCGTCCCATTCGTTGGAGATCGATCGCCAGAAATATCGTGAACGTGACATTCACAGTCCCTCCTGTGGCAATCCTGTAGCAAGCCGCCCGTATTCCAATGGAATCGGGGCGGCTGCTTCGTTTTCAGACATGGAGGATGCAGGTGCCCGTTCAGGCCCTGTTCCTTCTTCCCGCCCACACCATCACGGCAATGCCGAGGACGATGAGCGGGAGCGTGAGCCACTGTCCTCTGGAAAGGTCCAGCGCCTGCAGTCCCAAGAAAGCATCAGGCTCTCGGAACCATTCGACCACAAAGCGCGCCACGCCGTAGCCTGCACAGAAAAGCCCCGACACAAAGCCTGCAGCCCTCGGTCTGGAGGAGGCCCACCAGAGCAGGATGAAAAGCAGAAGCCCCTCTCCGAGGGCTTCGTAGAGCTGCGAGGGGTGACGCGGCACGCCGTCGCCCGCCTGAGGGAAGATCATCGCCCATGGAAGCGATGCATCAGCGGGACGCCCCCAGAGCTCTCCGTTGATGAAGTTGCCGATGCGCCCGAGCATGAGGCCGAGCGGCGCGAGCGGTGCAACGAAGTCCGAAATCGTCCAGAACGAAATTCCATGCAGACGGCCGTAGAGAATCATGACGGCAATGACGCCGAGAAGACCGCCGTGAGCGCTCATGCCTCCCTCCCAGACATGCAGGATCTGCATGGGATGCGACAGGTAGAACTCAGGCTGATAGAAAAGGCAGTAGCCGAGGCGGCCGCCCAGAATGACGCCGAAGATGCCGTAGAAAAGCAGGTTCTCCAGATCCTCGCCCGAAATCCCGCGCCACGGTTCGGAACTTCTGCGCCTGCCGAGAAGCCAGAAGCAGAAGAAGCCCGCCAGATACATGAGGCCGTACCAGCGTACGGCAAGCGGTCCTAGGCTGAAGGCAACGGGATCGAACTGAGGATGAATGAGCATGGGCGTTTGTTTGGCGAAATGTTGTGAAGGGCATCCGCTTGGGGATAAGCAGGTATTATGAAGCCTTCAGAACCTTTTGGCTTAGGCCTTTTCAGCAAAATGACCGCACCCCTGCTTTCGGGCGTCGACGCCGCCCGCCATCTCGAGCTTCTGCGCACGGCCCGCCCGCTCGTTCACTGCCTCACGAACGAAGTCGTGCAGGAAATCACCGCC
>OHRG01001367.1_pt1 | contig 11875 bp, 6 predicted proteins | sample 1578351 | NCBI WGS metagenome assembly OHRG01 (sample SAMEA3879599, study PRJEB24766) | human gut metagenome | biome: human-associated habitat; feature: feces | place: USA | collected 1985/1987
TTTTCTCTATCCTCTTCCAATGCGCAACCAAAGCAGCATCAATTTCTTCCAGAATCGCATCCGTATCATCTTCTATGTAGTATTTCTGCGCAAGACACTCTATCACGCACCCCCATTTCGCCATATCCACACACTCTTGCGTACGCCCCATCCATACATGGGCTTCCTCCAATATCCGGAATGCCTTTTCTCCACATTCCGGAGCATCATAAAACCGATACTGACGAAACAACAGAAGAGACTGACATAATAACTCATCCAAAGAGTACTCCGCACTTTCCATATTTAAAATTCAAGTATCCATTCAGGTAACAAAATCGAGCAAAAGTAATCATTTCCTAAGAAAATCACGCTGTTTCAGCACAAAAACCGGCAGGAAAAAGAAGATACCGATGACGGACATCACCAGTCCGCCAATGGTACCCGCCGCCAATGGAAACCAGAAAGCCTCCTTGTCCTCACCTATCATGAAAGGGATAAATCCCAGAATGGTAGAAACTACCGTGAGGAAAATAGGAACGACCTTCGCATTCCACGCCTTGACGTAGGCACGAAGAGCGGAAAGACGGGGGAAACGACGTCGGATGCTGTTGTACTCGTTCAGGATATAGATGCTGGCATTCACCGTGATGCCGCACAGCAGGACGAACGAGGCAAAACCGCCCTGGTCGAAGTTCAGCCGGAACCAATAGAAAGTAAGAAATACCCCGATATAAGAAACCGGAATCACAAAGATGATGGCAAGCGGCTGCTTCAGGGAGTTGAACAGAACGCTGGTCGTAAAGAAGATGATGGCTATCACCACCAGCAGAAGCAGGTATTGGCGGTTGTCCTTCTCGCCCCATGACCAACTGTTGCTGTCCGACTCGGCTGTATAACCCATCGGCAACAGTTTGTTGAACTCCTCCAGGTCACGTTTCTGTATCTTGTTGCCCATCTCATTGGAGCCGATATATTCGTATTGCAGGCAGAGGCGGTACTGCTGGTTTTCTTTGGCAATCTCCTGCGGCATCTGTCCCTTTTCCACAGTAGTCAGTTCGGAAAGCTTGTAATGCTTGCCGTTTCCTACTCCATAGGGAAAGAACTGCATCGCCCAGATGTCATATTCGGCAGACTGGCGGGAAGAGAGCTTGATTTTCTCCGTTCCCTGCTCGGCCGCTACCGAGCCAATCTCCAGATTCTTGCCGAAGATGGGGCGCACCGCAGAGAAAAGCACTTGCGCGTCGATGCCCTCTTGCGCCATGCGCTCCTTGTTCAGGTTGAAGTAGAATTCCTGATAGTCATCCTTCCACCAGGAGAACTCCGAATTGATGAGCACTTCCTTGATACGCCGGTGCGTCAGCAGCTTGGCCTTCAGCTTCTCCGCCCACTCATAGAGTTCGTCGTAGTTGTAGCCGTACATCCTGATGCGGTAGGAGCCGGCACTCTCGCGGACGTCATTACTGAACCCCTGGTCCTGCAATCCGTAGATGCCCCAGCTGCCGCCTCCCAGTTCCAGTGCCTTGCTTATCATATTGGCTTTCAGTGTATAGGGAAAACCGCTGTTCCGGGCTTCCTTCTTGAAATAAATCTGCATACTGGCACGCCGGGGGCTGTAGATGGAAGTATGAAACTGCCTGATTTCCTTGAACCGGCTGAGGTAGGTCTCCATACGTTTCATCAAAGTGTTCATCTGCTCGAGGGTGCTGCCATTGGGAAGGTTGGCGTTGGCATAGAGCACCACCTCCTCATTACGGGTGAAGTTACTGCCTTCGTACACCTTCTGTATGAAAAGCCGCAAGCTGCCGCCCAGCGCCTTGTCCACAACGGGTTTCACCGACTCCTTATAGGTATCCGAACCGAATACCTTATTGTAAGCAGCTTCCCATTTTCCCCCTCCTTCCAGTTTGTCGGGCAACAGAAAAACAGGCAGACCGAAACCCAACAGCAACAGCAGGCATACAGCCCAGCGCCAACGGCACAGAAAACGGATGAGAGCAGAGTAGCAGCAGGAGAAATAAACGGGGAAACGTCTGAAAATCCGTCCCAACCTTGTTTTGAATGTTTGCGTCAGCCCCGGCAAGACAAGACGCCTCTTCTTCCCCGTAATCCGCCTCACCAGTCCTATCTTCTCAATCATCGACGGAACAAAGAACAATGCCACCATCAAGGAAACAGCCAGATTGATGATCACTACCGCTGCAAAGTCCTGCAGGTTGAGCCGTATCCTCTCGTCAAGGAAGAAAATGATAACAAGCGCACCCATCGTAGTGAGGGTTGCCGCCAACACCGACAGGAAGGCCTTGAGATTACGCCGGTGCAGAATGTGGTCGGTCATGACAATGGTACTGTCTATCACCAGATTCAGCGAGACAGTGATACCCGCCAGCGAATAAAGCTGCATCTCAAGTCCGAAGAGGTAGTAGAAGATAAGTGCCACCGCTATATTTACAGCCAGGCTGGTAACTATCAGAAAAAGATATTTCAACTTACGAGTAATGAGCCATACGAATACAAGCAGGATGAGTACCGTCAAACCGGTACGGAAGTAAATCTTGTCCAGTTCTTCCCGTATGTACTCGGTCGCATCATAGCTGGTATGCACTTCATATCCGACAGGAAGTACCTGCCGAACAGCTTCCATCTCGTCCATCACGGCACGGTTCAGTTGCAACTGGTTGGCAGTTTCTTCCGCAGTAATGGATAGATAGACGGAATTCAGCCCATTGATGCGGTAATAGCTTTGCGGCTCCTCCTCCATACGGACAGCCGACACCAGTTCGTCCAAGCGGAGCAGTTTCCCGTCGGTAGCCGTCACGGTGATGGCAGCAGGATTAAAACCAAGGGAGTTGCTCTCCGGCACCAGTGCCAGGCGTATCCATTCCCGGCTACCGTTACCTGTATCCACATTGTGCGTACCCAGAAATTCCTTCCGGTAATGCCGCTGTACTGCCTCGCTGATGTCCGATAGGGTCACACCCAGCAAGCGCAACTGTTCACTGTCATATTCCAGTCTCCACTCCATGGGCGTGGCACCGCTGAGTTCCACCTTATAGATACCCGGAATATTTGCCAGCCGCGGCTTGATATGCTCCTCGGCATACTGCTGAATCAATATCGGAGTGGAAGGGGCATTCAGTGTGAAGGACATGAAAGGGCGTGAGGCGTTCTCGTCGGGCACTTTCATGTGAATGGTGGGATAGCTGACACCTTCGGGCAATTGGGGCCACGTCTGCCGGATGATGGTGGAAGCTTCGAAGCGGACTACCTCGACATCGGCATGCTTGTCCAGCTCCACAGTAATGTTGCCGTAGCCGTTGCCCGAGGTGGAGTTCAGCCGCTTCACTCCGCGGATACGCGCCAACATGGATTCCAGCTTGCTGGTCACTTCCATCTCCAACACCCGCGACGAAGTGCCAGGCATGCTGAAACCCACCGTGAAGCCGGGCAGGCTGCGTGACGGATTCAGCTTGACGGGGAGCAGCGGTATCAACGCCACCCCTACCAAAGCAAGGCAGACAAACGCCACTATGACGGTGAAGGAAGAAACTCGTTTCATCAGTTATTATAATCAAATTTTTCCGACAGCGAAAATCCGCTGGCAAAGTCGTGCAACGTCAGTTTCCGTATCTTGTAATAATTCAGCCAGTAGTCCTGCAAGGCGGAGATGTAATTGCGTTGCGCTTCCTGCTGGCGGTTCAGCGAGAGGGTCAGGCTGTTGATGTCTGCCTTGCCGATAATGAAGCGCTGGCGGGTTTCGTTATACGCCAGGATGGCAAGGTCGAGGGCCTCTTCGGCACTGGCGACGAGGGCTTGCTGGACGTTGAAGTCGCTGACGGTCATGATAACCTCCTCCTCAATGCTGATTTCACTTTGCCTGGCAGAAGTCTTCACCACGTTCAGATTGTTCCTCGCCATGTTGTATTTGCCTTTCCTCACGCCCCAGTCCACCAGTGGAATGGAGACACTGACCGACACCATCTCCTGCTGCATGGGATGCCTGTATGCTTCACCGAATTTCTCCGCCACCTGGTTGAAGCCGACGCTGGCGTTGATGCTGGCATTGAAGCGCGATTCCTTCTTCGTCTTGTCTACTGTCTGCTCGGCTTCCAGCACTTCCTGACGAAGCCCCAGAAATTCCGGATTGTTGGCTTGAGCGGCCAGCAAAGCCTCATCAACCGGTATGGTCAGCGCCCTCGGACGTCCCGGAAGCGACACCCTGATATCCGTGTTCTTCTCCATATTCAGGAAAGATGCCAACGAAAACATGGCGCGCTTCAAGGCACTGGCGGCATTCTGCAAAGTATTGCGGGCGTTCACCACGTCGAGTTTCAGCGTCAGCAGGTCGGCACGGCTGATGGCGGCTATTTTCAAGCGCTGCATGCCGATGCGGTAGAGGGTATCGGTGGAGACGGCATTGTCCTTGGCCAAGTCATATTCCGCCTGTGCCATGGCAAGCGCAAAGAAATAGGTAGTGGCCTGCTCGGATACTCGCTCTGCATTGTAAATATACTCCTTCTTCACCTTTTCGTACTTCAGCGGCTCAATCCTGCGTTCCCAACGGAAAGGATTGTAACCGACCAGACTCTGCGAGTAGCCCAAACGAACCGGAACACTGGTGAACTGGGTATACTTGTTTCCACCGAAGCTCCGCATATAGCCCAGCTCCGTATCCAGATAGAACGTACCGCCCGTCAAGTCGAAATTCTGTCTGACGGCAAGATTGCCGTATGCATAGAAGGACTGCTGGCTGCGATAGATGTCAAGGTCCTGTTCGGAGTCGTAACGCTTGGTGATATCGCGGTTGTACTGTGCCGGAGTCATGTTCAGCGTCAGGCTGGGAAGGCGGTTTGCCTTATAGGTGCGGTATTCCCAATAACCGGCCAGATACATGTTCTTGGTGCGGAAGGCTTCCAGCGAACTGTCATTCGCCAGAGCAATGGTCTGCTGCAAATCGAGCGTTATCCGCTGTTGGGCAAAAGCGGAAAGGGCTCCCAGACTGAACAAAAGTATAAGACTTAATTTCTTCATGCTCTTTCTTTTCTATAAATAAACCAATATATCAACGGGATGATGAACAGACTGACCAGTGTCCCCACGAACATCGCCCCAATCATCGCTATGGAAAGCGGCTTCTGCAGCTCCGAGCCCATGTCGAACGAGAACAGCAGCGGAACCATAGCGAAAATGGTGGTGAGCGATGTCATGATGATGGGCCGGAGCCTTCTGCGCCCCGCCTCGTGGATGGCCTCGAGCAACGGCATACCAGCCCTCCGTAATTCATTAATGGCATCCAGCTTTAGGATGGAGTCGTTGATGATGATACCGCACGTCACTATCAGTCCGATGGCAGACATCAGGTTCAAGGTATGCCCGCATATCCACAACAGCAACAAGGCGAACGCCACATCTATCGGAATTTCCAGCAGCACGATGAGCGGCTGCACGAAGCTTTCGAACTGGGCGGCAAGAATGAAATACATCAGCAGGATAGAGATGAAAAGAATCACCACCAACTCGTCCAGCATCTGGCGGTTGGAGAAGAAACTGCCGGAGAAGGCCGTATCCCAGTCACCCGTGGCATCTGCCTCCCGCTTCACCTTTTCCATCAACTCCGGAGCATCGTCCACTTCATAGAAACGGAACCTGCCGTAATCGTTTTCAAATCCTCGGCCGGACGCACCTTTACCAGCTCCCGAAGCGGAATATGCTCCACTTCGCCCTTACTGTCCGGACGGGTCTGTATCAATGTCTGCTGCAGCACCTCATTCACTGTCCGCTCCTCGCCCACAATGCTGATAGGCAGGTATTGCTGGTAGGAATGGAGCATAGCTACGCTGTTCTCCTTGAATGCCGTCCGCAGCGTACGGTAAAGCTCGTCATACGAAACGTCATAGAGCAACAGCTTTTCCTGCAGGATGCTTATGTCAAGCTGGTTCTCGAAAGCGATACCTACGGGCGCTGTCCCCGTAAGCTCCGCAAACTGTTGTTCCAGTCCGCGCAATTCTTCCGCCGCCGGCGCCTTCTCCTTGTTACGGGCATAAAGTTCCGCCACCACATCGGCCTCCCCGGTCACGAAAAGCTTCTCGAACACGGTTTCGGGTGGAGAAAAGGAGACTGTCGCCAACGGATATTCCCGTGTCAGCCACTCGCCCGCCTGCTTCTGCAAGGGAGCAATCCCGTCAGGCGAGGAAGTCTTGAAATACAATTCTGCCTCCGAAGAAGAGAGAGCCTGCTCACGGTTCAGCAGATAGTCCTGCTGGCCTATGGCAGCCGTCTGTTCCACAGTCTTGTCCAACAACTGTCCGAACAGCACATTCACACGATGCCGGTTCTCGTCCACATGTATATTTTCGTTCCATTCCACATGGACTATCAGTTCATTCTGGTCTATCTGCGGCATACGCTCCTTGGCTATGGAATAGAACAGAAAGACACAAAGAGGAATAGAAACCACACAGAATATGATACTTACCGTCTTATGGGAAAATACCCAGTCGATGCCCGCATCATAAAAACGGTCCAGCGTATGTTCCTTCAACGGATTGTTGATGCGGATGCGGGAGAACCACGACCTGCCGCGCAACCCCGTCCGGTAGACCAGCATATAGAGGACCGGCAGCAGCATGATACCCGTGAAGTAGGAAACCAGCAGCCCCACCGTAACAGAGAATGCCTGGTCGTAGAACAACGCCCCTGCAATGCCGCTCATGAATATCAGCGGCACAAATACGGCAATAGTGGTCAGCGACGAACTCAGCATGGGCGTAATCACCTCACTCGTTCCCGTCACGCAAGCCCGCCGCAACGAATAGCCCCGTTCGCGATACTGCGAAATGTTCTCCGTCACAATGATGCTGCTGTCAATCATCATACCCAACGCCAGGATTAATCCCGACAAAGAAATGATATTGAGTGACATCTTGAACAAGTAGAAGAACAGGAAGCAGATGACAATAGATACCACCATACTCAACCCGATGATGAACGGCGACTTGACATCCCCCAAGAAGAGTACCGCCACAATGCAGATGAACAGGAAACCCAACGACAAATTTTGCTGAAGATTGGAGATGGTATAGTCCAGCAACTCCGTCTGGTTACGGCTGATGCTAAAATCAATGTCGGGATATACTTTCTTGAAGTAGTCCATCGTGCTGTTGATGGCAAGCTTCATGTCTTCCATATTCTCGTCCGCCTGCTTGATGACGGCAAGGGTAACGGCACGCTTGCCATTGCTCATGGAGACACCTTTCTCCTTGGCAGGAACAATCTCTACCCGGCAGAAGTCTCCCAAGCGGATGATACGTCCTTCCTTTCGCAGCAGGATGCCCTTCACGTCCTCCTCTGTCCGCAGCAGGGTGGAGAACTTAATGTTGTATTCGTAGTAGCCGTCGCGCACGGTCATGCTGCCCGGCTCCACGTTGTTTTGCGCCAGCACGTTTTCTATGTCTTCAATGGAGAACCCCAACACAGCAAGCTTATCCGGGTCGGGCACAATCTGTAACTGGCGTTCGACCAAACCCGTGACATCCACCATTGCCACTTCCGCCAACTGCTCGATGCGACGCTTTATGACATTTTCGGCAAACTCGCACAAATCAAGAAACGCGCGTTCGTCCACCTTGCCGTATGCACTGTCGCTTTTTAGGGTCAGATTGAGGTAGAAGACAGGAATGTCCGTCGCACTTGCCTTTATCACCTTCGGGCGTTCGGCATCCTTGGGCAGATAGTTCATGGCGGCGTCAATCTTCTCGTTCACTTCTATGAAGGCAAGGTCGGTATTCGTACCGAAGTCGAAGCCCAGGCGGATGATGCCTGCACCATCGCGCGTCTCGCTGTCCATGTCCTTCAGTTTCGCCACCTGGATGAGCTGCTGCCGCAGAGGTTTCACCACCGTATTCTCTAATTCACGCGCCGAGGTATTCTGCGCCGACACCTGCACTGTAATTTCCGGGATGGCAATATCGGGCAGCAAGGATACCGGCAAGGTGAAGTAAGTCACCAGCCCGACAATGAAGCATGCTGTAAATGCCATCAGTACGGCAATAGGCCGCTGTATCAAAAACTTTATCAATTGAACTATGAATTTTGAATTACCACTTATCACTCATTATCTATCAACCACCTTCACCGGTGCTTCATGTGCCAGATTCACATTTCCCGTCACAATGACCGTATCGCCCTCTTTCAGGGCATCGTCGGCCATACTATAGCTTTCCGCATTCTCCAGACCGGTCTGCACATAGTTCCACTGCGCCTTTCCGTCTTTCAGGGTAAACACCACCTGCTTGCCCGAACGCAACACCACGGCACTCTTCGGGATTACAAGCTGTCCGCCCAGAGAGCGGTGCACGTTCACCCTCACGTTCATCCCACTGAACAGCCGTCCCTTGCCATTGACGGTAGCCTTCACCTTAACCATCCCCTTGTCATCCACCAGAGGATTGATTTGGGTGATGCGCCCCTCCTGTCTGGAACCGGCATCCGAATAAGGGGTAACAATCACCTTGTCGCCACTCTTTATCAACGGCAGTTCGCTTTCCAGCACCGTGAAGTCCACCTCCATACCTTGAGTGCCGATAATGGAGCAGAAGGCTTCCGAGGTACTTGCCTCGTTGAACGGTTTGGAGAACAGGTTCGCCACTACCCCGTCAAAAGGCGCAACCAGCGTGGCGTGTTCCTCTTCATACGCGGCAAGCTCATACTGGGCGAGGCTCTGGTCGTAACCGCTCCTCACGCGGGCCAGCTTCATGATGTCAGCAGGTACTTTGGAGGCATCCCCCACCGGATAGCCTTGCCCTATCAATACATCCTGCAGCTCAAGTTCCGCTTTTTCCAAGGCATCCTTGGCCTGCGCGGTCTTGTTCTTCAGGCGGAACTTATCCAGTTCGGCAAGTTTCTGCCCTTTGCGCACCGGGTCACCGTTCTTCACGTAGATGTGTGCCACTACACCGGTGGTCTCAAAACGCAAATCCGCCATGGCACCGGCGGTTACTTTTCCGTTGCTCACCAGTTCATGCTCAAAGGTCGCCCGCTTCAGGACTTTCACGGTCACTTCATTGCTTTCACTTGGCAGGACGGTTGCCACCCCTTCCTCGGACTCTTTTCCCTTTCCGGCATCGGAGCAGGCGGCAAGCAGGGCAACGGCCATGCATAGCAGGTATCGATAGTTCTGTGTCTTCATATTCATACTCAATTATAAATTGATAAAATTAATCGTTTCAAAAAAACGAACCGATATTTGCATGTGGACACTTTTTTCATAGCACTTTAGCAATTAGTTCACTCATTATTAACACTTTCCGTTTTTATTCATCTTTTTTAATATGGACAAAAATAAGCTGAATCTTTTTTATTTCCTCCCTCATCTGTCGTATTGCCGTAGAATGCACTTTCGGCTCTTTCGTCAATACCATCCACTTCATTTTTTCAAACTTGTCCGGTTGCCTGAAGCTTGGTTCCGCATAAAGCTTCGCAAGCAGATAATAGGGATAAATACGTCCCGGCAAACGATGGGTGGAACGGATAAACCAGTCTTCCGCTGACAAGCAATCACCCATCTGCTGATAGTTCTTGCCTATCACATTCAGTATCATGGGGTCACAACTACGCTGTAAAGCTTCTTTCAAAATACGGTTGGATTTACTGAACTGCTGCTGCTTGTGCAATCCATGCCCATATTCGAACAAGAAAGATGCCCGGTCCCTCAACAGAGGATAAAGGCGCCCGTACTCTTTCTCTGCCGATTGATACGCACCTGCATTATACAGCACCCGCGCATTCATCCACTCCCGACAGGCCTGCTCCACTTGCAAGTCATTCTTCAGGCGAAAACCGCCAATGATGCCTACTGATACAGCCAGCCCCAACCATTGCCAACGGTCGGCACCGGACAAGCACGCCACAAGCAATCCTCCAAATGTAACGATAAATACCGGAAGTTGTAGCGGATAGGAGGAAAAAGAGAATATCATCAAAGAAAGAATAGCCCCACAGATACCATAACGTCCTTTACGGACTCCCCTATACAAACACAGCACGACCACAACCAATAGACATACCGCCAAAGGAATGCCCAGTTCGACCGCAGCCTGCAGATATTCATTGAATGCATATTCCGGACTTCCCGCCACACGTTCCTCCCACGGTTCATAATCACCTGCTGCAAAATAAGTTTCCTGCGCATTTCCATAGGCTGCTGCGAAATTATGAATCCCATATCCGGTCAACGGCTTTTCTGCAATGGCACGACAAGTTATCTTCCACATGAAAAGACGGCCACGTGCAGAATCGGGTTTCAAGACAAACAGTAAATAGCCCGCCAATAGCAAGACACAGAATCCACCGACCACTACCATCACCACACGCTGCCTTTGCTGCTGCCATAATAATCTGAACTTATCCGTCCAATCCATATGCCAAGCATATACACACAGACAGGAAACTCCTGCCGCCAACCATGCCGAACGGCTCATTCCTGCCGGAAGCACACAAAGGATAAGCAGCATCACACCACCAGTGACCATAGTTCCAGCCTTATCCATCACCTTTTCCCATCTTCTTCCATCATTCCGGTCAGAGCAGAGAATCTCCCCCCTCTTGGTCAGCCATTGATACAGACAGACCGGAAGTATCATGGCCAAATAGCCGGAATAAGGCCCCGGATTGAAGAAAGAACCTGTCAATACATACAAGGAATGGTTGGACACAGCATAACCATAAAGCTGACTCAATCCCCAAACAGCCTCAATGCCCCCCAGCATTACCAATACCCACGAAACCGGTATAAAAAGAAAATACCTTTTTTCCATCATCAATCCAGCCATCAACAGACATCCTGCAACTACCAATGCACTTTTATCGAAATAGAGCCATTGCCCTATAACATCAGCTACAGGAAGTCCGGAAGAAACGTTACATGCCAAAGACAATAAAACTATACAAGCAATGTAGACCAAACTTCCAGTCAATAGATTACGTACATTATTCATTCTATCTATCAAATATTCAATAGTATTCTATAATTCACCAAAAGATTTGTTTCCCGTCTTTATATTCAAAAATCCGTTCATCTTTACCGGCTGTGTGATTCTTCAGATAAAATAAAGCACCTTGAAACCCTGAATAGACAATAGAATCTGACACAGCCATTTGCCGCCCGACAGAATTCCATTTTCCTCCACCCCAATAAAACAATTCATACAAATTACCTTTATAAATAAAATTCACCTCATTACGAGGAGTATACACCACCTTCTCCACACGATGGGGACTTCCAAAGTCCATCCCGGTCCATCCTCCATCCGGATGTATATAATCAAATGAAGTATCCGGATTACCGTCAAATGCGTTCAAATATTCATGTGTATTGTCTTCAAAACTTCCCGGAGTACCTATGATTTCCCCATATAGAGGTATGGTATCTTCCGTATTCTCATAAAAAGCCAGTTCCGAGATATTACAGAAACATCCGTCAGCACCCTTATAGCGCATATACCGATACGGTTTATCAGACTTCAACCGGGCCACAGTATATAGCCGATACGGAGCCTCCTTTATCAAAAGTAGAGTATCCTTCCACCCAAAGTCTGCCCGGTCGCTTCCTTCCACTACTCCCCCAATCATCCGGTCATTGAAAAGAACACTCAAAGTAAGATGGCACTTCCTATACAAGACCAATTCCTGCTTTTCAGCTTCCGGAACAATGAACCGTATCTTTCCGGTTTCACGCTCCAGAAGAAAAGGAGAAGATACTGCAGCGTATTCCTTTCCGTTCCAGGCAGCCAGCGTAAAGACCGCCCCGCCTCCCACATCCTCAAAACGAGCCTCCCCCTTCTTAAAGAAAGTATATCCTATAGGTTGCCATTGTAGTCTGTTGGCAAGGCACAAATAC